>Ga0209515_10000222_pt1 | contig 108479 bp, 122 predicted proteins | sample Subgroupgradi54m_FD_187454 | JGI IMG/M metagenome (GOLD analysis project Ga0209515, IMG submission 187454) | Subsurface groundwater microbial communities from S. Glens Falls, New York, USA - GMW60B uncontaminated upgradient, 5.4 m (SPAdes)... ... | reverse complement strand
TTTCTCTTTGGAGGTATTGATGCCGGCTTCGATAAGATTGCGAGCCAACCTGGTTTTCGGTGGGAATTGGTGCGTGCGGCTCAGGTGGCTGCTACTGGCGCTGCAGGAGGTGGCCTATCTCAATTATCCGGCGGAGAATTCTGGGAAGGCGTGGCTTTTTCATCCGCGATTGCGGGCTCAAAATTTCTATTCGAGTTGTCCACTCAGTTAAGTTCGGGAAAAGCAATAGAACCAACGTTGGAAGGGTCGAAAGGTGGGTATCAGGCAAGAGACGCGGGGTCCCAACCACCCACCGACGGTACCAATGTTTTCGGATTTTCCTTAACCTCCGAAGAAGTTGCAAAATATGAATCATGGCCATGGTATAAGAAATTACTCTATGAGCCGTCCGGCTTGATGCAATCAATCAGCCGTTGGGCTCCATCCGCACACGGAACCTCTGTTGGTCATGATTCTTGGAGAGGGGCGTGGCAGAAAGCAGGATACACTAGAGGTACAGATCAGTTTCTCAACTATGCTACCATTGCGCCGGCCATAACGCTTAATACTCTGGGTGGCGCCAGCGATCCATCCATGATGGGCTTATTTGAGGTCTACGATAGGGAGAAAAATCGCTAATAGAATGGATGAGAAGATATGAGCAACCCCATTACGTGGCTAAGAAGTGGGAGTTTTTTACTCTTATTGTGTATGACAGCGGGTTGTCTTCGGTCACTCGCAGATTATATAGTGAGCAGGCCTCTCGAGAGCGATGCTTATAAGTACTTGGGGCGAGGGAGAGTAAAACTGGTTGCGGAGGGTGTCGAAGTCCATATAAATCCCGAGAATGGATTTGAGGCCGCCTCGGTCATCGCTATCGATTTGCTGCCAGTTGGCCCATCTCCTACGCTGAAGACCGACATGCCGCATGACGGCTACTTTTCCGGCGTCTACTACGTCAAGCATAACACTGCCATTAAAAATCCCGACTTTTTCTTTGTGGAAATTCTGGTCGCTACAGACGTCAACGGTGTTTCATTTAATCCTCTACAGGTCTACCTGACTCTTGAGGATGGTAGAGTGGTGAGTCCCAGCAAATATGTGGGCCCGGTCGCGGGTCGCCGTCCCGGCCACTTTCTCCAGCCTCCAATCATAAACTTTGAATCATATGAAGCATGGGACAAGGCACGTGATCAAGCGCAAAGCGCAGACCGATATTTCGAATTCAATGCTCAAGAAACCAAGTCGTTTGCACTAAAGTATTCGATTCCTCCTCCTGAGCCTGGAATGCCCTTTTCCATTGACGTTAAGGGCCTTAAGGCTCACGGTGAAGTGATCAAATTTCCGCCTGTTGATTATAAGACAATGGATCGGTATAGGGGATAGCCTACTTCAAAAAATCAGGTGCCGGGCAGCCTGAGTTTTTATAGGAGACGAGATTGAATTTCAAATTCATGGGGAGAATGGTTTTAATTTTTTCTTTCGCTTTGGCAGGATGTCATACGATACATCCTGTCGCACAGCCGGATTCTGCCCTACTTAAGTCTATCTCGCCGAAATCCGCTAAGATAGGTCTTGTGCTGGATTCAGTTTACCGGGATTATAAAAGTAAGGACCGAGGTGACATGTTCGCAGACCCTCAGACTTATTTGATCGGACAGGCCCTGGTACCTCTCACAACGGCTTATTTTGAGAAGGCTTTTCAGTCTGTGAGTGTTTATGAAACCCTTCCCAATAAGTTGGAACTCCATGGTGAAGGTTACGTCATTCGGCCTCGAATTCGAGAGTTTGATAACGAATTGATTGGATTTTCAGAACAGGAGATATCGGTTACCTTAGCAGCCGAAATTTACGACCAGAATATGAATCTTATGAAGGAAGTGAAAGCACATGCGTATGAGGAAGGAAAACTAGGGTTTTTCAACAGTTCAAAGGATTCTGGATTGATTGTGAGCCGCGGCTTGCAAAAAGCTTTGCTAGCTGTGATTAAAGAAATCGAGAAGGTACTGACACCATGAAGCCACGATTCCCGGTGGAAATAGCTGTCGTTTTCTTGCTGGCGTGTTTTGTGGCTGGATGTTCATCGATTCCCCAAAAGGACCCAACAGGCCAAGTGGTCCCTAAGCTGGTTGCGAAAGAGCCGCAGATCACCCGCGGTGTTTCCATACCACCGATTGATTTTCTGGCCAATTTGCTGGCTGCTCCAACCAAATTGATTTTGTGGGACTGGCGTTATTGCAATCACAGGATATCTGATAAAACAGAGATTGCGCTCAGAGATTACATTAATCGCAATCAAATTTATGACGTGAAATTCCGATTGAATGAGTGTGCCCCTTTTGATGAAATGGTACGCCTTTTCAAAAATAAGGAAGTAGCATTGCCTTATCGATTGTTGGCGATTCCTTTCACCTTCCTTTATTCTGCAACCGGGCGCTTGCTAGGCGGTTTACTTTTGAGTGATTATTACGATCCCTATAGTCACACCGTTCATATTTTTTCGGACGACATTGCCATTGCCTTACATGAAGCAGGCCACGCCAAGGATTTTAGCAGTCGTAAGTGGCGCGGTACCTATGCGATGGCAAGACTTCTGCCGGGTTTTGACACCTATCAGGAATCACTGGCTACCGACGAAGCATTGGACTATTTAAAAATCACAAATCAGCGAAAGGAAGCTGTCCGGGCGTATAAAATTCTTTATCCTGCCTACGCCACTTATGTGGGTGGTTATCTGCCCGCTTATCCTATTGGATATCTAGGCGCCATCGCAGGAGGACATGCTTATGGAAGGTCTGAAGCGAGAAAGCTGGAACGCGAGTTTGAGGCTCAAGATGAGCGGAGGGCCTTTCGCGAATCGATTAAGAATGAAGGAGGAAAAAGGATATGAGAAAAGGAATCGCCCTACTGGTTGTTTTTTTTCAATTGTTTGGAATGACGGGTTGCGCCTCGATTATGCACGGCAAGCAGCAAACCATTCGAGTTGAGACGAACCCTCCGGGAGCAATGGTCCAGATTGAACGTACGAAAACGGAGATGGTGACGCCCGCCAATCTTGTTTTGAAAAGGAAACATGAATACGAGCTCAAGATTGAAAAGCCGGGGTTCAAGACTGAATACGTGACGATCAACAAAAACATAGGTGGTTGGTTTTGGGGGAATCTTTTCTTTGGTGGATTGATTGGGATCATCGTGGATCTTTCGAACGGTGCTGCTTACAATCTTGATCCAGAAGAGATTCGGGTTGTGCTGAAGCCTGAAAGGGTGGAGGGAGTATGAAAAAGCCATTAAAATCATTGATTTATCCAATTTTGTGCAGCTTTTTGGTAACCAGTTGTGCAAGGTTTGAACCGGTTTCGTTTCCGGATTATGCACCAGAAGATTATCCTCATCAGCTCGAAAGAAGCAGCGTAACCTTTGGTGTCGGGACGTTCAGCCGTGAGGAGGTTAAACGGTATTTCGCCTCGGATCTAACCAAGAAGAACATTTGGCCGGTCCGAGTTCTACTGATTAATAAAAGCAACCGCAGTTATCTCTTTTCAAAAGGGATGATCGAACCGCAGCCGACTACTTCACTTGTTGCCGCCCGCAAGGGGAGACGGAGTGCGGGACATCGATTGGTCTGGGGCTCGATTTTGATTGCCACTTTCTTTGGGATACCCCTTGGGATTCCGCTCGTCGTGGGAGGTTTTCAAGCGCTGGACGCCAATTCGTATATGGAATCGGACTACCAGCGACGTGAGATCACGGATGGAACCGTCCACTCGCAAGAAACGCTCTCAGGGATTGTTTTCTTCGAAAGCCCGAATCTTCCAAATTCTTGTAAGGTTGAATTGATGGATAAGAAAACTGATCAGAAATTAAGTCTGACTGTGGACTTGTCTAAAGCTTCTAGAGAAGGATCCCGGGCGGTTAAGGCTTCTGTCCGGGAAGATCGTGGACAGGAAAAAGAGAAAGCAGAGCTTGGACAGAAAAGTTCAAGTCCCGAGTTGCTAGAACCTCGTGTGCCAAGTGGGACAACAGTCAGGAGTGGTTCAGCCCCTATTTCCGGGGCGGTTGTTCATGAGAAGACAAGATAAATTGAAAAAAATCGGAATAAAAAAGCCGTAACACTTCCCAAAGTGCCATCCATAAAAGCTTCTGGCAGGCAAGGAGTTAATGACTTAAACAGAAGCGACAGAAGCGTAAACCGCCCGGTTCATGTGTTCTCACGACTCATCGAGAGAAATATTTATTTTGATGGAGATACGGTGTCCACTAAATCGGGGGGAAGTCCACATCTATTTATACGCAGAGATAGAAAATAGTGGTGACCCATTTATTTTTTCCCCTGGCCTGGATCCTATGGCGGAGATGCATGAATCCAGCCATAAATGCAGTCAAGTCCAGGATAGGTGACGGGTTAGCGTTTGAAATAATTAGCAAAGGAACTATAGCTCCGTCGTATGGTATAACCGTCCTGGGCGCGCTTCACGAACCAGCACAGATGGCAACCTATGCGGCATATGGAGAAGATAAGCACAGATAAGATGATTAAGAAGGCTATAAGAATCAAATTAGTTCTAACCATAGCTATGATTTTGGCTATTTTCTATGGTTGCATAAGTTCGAATGATCCCTATGTGTTTGTCGATTATTCATATGAGATGATGCATCATTATCGCCCGCATAAGGCAAAGGAGTACATCGAAAAGGCGATTACCAAGTTTGAAGAGACGGGAGACAAAAAAGGCCTAGCAGACGCTTATATGGCATACGGCCTTTATCACAAGTTTGGATTTTATGTTCCTAAGGATGCTGTTCTTGATTCTGTGGGGCATTGGGATTATTCAAAACGGCGCCTTTATACCGAAAGCATCGATTATGACAAATCGGAAGAATATTATCGTAAAGCCATTCAAAACTTTCAGGATATAAATTCCTACGAGGGGTTAAGTCGGGCCTATGCCGTTTTGGCGACCCTCTATCAGGTAAAAAAACAAAAAGATTTGATGCTTGCGTCGATCGATAAAGCCCAAAACTACTATCAAAAAATGAAGGGGCAAGATCCGAAAGCGGAAAGCATGCTGGCCCTTGAAAAAAATCAAACGCTGCTGGATTTTCTACGAGAATTAAAAAAAGAAGCCGCGGCACTTTAATGAAGAATCGTTTTTCTTAATTTCTTTTTTCGGGCTACGTTGAGCGTATTCAGATTGCGCCTGAAGCCGGACAAACCTCCGCCCTGTCTTATGAGATTGATTTTGCAAGGCTAATTCCACACTAAGGTTAGAATCCTCACCCGCATTAGCACTCTTCTGAAGGGGTATTTTTATCTTCGATTTTTTCCTTCTTTGATTTATAATCTTTCTATCTTTAAACTCGCCAGCAAGTTACATCTATGCCTTATATCATAACGTCCGCAGTTGTTTATTTAGAGAGATTTTAGAGAGATTAATGAAAATTACATTTTTCCATTTTCGATAAGGGGGATCCGAGTCGCAAAAATGGCGGCGGATAAAAAAATTCCCTGTTTCAAAGTAGGGTGCATGTGGCGCTTCCGTAAGTCCAGCATTGAAAAATGGATGGAAAGACAAGAGAAAAGAAGCCGTTAATAACGGTTAGGAGGAAGCTGTGTCTGTATGGGGTATTTTCGAGAAGCTTGAAACGTTTGTGAAGAGCGAAGCCGGCATCAGCTTTTATCAAAATCTTACTATTTACGGCTTCTGGATCAGCATCCTTATTTGTCTTTTTATTGCCTTCCTCATTCTTCGCATGAATAAGAAATACAAGGCCAGGAAGAATGAAATCAAGAAGAGGATCCATTCACCCGGCATGGAGGACATACGTTGGTTTCTCAAACGCCCCTTTCCGAACATGGGATAGATGTTCCAGGGACGGCTCCGAACGTAGACGAACGAAAGAATGGAAATGGAAATTGAGGAGCGGGTTACGAAAATCATTGTGGAGCAGCTTGGTGTTAAGCCGGAAGAAGTAACTCCGGACGCAGACTTCATAGACGATTTGGGAGCAGACAGCTTGGACACAGTCGAGTTGGTGATGGCATTCGAAGAAGAGTTTGGACTCGAAATTTCTGACGAAGACGCTGAGAGAATGCGAAAGGTCAAAGATGTAATTTCCTATTTAGAGAAGCTCAAGGATAGTAAGCGATGAAAATGGGATAGATAATGCCCACTTTAACAGCCCCAAATATGACATTATCGCGAATCAAAGAAATACTGGACGATTTTTTATATAAGCAAATTCTTCGCCGCATATTTCTTCTAAGCAAGCTCGGTCAGCAAAGTATCTTGGGCGAGGCATCGACGGGTTATAACTTTGATCACATGTATGAAAATAAACCCGAAGGGAAGTTTCTAATCGGGAAGCTTATCGACAGGGTAGTCTTAAACTTCCCTTCCGTTCAGGCGACCAGGACCAGAAAAAAAAATATCATAAAAATCCTGAGCGATGAAATCGAAAATCTTAGGATCCTGAATAAGCCGATAAGGATTATCGATGCGGCCTGCGGGGCGAGCCGGTACATGATCGAACTGAACGATATGTACCGCGATTTTGACTGCGAGGTCATCGGAGTCGATTATGACCGAAAATCATTAAAGTTGGGTTCACTTTTAGCTCAAAGATACAGAATCAACGAATCTCAGTTTCGTCTTGTCAAAGGTAATGTATTTCACCTGGAGCACTTAAAACACCTCGGTGTAAAAATTAACTGGAGGCCAAACATAGTTGTAGCATCGGGTTTAATCGATTACCTGGACGACGATAAAATCCGGGTGGCGTTTACAGAAGTTTATCAAGGCATAGAAAATGGCGGCCTCTTCTTGTTCAGCAGTCAGGAGAGCAATCCAAGCCGAAAGCTCATGGAAAAAATATGTAGGACGAACGAAGGACCATGGATTATTCGTTATAGGAAACCAGCCGCTTTGAGACAGTGGCTTCTTGAAACAGGTTTTCGTGATGTGGTGATCGGAAAAGATAAATGGAATATGTACAATCTTTGTACGGCGAGGAAGGTTACCCGATGATTACCGGGAAAAGGGTCCTGGTAATTGATGACGATCCGCTCGTTCGGAAATCGTTGGGGTCGGTACTTAAAATGCAGGGGTACGAATATTCTTTGGCGGAAAATGGGGAGCGGGCCTTGAAATATGCATCCGAATCAGAGTTCGACCTCATCTTAGCAGACATACGGATGCCGCTTATTAATGGTGTAGAAGTCGTAAAGCGCATTCAGGATGAGAGGAAGAAACTTAACAAAAAAGATCTGCCGATTATATTCATTACAGGTTACGCCGAAGACGGCATGCACCTGCGGGCGGATTTTTTGGGTGAAATTGTTCAGAAACCTTTCGATCTGGATCAACTCATGATAACAATGCGGGAGTATCTGTGAAACGGCGCGTAGTCGTAACGGGATTGGGAGTTGTGGCACCCAATGGAGTTGGAAAGGATGAGTTTGCCAAGGCTATTTTTAGTGGCTGTTCCGGGGTTGACTCTATTACGCGGTTCGATACCTCGAAGTACTCGGTGAAAATCGCGGCCGAAGTCAAAAATTTCGATCCGGTAGATTATATGCCAATAGCGGTAATGCGTAAGACCGACCGATTCGCTCAATTGGGGATTGCCGCCACAAAGCTCGCCTTAGAGGATGCCGGAATACCTGAGAAACCCGACATTCTTTCTAAAGCAGGGGTGATTATTGGTTCAGGGTTGGGAGGACAAAATTTTCACGAAGAAACTATTATTGCCGTTTTGAAGAATAACGAACCTAGAAAGGCGGCGGCAAGTGCCGTCCCGAGAATCATGCCCAATGCGGTTTCAGGGCACATAGCTATTCTCTATAACATTAAGGGTCCCAATCTGGTGATCTCCACGGCATGTTCGTCAGGTGCTCAAGCTATTGGAGCGTCATATGAAAAAATTAAAAATGATTCCTTGGATACCGTAATTACAGGCGGCGTAGAGGCTCCGATTACTGAAGTTACTATCGCTGCTTATCAATCGATGATGGTATTGACTACTCGTAATGGTTCTCCATCCCAGGCTTCACGTCCCTTTGACGCAACGCGGGATGGTTTTGTGGTAGGGGAGGGCGCGGCAATCCTTGTACTTGAAGAGTTAGAGCATGCGGAATCCAGAGGGGCGATAATCTACGCTGAAGTAATCGGATTTGGGTCAAACTGTGGGGCTTATCATATGGTTTCGCCAAATCCTAAAGGCGAGGACGCTGCACTGGCTATGAATGCAGCTATGGAAATGGCAGGAATCCAGCCGGAGGATGTCGATTATATCAACGCTCACGGCACATCGACGAAGTGGAATGATCTGGCAGAGACCAACGCGATCAAATTAGCCTTTGGGTCATCCGCGAGGAAAGTACCGGTAAGCAGTATAAAATCCATGATCGGACACACATTTGGTGCTGCGGGTGCAATCGAGGCCGCAGCTTCCTGCCTTTCATTGCGGGACGGCACTATCCCGCCAACTACTAATTTGCTTCATCCAGATCCGGAGTGTGATCTCGATTATGTTCCTAACGAAGCTCGGAGCCAGAAATTGAAGGTTGTCATGTCTAATTCATTTGGCTTTGGCTCTAATAACGCAGTATTAATTTTCAGGAGAATGTGATATGACTTCGGAAGATCAACGTCGGGAGAAAGTCTTTAAGGAATTGAAATCCCTGCTCACAGATATTCTCAAAATCATGAGGGAAAAGGACATCAGCAAACGACCGGAAATAACGTGGGATACAGACCTTGAAAAAGATTTGGGAGTCGATTCCCTGGAGACGCTGGATATTCTGAACGCGATTGAGGACCGTTTCAACGTGGATCCTCAAATACATGAAGCGAACTCAATGCGAGGGGTTCGAGAGGTTGTCGACTATATTATCGAGCTTCAGGATCAACATTAGATCGGGGAGGAGACGTTGTGCCTGATCCACAATTGGCTGTAAAAAATAAATTCAGTGAACGTCAATACCACAATGGCGGTGAAATATGGGTGCTGACCATCGATCATCCTCCACTGAACCTCTTGACACGGAGTGTGTTTGAAGAGCTTGAATCACAGATTGGTGAGTTCGAGAAGGATGCTTTATCGAAGGTATTGATTATTTCCGGGAAGGGGACGAGGGCTTTTAGCGGGGGGGTAGCCATTGAAGAGATTATGTCAATTGATAATGGTGAAGAAGGGGTCCGTTTGGGAAGGAAGGCTCATTCCTTCTTTAACAAAATAGAGTCTTTGGACAAACCAGTCATTGCGGCAATCAATGCTTTATGTATGGGGGGAGGGAATGAGTTGGCCTTGGCCTGTCACTTCAGAATAGCGTCAGAGACAGCGAAATTCAGCCAGCCGGAAATAAGCCTAGGGTTTATTCCAGGTTTTGGAGCCACCCAAAGATTGCCGAGATTGGTTGGTCTCTCAACGGCACGCAAAATGATGATGACGGGAGAATCGATTGGAGCCAGCGAAGCTTTAAGAATTGGTTTAGTCGATGTGGTTGTGGGGCAGGAAGAAGTACTGAAGGCGGCGATAACATTGGCGAAGAAATTGGCTGACAAATCTCAACTGGTCATCAGAATGATTCAAATAGCGACGCGTGAAGGCTTATCGAGACCTTTGAATGAAGCATTAGAAATTGAGTTAGAATGTTTTAAAAAAACTTGTGAGTCTGAAGATATGAAGGAAGGCCTGCGAGCTTTTAAGGAGAAAAGGAAACCCAATTTCAAGAATAGGTAATTTTATGAAAGGTATTATTTGTTTTGGCGACAGTATCCTCTCTGGAACGGGAGCTTCTTCGCGTGAGAAGGGATGCGCGAAACGACTGAAGGATGTTTTGAACATCCCTGTCTCGCTTCGAAGCTGCAATCGGGACACAAGCCGCGAGGGTCTGTCTCGGGTCGAGCGCGATGTTATCGAAAATGATCCTTATTCCCATGTGCTTATTTTATTTGGCAATAATGATTGTTGGATTCGAGACAATAATCAGCCGGAGGTGTCTTTTGAGGAGTTTCGAGGAAATATGGAAACAATGGTAGGAAGAATTAGGCAAAGTGGAAGGGTCACCATCCTGTTAAACCTCCAGCCACTAGATAATGTCAAGTTTCTTAATTCGTTCCCTGAATACAAAGAGAAACAGAAGACCCTGTTCATATCCCCTTTGGAATGGCAAAAAAAATATAGCGATGGCGTCGAACAAATTGCGTCAAAATTGGGTGTCGACCTTATAGATATCCGTTCACCTCTTCAGGTTAAATTGACTGATGCCATTGGGATGGACGGGTTGCATCCCAACGACTTCGGCCATGAACTTATCGCCAATACCATTTTGGCGTATTTGAGGTCCACCAATTTAATCATGGCGGATCAGCGAACTTTGGGGCGTTGAAGGGTGCGGTACAAGTTATGCAATGAGCAAGAAACAACATGATCTTTTACACCTTAGTTACCGGACTTACGGCGCTACTGGGACTTGGGTTAGGGTTATTCGTATATTTTCACAGGCCTCATACACCGCTAAAAATAAGTTGGGTGATCTTCAGTTATACTATTGGATTTTGGAGCCTCGGCTACTTCATTAGTCTTGCCTCGGGCAGCTACCAAACGGCAATTACAGCCAGCCGTCTTTCACATGCCAGTGGGGCATTCATCCCCATCACCTTCTTCCACTTCGTTCTGATCCTCCTACGCAGACAAGCAGAAAAGAGAAAAATTTTGATAGCAGGCTATATGCTCGGGACAATTCTATTCCTTTTTTGCTTCACACCATTTGTAGTTCGCGATGTCATACCCAAGATGGGTATCCGTTACTATCCGGATTGGGGTCCTTTATATACGGTTTATGCCGCCACGTATTTAGTATTCGTAGGATATGCCTGTTTGCTGATGATTCTAGCCATGAACATTACAAAAGGATTGGAGCAACGACGGATCATCTATTTGTTTACCGCATCCGTTTTGGGCTTCAGCGGGGGCATCTCTTTATTTTTGCTCATTTTTAACATCCCGTTCCCCCCGTATGGCAGCGCCCTCATTTGCCTATACCCCATCATCATGTCCTACAGCATTGTGAAACACCAGTTGATGGAAATAGAAGTTATCATCAAGAGAACCATTGTATTCACAGGCATTGTGGCTGCTGCTGTTTCTGTCATATCACTTCCTTTCGCTTTGATTCAAGCCGTGATTGGAAAAGCCTTAGGGTTTCCTGATCCATTTGTCCTGATGGCACTGGGAATTGCTACAGCAGTCTTAATTTACCGCCCAGTGGAACGCGTTCTCGTTAATATTACCGACAAGTTTTTGTTTCAAAAAAAGTACAATTATCACAAACTGTTAAGGGAGAATAGTAAGCAGATATCGCTGATTAAAAGCTTGGATGAGATGGCGAAACAGATAGTCGCTTTCCTCATTAAACAGGGCAGGATCCGAAATGCAGGAATTTTCATCCAGTTGCCTGATCAGAAACGCTTTGAACTGAAATATCCGCTCGGATACGGAGGGAAAACAAAACGCCCTTCTCTTTTATTGGAAGCTGCCCACCCATTGGTTAAACTTTTAGTGGAACGCAAAACTTCCATTGTATTGGAAAAAATTGAAAAAGAGGCTAGGGGAAATGTGAATGTTTCCGGGGTGGATTTGGAAGAAGTCTTGATGGTCATGAGACGACTAAAGGCCGAAGTGATCATTCCGAGTTTTTTGGGTACGGCTTCTAATAATCAGGGAAAAAACAATAGCGAGGGTTATCAACTGAGGAACTTGCTCGTTTTGGGGCCCAAAAAATCTGACGAGGAGTATACCGATGAGGATTTAGATGTTTTTTTTACCATTGCTCAGGATTCGGCTATCGCGGCAGAGAATGCAAGATTATTTGACCTGATATTAAAAGAAAGGGAATCGAGGCTTAAAGCTGAATCAGAAGCGCGATTGGCAACGTATGGTAAATCTACGGTGCACGAGAGTAAAAACGCTATGGCTGGCCTCTACGATCCAGCTCAATTCATGACTATTTACGGCTACGAGGACTTAAAAAACATTTACGAACGGTTCTTACGGGGAAAATTGCCTTCCGGAGCGGAGAAGAAGTTTTTAGAACTGGTCGAAACCATGAAGCGGAAAGGGGAACTTATTTTCACAAAGGCCGATGAGCTTTTGATTATTGCCAAGACGGGAGAAGGGACGCTGTCTTCGGATGAAAAGCAGTTTGAGAAATTCAACCTCAAAATGGTTTGGGATGCGGCAAAAGCCGAGGCCAAAACGGACCAATGTAAATTGATCCGGTATGTACCGGATCAATTTTATCCCCATGGCAATGTGATCTTAATGAAGCGAGTATTGATCAACTTAATGAATAATGCTGCTGAAGCCATGAAATATGCTGCCAGCGGGGAAATAGTGCTTCGCGCACGATATGGGGAAATCGACGAAAAGAAAGTTGCCTTATTTGAATTTTCTGATAACGGTCCCGGGATCCCGTCTGAGGATTTGAGCAAGATCTGGGAGTTCGGCTGGTCTACAAAGCCGAAGCCTCAATCCTCAGATATCGAAGCATCGGGCCGCGGTCAGGGGTTGTGGCGTGTTAAAGACACCATTGAAAACATTCATGGCGGTAAAATTCGGGCGGAGAGTGAACTAGGTAAAGGAACAACATTTAAATTTTGGATTCCCTTAAATTCTGATCAATCCGACACAGACCTTGAGGACGAGAAATGATTGATAGGGGGAAGATTTTAGTGCTGGATGAACCGCATATCATTGAGATGGTTCGGGCAATCGCCGAAAGTTGCGGATGCGACGTGATAGGATTATCAAAAGCCGACTTTATTGAAGAAGTCATTCAACGTCATCATGTCAAAGTACTCGTCTTGGCCAATGAAATGCGGAATGAGAGGTCCGTCATTAGTGGAGCTTATAAAGGATCAGCAACTCAACCTGACAGATGCCTACTTAAAGCTTCGTGATACCGAGATCGATTTTGAGTTTGGAGTGAACCTCTTTACCCGACTTCGGCTTAACGGCATCCAACTCCCGATCATCTTCATGACGACCCAAGATCTTGTGGAGCCCGAGTGGCATGTTGATAAACAGGGAAAGGTCTTTCACGCAACCATCCCGAAATTCTATGCGGGGTTCGAGGAATCCTTACGATTCGCAATTTCAGAGTGCTTGAAGCAAGATGCTGATTATGAAAACTGAGGGCTTGTAGAAAGGCACCTTGTTGAAACCCAAAGCTCCTAAAGCAACCGACCTACGGAGCCGTTTCATTATGATGAGCGTCAGGAAGGGACTTTCAGGAAACCGGCAGGTTGTGAAATGCAGAAAAGAATTTTAGTGGTCGATGACGAGGCGGATATTTGCACGTACTTAAAGGACACCTTAGAATACGAATCGCACAAAGTCGATGTGGCGAAGACGGGTGATGAGGCGATCGAGAAGCTTGACCAGAGCTCTTTTGATGCGGTTCTGATCGATATCCGCCTGGAAACCCAGACTTCCGGTGTTGATGTCATCAAAAGGTGCCGTGAGCTTACTTCTCGTCCGAGCATTATTGTCATTTCTGCAACGCCCGAACGTTTGTTGAAGCCGATTTTCGATCAGGAAGGCATTTCGACTTCCATTGACACCTTTTTAGAGAAGCCGGGGGACCTCAGACCCGATGTCATTGTTCGGCGCGTAAACACTGTCTTAGGGAGGCGAGGATAAAAGATGGGAAAGCCAAGCACGATTTTGATTGTCGATGACGACAAAGCCGTCATCGAGCAGTTACTCAACCATTTCCGGCGGCGGAATGCGGAGCCCATTGCGACCGCGAACCCCACGATTGTCGAGCAGACCCTGGAAGCTTTCCAAGTCCATCTGATCCTGCTCGACTTGAGGATGGAAGGTTTGGACGGCTATGAGGTCCTAAAGAAGCTAAGGAACAAGAATATTACAACCCCGGTCCTGATCATTACGGCCTATTACAAGGATGAAAAGAAACGGCTTGATGAGTTCGGGATTAAAGCCGATGACGTGATTGAGAAACCTATACGGGATTTCAAGAAAATTGAGGCCGCGATTAATCGCAAGCTCAATAAGGTGATCGCGCCGGACGAGGTAGGCAGCGATTACGAGGACGAGATTTACTATGACAATCGCACAAAAATTGTTCTTGTGGATGACGAAAGCGAAATGAACGAAATACTCAAGGAAACATTAGAGGCCAGGCGCTATGATGTGAAAGCCTTTACGAAGGGGAATGAAGCGCTTGAATACATCCGGGCGAACGAATGCCACGTTGCAATCATCGATATGAAAATCCCGGGGTTGGAGGGGCACAAGCTCATTAAAGAGGCGCTTACGGCAAAACCCTCACTCAAAATCATTCCAATAAGCGGCGCCTATGTCAACGAAATGAAAGAACTTCTCGCAAGTGTCGGTTTCGATTCCGAAAAACTCGTCAGAAAACCCTTTAATCTTGAAACCCTGATCGAACAGATCAAGGTGTTAGCGACCGAGGCCGGTACTTTGGGTGCCGGAAAATCCTAGAACACGATGCCGGGCGAAGAGGCAAAGAAGCCTTTGGCTTGAATTTGCCCGGGATTCCGCAGGCTGTAGCCCAAGCTCCCGTCAAAATAGACGCTTTCGCCTTTCAGGAGGGTTAAAGGACTGCGCCGCTTGCCCACGGTGATTTCAATCTCTCCCTCTTCGACATAGAGGGCTATCATAGAGTTATCCTTTCTTTTCCAGTTATTTCCCGCCCTTGCCGTTTGACTCTCGATTAAGATTTCCCCGCAAAAGAATTCGTTCCGGCTATCGGGCGGAACGCAGGAATAGATTTTAACTCCGTGATAGGCGCTGTAGTCGATGAGCGCCCGCGTGCCTATGGTGGCCATGGAAAAGGAATTCTTTTCCTGCCTTCGGCACCATAGCAGGAATTCGTCCATGGAAACGCCTGTCGCCGCGAGCAGATCTTCAATCTTTTCCCAATAAATGACGGACGAAGTTTTTTTGATCCGCATGAGTTTTATGATTTGTTCGTGATTTAAAGAATCGGTCAGATCAGCCAGGTGTGTCACAGCGAGGGGTTTGTCAACCCTATCCGATTTATGTTTTCGAATCTGATCAATGCCTTGAGCGATATTAAGGTCGTCTCCCGGATCGATTTGAGGGGGGTTTATCGGCCGAACTTTTTCGAAGTTTGGGAACTTCGTTAAGAGATAAATAACAGCCGTATTATCCCCATCCTCATTGGCAATTTCGTGCCGGAATGCTCCGTCGAGCGAAAATCCCTGATTGCCGGTCAGCGTCGCCGATTGCCCGGCATACCGAATGTGCACGTTATATCCCGAAGCGATAAAACCAATGACGGGGTTATGAACTCCCACGCAAAGCTTTTCAACCACTCTTTTTGGGGGGAGGACCAGTCTTCCGAGGAAGAAGTCCTTTCTGGTTGTAATCGGCGGGGAAATGGGTGTTATATCAAAATCCTTAAATCGTAGCCGAAGACTAGCGCGCCATTCCTCAGGGAATCTTTTTCTTTTGCGAATTCCTTTAATCGCAGGGGGCCCCGTTCTCTTATAGACGAAATAATTCGCAGGATCTCTTTCGCACCCCAACAGAATGATCTCTTCAGCCGGCAGATCCAGTTCTTTTGCAAATTTCGCCAGATTTTCAACGGTAGTCGCCTGCTGGTGATCGTTTTCAATGGATTTGAGCGTGGAGAGATTTAGCCCCACCTTTTTCGCAAAATCTATTTGACGGATCCCCTTGTCCACCCTTGTCTCCTTAATGACTGCTCCAATCAGGGGGCGTCTGAGTCGAGGGAAATCCTGTAATTCCTTGCGATACCTTTCACATATGTCTCTGTACATGGCTAGAAGAAAAACTTTTTTAGTAGCCTGAGAGGCCACGAAAACGGCCTCTAACCTGCTCTAACACTTAAGTCTACCTGATGATATGGAAGATGTCAAAAATCGAATGAGATATGTTAAAAACTATCTTTCAAGGTGACCTTGCAAAGGGGGAAAAGCAGTGTTAATTTTCGGTTTAGATAATGGAAACAAATGGGATGGGGAGGAAAAGTAAGATGAATAATCAAGATGCCATAAAGCGTAAGAAATTCGATAATAGGCAACTCAATATTAGTACAGCAGACAACCCATATGGAATGCCTCTGGATGATCCAGCAAAGGGGTTCCTGATTATTCCGGAGGGTGTTGGGGATGACCTAGGGGAGAAGAGCTGCGTTCAGGAACATCATAATGCAGGCCATGCCCTCTGGTACCTGAGCATGGCGGTGCATGCCTTAATTCATGGGCCGCCGGGCCAGATTAGCGCGGAAAAAACGAAAAGAATTACGGGGCATCTTACTTGCCTTAGAGAATTCCTACCAGACAATAACCCTCATTTCAGATCCTTGGTGACTGAGTTATTGAATTACATAGAAATTGAGAGACCCGCGACATATTCGAAATGGCTACACTTCGTTTACACCCACTGGTGGATTATTAGGTCCATTGCTGAACGTTATGGAAGTCATGACAAATGCTTCCCCACGGTGGCTTATGCACAGGTCTCCGACCTTGTGAACAATAGGCAATGGCGCAAACTTTGGTGGTGGAATTTGAGATGTCAAAAGGTGAGCAGGTGCACTATCCGGATGATCAAGTTGATTAGATCGACATTCCAGAAAGGAAGAGCGAAATAATGGAAGCGAAAGCAAGAAACCGAAAAACCTTAGCTTGGCAGATTGAGAAGCACTACCGTTGGTTCCGGCGTGACCGGTGTCACGCATACCTGAAGCGTGTAAAGGCGGTCGAACGGGAGATTGGTGGAGAAATTCATGCCTGCTGAGCTTGAACACAATATTGTGAACCTTCTTTATTCGGTTAAGGGCATGATTGAATCTCACCTTGTTTCGGCCGAAGAGGGGCGATTCAGTGAAGAGAAGGATGCTTTGCGTCATGCTGAGCAAGTGCTTAGAAAGGTGTATTCTCGAACGGACCGCGTTTTAAAGATCACCAAACGTTTGGGACTCATTCTTAATAAGGATGATAAAACCTTGGGTAAATATTCGGCTGTTTCCCTCAGGGTTATCTGGCATCAGGCGTTAAAACTGCTTGAAAAGGAACATCTCCTCGAATCCATCGAAATCATCGAACGCATTCCTCATGGTTTTCCGCCAATTGAATCTGAAGAAAATGCTATGAAGGAAATTCTCTATCATCTGGCAAAAAATGCTATTCAGGCGATGGAAAATAGAGGGAAGCTTATCATCAGGGCTCAGATTGCTTTTTCGACCCAAGAGGAACCTTATGCCGTGATTACTCTTGCCGATACCGGTCCCGGGATCAGGGATGAAATGCTCCCGAATCTTTTCAATCCTTTTTTTACTACCAAATCCGAAAAGGAAGGCAATGGTTTCGGCCTCTACATCACAAAAGCTCTTGTTCTGAAGAACCGTGGAAGAATTGCTGTCTCAAGTTTTGAGGGATTTGGTACCACCTTCACTTTGGAATTCCCCATTCTGAAGCTTGAGAAACTTCCAGCCTGATAAGCGTGATCCCTTCTTGAATTCCTACCCTCAATAGGTAAAAGCCTATTTTTAGTTGGAAAGGGCGGTCTCTCTTTACATTGGGTTTGAGTTTCCGGTGCCGAGGACGTTATGATTCGAAGTCAGAAGGATCTGGAAGACGTTGTTCCTTTTCGTTCTTTTCCGTGGACTTGGGTAATAGCGATTGATAAGATAAAGCCAAAATGAGCCCTCAGGGGGGAGTTTTTTCCTTTCTCCGAGGGCTCATCCTGAGGAAGCCTGCCCGCCTGCCGGCTGGCCCGCCGACTTCTAGGGATTGATATTCCTGGCCGTGAGATTTTGGCGGGCTGGCAGAAAGAGCGACCGAAGGATCATATTAATGAGATCCTTCTCTTCGGCCCGCTTTGCGAGCCTCCGCTCAGGATGAGGGGTCAGAAAATGGTTCGACTTACTACGCTCACCATCCTGAGCTTGTCGAAGGGCACCCCGACCCCTCAATTAGTTCCCTGCCAATTCAGAAGGAGGTTCGGATGCGGATTCTGAGAAAGTCCAGCCGGATTATTTCGGTTATCCTCCTAGTCTGCTTTCTTGCTTCCTGTGCCAGTACGGGACCCAGGGTCTCGTCGGCTGAGCGGAAGAAAATGGAGGCGGAGTTTAATGCCAAGTTTATTGAGGCTTCCGCGAAGTGGCTGCCGCGTGTCTACCGGGTCGGCTACAGACTGATCAATGCGCATGTTCCTGGACACGGGGCGGAGAAGCCGAATTTCGGATTTGTGGGAGTGGGGGTCGAGGAACTTAAAGACTATGCTAGAAAGACCTACGGGATTGATAAATCGGTTAAAGGTGTGCTGGTGCGCGGCATTTATCCTGGCAGCAAGGCGGAAACGGAAGGTGTGGAGGTTAGGCCCGGCGATGTGATTCAGAAACTGAACGGCAAAAAGACCAACAGTCTCGGATCTTTTTTCAAAGCTGTAAGGCAGGCCAAAGGGCCTTCGATCAAGGCGGAGTTGCTGCGTCAGAGTGAGAAGCTGGAGAGAGATTTACCGGTTGAAAAGGTCTATTATAATGCTCAATTTTTCCTTTCACCCACTCCTGATCTGGATGCCAATGCCGCTTTTTCCAAAATCAATGTGGGCGTGGGTGCCATCCGTTTTTGCCGCAATGATGATGAGCTGGCCGTGATCATGGGACATGAACTTGCCCACACCACGCTGAAACACTCGCTCAAAAAGATGGGAGCCGGCATCGGTTCCTCCATTGGTTACGGAGCGGCAGCGGCTGTGATTGATGCTTTTACATTCGGTGGCGTGGGGACTTTGATCGTGAGTCCGATACAGCATGCGACGGATGCCGCTCTTTCCAGGCGGTATGAGAGGGAAGCAGATTATTTTGGAATGCGGCATGCGTTTCACTCGGGTTATGATGTCGAGAATGGAGCCAGAGTTTTCAGTCGTCTCGCAACCGAGGCACCTTCCTACAATATTCTTGCCTACACTTTTTCCTCCCATCCGAAGACTTCAGAGCGTTTCCTCCGGCTCGAGAAAATCATTGAGGAGTTGAAGACACAGTATCCCGCTCAGGCAGCGAAAGTAAAAAGTATGGATTGGGAAATCATTGTGCCTGTCCAGACAGGTGAAACTTTGAGAGAGGCGGTTGAGAAATTACTGATTGAGAAAAAGGTGCCTACGCCGGCTGTAGCAGCTTAAAGATGGAATCTTAAATTTTTAGGACCAGTGGAATAGATATGGCCAGCCCTGCCAGTCCGGATAAAGATCAAGGATTTGAATATCCGGCACCCAGAAGGTCGAAATGTCCATCACTCCCACCCCCAGGCGGATCAACGTATTGGCGCCGCCCATCGCAAGGGACTCTCCGACACTTTCGGTTTTGTGTTCTCCAAAAGGTCTGAGGAAAATTTCCGTCCAGCCAAGCGCCACGTTGGTCAAGCCCCGGAGGATTCGGTAGGGAATGCGAGCACCGTAGGAAATCTGCTCATCATTTGCAAAGGAAGGCGAGGCGAGGCTCAGAAGAAATAAACCCGTAGCAAGCCAAAGTCTCCAAGTTTTTTGATTCATGAAATCATTATATCGAAAGACTAGCCCAGCAGAAAGTGAAAAAGGTTTTAGCTCATAAATTCGTAGTGTTTAAGAAATAGGTACCAATTCCGCAGGTGCCGCTATCGTTTTCTACACACACTCAAGGGAGTTTTAGCGATTGACCCTGTCGAAGCATCATCCCGTCTCCCACCAACGGCGGGACGGGATGAAAACCCGTGGCCCCACGGGTTATGGGCTACTAAATTACCGCTAAAGCAGTAAATTACCAATTTTTCTGTTAACATCCGCACTTGTGACATAGAATTTGGTAATTTTTACTGTTTAAACAGTAAAAAATCATCTTTTAAGTTAAATTTGACTTGTAAATGGGATAAAAACAATGTATTTTACTGCCAGAACAGTAAATGTGACTTATGAATAATTTTGGGAAATTTAAAAAAGAAATTCCTGAATGGGTGGCTAGGCATCGCAAAAAGAGCGGGCTTTCACAAGAACAACTCGCGAAGCTTGCCGGTGTGGGGAAAACGGCTGTGTTTGATGTGGAGCACGGCAAGATGACCATACAAATGGATACTTTGCTCCGTATCCTGGATGCCTTAAATATCGAAGTTCAGCTTTCGAGCCCGCTTCTTCAAGCCCAGAAGGAAAAACAAAAATGAGGAAAGCCTGCGTTTTTTTTGAAGGACGCCCAGCTGGAATTCTTATCGAAGAAGAAGGGCGATACATCTTTGAGTATGCCGCTGATTATAAAGGCCCGTCCATTTCACGGACCCTGCCGCGGGGGAAAGGGCGTTTTGAATTTCATGATTTCCCGCCTTTCTTTGACGGATTGCTTCCTGAAGGTGTCAATCTTGAAGCGTTTTTAAGAAAAACCAAGATTGACCGCCGTGATTATTTCAGCCAGCTTCTAACCGTGGGGCAGGATCTTGTAGGTGCTGTGACTGTAGAGAAGTGGCGTGAGTAAGACGAATATCTCCCGCGACGCTTCGCCCGCGGGGCCGCAAAAAGCGCTGTGCGCCATTACTTATCAGGATATTCCTGCCGGACAGCACTATTCGCATGAAGGGTTGAAGCTTCTGTCTCCTCAGCTCAAGAAACTTCAACCGCTTGCCCTGACTTTGGAAGAACAGCGCGAAGAAGCGGCTGCGCGTGCCGGCAAAATGTCGATTCAAGGAGTGCAGGTCAAATTAAGCGCCAAACTTGCTGTTTCAGAAGGTCAGTTTGAAATTGTCGACCGAGGGGGCACTTATATTTTGAAGCCGGCACCTGCAGGCTATCGCGAAGTACCGGAAAATGAGGATCTGACAATGCGTCTGGCAACGGCGGCAGGTATTCGAGTACCGTTACATGGGCTCGTTTACGCCAAGGACGCAACGCGGACTTATTTCATCAAGAGATTTGACCGTGGCAAAGGGAAAAAATTTTATCTTGAGGATTTCGGACAGCTTCTTGGCCTGCCGCGTGAGGTTAAGTATGAGACTTCCATGGAAGCGTTTGCCGAGGCTGTCCAGCAATACACAACCTTCCCCGCGCTTGAAGCCCGCGAATTTTTTCTTCGTACGGTTTTTTGTTTTTTAACAGGAAACGAAGACATGCACGCCAAAAATTTTTCTCTTTTTTCCGAGGACAACGAAGTCTTCAAACTTTCACCGGCTTATGATCTTTTGAACAGCACCATTATAACAGCCGGAAAATCCAAAGAAGAGTTTGCCGTACCCCTTCACGGAAAAAAATCCAAAGTCACGCGCAAAGACCTTCTAGAATATTTTGGAGAGGAAAGGCTTAAGCTTGATGAAAGCGCTGTTCGGGCTATTTTGGGCCAGTTGCAAAAGGCGTTTCCTGAATGGGACCAGTTAATCCAGCGCAGTTTTCTCTCAAAAGGAATGAAGCAGGCCTATTCCGAGTTGCTTAGCGAAAGACGTATGCGTTTGGGGTTGTAAATCCTCGTAAAAAAAATGGGTCACACTTAATTTAAAATAGATCTGCAAATCAGGTGCCGGGCACCAGATTTTAGAGTTTCAGGTTTTCAGCCGGTTCAGGATGAAGTCGGCATTTCTGGAGGCGAGGGCCTAGAAACACGCCGTCCGGCATAAGAAGGACAAATAAGCTCATCCAATGATTGCCAAGGCAGTGCGAACACTTTAGCACTGAGTTTTGCTCTACGGAGCACTTGGCAGACCAAATACCCCACTTTTGCGGATTTATACTCGGAAAGAAAAACTTCCAAGTGGCGTATATCGCTGGAGGTAGGTTTTTCTGTCCATTTCACTTCCACAGGTGTGTAGGAGCCTTCGTCATCGATAATCCAATCCACTTCAGGACCGTCCGGGTCGCGCCAGAAACGAATCCTGACCGTTTGGCTTTTCGCATGCGCGCATCGTAAGAGCTCCAGGCCGACGAATTGCTCAAAAAGCCGACCCAGCGTGTCGCGCGAAAGTTTTGTTCCTTCCCGAGCGGCAAGACGTCTGACTCCCAGATCAAAGAATAAATATTTGTTCGATTTGGTGAGTTTTTTCCTGGTTTTGCTCTGCGTCAAGGGTTCAATTTTCTCTGTAATCAGACAATCTTCCAAAATTTGATAATAAGCACCAATGGTCGTATGGGAAACACCGATTTCCTGCGATAATTTTCGTAGATTCACGATGCCGCCGGATTCGGAAGCTGCAAGCTCGAGAAACCTCGCAAAATGACCAAGATTTCGAACCACCGCCTCTGCTCTTACTTCTTCCTCCAGATAAGTTGTGACATAAGATTCCAAATCGATTTCCCTGTCTGAGAGATCCTGAACGGCAAGGATTCCAGGCAAGGAACCGTAGAGAAGGCGCTCGTCTAAATCTTTAGCTGAAAATTCCAGCAAGCTAAAGGGGTCCAGTTTAAACACGGAAATCCGTCCTGGAAGCAGATTCACACGCGTGCTCCTCCGAAGCTTGCGGGCGCTTGATCCGGTGAGCAAAAAATTGGCTGTGCTCCGGTCAACCAAATCCTGCACCGCATCCAAAATAGCCGGTACTTTCTGCACTTCATCCAGAACAACAAGAGGACGCTTTCCTCTCTGTTTCGAAACGATGGCTTCCACTTCTCCGCGAAGGAGATGCGGCGACTTTTCGTAACGCTGCCTGATGTCCGGTTGAATCAATGAAATAGACAAATCGGAATCAAAACGACTGGTGAGCGTGGTTTTTCCCGTCTGCCTTGCTCCAAGCAAAAGGACGCTTCGGTTTCGATCGATAGCGTGCTTGATTTTCTCTTCCAGGAGTCTGGGGATGTATTTCACGGTTTAAATTCTCGCCGAAAATGGATTGTATGTCAACAAAATTCTTAAAAAGGTACCGGTTCCGGAGGTACCGCTCAGGTCAACAACCCAGGTGATAGTCACCGCGAAACGCCTCGCCTATTCTGCAAATCTGGTGCCCGGCACCAGATTTTAGAGTTTCAGGTTTTCAGCCGGTTCAGGATGAAGCAGGATTTCCAATTTTTGTCACGCAACGAGAATTAGCGTTTTTGAGTTTGAGGCATAGCCGCCTTCGGCTATCTTGGGGATATAAACCAGCCGCTGTCGCTCCGCCTTGCTTGAGCTAGAGACAGTCCTTTCAAAGCCCCTCATTTTTTCAAAGGTCCATTAAACCTTTTCTATTTGATTCCGTCTTAGGGAGTAGGGTAAAGTAGAAACAATGACGAGAGGAGGCTAACATGAAAAAGATCGTATTAGGGATTTTCGTTTACAGTCTTGCCTTGGGATTCGCCGCTTCAAGTTTTGCGGCTGAAGGATCGGCTGACAGTCAGACTGCGTCCTTGAAGCAGCCCATCCAGGAGATCCGGGCGCAGGGAAAAGCAAAGATTGCCGCTGACAAAGAAAAGCTGAAACAGGACGTTCAGGGGATGAGGAAAGAAAAGCAGTCTTACCGTGAACAAATGGTTTCGCTTCGGGGTCAGCTTAAATCTGCGAGAGAGTCTGGTAATAAAGAACAAGGGACGGCTTTGAAACAGCAATTCAGGGACCTTAAAGAGAAAAGGAAAGGTGAAATGAAATCTTATCGCGAAGGAGTGAAGTCCGACCGGGCCCAGCTTCGAACTGACAAGCAGGCGGTAAGACATCAGATCCGCTCCCTGAGAACTCAGAAAGCGGGAAAATAATCTCTCTGGCGTGCAAGCTAGTCGGAAATTTGTGAGGGAATGGCCGATTCCTACAAGAACTGCAAGCAACGGCTGCGGAGAGCAGTGCATTTGAGTTCCCTCTCGAATAAACCCTTGCAAACGAAGCGATTAGAGGGCATAATTAGCTCAGTAAATGAAGCGATTATGAGGCCTTTATGGCATACATCTGGGAAGGCAAAAAATGGCCAAAATTAACCTGGGAAAAGGGGGCTTTACTGTCTTTGATCAGTCAAGCCCGTAAGGCTCAGGGAATCCTTTTGGCTCGGGTGAAAAGTCTGGGTTTTGAGCTTGAGGGCCAAGCTCAGGCTGATGTTCTCACGGAGGAAGCTATCAAAACATCTGCCATCGAAGGGGAGCGTTTAAACAGGGATTTGGTGCGGTCCTCCGTTGCGAGACACTTGGGTTTGCCTGCCGCAGGGTTGGCACCTGCGACACGATCTGTGGATGGTTTGGTAGAAGTGCTTTTGGATGCAACTCGGGATTATGGTAAACCCATGACGGCTCAAAGACTCAAAGCCTGGCAGGCCGCGCTTTTTCCTACGGGATACTCGGGATTTTCTAAAATCCGTGTCGGAAAATGGAGAGGGTATGAACCCATGAGGGTTGTTTCGGGTCCGGTAGGCCGTGAGAAAATTCATTTTGAAGCGCCACCAGGCAAGAGAATTGAAAAGGAAATGCGTCAATTCCTTTCGTGGTGGGAGTCGAGCCTTAAAAGTGAGGATGGGCTTTTGCGTGCCGCAATGGTCCATTTTTATTTTGTTACCATTCATCCTTTTGAAGACGGGAATGGACGCATCGCCCGTGCTCTGACGGATATGGCCCTGGCTCAGGATGAAAAGCTTGGAACCAGGTATTACAGTCTTTCATCGCAAATCATGGAAGAAAGGGATGAGTATTACCGCGTTCTTGAAGAATGTTCAAAAGGAAATGATATCACTGGCTGGTTGGCGTGGTTTTTGGGTTGTTATGCGAGGGCTGTTGAGGGAACTGAAAAAATTATCGCAAATGTGCTGGCTAAGGCCGAGTTTTGGCAGAAGCGTGAAAATCTGGAAATCAACGAGCGCCAGCGCAAAGTGGTGAACCGGTTATTAGACGTCGGAAAAGGCGGTTTTCAAGGAGGACTCACAACCCGCAAATATGTTTCAATGGCCAAAGTCAGCCGTGCAACTGCCTTTCGCGAGATCTCGGATTTGTTGGAAAAGGGCATCCTTCGCCAGAATTTTGCGAAGGGCCGTAGCGTCAGTTATGACCTAAATTGGTAACTCAGTGAAATCCCCACGCGAAAGGGGACAGGCAGTATTTCACTGTCTATCCCCTTTTGGAGAATCGATACAAGGTAAACGATGAGAAAGAAAAGGCGGATTTTTTCAATCTTGGCGGCCGGTATTTTGATATTTTCTTTTTGCTCTTCTGCGGCGGCAGGGGAAGATGCCGCAGTGCAATTTGTGCGTTCTCTCAAACAAGAAGATTTTGCGCGTGCGTATGCTTTGCTGTCCGCCAATTTGAAGTCGCGAGTCAGTTTTGAAGATTTCAAGTTGGAGCAGGAGGAGGCGGCAGGGAGGTACCAGGAAAAGTTTGGCACCTCCGTGATTCTGAAGGCCGAAGAGCTCCATCTGGATGAAGTGCGGAAACCTCGTTCCGTTCGTGATCAGCTTCAATTGAGGGACATCAATCTGGGCAAACTGCTTTTCTGGAATTCATTGACGGAGAAAAAGAAGCGCCGGATATTCCAATTCGTTTTCAAAAACGACGCGAAAATGATTTTTGGTGTCGACACCTTCAAGCTGCCTCAGGGGACCGTGGTGACGAATTATGAATTTCTGCCGAAGCTTCAGGAAATGCTTTCCGTGAAAGACCCCGATCTTTACATCAAAAGAGTGACCAAAGTGGCGTGAGAAAGAGAGGTTAAAGGGGTCACACCTATTTATACGTTTATTCACCTCGCAGAGATTGAAAATAGGTGTGACCCCTTTATTCTTTATTCACCTTTTTTCTCAAGATCGTTGATCAGTTTGTCGAGAGCCGAGGCAAGCGCAAGGGAAAGGGAACGACCCGAGCTTGATTCTCTGGCAACCAGGTTGGCTCCGGTCCCTCCTGTGCCGGTGTATTCCTTCTTCAAAATTTCTTTGCCGTCCTTTTCCAATTTTACCTCGAGAGCAACATCACCCCCGTAGGCTACGAAGGCACTGGCCTGAATATTCAGGATGGCTCCTGAAAGTACTAAGCCGGGAGCTTGCCCGCCAACTTCTCTGCGTTGGCCCGACTCAACTTTGGGATTTGGGCGGGCCTGCCCCGGTCTTTTTTCCAGAACCGTGACTTTGTAACCGGATTCTTCCAGGTGTATCTTGACGGCTTTGTTCACCCAGTTGACAGCTTCTTTCTCGTCTGCGACCACCAGCTCCAGTTTGATTCCATTTCGTATCATTCCCAGCGTTCTTTTTTCGGGTCTTCTATCCTCGAATTTCACCAGAGAAATCGGTTTGATGACGGGAGGGAAAATCCTCGGCGCCGCGTATTTCCTGCTCCACTTGATAGCTAATTCTTCAGGGGGATAGCTTAGAATTACTCGTTGTGAGTCGATGGCACAACCTGTTGCACCGGAAAGCAGGAAGATAAAGAGAAGGAAAAAAGCCGGCAGTCTCAAATGGATCATGAAAACCTCCTAAGCCTTTAGGCTTGCCGAGATTCTATCAGAAAACAGGGGCATTTCAATGGCCAGAAAGTAGGGGGGCATCCCATTTCCAGCGGTTTCCTTCGCAATGACGAGTTCGACCTCCCCTAAAAGTGGGATGCCTCCGAAAGTAGGGAAAATGAAGGACTTTATACTCTTGAGTATCGGAAATGTTAACTCTACGCGACAAAATGATTACTTTACGCTACATTTTCCGTTTTTCCCGGCGAATTCTCTTGAGGGACGAGAGAAAGAAATGATAATCAAATGGTTGAAAGGATAAACAATGGTGATTCATGGAAGAAATTCTCACGCTTAATGAGGTCGCGCATTACCTGAAGCTTTCCCGGATTACAGTTCATCGTCTTGCCAATCAGGGAGTGATTCCGGGAGTGAAAGTGGGCAAGCAGTGGCGGTTTTCCAGAGAGGCGATTACCTCACTGGTTAGGAAGCCTGAAATATTGCGGCGAATGGAGGAGGCGGTATGGAAGAAATCATCCATTTGAAGGCTGTCAAGCGGGGCCTTTTGTTTTTCTTGGGATTTATTTTTCTGGCGATTCTGGCGGATCAAATTTTCCTTTTTTGGCAATTTCACCGGCCTTTTGAGGAAAGGACGGCCGAGGACTCACATTCTGCGGATATTCTTGAATCGAGTCCTCACGAGTCGTTGGATACTTATCTTGCAGCGGTTTCTGAGTCGAATCTCTTCGGACTTAAGGTTCAGCCCGGTCTCGGCACCCTTCGGACGGTCTCTATCGATGGATTGATCAAAGATATCAGGCTGAAGGGCATTGCAGTTTTTGATTCCCCGGAAGCCATTGTCGAGAATGCCAAGACGGGGAAGACCTTATTTATAAAGAAGGGGTCTCGGCTTGGGGAGATGACGGTGAAGAATGTGAAGAAGGACAGCCTGACTTTGTCTTATGACGGAGAAGAAAAAGAACTCAAAATCGAGAGCGGGATTTGAAAATGAAAACCTTATCTCTAAGAGTGCCTAGAAGCGATTTCATAAGTCCTCGTAAGTCTAATAACAATCGTCATTGCGAGGAGTCTCCCGCCAACCCAACGGCGGGACGGGACGACGTGGCAATCTCAGAGGAGAAACCCCAGATTGCTTCGCCTACGGCTCGCAATGACGAGACGGCCGTTAGAGTTGCAACGACTTATGAAACCGCTTCTAATCAAACTGTCAGAATGATACCGGTTTTTCCAGAGAGGCTAAGCCGTTCCCTACCATTTTTCGCCTTCACTGCGATTGCGATTCTTTCTTCCGGCTTTCTGTTTTCCCGTGTCTTGTATGCCGCGGAGGCCCGTGCCGAAGAGCCCGCCGGTCTTGAGCAAAAAGTGACCCTGGATCTTCAGGGAGTGAATATCCTCGATGTCTTGAAGCTTCTTTCCAAACGTTCCGGTTTGAACATTGTGGCTGGGAAAAATGTCCAGGGACAAGTCTCGATTTTCCTTCAGCAAGTGGATGTGATGAATGCCCTGACCACCATTCTGGAAACCTCCGAGCTTGCCTTCGTGGAGGATAAGAAAATCATCAAGGTCATGACCAAAAAAGATTATGAAGAGCTTTATGGGAGACCCTATCAGGATACCCGCACGGTCAAGACTTACACAATCAAGCATGCGCGGGCGGCCACTTTGGCGCAGACGCTTGGGGAAATGCGTTCGGCTTTCGGAAAAATCGTGGTGGAGCCGAGGACCAATAGTTTGGTGATTATCGAAACACCCGATGTCCAGAAGGAGATGGAATTGCTGATCGGACGTGCCGATCTTGCCACGGTGACCGAAGTTTTTGTTTTGAAATATGCCAAGGCGGATGATTTAGAAGGCAAACTCAGGGAAGTTTTAAAGGATGGGGAGGGAACTTTTCAAATCGATAAGAAATCGAATCGGATGGTGTTGATGGATACCGAGCAGAGAATCAGAAAGGTGAAGAAAATCATCGAATCTTTTGACGTGAGACAGCCTCAGGTTCTGATCGAGGCGAAAGTTATTGAAGTGAAATTGAATGACAACTTTCGATTCGGCATTGATTGGAAACTGGTTCTCAATAAAGTAGGTTCTTTAAGCACCCTCTCCTCCGCGGCGACTTATCTGGTGAGTCCTCCGGCCGGAGCCACGCTTACCACGTTGAATCTGGGCAGCGGTGTGGACGATCTTCAGACTGTGATCCAGCTCATTGAAAAATTCGGCAAGACCAACACCCTTTCCTCTCCACGTCTGACGGTTCTCAACAATGAGGAGGCCAAACTGGCCGTGGCGACGAAAGAGCCTTTTGTCTCACAGACGGTGGTGCAGTCGGCCACCACATCGACTACGGCGGACAATGTTCAGTTTGTGGATGTAGGGGTAACCCTGCGTGTCACGCCGATCATTTCCGAAGATCATTTCATCCATCTAAAAATCAAACCCGAGGTTTCTTCAGCCGGAACGCCTCTTGAGCTTCAGGGTGTGGCTCAGGGATCGAATACCGCTTTCACCCGGACCAGGATCCCTGTGGTCACGACTCAGGAGCTTGAAACCACGGTGATGGTGAAGTCGGGGCACACCCTGGTGATCGGAGGACTCATGCAGGATAAACGGGACAAACAGACGGTCCGCCTTCCTATTATAGGTAGGATCCCGCTTCTTGGCCTTGCTTTCTCCAATCGAAGCAATGACAAAACCAAAACAGAACTGGTGGTTTTTCTGACTCCCACCATTTTGGAACCGGATGAGAGTACGAAGGAAACCAAACAATTTTTTGATCCGCAGGGGAAACTTTTGACATGAAGCATCAGACTTTAACTTATCGGTTTGAGGATCTTGATGGGAGGGAATCGAAGGCAGCGGCAAGACCCCGCTTGACGTTCCGTGAGAAAAGGATTTTGTTCAGAAATCTTGCGAGAATGATTCAGGGCGGTATTTCTCTCTTGCGTGCTCTTGAGATTCTTTTGAGGGATTCAAAAAAGCGCTCAGGGCATTCTGTTTTACGAAGCATTGCAAACAAGATTGAAGCAGGAAGCGGTCTTTCCGAGGCCCTTCTCTTCAAGCCCGCTTTGTTTTCGAGCTTTGAGATGGAGATGATCCGTGCCGGCGAAATATCCGGGAGTCTTGAAAAAGTGCTGAGCGATTTGGCGGATCAGATGGAGGAAACCGAACGGTGGCGCGCCGGCTTGCGGGAGGCGCTGGCTTACCCTTCCTTTGTGATTCTCTTGGGCAGCGCCACACTGGCTTTTCTTCTCACCTTCGTGGTTCCGAAAATGTCATTCCTTTATGCCGATCTCGGCGCCGAACTTCCTTTTCTGACCCGCGTTGTGATTCAAGCAAGTTCGGTCGGCCCCCTTATTTTCTTTTTCGGCGTCTTCGCCCTCCTTGCCATTTTTTTCTGTTTCAAATACAGGAAAGACCTTTTGGAATCTCTGCTTGAGAAAATCCCTGTTGCCGGGGACTTGCTCAGAGAACATCGTATCGTGTGGTTCGCATCCCTTCTTGCGCTTCTTTTGAAGAGCGGGATTTCCCTTTTCAGTTCTGTGGCCGCGATGGGAGGAACGGCGAGCGTGTTAATGAAGAAGGCTTTAAAAACGGTGGAGGGGTATCTTAGAGAGGGAACTGCATTCTCCAGTGCCGCTCGAAACCTGACTTGGCTTTCTGAAGAAACCCATGCCCTGATTCTGGCAGGGGAGGAATCCGGCGAGCTTGCGGAGTGTCTGGAGGAAATAGCCAGGAGTCATCGTCAGGAGTTTGAAAACAAAAGAACCTTCATCCTTAAATTCCTTGAGCCCGCGCTGATTCTTGTGACGGGCATTCTCGTCGGTTTGCTTGTGATTGCCATGCTGCTTCCCATTTTTTCTGTTTCCTTTTATGTGAGCTAGCACCGTGTCATTTTTATCTTTAGGGGAGTACGGTACTGTAGGGCGTTTTCGATTAGATGATAATTTCAAAGTTGACGCCCCACTAGCCATGTCAGCCAAAGGTTTCACGCTGATCGAGCTTTTGATCGCACTTTGCATTTTTATGATCACGGTTCTTTTCTCAATCGGTTGTTTGCGGGGTATTCTCGATTTGACTTTTAAAATCAATGGAAGGACGGAGACGATGGCCGCCTTGACAGAACTTTTCTTTGGGCTTCGCTCAGGAGAACGCGACGATCTCTTTTGGGAGGGGGGAAAGCAGAAGGAAGGCGAGGTGACCTGCGCGGTCGAATCCAGAGAAGATTTGTTTCCTTATCGGCAGATGAAATTGTCCGGCAGTCGAGGGCGTGCGGAAGATGCCCTGACAGCTGAAATATACCTCAGGGGAGAAGGAGAATCAAAAGTTGAAAGAGAAGAGACTGGATAAAGGTTTTACCCTCCTTCGCAGTCCCGCCTTGGGCGGGAGGTGGGGGGATGAATGAGACGAGGGTATTGCTGCGAAGCCGTTTTGCCCCGTGTAGCGTAACGCAAGGGGCCGCGGCTATTCATCCCGCAACGGCGGGAGATCCCGTCATCCGGCGGGAAAAACCGCGGGGCTCCACACTGATCGAGCTTCTCGCGGCGTTAGTGATCGCGTCTTTATTTTTTTTCACCTTCCTTTCCGTTTTCCGCTCAACCGTCAAGGCCAGCGCGCGGATTGCTTCGAACTTGCTTCGTTACCGCCAGGCCCGGTCCTTTTTTCTCGTCTTTGAAAGAGATTTAAGAAATACGGTAGATACATTTTCTTTTCCTTTCAAAGGAGAGGAGGGAAAATGTTCTTTCATCACCTTTCAGGAGCGCCCGTTTCAGGTGGATTATCTATGGAAGAATGGCTTGCTTGTCCGCAGACGGGGAGAGGATAGCCGGGTTCTTCTTGTGCACGTTAAAAAATTTAGTTTGGAGTATGCTTATAAAGATTCGGACCGGGGGAATATCGTCTTTCTTCCTATCTGGGGGGAGATTTCTGATCAGGGGCCGCCGGCATTTTTGAGAGTTTCTTTTGAACTTGATCAGAAGGGAGAACTCGTTCCCTTTTCAAAGATGGTGGACATCCCTCAAGGCCAAATAGGATGGCTGACAGCGGGAGGAAAGCGTGCATGATGAGGATGGGAATTAGGCTGAATCGAGGTTCGGTTTTGATGCTGAGCGTTTGGTTTCTTGCTCTGCTGAGTTTGGTTGTTTCTTCTCTCACGTTTCAAGTGGAGAGCGGCCTCAAACTAGTGAGACGGGAAACAGAAAGTTTCTTGAATCACTTTCTATTCCTTTCGGGAGTCCATCTGGCAGAGCGCGCGATTGAATCGGATCCCGAACCTTACTATGATTCGCCTCTGGATGCGTGGTATGGAAGCATTGCCGTGGGAGAAGATTGGAGGCGAAAGATTTCCATCCATGTGGAAGACGAAAATGCCAAATTGAACCTGAATCAAATGAACCGTACCGTTCTGCGTGATTTTTTCGAACTCGCGGGCGAAAAAGATGCGGGGAAGGCCGTTCTCAAATGGAAGGAGGAGAAAAGTGGAAGAAAGTTTCGATCGCTTGAGGAATTGTTGACCCTCGAAGGTATTACTCCCAAGATTTATGATCGTATCAAACCTTATCTCACCGTCTATGGCCGCCAGCCCTTGCTGCAAGTTAATATCAATACCGTATCTCTATTTTCGCTTCAGGTGATTCTAAAATCCATCCCGGGAGATGATTTCGACAAAAGGAAAATTCTGGAAAGAATACGGGAGCTCAGAGAGAAAGAGAAACCCGAGTATTTTCGGGAGGACGAACTCACGCCCAACTTTTTCCTTGGCAAGCTGAAGCTGACCCCGGATATTCAGATGATTCAGCTTGCGAATCAGCTTCTGCCTTTTCTTACTACGGACTCCAATATTTTCAAAATCGATCTCAAGAGTGTTGAGACAAAAGCCTATGCTGAATCGATTATCGAATATCGTCAGGATGCGTTCCAACCTTTCGGAATTCTTGCCTGGCATGAAGAATAGAATTCTTGTCCTAGAACTCACCAAGAGAGAGCTTCGGGCCGCGTTCTTCAAGAAGCCGGGTCTTGTGGAGACCTGCACCACGATAGGTTTGAGGGAACTGCCGGATGAGGATCTGGTCTTGCATCTCAAAACCTTTATAGAGAATAGAAAGTTTGGGAGAACCTGCCTCGTTCTGCCTAAAGCGCAGATGATCGAACGCCATCTGGAGGTTCCTATCAGTGAAGAGGAAGAATGGAAACAGGTGATCATGAAGCAGGTTGAAAATGCTTTGCCTGTTTCGCCCTCTGAGGTCAGCCACGCGATGGAGATTCAGAAACAGGCAGGACTTCTTAAAGTGCATCTTCTCGCCTATCCTCTTCAGTCCCTTGAAAAATTTCTGGCCTTGCTTGGACAGGCCGGCATTTCCATCGACGAGATTGTTTCTTCCGAGCAGGCGCTTTTTTGGTGCTTTCTATGGAAATCTTCTTGCCCATCTTCTCTCGTCTTGAGTTTTGATGAAGAAACGACGGAAATGATCTTTTGTGAAAGCCGTCAGCTTCGTTTTTCAAGGATTTTTCATGCTCACGGGGAAAATCCCGTTTCCGAGATTGAGTTTGCACTTTTCGAAGGCCTGAAAAAACCGGAATCGATTTTCATTCTTGGAAAGATCGATACAGAATTGGAGCTCGCTCTCAGGAAAACTTTTCCTGTTCCCGTGGAACGGTATATCCCCGAGGAGGGTTTTCCCTCCCTTTATGGGGCTTCATGGGTGAATAGCCATCAGCCCCTCAGTCTTTTGCCGCCGCAGCATAAGATCAGGAATAGAAAACTCGAAGTCGTGAGGATGACTAAAGAACTTGCCGCCGTCTGCTGTTTTATCCCGTTGACGATCTTTGGCGGATGGATGCTTCATCATAAACTCTGTACCGCTTATCTGGAGAAGATGGAATCGGAAATAAAACCTTTGCGCTCAGCGCAAAATAAATTGGCGAGAGCCATCAACGTCCTCGAGTTTTTTCGTGACAAGAATCAATCCCATTGGGTTTTTCTTGATTTTCTCAGGCAATTGAGCGCGGAGATCCCGCGGCAGGTGACGTTGAATGAAATTGGTTTTGACGGCTCAGGTTTTAAGGTGAAGGGGAATAGCCGCAGTTACTCAGGTATTGCCGAGACGGTACAGCTTCTTAACAAGACGGGATTTTTTGAAACCTGTCATTTGGGATACGCGAGGCTCAGGAAAAAAGAGTCGAAGGAATTTTTTGAGTTTGTAGTGGAATGTGAATCGAAGCCTGGTCCTCGAAAAGATGATTTGCCTCGTGATGTTTCGATGCGCAAAAAAAGCGGCAGTTTTGCAAGCCGGATCAGGATGAAAAAAGGGGAGCGGTATCGCCTGCGGAACTTTGAAAAGGTGAAGCCGCTTTATCTTGCTGCTTACGAGAAAGTTTTCCAGGTTTATCCCCGCTTCAAAAACCAGGAGGATTTTCTGAGTGATTATGTGAGGGAATTAGGTTCCCGTTTTGAGTCGCACCAATTGCGCGTTTTAAAAATCGAACCGCAGGGAATTGTCACAATGGGAGTGGGGAAGGAGGCGTTGAAAGAAATGAAAGCGGCGGTTCAGCTTGAGGGCGACATGAAGGGACTCCTTGCCTTCCTTTATGAAATGGCTTCGGCAGGTTTTAATGAGATTCATTTCCTTGATATCAGGTTATCTCCCGATCATCAAGATAGTCTTTCCTATGAAATGGTTTTGGGAAGGTGGATGCCGTAAAAACCCTTACCGGTTCTTTTTGAACCGATAAGGGGTGTGTTTTGACAGGGAAGATGCCCCGGGCCTGCCCGCCAGAGTTTTGGCCACGTGGCCAAAAGTGGGCAGAAGAGGACAGACAATCTTTTCTGCCTGCCTCGCCGGCAGGCGGGTCTGTCCCCTTCTGAAGGCCAAAATCTCAAACCCAAATGACAAAGGAATCGTCAATGACCCATCAAGAAAAGTTTGTAGCGAAATTTTATCATTGGGATTTTTATGATTGATTTGACATTGGACATTAGTCATTGGGATTTAATAAAGGATTGCCTGCCCGCGGTTTCATGCCGCGGGCTGGTGGCGACCCGAAGAGGGTCGTCCCTTGACGGGTTGTTTTACTTCAGGAATTGCGTGCCGTTTTCCGGAAGCGGAACATCAATAGGAATTAAGAACGTGACTGCGTGAACAGCTCCTCCTACCGTTTGTCCGACAGCATTCACGAAGCCTTTACCCAGTCCCTCTAGGCAGTTCTTGCCGTCTTTGTGATATTCCATGGGTTCGGTGAATAACTCTGTCCATCCGAAGAGCAGGTTCTTAACACCAAATACGAATTTTGCCGCCATACATTCTACCGGTTTTGATTTTTCAGTCCAAGGACTGGCCGCCAGCGCTACCGTTGGCAACCATACGAAAGCTAAAGCCAATGCGAGCCATTTGAAATATAGTTTCATACAGTCCCTCCCTTTTATTGATATGGGTTTGAATCGTAAGATGAAGCACGCGACGGACAGAACTATTGTTTTAGATTTATCGGCATGCTAACATGAATTCTTAATCGGCTCATGAAATTTTTTGATCGGAAAGAAATTCCCGCCGGCCGGGCCATGACCGGCTCAGGATGTCAGGCATGGAGAGGTTGAGAGAGGTGTTGTATGATTTCATCTTCTGAAATCAAGGCTTTTGCGAGGGAGCAGGGTTTTGATGGGGTCGGCATTGTGGAAGCGCATGGGATGGAAGAAGCTGAGAAGACTTTCCGGGAGTGGATTGAGGCCGGTTTCCACGGTGAGATGAAATACCTTGAAGCCTATCAGCAAAGGTTGAAGAGGCTTCGCTCAACGATACCTGATGTCAAAAGTATCATTGTCCTGGGAGTCAATTATTTCAACAGCCGTTCCGAGGCTTTACCCGAGGTTGCAGGCAAAGGGAAAATTTTTTCCGGACGCATCGCCCGTTATGCCTGGGGCAGGGATTATCATGCGGTGATACGCAACCGTCTCGAAAGGATTGAGGATTTTATCCGGCAGAAGGTTCCTCGAGCTCAGCTCTTGAGTTGTGTGGACACCCAGCCTGTTTTTGAAAGAAGTTATGCTGAGAAAGCGGGGCTTGGGTTTCGGGGAAAACAGACCAATCTTTTGAGCAAGGATTTTGGGCCCTGGCTTTTTCTGTCTGAGATTCTGACCGATCTCGAACTCGCATCGGATTCTTTCCAGAATCACGGAAGCTGCGGCACCTGCAGCAGCTGTATCGAAATCTGTCCCACGGGTGCTATTGTCAGTGACGGTAAGATTGATGCGCGACGGTGCATTGCTTACCTTACCATTGAATACAAAGGCGTGATCCCGCGCGAGATTCGGCCTCTGATAAAAGATTGGGTTTTTGGCTGCGACGAATGTCTGACTGTCTGCCCTTTCACTCGATTTTCCAAAGAGACAACTTGGGAAGATCTCAAACCCCGGTCGGGGTCTGGATCCTGGCTGAGTCTTTTGTCTCTCTTTGAAATCAAGACGAACGGCCAGTACAAAAAAAGATTTGAGGGGACGGCCATTCTCCGCGCCACCCGCAAGATGATGCTGCGCAATGCTGCTGTGGTGCTGGGAAACGTGGGAGATGAAACGGCCGTACCGGTTCTTGCCAAAGCGCTTCAGGAAGAACCGGTTTTGGTTCGAATCCATGCGGCCTGGGCGCTGGGGAGAATTGGAGGAGAGCGGGCGCTTGAGGCTCTTCGTCACAAACTGACTCAGGAAGAAAACGCTGAGGTGCGGGAAGAAATACTACTGGCTCTGGAAAATATTCCGGTGGGTTCGAAACGGATCGTTCCGTTGTCAAATTAGTGTTTTTTAAATTTGCCTCTGGTCCTGATTTCCTGCTCGTTCGCTTTTTTACTTGCTGTAGGTCACCGAATTGAAAGGTCCTTCCCAAAGAATAATCTCAGCGAGTTTCCCTTTTCCGAGAAGGATTTTCTTGTTTAAGTTTTCGTAAAACCATTTGGCGATGTTCTCTGAGGAAGGATTCATTTTGTCAAACGGGGAGACTTCATTGATATAAGTATAGTCCAGTTTCTTAACCAGCTGATCGAGCGCTTTTTTGATCCTCACGTAGTCCACGCTTATTGATTCATGATCCAATTGGCCGGACTCGATTTTGACTTCCACTTTCCAACTGTGACCGTGAAGAGGTTCCGGCTTTCCATAATATTGGCGGAGATTATGGGCCGCCTCGAATCGGGATTCGACTTGTATAATAAATTTTTCCTTTTTCTTTTTCATGAGGCAGAAGACTTAGTGATCAATTGTTTTAAAGCGTCGGCGTCTGAGGTGGGGAGTTGACAGGTGCGGCCTTGACACACGTAAGCTTTGGCTTCGTGAAAGTCTTTGGTATTTTGGAGCACGGAGCGTATCGCCGGGTCGAGATGGCTTTGAGAAATATCTTTGGGAGAAAGGGTCTGGATGATTTTGTAAGGATGGAAGGTTTTCAAGGCGGCATCTCTTAGATTTTTTAGCGTGTCTGAATTTTCGCCGGCGAGGACGATTTTGAGGGGGCCTTTCAGATGAAAATCCAAAGACAGGGCATAGGTCGCGGCGAAGAAGCTTAAGTGGGGTATTTGCGGGGCAAAAGCTTTTAAAGTGGCTTCTGCTTTTTCGAGATAAACGGAATCACCGGTGAGAAAGTGAAGTTTTTCCAGCACCATCACGGCCGCGCCATTCCCGCTTGGAGTGGGCGAGTCCTGAATTGATTTTTGCCGGATGGCAAGTTTTCCGATGGCTTCTTTGGGCTCCTCGATATCAAAAAATCCACCCGAGCTTTGGTCCCAGAATTTTCTCAGGCAAAGATCCATGACTTTCCTTGCGTGTTCAAGATAGTTAGGATTGCTTGTGATTTCGTATGCGGACAGAAGGGCCAGCACCATTTGAATCTGGTCGTCTAAGAATCCCGGAATACGTCGTTCTCCCTCGGTATAAGCGTGATAAAAGCCCGCGCTGTCGTCAAACGCATTTTTGATCAGAAAGTCCAATGTTTTAAGAGCGAAGTCGTGCGCTTCAGCGTCACCGAAGGCTTTGAAAAATTCAAAGTAAGCTTGAATCATCATTCCGTTCCAGTTGGCGTAGAGGGTGCGATCAACATAAGGAGTCTGTCTTTTCAATCTTTCTCTAAGCAAGTTGGATTTGACGGCGCTCAGTTTTTTAACCGTCTCTTCCTTGGAAAGGTTGATTTCCTTTGAGAGGGTATCAAGATCTTTGGCAATGAAAAGAACATTTTTCTCCGGATGATGATGCATTTCCCCGTGCACGCCGATGTCGTAATACGAAATGGCCATTCTTGCTTCCTCTGGCTTGAGAACGGTTTTGATTTCTTCTTGTGTCCAAGTGAAGTAATCGCCGTCATCCTCGAGATTGATATCCGCATCCTGGCTGGCATAAAAGCCGCCTCGTGTCTGATCAGAAAGAACTTGATTCACGAACCCTAGAATTCCGTAAGCTATTTCTTTGAAGAACGGTTCGTGGGTCAGTTGATAGGCGTGGGTGTAATTTTTGAGAAGCTCGGAATTGTCGTACGACATTTTCTCAAAATGGGGGACTATCCACTCGGCGTCGGTTGAGTATCGATGGAAGCCGCCCGCGAGTTGATCGTAGACGCCCCCTTTCCCCATAGACGTCAGGGTTTTCGTGATGAGTTCAAGAAGTTTCGGCTCTTGGGTGAAAAAAGCTCGATGGATAGCCAGCTCAATAGCGTTGGTGTGGGGAAACTTCGGCGCGTCTCCAAAACCGCCGTGGACAGAATCAAAAGCCACCATCATGGTTTGGAAGACGTTTTCGACCAGATCTGAGGAAAAGGTTTCGCCCGGCAGTTGCTTTTCTATGTTGTCCTTCAGGGCTTGATGGAGTCTGGAGGCATCTTCGTGGACGGCGTCTTTTTTTTCTCTATAGATATCCGAGATTCTTTTCAAGATTGCTTTTAAGCCGGGTCTTCCGTATGCGTCTTCGGGAGGGAAATAAGTTCCGCCGTAGAAGGCATCTCCTTCCGGTGTAAGAAATACTGTCAGAGGCCATCCGCCTTGTCCGGAAATGGCATTCACGGCCAGCTGGTAGCGGCTGTCGATATCCGGTCTCTCATCACGGTCTACTTTGATGGGAATAAAAAGTTCGTTGATGCTTTTCGCTATTTCCGAATTTTCATAACTTTCCCGGTCCATGACATGACACCAATGACACCAGACCGCGCCAATATCCAGAAGAATGGGGCGATCAAGTTCGCGGGCTTTTTGGAAGGCTTCTTGAGTCCACGCATACCACTGAACCGGCTGATGGGCGGCACTTTTTAAATACGGACTTTTTTCTTCTGAGAGATGATTTCCAGCTTGAGCTGTCACAGGGGTTCCTTCCAGCGTTGACGTGTGTAGAAACAACGGATAAATCAGGACAAAGGATGAAATGAAAAAAACTTGCCGGACAATCCTTTGCATACCGGAGTATTGTATAATATCCGCTTACCCCACGCTACGCTAAGTTTTGATTGCGGCGGTTTGGGAGACGGACTATAATCCGCTCATAAAAGGCTGCTCGAACGGAAACCCCATGAAAAAAACAGAAGAGATCAAACAGATTTTTGGAGCTCACGCATCCTATCGGGATGAGGCGTGGCATTCACCGGGCGGACGTGCCATTCGTGAAGTCGTTTTCGGATTCAATGACGGCTTGGTTTCCACGGTAGGTTTTGTGGTCGGCGTTGCGGCGGCGCTTTCCAGTCCGCGTCTTGTGGCGGTGACCGGGTTTGCGGAAGTATTTGCCGGCGGTGTTTCTATGTTTTTCGGAGCCTACCTTTCCACCAAAAACCAGCGCGAATTTTTTGAGAATGAAATCGAGCGTGAAAAGTTCGAGATCGATCACATGCCTGACCGGGAGAAGGAGGAGGTACGGCGGATTTATGCCGACAAGGGATTTAAAGGGGAGGCCCTTGAGATGGTGGTGGAGCAGATCACTTCCGATCGAAACGTCTGGCTCAAATGCATGATGGAAGAAGAGCTCGGGCTTATTTTCGAAAGTATGGACAACTCTCTGAAAGTGGGACTGACCACAGGCCTTTCCTTTGTGCTAGGCGGACTGGTTCCTCTCCTCCCTTTTTTCTTTTTGTCCACAACGGTCCCCTTAGGTTCTTCCATTCTTCTTTCGGCGGCCGCTCTTTTCATCGTGGGGATCATCAAAACCTACCTCACGAAAAAACATTGGCTCAAGAGCGGTTTGGAAAGCCTTATCATTGGGCTGCTGGCAATGGGATGCGGACTTTTGTTCGGAAAGATAGCTTCACATTTGACGGGTTTTAAAGGCCCTTTTTGAATGCCTCAATGTCCTTTCTTTCCTGAAGATCCTGCCGGCGATTTGAAATGTGACTATCTAGTAGGAAAAAATCCCGATTTCAAAAAAACTTACGTCCAAGAATTCTGCAAGGGGCGTTTTAAAGACTGTCTTTATTATTTTCATTTGACCCAATGGCTTGAACGGATCAAAGACGCCATGAAAGAGGATGAAGAAGACTCGTGAAGCTTCTCAACAACGGGCCGGTGATATTCTTACTTTAATTTGAAATTGACCGATAGGCCATCTCGAAGAGGAAGGATGACCTGGCAGAAATCTTTGTCATTGGCCAGCAGGTAGTTGAATTTTTTAATGGCCTCGGTTGCTTCGTCGCCTTTTTTGTCCAGCACGCGTCCCCACCACAGAGCGTTGTCAGCAATCAAAAGGCCTCCCGGTTTGATTTTCTTTCTGGCCTTCTCATAAGCAGCCGGATAATCTTCTTTTTCAATGTCGATAAAAATGATGTCGAAGATTTCACGTGTTTTATCGAGAAGTTCCACAGCATTCCCGACAAGGAACCGCACTTTGTTCATCAGACGGCCTTTTCTTAGAAATTCCTGGGCGAGTTTTGAATTGATGGGGGAAGTGTCGGTGTGATAAACGAAGCCTGAATAGGGGACAGCCATCGCAAACCAGTAAGCGGAATAGCCGAAGCCGGATCCCATCTCGAAGATGCTGGAAGCCCTTGAGGTCCGGGTGAGCAGGTAAAGAAGTTTCCCGACTAGGGGTCCCACGATAGGAAAATTTTTCTTGTGGGCAAGTGATTCCATGTCCTTCAAGACAGGGTCCTTCATGGGAGTGAGAGAAGTCAAGTATTCTTCAATTTTTTTATCAATGATTTCCATAATAGCGGGCGATTGTATAACAGAAATCTTTCGGTTTCAATCTTTACATTAGGCGTGCTTTTTGATACTTTCAATTCTTCATCGTGGTGGCCAAGGGGGTGTGTGATGAAAGCGATCGTATTCTATCAATACGGGGACGTGGATCAACTCAAATGGGTTGATGTCCCGGAACCCGTTCTGGATTCGGATGAAGTACTGATCAAGATCAAAGCTTGTGCTCTCAATCATCTGGATATTTGGGAAAGATTGGGACTCCCTGGCATGAATGTCCGTTTCCCCCATATTTCAGGGTCGGACATTGCCGGTAAAGTGGAGAGGGTCGGGAAAAAGGTAAAGGGAATCAAAAAAGGCCAGCGCGTGGTGGTGAGTCCCGGAATTTCCTGCGGCAAATGCGAATTTTGCAAACGCGGCTACGACAGTCTTTGCGCCGGGTACAAGATGATGGGGCTGCAGCTCGATGGAGGATACGCGGAATACGTGAAAGCCAAAGCTCATGCGATTCTTCCTGTCTCTTCTCGATGGTCGCTTGCCGAGTGGTCAGCCATTCCCCTCGTTTTTGTTACAGCTTGGCACATGCTCGTTACCCGCGCCCGTCTCAAAAAAGGCGAGACGGTACTGGTTCATGCGGCTGGAAGCGGTGTGGGGAGTGCAGCAATTCAAATCGCTAAGTGGTTGGGTGCTACTGTGATCACGACAGCTTCAAGTCTTCAGAAGCTCGACAAGGCCAGGAAATTGGGAGCAGACTTTGGCATTCAATATAAGGAACACGATTTTTTGGAAGAAGTTCACCGCATCACCAAGGGGCGCGGTGTCGACGTGGTGTTTGAACATATCGGGCCCGAAACGTGGGCGAAAAGCCTTAGAAGTTTGTGCAGAGGTGGCCGTGTGGTAACCTGCGGCGCTACCAGCGGACGTGAAGTGAATCTTGATTTGAGATTTCTCTTTGTGAAACAGATTTCCGTGCTGGGTTCGTACATGGGGGGAATTAAAGAGCTTCGTGAGGTTTTCAAACTTGTGGAGAAAGGGAAATTGAAGCCGGTGGTCGATTCCACTTTTCCATTGAAAGATGCACGCCGAGCTCAGGAAAAAATGTTGAAACGCGGACAATTCGGGAAAATTGTTCTGGTCAATCCATAAGGGTTCTTGTTTTTATCTGCGATTTTGTCGTAACCTCTCGGTCAATGTCTCTCTTTCCAAAACGTATATATTTTTCTTTAACTTATTTCTCCAATTTAAGTTAGAACAAACCGCCTATCAGTAGCTAAACAATTCAAATCTCTCCTGACTATTTTTAATTATTTCTATACAAATTAATAATTTATAAAAACTTTTGCAATTATTTAAAATATAGGGTAACTTTCCAATGAGTTTCAATTTTATTAGGAGGTGGCTAAATGATTGGAAAAGCAATGGTAGTATTAAGTTTAGGAGCCCCTGGGATTCTATTGTCAGTTCTAACCACCTCGTGGCAATGGGGATTCCAGTATACGATTTTCACCCTTTGTTTTGTCTATACCGTCATTTACTTCATGTATTGGTTTTTCACGGATTTCTGGGACAACGCGTAGAGCGTTTCATGAAATCTGTTGCGCCCCGCCTGTGAATCAGTATAATAACACCCTCGTATAAAAGCAGTAACTCTAATTCTATTCGATTGTTAGCGTGTTAGTGGCAGTGAGAATATGTTTTCTCTCCTTAATATTTGAATCTTCTGGATGACTTCATGATGGAAAGAAAAGCTGTACTACTGCTCTCCGGTGGTTTGGATAGTACATTAGCTCTCCGAATACTCCAAGAACAAGGTATTGAAATCGAGGCCATCAATTTCAGAACAGCTTTTGCTTGCTGCAAGGATGATGCTTTGGAAACGGCTAGGCAGTTTGGAGTCAAGGTAACGATGCTTTCCGTCGCCGACGATTATTTCAAGCTGATCGAAAAACCCAAGTATGGATGGGGAAAGGGAATCAATCCCTGCGTTGATTGCCGAATTTATATGTTTCGTCTGGCGCGGAAATTTATGGAAACTTGCGGGGCTTCCTTCGTAGCTTCAGGGGAAGTATTGGGCCAGCGTCCCATGTCTCAGCAGATGCGTCAGCTTACAATCATTGAGCGGGAAAGTGGTCTTGAAGATATTCTTCTTCGCCCTCTTTCCGCAAAACTTCTCAATCCCACCCTTCCGGAACGGGATGGGATCGTGGATAGAGAAAAATTGTACGGTATCAGCGGCCGTTCAAGAAAAGAATTGCTGGAGCTGGCTGGGAAATATGGAATTGAAAATCCTCCAACGCCTTCTACGGGTTGTTTGCTTACGGAACCTGATTTTGCGGGTAAGGTGCGCGATTTATTTGCCTACAACGAAGATTATGACCGATGGGATTTCGAAACTCTGAAGGTAGGCAGGCATTTCCGCCTGGAAGATCAGGCGAAGGTGATTTTGGGGCGTGACGAGGAAGAAAACCAGCGTCTGGAAATGTTGAATCAGAGGGACTCGATACTTTTTGTCCCTTCTAATTTTAAAGGACCTTCCGCTCTGCTGATAGGTTCCTCCGGTGAGTCTGTAGAATGCAAAGTATGTGCTCTAGTTCTTCGCTACAGCAAGGGGAAAGATGGAAGCAATCCTGAAGGGTTTGTTTTTGAGCGAAGGCAAAATGGGAGCAAGACAATTTTTTCGGTGAACGAAACGATTCTTCCGGAAGATGAGCTTGCTTCTTTGAGAATTTGAATGGTTCTGGGCAGATGAAATACCGCTCTCTTTTTTGGTTTGTGGGAAGAGGGGTGAAGACAGTTACTTTAAATGAGGAAGAGAGAAAAAGATGAATGCCATATTGAAAAAAATAACTAAACTGATTGAATCGGAAGAAGACGAAATCAAGTGTTCGGCCATCCGTGTGCTAGGCGAGTTGGGTATCAAAGAGAGATTGGTGATGAAGCTTCTGGGTCAGAAGCTTGCTACCGAATCGGAACCGGTGAAGCTCGCGATTCTAGATTCTTTCATCCGCAATCCCCAGACAGTCGTTCTGCCTTATCTTCTGCCCCTTTTGAAGCTCAATGGCAACGTCCGACGCAAAGTGATTTATGCGGTCGGTGCGATTGGTCCCAAAGCAATTTCAATTCTTGAGAAAGAATTCAAAACGGCCTCCCTTCAAGAAAAAAAGCTTTTCATCGATATTTTGAGCACGATTCGCTCCAAAGCCTCCATTGATTTTCTGGTGGGGTCTCTGCTGGGAGGAGACTTGGAGCTTCTGAAATACATTTGTTTTTCTCTCAGAAATCAGTTGGAGAAAATGCCGCGGCCTGAGAAACTTTATCTTTTGGGTAAAGTGAACAAATTTCTTTCGCTGGAGCAAGTGAAGAAGAATGATGAAATGACCACTTCTGGCGTTCTTCTCCTCGGATTCGTCGCGGAGCCTCCGGTGAAAAAAATGCTGCTCAAGTTTTTTGATAAGAAACGTTCCTTTTATGTAAGAAGAAACGCCCTCCTTTCCCTGACAAGATTGAATCTTACGGATTCGGGCAATGAGGATTTGGTGGAGAAAGTTTTTCCCCTTTTGAATGATCCTGATTTTCCCAATGTGGTCCGCAATGCATTGACGATTTTTGAGAAGATTCAACTGCCGCGCCGTTTTGCGGAGCAGCTTCCCAAACTGCTTGAATCGGCTCGGCATCCGGCAGTCAAAAGGTTTGCTCTCACCCGTCTGGCCCAGCTTGGAAACAAGAAGACGATCAAGCTTTTAATCGGTCATTTGGATTCAAACGATCCGATGATCCGAGATGCCGCATCCGATTCGTTGGCCAAACTTCCGCGTGCTGTGCCTGACTTGATGAAAAAACTTGAGGCGACCAAGGAAGTGGATAGAGGAGAAAAGATAGCATTGATTTTGAGGAATCACCGGAGCTTTTTCAAAAAGGAGCGCTGCCGAGGAATCTATCGAAAACTCGAAATAGCTTTTGCCAGGCACGAGGATCAGGCAAGAGTCTATGCGTTACTTCTCAAGCATGTGAATCCTGATCTCTTCTATGCTGAGACTTTGAAACGGTCGAGACAACTGAAGCGGTCCAGAAAATTCGAAATGGCCAAACGGTATTTGGAGCTTCTGACTACAGGGCTTTTTTATACGGATGAAATTCGGTATGAAATGGCGAGTGTCCTGCTGAAGCTCTCGAAACGGGATCTTGCGTTGCAAAGCCGGAACGAAGATCCAGCCCTGAACTTATTTTCAGTTCTTGCGCGGGTCAATCTCGGGAATCTCTTGAAACTTATCAAGTCGGATCGCACCCTCGATGTCAATGACCTCTATTATGCAGGGTTCCATTTTTCGGAGAGACTGTTTGAGCAGAAGACCTTTGGTGTTGAGGTTTTGAAGTTTTTGTTGAAAAAATTCCCTAGATCGAAAATCAAATCGGCGGCCAAGAAAAAAATTCAATTGGCCGGTCAGGTTCCCACATCGAAAGAGCCTTTTTTTTCTTCTTCGCCTCAGCCTCATCCTTCTTTAGTCGGCGCTGGCCGCTGATAGCGAACGGGTCAATGGTGGGACGGTTGTCCCTGCGCCTGACGCAAAGCATGGAAGTAATGAAAGAGAGCCACCATTCCCGCGCAGAAGGAAAAAAGGCTTGAGAGACTGAAAAGCCTTCGGGCTCCAAGGGAATCATACAGAAACCCGCTGAGTGCCAGCCCAATCATTCCACCCAATCCATAAGAGACAGAGCTCAGTAAACCTTGCCCGCTTGTTCGCAGTTCTGGGGGGACCTTTTGATTCAGATAGGTGAGGCTTGCGACATGCAGGGCTCCGAAAGTGAAAGCGTGCAGAAGCTGGCCAAAGAGGATGAAAACCAGAGAGTGTGAGTACGCCATAATCCACCACCGCCAGGTGGCGGCGAAACAAGCCAGGACCAGCACGGCTTCGGGTCGAGTTTTGCCAAACCAGTGCTGATAACGCATCATTAGGATGATTTCACAGAGGACGCTTAAGCCCCAGCTCAATCCAATGACGCTCCTTGAAAATCCCAGCCCTTCCATATAAATAGTAAAAAATCCATAGTAGGTTCCGTGGCTGATCTGCATGAAAGTGGAGATCATAATGAAAGCGGGCATAGAAGGTTTCAATGCCAGTGAAAAGATATGATCCTGCCTTTTCATGCTTTTTTCTTGAGGGATTTCTTTAGGAATTTTGAGGGTGGTGAGAAAAAGCAAGAAAGACAGCAGGCTGATCCCGTAAAGAACAAATTTGAGCGGCCAGATATCAAGAATCCTGCCCGTTGCGAAAGAAGTCAAAATAAATCCTACCGATCCCCACAATCTTATTTTTCCGTATTCTCCCCCCTCGGCTTCAATGGTTTCCCAGGTGGTTGCCTCCATGAGGGGAACGATGGCGGTTCTAAAAAAACCATAGAGCGTGATGCTTATCAACATGATTTTGAAATTTGTGATGAACAGGCAGGTCACAAAGATCACGGCGCTTGCTAAAGATGTGGTAAGCGAGATTTTTTTCCGCGACCAGGCTTGATCAGCAAGGTAAGCCCAGAGAAGAGGGCTGATCAATTTCATCAAGGACTGGGACGCTGATAAAATGCCGATCTGGGTGGATGAAAATTTCAGGTAGTAACAGTAAAGATTGAAGTAGGGAAGAAAGATGCCCAGAATGGCAAAGAATAGAAAATACGAGGCGGACAGGAAAAAAGATGCGTGTCTCTCTTGTGTCATGGGCTGGTTATCTCCCTTCTATTGGTATCGGCTGATCGGGAGGCAATATTGATCTTCTCACGCTTATTTGCATTTTGTTTTTTAGTCGGTTATATTTATTAATGGCAAACCCGCCGAAAGGCGGGGACGCAAAACTCAAGAGCCTAAATCCTCTTGAATGTTCTTTCAGAAGGACAAGGCAGTCAGTTGCCGTATTCACCGTTTTCCCTCCCTGCCTTTGCTTACGGTGGATATGAAAAGCTGAAGGTTGCGCATCGGAGAGGAACTGATGTGCAGGCCTCAGTGGTTCTCATCAACCCATGCTTTTTGCATGGGTTTTTTATTTTGCCGGATTGAATGAAATCCGAAGAATGCCGTTACTAAAAATAAGAAACTTAGGGAGCAAAGCGATTTTCAACTTTAAGCTCATTTGCCGATGATGAAACACCAGACAGGTCTTCTCTACAGCGGCGACTATGCACGCCATCTTACCAGGCCGATGCATCCAGAAAAGCCCGAGAGGGTCCGCTATGCCTATGAGCATTTGAAAAAGCAAGCTTTCTTTGAAACCCTGAGTCCTTTGAACCCTTCTCAGGCTGAAACAAAATGGATTCATGAAATTCATTCCCCTGCTTATGTGGAACATGTCAAAAACACGTGTTTGAACGGCAATCCTGTGATCGATTCTCTAGATACCGAAATCTCTCACGATTCTTATGAAGTGGCCTGTCTGGCAGTGGGAGGAGCTTTGGCACTTGTGGATGGAGTGATGTCTGGGAAAATCCAGAATGGACTTGGTTTGATTCGTCCTCCCGGCCATCATGCTGAGAAGGAGATGGCACTCGGATTTTGCCTTTTCAATAATGTGGCGATTGCGGCGCGTTACATCCAGAAAAAGTATCGCTTGAAACGGATTCTTATCGTGGACTGGGATGTTCACCACGGCAACGGCACACAAAATGTTTTTTACGAGGACCCTTCCGTTTTCTATTTCAGCGTGCATCAATATCCTTTCTATCCTGGTACGGGCGCTTCCGAGGAAGAGGGAAAGAGAGAGGGATGGGGAACGACGCTCAATGTGCCGCTTCCCGCAGGATGCGGGGACAAGGAATATAGGGAAGTTTTCAGGAAAGTTTTATGTCCACGTGCCGTTGAGTTTTCTCCCGAATTCATCCTGATCTCAGCAGGTTTTGATGCTCATCAAAATGATCCTCTTGGCCACATGAATGTGACGACGGAAGGTTATCGGGAGATGACAGAAGCCGTCAAATCCATAGCGGAGGAATGCGCTTCAGGAAGAATTGTTTCTCTTTTAGAGGGAGGGTACGATCTTCAAGCTCTCGCTGAATCGGTTCAAGTGCACTTGGAAGTTCTTATGGATTCTAAGATCAAGTGGCCTCTCGGGAAGAAAAAGATCAGGACAAAATCTTTGAAAGTATCGAAGAAGAGTTGAATCTTTTGGGGAGAGAAGGCCGTTGAAAAAATCGGAGGTCGAAAGGAGAATGCCCCAATGAAAATTGAAAAGCAGCTTTCTATATTTTTGGATAACCGTCCAGGGACTTTGGCTCGTGTTTGTTCATCTCTGGGACGCAACGGAATCAACCTGATGGCTTTGACCATTTCTGATTCGATCGATCATGCTGTCGTGCGCATTGTCGTTTCGGAGGCGAGAAAAGCGGTGCATTTGTTGGGGGAAGCAGGTATTCTTGTCCTGGAGAAGGATGTGGTGTGCATTCCCATCTCTAATCAGGCGGGTAGGCTGGCAAACATTTCTCGGAGGCTCGCAAAAGCCAGAATCAATATTGAATACGCTTATTGCACAGCCCAGGAAGAACAGAAAAAAGGGCTTCTGGTTTTAAGAACAACCGATCCGAAAAAGACAATACAAGTTCTGAAAACTCTTCAAAAGAGCGCTAAGAAATAGGGAGCTTTGATGGTTTCATCCGGCGAGATTAAATGGTATCACAAGCCTTTTTTCGTTGTCGCTCTTTTGCTGTCCGTGGGGCCGTTTGGTTTGCCGTGTCTTTGGAAAAGTTCAGCTTTTAGCCCTCTCATGAAATGGGTTCTGACTGTGGCCATTGTTCTGCTCACCATCGTTGCGGTGACCACAACGATCGATGCAGTCAGGATTGTTTCTGCGCACCTGAAGGATCTGGGACTGAGTTAGGTTTTTTCACAGGCTTAGTCATTTTTCGATCGTTTCCTTTTTATCATCGTTTATAAACCTGCCTTGAATTGATTTCTGAAAAAGATTGTAACTTTTATTTTTTTTGGAACCGGGCTGAGCAGCCTTAAGAAAGTGAAAGAGCTATGCGGATCGGTGAGGTTTTAAATTTAACGATTGATTCCCTGGCTTATGGAGGAGATGGCATCGCCCGGAAGGGAGGTCTTGTTTTCTTCGTTGAGAATGCTCTCCGGGGCGAAGAGGTTACGGCGCGCGTCAAGGGGATCAGGAAGAATTTCGTCCGCGCTGAGGCCGTCAAAATCCTCCGGCCTTCTCCGCATCGTGTTGAACCTTTCTGCCGTTACTTTGGGGTCTGCGGGGGTTGTGCTTTTCAACATCTGGCTTATGAAAAACAGCTTATTGAGAAAAGGCATATGGTCGAGGATCATCTGCGGCAGCTTGGAGGGTTCAAAAAAATTGAAGTGGAACCTGTCATTGCTTCTCCCAAACCATTGAATTACAGGAATCACATCACCTTCAACGTTGAAGAGAACAGAAAAGAATTTCGTTTTGGTTTTATCGCAAAAGATAATAAAACTCTAATCGAAGTTGAAAGTTGCCCCATTGCCGACACGCGCATTAACTTTATCCTGCCAGCCCTTCGTGAAAGAGTGAACAAACTTCCTCCGAATCAAAAAAGCCGGCTCAAAAAAATTATTGTGCGTGCAGCATCTGAAGGAAAAGCGAAATATCAATTGGTCCAGAAGGGGAGTTTCGAACCGAATCGTGAAACCGCTTTCATGACATGGATGGAGGGGATCCCGCTTCATTTCTCCATGGAGTCTTTTTTCCAAACAAACTATTTTATCCTGCCGCGTATGATTCAGCTTGTGAAGGAAATGCTGCACCCTGCTGGGCACGAAATGCTTCTTGACCTTTATGCCGGCGTCGGTTTTTTCAGTGTCCTTCTCGCTAAAGCTTATCGGCAGGTGATTGGCATTGAAGAAGGGAGGGAGGCAGTACGCGATGCGAGGCTGAATCTTGAAGCGAACAAAATGGGTAACATTCAGTTCTTATGCGGTAAGGTGGAATCGACCTTGAGACAAATACGGTCGAGGTTGAAACCGCCTATTCATGTGATTCTTGATCCGCCACGGATCGGAGCCGCGCGCCCAGTCATTGATTTTCTTTGCTTCATCCCGGTAGAAAGACTCATTTATGTGTCTTGCGAGCCCAGTATTCTGGCGCGAGACCTTAGACAATTATCAGGATCTCTTAAGATCAAAAGAATTGTACCCCTCGATATGTTTCCTCAAACGAAACACATTGAAACTATAGTTTTGATGGAACCTCATTGATTTTCGGAATCTGGAATCTTTCTGATAAACAGGTAGGCACATACGAGAGAGGCCAGCTGGCTTAGGACAGCGGTTTGGAATCCGAAATGATCGGCAAGCAAAGGAATCGCAGTGCTCCCTATAGCCGATACCTTGGTGGTGAAGCCATAGAGGCCAAAAAATTCTCCTATTCTTTCCTCAGGCGCCATAGCCGCCACCCCTTTTCGACCTGCTGTCCAGATACCTGCTGCGGACATTCCCCCAAAAAGGATAATGGAAAAACGTACCCAGTAAACGGGGAATTTTAAACCTGCCACTAGAATCACTGCCGCAAGGGCCGCCATGGAAACCAGGAGTATCTTTTTGTATCCGATTTGATCGGTCCATTTCCCGAGTAGAATGCCGAACAGAAAAGCAGAGGCATTCAAGGCTAGAATCGTTTGGATCAGAGCCGATTGAGAGAGCGAGAAACTTTTTACAAGCAGTACCGAGATCCAGAGAATAAAAGCATTCAGAACATCAAGGAGGAAAAAATTCCCAAGGAGAAGATAGAGAAAAGATTTGTTTTCAAGAAGGAGTGAGAGGCTTTTTCTAAGACTGTTTCCCATGGGATGACTGACACGGCGCTCCGGCACTTGAATAAAAAGAGGGAGTGAAAAGATGAAAAACATTATTCCTGCAAGAAGAAAAACCCATCTTCTCTCGTAGCAGGTGTCAACCTGATGCGCTATGGGAAGGGCAAACAGAACGCCCAAATAACCGAGACCCGTTCCCAGTCCCGACACCAAGCCCTGTTTTTCGGGAGGGGCCACGAGGGGAAGCAGGGAGTTGTAGAATACCAGAGAGGCGTGATAAAGAAAGTTGGCTGCCATGAAAAGAATAAGAATGATTGCGCTGGAGTGTGTGAAAGATATGATACTGGTTGTCACAACGCATAAGGCGGTTGACATAAAAAGATAGAGTTTGGTTTTTCCGGTTCGATCCGTCAAAGCCCCCAGAGAAGGAATGACCAGTCCGGATAAAATCATGGATAAAGTGGCAGCCACCCCAAGAGGGGTATTTTTTCCGGTAAGATTTGCCATATAAAGAGGCAGATATACCGTGACCACGATGGCGGAAAAAATCGTGTTGGCAAAATCGTAGAACGCCCAGCTGAAGGCTTTAGGCGGAAAAGGGTTTTTGAAAGTCATAGAAGCAACTAAAATTTGTTCTTGAGTTTGTCACATTTTGACTTTTTTGGTGTCATCCTGAGGAGCGTAGCGACGAAGGATCTGAGATTCTTCTCCCGCCCTTGGCGGGATCAGAATGACATAAGAAAACAAACCACAATAAGTCGTAATGATTACTTTAAAAAAAGTGACAAACTCAAGATTTGTTATTAGATATAACGTCCATTTTATGAAAAGAAAAGCAATATTTCTTGGTATACTTTCAGGTATTCTTCTTTCTCTGACGGTCTACCCGCTTCAATGGAAGTTTCTAGTCTGGTTTGCTTTGATTCCCCTTCTTATAGCCATTGAATCAGCTAACTTTTGGAAGGCTTTTGGCCTGGGATGTTTGAGCGGGAGCGTTTACTATGCCGTCTTGCTGTATTGGATTCTTTATTACAACGTCGGCATTTTCTTTTCCAGCCTGTTTTGTGTAACACTTTTTTTCGGCATTTTTTCAGGCTGGACCTATTTTGTTGTACGGTGGTTTAAGGGTTCGCTTATTCGCGCTTTCATTCCAGCTATTTTGTGGATGGGTTTGCAATATTTGTATGGATTGACTTCGCTGGGTTCTGCCGCGATGGATCTTGAGCCTCTCCAGATCCGGTCATTGATACAGCTTGTTTCCATCTCCGGGGTGTCTCCTCTTACGTTTGTGTTTCTTTTGTCAAACAGTTTGATCGCTTACGGCGTGATGAAGCGAGATAAAAAGTGTATCGTTGCTTTAGCCACGTTGATATTAATTCTGGTTTTTGAAGTTACGATGAACCGCCATCTTTCTGCTTCCCAGGCTTCTTCTGAAAGGAAAATTTCCGTGGCCTGTATTCAGCCCAATTTCCCGGTCGATGACGGATGGAGATATTCTCACACGGAGGAAATTTTTGGGACTTATCGTCAAATGGCATTGGAGGCCAGCCGCACGGGAGCCCAGCTCATTGTTTTCCCTCAATACACACTTCCCGTGGATGTCTACCGCCAGCCGGAACGAATGTCAGAGATCGCAAAAGATTGCCAGGCTCATTTGGTTTTGGGGACTTATACTCAGGACAAAGAATCTCAAGGCAAGTACAACCTTGCTCTCGTCTTCTCTCCTAAGGGGAAGATCATAGGAGAATACCGTGCGGTTCGTCCCCCTCCCTTCCGCCGTATTGGGCAGATTCGGGGAAGAAATTACACGGTTGTTCAGACTTCGCTGGGCCGTCTTGGTTTGTTACTTTGTTATGATGACATCGAGCCGTATGGAGCCAGAACGCTTGTTAACATGGGAGCCGAGATTCTAATTACTATGACCAACAACGGAAACTTTAGAAAGTCGGCGCAGTTGTATCTTCATTTCGCGAAGGATATCCTGCGCGCCGTGGAAACGCATCGATTTGTTGTCCGATGCGCTACCACAGGTATTTCGGCTATCATTGATTCGAACGGAAATGTTCTTGCGAAAAGTTCTATGGGACAGAAGGAAATCATTTATTCTGTGCTTTTGCCCCAAGAAAATCGGACCTTTTTTGTCAGATACGGAGATTTTTTCAGATCACTTGGGGCTTTCTTTTCTCTGGTGCTTTTGGGGATAGCTTTACGCCGATCCATGGCGAAGGTATAATCTCAGTCATGAGGAAGAACCCTTTTTTTCTTATCCGCCTACGCAGAAGACCTCCCGCCTCTGGCGGGGGAGGCTCCATTTTTTCCTTGAATCGAAGGAATAATATTCCCCTGCCATGAGTGTTCGAAGTTTTTCTTCCAAGGTTAAAGGTTTTCGCCAAAGCATTCTTGATACCGGTTACGCCTTTTATCGATCACGGGTCGTTCACGTCGCTTTGGAAACGGGTGTTTTTGAGGTGATTGGCAAAGGGGTTTTGGGAGCTGAAGAAATAGCGCGAAAAATGAAGCTAGATATCCGGGGCTCAACTCTTTTTTTGAACGCTTTGGTCAGTTTGGGATTGCTCGAAAAGAGGAACCATCAATTTAAGAATAAACCGGAGGTTCTCGAAGTCTGCCTTCCGGGTAAAGAAAAATTTGTGGGTGACATCGTCAAGCTTCAAAACTCAGGCTGGCTCGCTTGGCAGAATCTTGGTCAGGTGATTCGAACCGGCAAGCCTTTTGATCTTCCCCCTTTTTTAGAAAACAGCCGTTCTGCTGTGAGTGATTTTATTTTTGCAATGCATAATACTGCCGTGGGACATGCCGAAGAGCTGTCCGGGAAAGTTTCTCTCCGCAGAAAAACACGGCTGCTTGATTTGGGAGGAGGATCCGGTGCTTTTACAGCCTATTTTCTTAAAGCCAATCCGAAGCTTCAAGGAACAATCTTTGATCTTCCCGGTACGCTTCGGGTCACCAGAAAAATTCTAGCTCGCTATCGTCTAGGCAAGCGGGTTGCTTTTCAAGCAGGGGATTTTCTCAAAGATCCGATCCGGGGCAATTATGATGTTGTTTTTCTCTCGCATATCATTCACGGCCTTAGTGAAGAGGATAATAAAAAACTTGTGAAAAAAATCTCTGGCGTTCTTGAAAAAGGCGGAGAGCTTCTCATTCAGGATTTCTTCTTAAATGAGAATCATGCAGGCCCTGAGTTTCCAGCGCTCTTCTCCTTAAACATGCTCATTCATACACCAGGGGGAAGGTGCTATTCTTTTTCAGAAGCGGGGCGATGGATGAAAAGGGCCGGATTTTCCAAAGTGACCGAGCTTCCTTTCCGTTTTCCGCGTTCTATCAGAATTTTAAAAGGAATTAAATGACGAAAAGTAAGAAGTTGGAAAATCGTGTTGCGATTGTGACCGGAGCCAGCCGCGGTCTCGGGTATGCTGTGGCCAGGGCCTATGCTGATCATGGTGCCAGGGTGGTTATAGTGAGTCGGAATTTTGGGGAACTTGAAAGTGTGACAGGCAAATGGTCTGAGGGGTGTGAAGTGTTGCCCGTACAAACGGATGTCACGAAGGAAGATGAAGTGTCTCAGTTGGTGGAAAAGACTATGAATCAATTTGGGAAGATTGACATTCTGGTCAATAATGCGGGGGTTTTGACTCCCAAGGGACCTATTCATGAAGTGACGGTCCAAGACTGGAATCTTACCATGGATGTGAATCTCAAGGGATCCTTTCTGTGCACGAAGTATGTTCTTCCGATCATGCGGCAACGAAAAAGCGGTGTGATTATCTATGTCTCATCCGGAGCAGGAAAAAGACCGGCACCTGAATGGGGTCCCTATGCGGTTTCAAAATTTGGGGTTGAGGGATTGAATCAAGTCGTAGCAGCCGAAGCAAAATCTCATGGGATTCGCGTGAATGCCGTCAATCCCGGGGGAGTTCGAACCACCATGCGTTCCATGGCCTATCCTGAGGAAAATCCCATGCTTCTCTGCACGCCTGAAGAAGTGGCTCCGCTTTTCGTTTATTTAGCGTCCTCGGATGCCAAGGATGTCACTGGGCAATCGATTGATTTTAAGGACTGGATTCAATCTTTTCCTGATTGGAAATATGGCCGATAGTCCCTCCCCGATTGCCCTTCTCATCTTTGACTTGGACGGTACCCTGATCGATTCAAGGGGAGACATCACGGCGTCCGTGAACTATGCCTTGGAAAGATTACAGCTTCCGCCGCTGTCGGTTGAGAAAATCACTGCTTTTGTCGGCCGAGGTGTTTCCAATCTGATCCGTTCTGTGTTGGGAGAGAACCACCGGGAGCTTTTTAAAAAGGCAATCACTCTTTTTCGGAAGCATTATTCCGAACATCTCCTTGATAAGACGATGCTTTATCCCGATGTCCAAACTCTGCTTGAATCCCTCAATGGAATCTTGAAAGCCGTCATTACCAACAAACCGGTAGATTATTCCTCTCGTATTCTAAAAGGTCTTAAGGTCCATCATTACTTTGCAGAGATTATGGGAGGCGATACTGGAAATCCCAAAAAACCTTCGCCGGACGCACTCCTAAAACTGATGCAGAAATTTCATGTCCGTCCGGATCAAACCATGATTGTGGGCGACAGCACGATTGATATTGAAGCGGGCAAGAACGCTTGTGTGCGTACGTGCGCGGTTTCTTATGGTTTCGGCATAAAAGAAGATTTGATCCAGGCCAAGCCAGACTATCTGCTTGATCGGTTGATAGATCTAAGATCTGTTGTTTATCCCGTATCGCATTGAAGTATTTTGGTGGATCGGGGAAGCTTCTGAAATGAGGGGGTTACGTGATATAATGAAACACCTTGTTAAGATAGGGGGAGGTGCAGTATGTTTTCCTTTTGGAAAAAGAACAAAGAAAATCTTCCTAAGGATATAGGTCGTAATGATCCTTGCCCCTGTGGGAGTGGGAAGAAGTATAAGAAATGCTGTATGGAGAAACTCGAGAAAAAAAGGTTGCCCAAGTCGCCTAACCCTACGCCGGGTGGTTATTGAAAGAAGTCAATAGGAAAGGTAATTGTGTACGTGGTTTCCTGCTAGAACTTAGGATCAGACCTTACGTATTTCTTTGGCAAAATCTTCGAGTCTGATATAGTGATCCACATACCGGTACATTTCATCAGGAAAGCTGTTTTCGAAGCATGCGATGTGGACCACTTTCCCCATACTCTGAACAGCTTCAATAGCGTTAACATAATCTTGATCGCCGCTTACAATCATGGCAATGTCGAACGCCTGTCTCATACCTAGCATCAGGAAGTCGGTTACCAGCGCCACATCCACACCTTTTTCTTTATTTTTCAGGCGGAGTTTGTTGGTGACTTTAATTCCGTGTCTGGTGAGTTGACTGTGCAGAGTTACCATCTTTTGGTGCCAGAATTGCTCGGTTTTTGAACGGATGTCTTGAGGGTGTGCGGTGGAGGAGTAAAAATAGGTGCGTATCAAGTCATATCCTCGTGACAGCCTTTTCAGCAGCTTGAAGATATCGACCTCATAATCCGGGTCGTTTATTTTTTCTGCGTAACGTGCCGTTCCACCCGATAAGTTTGAGGCGTCGATGAAAATAACCAGTTTCTTAAACATAGGAGTTGTTTTTTAGAATACGGCATGAAAGAGATATTCTTTATGAGGCATCGGGGAGTTTTTTTAGGTGTTGCGATGCCTCAGCCTGAGCGAGCGAAGCGAATCGAAGGATTACCTTTAAGGAAACCCTTCGACTGCGGCTCATTTCATGAGACTCCGCTCAGGGTGAGGGGTCGGAAAATGGTTCAACTTACGCTCACCATCCTGAGCGCTAGTCGAAGGATGGTTCGACTTACGCTCACCACCCTGAGCGAAGTCGAAGGGCACCCCGACCCCTCATTCTTTATACCCCTCGTGGCTTTTAGTTAGAGGTTACAATGGCAGAGAAAAAAGTGCTGGTCTTCAAATCTGGTTTTGTCTCCATCATTGGCAAACCCAATGTTGGCAAGTCCACGCTTCTTAATCAGTTGTTGGGCAGGAAATTAGCGCCCGTTTCCAAAAAGCCTCAGACGACCCGTCAGACCATTCATGGCATACGGACGGATCATGATTCCCAAATGATCTTTGTTGATACGCCGGGATTTCATAAGCCGAAGGATCCGCTTGGCAGGGTGATGGTAGCGGCGGCTAGAAAAGCTTTTGGAGAAGCTGACCTTATTTATTTGTTGGTTGATCCCAAATCTCCGGATCAGGAAGACGAAAATATTCTGAATCACCTGGGAAGGCATAAGGGGCCTGTCTTTCTTGTGTTGAACAAGGTGGATCTTCTACAGGATAAGCAAATGATGCTGCCTGTGATGGACTGTTATCAAAAGAAGTTCACGTTTAAGGAACTTGTCCCGATTTCAGCTCTTCACGGGATTCAGTGTGATGTCCTGATTGGGAAGACTAAGGAGTATCTGCCGGAAGGACCTCAGTATTTTCCAGCCGATATGGTTTCCGACCAACCCGAGCCTGAAATTGTCAAGGAACTTATAAGAGAGAAAGTGGTCAGATTCACTGGCGAGGAAATTCCTTATGTTACAGCGGTGGTTGTGGATGACTTCAAGACCAGAGAGAATGGTCTTCTTGAGATTAGGGCTACGGTCGTTGTTGATAAGGAATCCCAGAAAGGAATTTTGATTGGGAAGGGTGGGGGAAAGATGAAACAAATCGGCCAGGCTGCAAGGCAGGATCTTGAGCGGTTTTTCGGTCGCAAGGTTTATTTGAATCTTTGGGTCAAAGTGATCACGGGATGGAGAAAGGATCCGGCAAGACTTAAGCAGCTTGGGTATGAAGTTTAAAGAGGAGGCCATGCTCTTTGTGGTATAATTCGCTCCTTCTATGATGAAGAGAATTCCAATCTTTTTGATTTTTATTTTCTGCTTTGATCAAGCAGCTTTTGCGGTGGATGTGCTGGATGTTTTCAAGTTTCACAGAGATACGCAAGTGCAGCTTCAGCAGGATGTCTCCCTTTATGATCCTTCCCAGCCTCATGGTGTGATCAGCCCTTTCACAAGTTATATTGGAAGGCTTGTTTCTAAGCTTGGATCGGTGAAGCGTCTTTCTGACCTACCGGAGCTCGGCGTTCCCGTTTTGAAGCCGGGTGAATTTTCCGTCGAGTACGTTGATCCCAAAAAAATGGCTGATATTCAAGACCAAGTGGTGCGTAGAAATTATGTAGGCGTCAAAGAGTTTTTCGTTGTGCGTGAGAATTTGGATCGTGTTTTTAGGATGGTGACGGATTACGATCATCTGGACAGGCTTTTGCCTGGGATGGAAGTGTGTAGGATTGTTGATAGAAAAGCCAATCGGGTGAATGTGGAAAATTGGCGGAGAACGGAAGCTTCTGTATTTGGAAAAAGGAAAAATTATTATCTGACCGCTAACATTTTTTCCCTGGGTAATGGGAAAAATAGGCGAATGATAAAATCCCAGCTTTTGAAAGGAGACAACAGGAAAATCAAGTATCAGGGAACAGTTTTCATGGATTCCCTCTGGTATTTCGAAGCCTGCGGTGAACAGTGCACGCAGGTTTTTTACATGGGCTTTTCTCTTCTCGGCTGGGACTACATGAGGACTCCGGCTTTTTTCCCCTTCGTATCGAAGGAGGTACGTAAGCAGCTTGTGGCAGGGGTCATCGAAGGAGGAGCCAGATCTTCTCTGGCGTTTCTCATTAAATGTGGAGACCCTCGTTTTAAGAACCGTTCTCTTTCAGATTTTTCACAAGAAGATAAAAGACTTATCTCCCAAGAAGTTGAAAGCCGTCTTGAGAAGCTTAGAAAAGAGGGACGTATTAAAGTTGATTGGGAAACTGTCTTTGATTGATTCATAAGCCCGTCCTTCTCTAAGGAAAGGATGAGTTCTTGCGATTCACCTGTTTCCATTGCGGATGCGTTCATATCCTTCCGATTTCCAAAGAGAAGTTCTTCCCGTGTCCTTGTGGTGAGAAGATCGATCTTGAAGAACTTAGATCCTTTGAGGAAATTATCGAGGATATTCAAGACCAAGAGCAGTTTGATGAAATCCAAAAGTCAGCCGACGATATCTCAGCCAAGATAGTAAGCGGGGAATACTCTAGAGTGGATTTCGAGATTGCAAAGGAAAAATTACGCCAAAGGTGCGAGGAATATTTCCCTCAGAAAATGTATCTTTTTGACATGATCTACGAAAGTCGATTCAAAAGACTTTGGGAGCAATTTCGAAACGAATCGGAGCAAGAATCCTAAGATGAGACGTTTGAGGATGGGCAGGAGGGGCTGTGAAGATCAAGAAAATAGTTAAGGTGGTCTCGGCGGGCGGTGTGGTTTTTAAGGGGTGTGGGAAAAATGCACGTGTCTGTTTGATCTCGAGGAGAAAAGAAAAAATTTGGGCTCTTCCCAAAGGGCATGTTGAAAAGGGTGAAAAATATGTGCAAACGGCACAGAGAGAAGTGCTTGAAGAAACGGGGCTCAGGGTAGCTCCTATCAGAAAAATTGGTTTTATTCGTTACACCTTTATCTTTGGAGGGATCAAGTATCGTAAACGTGTTCATTTCTTTCTGTTCAGTTATTCAGGAGGAAGCACGGAGAATCATGATTCAGAAGTTGATGAAGCACGGTGGTTTCCTTTTCATAAGGTCTTAGACAGAATGTCGTATGTGGGTGAAAAGAAGATCATGAAAATGGCAAAACAGATGTGGATGCGAAAATAAGTTATGAAAGCTAAAATGGTTTTTGCGGACGAAAAGGGGGTGATCTTTGACCATCCTTCCCTTGAGATGATGGGGCGGGAAGGGAAAGATGACTACCAAATTCCCGGCGAAGATTTGATCCCCCTTCCTGAAGGGACGAAGTTTTTCACTCTGCCCGGCCGTTTTCCCGTTGGTTGGGATCCGATGGAAAAAAGGCGTGTGATGGTTGAGACGGTTGATTTTGAGGGGAAAAGTGTCAAGCCGCAGGCTGTCAGCGCGTTTCTGCCGCCAGGTTATGCGCGTACTTTCTTACCCGCGATCTCATTGCAAGCCAACTGCCCAACTTTGCCTCTTTGGGCTTATGCAGCTTTAGGATGGAAGGACGGAAAATTCGTAGTCACAGGAGTTCGTGTGGATCCTGCGAATCACTGGGATCCAATGCATTATGATGATAGGGTTCTCATGCCTTTGGTCAAATCGAGGCTTCAAGATTCAAACAATCAGCTTTTGGATCATCTTAAACAATGCGCTATGGAGTATCATTGTCTGGCTGCCAAGAATCTTTTTTATGGAAGATGGGAGTGTCCCTTGCCCGTTTCTCCGGTTTGCAATGCAGATTGCGTGGGTTGCATTTCTTTACAAACGGATGGCAAGGTGCCTGCTTCACACGATAGATTAAATTTTCTGCCGCAGGCAGATGAAATTGTGGAAATTGCTCTTTCGCATCTTGAGACGGCAGAGGAGGCTGTCGTCAGTTTTGGACAGGGTTGTGAAGGCGAACCCTTACTTCAGGGCTCCTTAATTGAAGAGGTGATTAGAAGGATCCGGAGTGAAACTAGAAAAGGAGTTATTCATATCAATACCAATGCCTCCCGTCCTGATGAGGTGGTGAAGCTTTGCCGGGCTGGATTGAACAGCATGCGTGTCAGCATCAATTCGGCCCGGGAAGATTATTATCATCGCTATTACCGACCGAAGGGTTACAATTTTAGCCATGTGAAAGAGTCAATGAAGATTGCAAGTAATTATGGTATTTTCACTTCCATTAATTTATTAACCTTTCCTGGTTTGACCGATCAAGCTGATGAATTAAGCAGTCTCTTGCAGTTTATTGAGGAGACTCGTCTTGGTATGGTGCAATGGAAAAATTTGAATGTGGATCCTGACCTTTATTGGTCGCTGATTTCAGCTCATCCTAAGGATGTTTTGGGAATCCGCCGGACTATTCGAGAGGTACGTGAGGCATTTCCTCGGGTCGTGTTGGGTTATTTTAACCAGCCACGGGAAGTTATAGAAAAGGTACGTCAGAACAGCTTTTTTTCTTGATTTTCCAAGGTTTTGCGCTTGACTTTAACTGTTTTCAGAGTAAGATTACTCATCGAGTTTAATCAGACTTTTGGAAAATTAGGATATTGAAACTTGGCGATTTTTCAGCGTTTTGCAATCTTCGGCCGCATACATAAAAAAACCGTAATTTGATCAACAGCTCAAAAAATGTGTAGAAAGGGGGGTCGGTTCATGAGAAAGAAAGAAATCAAAGCATTATTTATCCTACTCGCTGTCTCTTTGTTGATGACAGGATGTGCGGAAGACAAAAAAGTGAAGCAGGATATCAATTTGTTGAAAACTCAGGTGGGAGGACTTACGACTGAGGTAAGCCGCGTTTCCGAGGAAAACAAGTATAATCAGGAAGCTTTTAAAGGGGAAGAAGAGAAAAGGAATCAACTGGAACAGGAAATTGGATCTCTGCAAGGTAAGATGGGCGGAAGTCATTCGAAAGTAGCTACCACCCAAGCTGGTGTTTACCGCACCCCTTCTGGATTTGAGCTTAAATCTACGGCTCTTCAGGCGGCTCTTAAGAACGCCGGTTACTATAATGGCACTGTGGATGGAAAAATAGGAACAGGGACGATTGATGCTATCCGCCGTTTTCAGGCAGATAATGGACTCGATGCTGATGGTGTCTGCGGCCGGAAGACTTGGGATAAGCTGAAAAGCTTTGTGGAGAGTGCCGTAAAATAGTTTTGCCTTTCAAAAAAAATTCTGAGCTGATCGGCTCATTTCTTGTAAAAAAGGAGAGGTAGTGATCTACCCCTCCTTTTTTACTTTTAGATGAGCTCTCGTCCTTCAGAAAGACGGATGTTGCCATGCAGAATTTCCTTTCTGAGGAAAAGAAAAAGCAGAATCTGCTTATTGCCATATGGGATGGAATTTTTTCAGCCATCAATGTAGGGTGTGGCGAAACTTACATGCCTGTCTTTGCCATTGCTCTGGGTGCCGGTAATATTCAAATTGGTCTATTAACATCTCTTCCCAACCTTATTGCGGCTCTGAGTCAGTTAAATACCCCTCAGTTTGTTAAAGCATTCGAGTCGCGGAAGAAGCTGATCAATATCTTTGTGTTCCTGCAGGTTTTTATGTGGTTTCCTATTCTTTCCATTCCTTTTGTGTCTTTGAAAGAGAACCAGGTTGTTATTCTGATTGTTTTATACGCTCTTTATCTTTCCTTCGGTTCCTTTATCCTTCCTGCTTATGGTTCTTTGTTGTCTGATTCTGTTGTGGAAGCAGAAAGGGGAAAATATTTCAGCTGGAGAGGGAAACTGATCGGTATCTCCACGGTCTTAAGCGGATTTATCGGGGGATTCATCCTTTATAAATATTCCGCTAGTGTTTATGCTGGTTTTGCGATGATATTTGGTCTAGCTGCTTTTGCGAGACTCGTTTCAAATTTTTTCCTCTTCAAACTTCATGAATTCCCCCTAAAAATGGCTCAAGATCATTATTTCAGCTTTCTTGATTTTGCGCGCCGGCTTCCCGTCAGTAATTTTGCTAAATATGTATTCTACATAGGTTTTTTCCACACGGCTGCTTACTTAGCAGGCCCTTATTTTTCAGTTCTTATGCTCCGTGATTTCGGATTTTCCTACTTGACCTACGCCATTCTGACCACAGTTGCTAACGTATCGAGTTTGCTGGGGCTTACTTACTGGGGGAGACACAGCGATGAATTCGGGAATGCGCGGCTTTTCAAAATATCCGCGGTTTTGATTTCTTTTATTCCGCTTCTTTGGTTTGTTTCTCACCAGGTTTGGTACCTTTTCCTTATTCAGCTTGTGGCAGGATATCTGTGGGGAGGATTCAATCTCTGCTGTGCGAATTTCATTTACGATGCTTCCATTCCCGAAAAAAGGGTCTATTGCATTTCCTATTATAACGTCGTGGTTGGATTGGGAATTTTTGTGGGGACTCTTTTAGGAGGTTACCTTTCGAATCATCTTCCTCCTTTTCTAGGTTATCGGATATTCTCCGTTCTCTTGATGTCATCACTCTGCCGCATGATTGTGGCTTGGTTTCTGCTCCCCAGAGTGAATGAAGTGAGGCATGTCAAACACATTACGAGAAGGGATCTTTTTCTTCGTATCATGGGATTGAATACTTCTTCAGAAGGCATTGAGAGATGATGGCAAATTCTCTTGTCGTTTTCCTAATTACCTACCTTCTGATTTCTCTTCAGAAGGTCAAATGGCTTCATCTTGATAGACCCTCGGGAGCTTTGCTGGGCGCTGTCCTAATGATTCTTCTTAAGGTCGTCAGTTTGGATGAAGCTTATAAATTGATCGATCACAATACGCTTGTTCTCCTTTTGGGCATGATGATTCTGGTCGGTTATTTGGAAACCGCCCTTTTTTTTGACTGGCTTTCCTATCATCTTGTAGCACATTCTCATAAACCACTGAGTTTATTATGGGGACTTATTCTTACCAGTGCTTTTCTCTCCTGTTTGTTTGTGAATGATACCGTTTGTTTGGTCATGACTCCCCTTATTCTCAAGACTCTGAATCGGGCGCGTATCAATCCCATCCCGTTTCTGATTGCTTTGTGCACCTCTGCCAATATAGGAAGTGTTATGACTTTGACGGGCAACCCTCAAAATATGATTGTGGGAATTCATTCGGGATGGCTCTATCATGATTATTTCTTTAGGATGTTTCCTATTGGTTTGATCAGTCTCCTGTTTAACGGATTGCTGATTTATCTTTTTTATAAGCGGGATTTGAGGGAAAGAGGATCCAAGCAAATCTTCCAGCTTGATTGTCCTAAATTGGACCGTTGGCTCACTATCAAATCAGTGGTGGTCCTGGTTTTGGTTCTGGCGGGATTTGTTCTGACCAAGAATCTTCCGCTCACGGCTATTATGGGTGGGACGCTGATCATCCTGATAGCAAGGAAAAACCCCGCCATTGTTTTTGAAAAACTGGATTGGCCCCTTCTCCTTTTCTTTGCAGGTCTTTTCGTGGTGATTGGTGGAGTTGCCAAAGCAGGACTTCCTCAAATTTTCTATGAGAACTTGAAACATTTTTTTAACGGAAGCTTGATAAACGAGGTCGCCACCTTCAGCCTTTTTTCAGCGTTGGTTTCGAATGTTGTCTCGAATGTTCCTTTTGTATTGCTCGCCACCCACTGGATTCCCAATTTCCTGAACCCTAAGTTGATGTGGCTTGTGCTGGCGATGTCGAGCACCTTTGCCGGGAACTTGACAATCATGGGCTCCGTCGCCAATATGATTGTCATGGAGCTTTCGAAGGATGAAGTGGTGGTGGGCTTTTTTGAATTTTTCAAGGTGGGATTTCTTACTACGGTTTTGTCGATCATCGTCGGGATCAGTTTTCTCAGCTTGTATGCTTTCTTGGGGTGGGTGTAGGGTAAAGACGGGAATTTCGAGTCATGAATAGAAAAGTTTATCTCTTAGCTATTTTACTGATTCTGCTATCGACAGCTTCTATCACCACCAAGATGGTCCGCGGGGGGCAGATGGTGTCGCCTGAGTTCAGTCGGCATTTGTGGCGTTTGAATATAGTGATGAATCTTAAAGGCAAGGGAATGCCTGCTAAAGTAAGATTGACTTTGCCGAAGAATACGGAACGTCAGACCATTTACAACGAGCATTTCGAAAACGATGAGATGGTTTTTTATATTCGCATTCGTGATAAAGATTTGACCGGCAACCGGGTCGGTTTCTGGCGTTCTGAGTTGTTGGACGGTTCGAAGTCTGTGCAGTATACGTTTTCGGCACAGTTGAAAAGTTTGATTTGCAGCATCCCTCCCAATTTGACCTTGCCCCTCGATCCTTTTAAGAGCTATCCGCAGGAGTTTCACAAATGGCTTGATCCTTCCACATTTATTCAGTCCAAGAGTTTTTCAATCAAGCATCAGCTTAAGAAAATGATAGGACGGCAGAAAAACACGGCCATCGTGATGCGCAGGATTTATGATTTCGTTCGAGGAGAAATCAGATATCGAACGGAAAAAAGAAGCAAAGATGCAAAAGAGACTTTAAAAAATCTGGTTGCCAATTGTGGAGGACAAGCAAGACTGTTTGTTGCGTTGAGCCGTGCCGCTGGAATTCCCTCACGGATTGTTGGGGGCATTATCCTTTCAGGCGGTGTGAAGAATACTACCCATGTTTGGGTAGAAAATTATCTGGGAGGGAAGTGGATCCCGTTTGATGTTGTGAACAATCATTTTGCTTCGATTCCCAATCATTATCTGGAGCTTTATCGTGGCGACTATTTTTTATGCAAACACGTTGGCCTTTCCAAGTTTGAATACTTTTTTATCATCGACACCGAAAAAATGCCGCCGGTAGACAATCCGTGGTCTCTCTATGCTCTTCCTATACACTTTCAGAGTTTTGCCAAAGTTCTTCTGCTTATTCCCATAGGGGCTTTGGTAGTGTCTTTTTGCCGCAGTGTCATTGGCATTGAAACTTTTGGAACTTTTGGACCCGTTCTCTTAGCGCTCGCCTTCCGGGGGATTTCTCTTTGGGTGGGACTTCTTTGCCTTTTTATCATTGTTTTCTGTGGGTGGATTCTCCGTAGAATTCTTGACCATTTGAAGATTCTTGTGATTCCAAGACTTTCGATTGTGGTGACTATGGTTGTGATCTTTATCCTGGGAATGATGATCATTGGTTTTCACTTTGGGTTCCAAAAAATACTTTTCGTCTCTCTTTTTCCTATGATTATCATCACCTGGACCATTGAGAGATTTTCGGTGATCCAAATCGAAGACGGCACACCGTCTGCTTTAAAGGCGGGATTGGGAACGATGCTTGTGGCTATTGCCGCATACTACCTGATGGCAGTTCGTGTTCTTCGGGTTTATCTTTTTGCTTTTCCCGAACTTCTTCTCATGATCATGGCTCTACTCTTGGTTTTGGGACGCTACACCGGCATTCGCCTGACTGAGCTATGGAGGTTCCGGGCTTTCAATAGCTTGGATAACCGTCCTGATAGGCGTTTTTTCTGATGACATTCCGTCCTTTCAAAAAATACGGTCTGCTGGGAATCAATCGCCGCAATGCCTGTTATACTCTTGCCAGAAATCCAAGGGCTCTTTATCCTCTTGTCGATGACAAATTAAAAACTAAGGAATTGCTTGAGGCACATCAGCTTCCAACCCCAGAACTTTATTTTCCTATTCGTCGTAACTATGAACTCAGACTCCTTCGTGAGATCAAATTTTTAAAGGAGTTTGTGATCAAACCTGCCAGGGGTGCCGAGGGTCGTGGCATTGTTGTCATTGTTGATAAGTTTGAGGGCAAGTGGAAAAAATCGAGCGGAGAACTTCTTTCTATTGACGATATCGAGTATCACGTTTCCAATATTCTAGCGGGTCTTTACTCGCTGGGAGGAGTGGACGATCAGGCTTTTCTTGAGTATCGCGTGAGGAGTCATATAATCTTTCGCGCTGTTACCTATCAGGGCGTGCCTGACATTCGTGTGATTCTTTATCGTGGAGTTCCTCTGATAGCCATGCTTAGGCTTCCAACGCGCGAATCTAACGGGAGAGCCAATCTTCATCAAGGAGCAGTTGGGTCAGGAATTGAAATGATAGAAGGTGTGACATTAGGAGGTGTTCACCGCGACAAGCTTGTTGATTGTCACCCCGACACCCGGATTCCCATAGCCGGGATTCGTATCCCTTTTTGGAATCAAATGCTTGAGACAGCCGTCAGGACATTCGAAGTTTTTAAGTTGGGATATGTGGGGATTGACTTTGTGATTGATCATATTTTGGGTCCTCTTATTCTTGAATTGAATGCCAGGCCAGGCCTCAGTATACAGCTTGCTAATCGGGAAGGTCTTTTGCCCAGATTAGAAGCCATTGATGCTCTTGGTCAGGAGGTCGAAAACTTGTCTTGGCAGGAGAGATTAGCTCTATCCAACCAAATTGTTGCTAAAAGATCTAATGGGAAACGTTGATCAGAAAGGAATGGAGTGATATGAAAAAAGTATCGAATTTTCTTATGCTCGTGTGTTTGATGAATCTCGTTTCTCAAGTTGCTCTGGCTGTAGAAAGTCAGCCTTTGTCCATATCGGGCCGAGTGGTTTTGGTCAAGCTGACTACCAACCAGGTTCTTGTGGCTCACAAAAAACCAGGGGCTTTGATCGAGACGATTTCTGTTTTCAACGTAGACAATAAAACGCAGTTCAAAAATATAAATGGGACCGCATCGCTAAAAATTAATGATCCGATTTCTGTTGCCTATACGGAATCGGAAGCAGGGAACCTTGCTGCTCGGGTTTTGGAAAAGCGGGAGATCCCTTCGAAATCAGCAAGTAAATAAAAAGTCTAGTACCTCGACAATATTGATTTTAGGGGAAGCTCGGTACTGTGGTGAGCGAAGCCGCCACGAATCCCGCCACTAGGGCTTCAGCGGGTCGCCGGCGATTCAGTGGCGACTTGGCGGCTAGTCGAACCACTAGCCTAGCATTGATTTTCTTGTGGAAAAGCAGTCTGTTTTCTGTTTAAATAAAACCCTGAGGTGAAATTTCATGAATATGCCAGGACCGTTTGAATGGGTGGTTATCTTTCTTGTCATCCTGCTTCTTTTTGGAGCCAAAAGGCTGCCGGAGATCGGTCGTTCTTTAGGTAAGAGCCTGCGGGATTTCAAAAGGGCTTTTCAAGGGCTCGATTCCGAAGAGGAAGACAAAAAGGAAAAGCCGGAACGTTAGGCTTGCAGTTGGTTCACGGGTAAATGGATTAGTTCCTGGACTTTCTTCGCGAGTGTTTTTATTCTCCCCCCGTAAGGGCTTTTTTGCAGAAGGATTTTCCTTCCCGAACTTTCTTCAAGTAGCAAGAGATAATTTGTTTTTCCGCTATTTTCCCTTTGAATCAAAATCTGGCGCAGGGTTTCAAAAGGGATCTGCTTTGTTCCTAGGCTGATCAGACAGAAGTTTTTCCGAATCAGTATCTGATTGGAGATGCCGTTCAGTTCCAAGTGCTTTGTGTAGAGCAGTTGAATAACGCTTGAAATGATGAGGAAGACTGGAAGCAGGTAAAACAGGCTTTGCAGCCAGCGCCCCCCTTTAAGATGGTTCGAAACATATTCAATCAGGAAAGCAAATTTTGATGCAAAAAGAGCGTTGTTTCCAACGTGCCTCTCTATTTGGAAATTGAGAAAGAGTATCGATGTCAGCAGCAGGACAAAATCGTAAAATTTCCATAGAGGAGAAGAGGTAAGCGCCATAATGTTTTTTTCCGATTTCTTTACTTTAAGCGGTTCCATAATTACTCTGTCGGGTTCTGACTTATTTTTCTGAAATACATCGACTTTTCTATAAAAGAGCGTAACTGATCTGCCTTGATGTCATAGAAGAGCTTGCCGCGGTCCGCAAGAGATACGGTGCCCGTCTCCTCAGAGACGACAATACAAAAAGCATCTGTTTCTTCACTCAGTCCCAAGGCTGCTCGGTGCCTTGTGCCCATCTTTTTTTTAAGGGGAGAGTTTTGAGTGAGAGGAAAGATGGCGGCGCAGGAGACAATCCGGTCGTAGGATAAGATGGCTCCCCCATCGTGAAGATAGGTAGGCGGTGTGAAAATGGTCAGCAGAAGTTCATGCCTTATCAGTGCGTCGATCACCACACTCTTTTCAATGTAAGGGTTCAAGTTGTCATTTCTTTTGATGGCAAGGAGAGCGCCGGTTTTGCTTGAGGCAAGAATACGGCAGGCTTTCACAATTTCATCGAGAGGACCGTTCGCTGCTAAAAATTTCTTTTCTGGATTTTGCTGGGTGGTTTGCTTTAAAAACCATCCGATTTCAGGTTGAAATGTCAGCATGAAGAAGAGAGTTCCTGTCAGGATGGTGCAGAAGGTCTCATAATGAGGGAAAGCTTTGAGAGAAGAGGGGATTTCGGATAGGAAAAATATGAAAACCGCGGCAAGAGAGGATAGAGTCAAGTAGTTTCTGTGACGCAGAAAAAATAAATAGGTACGGTAAATCACGAAAGCTGTAGCCGTAAACTCTAAAAAAGGCTTAATAAGATGAAAGGTCTCCATAACGTTATTTTTATCGCCATTATATCGAAAACCCTGAACCTTCTATGATATAATTTGCCCCTTGTTGTTTTTTTGTTTTTGGCTGATCAAACGTGTGGACGGGTTGATATGACGGACAATATCGCAATAAACATAAAGAACCTGACTAAGTATTACCGCCGGCGCTTTCTTGCCCTCAACAATATTAGTTTCGAGGTCAAAGAAGGTGATTTTTTCGGTTTTTTAGGACCCAACGGCGCGGGGAAAACAACCACTATCAATATTCTCACCGGCCTTGCGAATTTTGATCAAGGCGTAGTCAGAGTTTTTGACCGGGATGTGATGGAAGACTATCGGGAAACACGCAAAATGATAGGCTTGGTTCCTCAGGAATTTAATTTTGATCCTTATCTTTCAATCGAGCAGATTCTTGTCTACGAAGGAGGGTATTTTGGCATCCCTAAGAAAGTATGCCGCGAGAGGGCGCAGGATCTTTTGCGGGAGTTTGGTCTTTTTGAAAAGCGTGATCAGGACTACCGCAAACTTTCGGGCGGCATGAAGAGGCGACTTTTGATTGCCCGCGGTCTGATACACGATCCTAAAATTCTGATTCTAGATGAGCCCACGGCCGGCGTGGATTTAGAACTTCGCCATAAGCTTTGGCAATTTTTTAGGGAGATGAATGCCCGGGGTCGAACGATCTTTCTCACAACTCATTACATTGAAGAGGCAGAAAAATTATGCAATCGGATCGGTGTGATTCATAAAGGGGAAATTGTTGCGTTAGATGATAAGAACAAACTGATACAGGAAATTAGCGGCCATTGGGTCGTGATCAGGCTTCGCGGGACTTTGAAGGAATTAACTCCTGAAATGATCCGTCTAGGTGTTCTGTTGGTCAATGGAGGGAAGACGCTTAGATTTCGTGAAGATAGTCATGCCGTAGACGATATCCTCAAAGAGATTCACAAGGTTGGAGCGAATGTGGAGCATTTGGAGGTTAAGAAAGCGACTTTGGAAAATACGTTTATCAAATTAACGGGGCTTAAGGAAACATTTGATGAAGAAGCTTCTGAAGATACCAGCGATGTCTCAGCAAGATAAAGGGGTAGGTTTTAGGGCCTTGGTGGGACGGGAGATTCAACGCTTTTTAAGCGTTTTTGGCCAGACTGTTCTCCCTCCTGTTGTCTCTTCTTTCCTTTATATCTTTATTTTTGGCTTTTCTATCGGACGCAGTTTGAACAAAGTCAGTGGGGTGTCTTATCTTGAGTTTTTGGTGCCGGGACTGATCATGATGTACCTGATAGAAGGATCTTACGGCAACACTTCCTCTTCACTTTTTGTTTCTCGATGGGCCAACCATATTCAGGAGATTTTAGTGACGCCTCTCTCTTATATGGAGATTGTGCTTGCGATATTGATTGGAGGTCTTGTCCGCAGTGTGATGACTGGATTAGGCGTGTATCTTGTGTCGCTCATTTTCGTGCATTTTCCGATTTATAACGTGTGGGTAGTTTTGTATTTTCTTATCTTTGTGTCTCTGGGTTTTTCCTCGGTCGGAATTCTGGTTGGGCTTGCAGCAGAGGAATTTGAACACATTTCCATGTGGACAACTTTTGTGGTGGAGCCGCTTATTTTTTTCGGGGGCGTTTTTCACTCCCTGCAAATGGTTCCTCATATCCTTAAGGGGGTCACGTTAGTGAATCCCATCTTTTACATGGTTAATGGTTTGCGTTATGGGATGATTGGTGTGACGGATGCCAATATTTTTCTGTGCATGGGAGTTGTGTTTGTTTTTTTTACTCTTCTTTTCCTTTTTTCCGTGCATTTATTCAGGATCGGCTATAAGCTTCGATCTTGACAGATATTGAAATGATTTTTTTCTTCACCAATAAAATTTATCCCAGACATTGTCATGAAACCTTCCATCCGTGATCTCGGTATTGATGAGTTAAAAAAACTTATTATTTTACTCGGCGCTCAACTTTACCGGGCTGAGCAAATTGCAGTCTGGCTTTACAAAAAGGCTGCTTACAGCTTTGATGAAATGACGGATCTCCCCAAGGGATTGATAGGGAAACTCTCCGATGAATATGTGACCAATTCTCTGACGCTCGTCTCAAAAACTGTTTCCGAACAAGATCATTCCATCAAATATCTCTTCAAAACACAGGATGGACACTTCATTGAATCGGTGCTGATTTTTCAAGGAAGAAGGAGGACCCTATGTCTTTCTACCCAGGTGGGATGCAAAATGGGCTGTCGGTTTTGTGCGAGTGGCAAGGGCGGTTTGTTGAGGCATCTTGCTTGCGGCGAGATTCTCGATCAAATTGCTTCCGTCAAAAAAGACCGTTCCCTTTCTCCTACCAACCTGGTCTATATGGGAATGGGAGAACCGCTGGACAATTATGACGCCGTTTTAAAATCCATCCGCATTGCAAACGCTCCTTGGGGTTTTAAAATAGGACAAAGGCGAATCACGCTGTCCACGGTTGGAGTGGTCCCGGGCATCAAACGGCTTGCGAAGGAGAATCTGAACCAAATCAAACTTTCTTTTTCTCTTCATTCACCAGACAATGAGATTCGAACGAAACTGATCCCTGCCAATCGTAAATACAGTCTTTCTGAGATTGTGCAAGCCCTTAAAGATGTCCGATCAAATTTCAAGAGGGAAATCACCATGGAATATATTTTGATTGAAAACATGACAGACCGTGATGCCGATGTCAAAGGGCTGATTGAAATCAGCCGTTCCCTCAAAGCCAAGGTAAATCTGATCCCTTACAATTGCATTGAAGGGGTTGATTTTAAGAGACCGAGTCTTGAGAAAATCCGGTCTTTCCAAGGAAAACTGAAACAAGCAGGCGTGCAGGCCACCGTTCGTTATAGCGCCGGTCAGGATATCCATGCTGCATGCGGACAATTGCGTCTGCTCGAGGAGAGAAAAGTACGGGGAAGGTTGTAAACGGTCTAGCGATAATTTTTCAGTGATAGTTGATTTTTCTTTTTTGAAGTTCTTTTGCGAAGTAACCTCCTGTGAGTCCATCCAGATAAGCCGTCAACTCGTCTATCCTAAGGAGAAGCTCTAAATACTCTTTATTGGTTTCCGGACGATTGAGATAGAGGTCCATCAGCAATCTGCGTCTTTCGAAATAAAGGCGGGTCACTTCGCTTAAAACATCACTTCTTAATTCCACCATCAACTTTTCCCGCGAGTCGATAGAAGTTTGGTCAGAACTGAAGATGAAATTGCTCAATTTCCAGTCAAGCCGGATATCTTGTCCTTTTGAATTGGAGTCTGGACCGAGAATAAAAAGGTCGGGCTGACTGCTTCCTCCCCGATCCACGTCAACATTGTTCCGTATAGAAAGATTCTTCCCAACTGAGAAGTCCGGAAGAAAAGCTTTCAATTTTGATGACCGATGCCATTTTTTGATTTTGGAGTTTGTAACATCGGCGTAGCGGATGGCTGAGTTTTGAACTTCTTGAATAGAAGGTTCTCTTTGAAGAATATTTTTGAATTCGTTCATGCGAAATTCATTGATGGTCAAATAATCAGATTGCGGGATGCCGGGTAATGCAATCCATTCACGATACCATTTGAAGATGCTGTTTTTTGACGCGGCAAAAAGTGTTTCTTGATCTTTTCCCGCGACGAGTTTGAGAGATTCAAAAGATTTTTCCGAAAGGCCTTCGTAGATTTCAATCCACCGGCTTGCTCCTGGGGCCAGCGTATAAACGCCTGCCTCAGTTGCGGCAAAGATGGCTCCATCTCGGCTTGATATTTCAAGGTCTTTGACACGAATATTTCCAAGACCATTGGGTGTCATCGCACTCCAGGATTTTCCAAGGTCGGAGCTTGCGTAGATACCGTGCAGCGTCCCCATTAAAATTTCTTGAGGATGGATGGGAGAGATCTTGACGCTTGTGATTGATAATGTTGATTCTACCGCAGACTCGTTTTCATTCTGCGGAGGGGCCGTTTCCGCTGTGCCCGGATCGTTTTTGGAGAGAGAGGCGATGTGAAATGTTTTTTCGAAAGATTTTCCAAAATCCTTGCTCCTGTAAAAATTTTCTGCAGTGGCTAAGAAAAGCACGTTTTCTTGGGTAGGATGATGAAGGACGAAGCCGATTTTCTCATGTCCCATGGGTCCTTGTTGACTCGCCCAGTTTTTGCCTCCGTCAAGACTCCAGAAAAGTCCCTGTGCTGTTCCAAGAAAAAGTATTTCTGGGTCCTGAGGATGGACGGATAAGGAAAGACTGTTGGTAGGCATTCTCCCAATGGCTGAAAAAATCTTCGACCACGTTTTTCCCTTATCTTCACTTTTGAAGACGCCGTCTGTCGAAAGGAGAAATAGACGATTTGTTTTTTCAGATCGGATGAAATTCAGACGATTGTTTCCATGCAGGCTAAAAATGTGTTCCCATCTGTTGCCTCCATTAAGGCTACGGTAGAGATTTTTATCGGAGGCCACGAAGATAGCCTTCCCGTCCGAGTCTGCGGTAAGAGCCTCAAAGTTTTTGTCAAAGAGATTCGCCGAGATTTTTTCCCAACTCGGCTGGCCATAAACGGGTGTTAAGAAAGTTGTCGCCGTTAGGAAAGTCGTCAACAGTGAAAAGAAATGCCGAAGAGGCATAAGCTTGACGGTGGTGGTCAAGGCAGGAGGCAAGAAGAAAGTATGGGCTAAGTTTTGTTAATTGTCAATAAAAAAATGTTATATTATCAATTCACTCAAGAGGCCCCGTTAGAAAAAGGGGGGTACGTCAGTGTCAGAAATCGGCTTTGAGGGCCGATTTGTGTTTTAATTTCTCCTAGGACTTCGTGCCAGATGCTCAAGTTGTAATTTCCATCTGGTATGTCCTTCATTTGAAAATAGCCGGACTCGTTGGTGAGAGCGTAATAGGGATGTTCTTGGACAATGGTGATGGCATGCATCCATGGATGAATACCGCACCGTATGATGACACGCCCGGGCTTTTCGAATCGCTTCCTTAAGATCTGCCCTTTCACAGGCATGGCGTCATTGAAGAGCATTTTGGTCTGTTCATCGAAGGCTCGTACATTGTGAAGCACGGCTTCTGAATTGAGAATAGAAAGGGTACTTTTTTCAGGAATCAATAGGACATGAGGCGAGAATTCACAATGGATTTGATTCAGCAAGTAATTCTGTGTTGAAGGGGAGAACTTCGCACTCGGGAAATTTCCTTCCAGTTTGATCACAACATTTGCCACCAAGCCCTCTGGAGAGACACGGAGCTTTGGCGATAATTTAACGGGACCGCAGTCAGCCGCATGTTTTTCTTCAACTTTTAATTCAATAGCTTGAGGATAAGGCGGTTGAATTTGGACTTTCCCTTCAAGATCATAAGCGAAGAGAGATTGAATAGGGGTTATTGCAAGGAAGAGGAAAAAAAACTGGAAAACTTTCACTGCCTGTCCTCAAAATAAATCCATTCGACTACATCTCCTGCTTTCAAATGGGATTTATGAGGACTTGCCTTTTTTTCGGATCCGTTGATTTTGAGACGCCACCAGCGATTTTTCATTGGGTCACCGGACACCCCATCAATAGCTTTGACCTCCGCTGGATGGCAGCAAATGGCGCCCTCTTCAATGGGCAGAACTTTTGATAAAGCCTCTTTAGGGGTGGAGTGATCCTTTATAGTGAATTCCTTTTGGACAGAAGGTTTACCGGCCGGACCGAAATCAACCTTAACGGTAACAGGAATAAGTGCAGCAGGCATTGACATGCTTAAGAGAAGATTGCCCGCCGTGAACTGTGGACTTGTCAAAAGGAGAATAAGTATGGCAAGGTTCATAAGGGAGTATTATTTTATGACTCGAACTCAATTAAAGCAATCCCTAAGATTTATATCCAAATGTTTTTAAATCCTACTGTTGCAGAATATTCTAATGCTTCGTATAATGCGCGGTAAAAGGGCGGTTTGATCCAATCGGGTTATTAAGGCATATAGATTATAGAAATAGGATTGCAGAAAAATGAATGTTCAGGAAAGTTGGGAAAAAGCGCTGAGATATACTGAGATTGTAAGGCCGCGCATCCAACCGCTTTTGACTTTTGAGGCAACGCACTTGCCTTACGTATTCCTTGCGGAATCTTTGGTAAATCAGGGAGATACGGTGGTAAGAAAGGGAGAAGTGCTGGTGGAGCAGCCTTCTCTTGTTCTTCCTTATAATCTTCCTATTTTTGAAGGGTTTGATTTCGAAAAACGTTCCAGCCTTGAGCAGGATATGCTAAGTGCGTTTCTTCTAGTCAGAGGGGTTCGTTTCCCGTCTCTCAAATATCAAAACAAAACAGAATCGCTCGATATCCACCAAGGGCGTCTTAAAAATGCGGTTGATCAATATTCCCTCCAATTGCAGAAAGAGGAAAATGTTTCGACCGGTTTGCTAATGGGGCCGGAAGACTGCTGGCAGTTTTCGGTTTTGATTTTTATATGCAGCCAGGTTCTTAGATCAGCTGACGGGGATATGCGGAAATTATTGGAAGATTTTAGAAAGAGGAACCGCAAGTAGAGTAACCTCTCGCCCCTTATTTATGACCGAACATTTCGAAGGCATCAAAGGATATTTTGCGGGGCTTGGTCTGCCCTCTGTGGTTCTTTTCGCGCTCCCTTTTATTCTCCTGCTTGGTTGTATCGCCGTTCTACCTCTTGCCGCCCCTCATTTCTGGGAGAAGAATCGCAACAAAGCAATCGTTTCTTTGGGACTCGGCTTGCCTGTGGCCGGTTTCTTTCTTTATCAGGATTGGCATACCCTTGCGAATACCGCCCTGGACTATGCCGCGTTTCTATCTCTTTTGGGTGCCCTTTTCGTAATCTCGGGTGGCATTCATATCCGCGGTTCCTTTGCGGGCTTGCCTTTTGTGAATACTTTTTTCCTTCTCATCGGAGCTCTTCTTGCGAATTTCATCGGGACCACTGGAGCCAGCATGTTGATGATACGCCCCTTGCTCCGTGCCAACAAAATCCGTCACAGAAAATCTCACATTGTGATTTTTTTCATTTTTATTGTATCAAACTGTGCCGGGCTTTTGACGCCGCTTGGGGATCCCCCGCTTTTTTTGGGATTTCTGAAAGGGATAGATTTTGCCTGGACTCTCAGGCTCTGGCCCCCATGGCTGCTGGTGGTGGGTTTGTTACTGCTACTTTTTTATTTGCTGGATTGCCGTGAATTTGCCAAGGAGCATCTCGAAACCAAGGACCTTTTGATCAAAAACAGGGAGTATGTGTCCGAGAGATTTGGCATTGAGGGTGCTTATAATTTCCTTTTTCTTGCGGCGGTAGTGGGACTTATCCTAGCCGCTGGTTATCTGATTTATCCTATTAACGGAAATCCTATCTGGGGAGAACCTTTTGGAGCGGTCCTGTCCAAAGTGGTACAGACAGTCGGAATGTTGCTGGTCGCCGTGATTTCGTATCGTGTGACATCACACACCACTCATGACCATAATCACTTCGGTTTTGGTCCCATCATTGAAGTCGCCGTACTTTTTGCCGGTATTTTTATGTCTATGATTCCTGTCCTTCTTATTCTTGAAACACAGGGTTCCAAGTTGGGTGTGACCCATGCATGGCAGTTTTTCTGGATGTCTGGCTCCTTGTCGAGTTTCCTTGACAATGCCCCCACTTATCTCACTTTCACAAGCTTAGCCAAAGGAGCCCTGGCCTTGCACGGAGAAGGGCTGAAGGAATTGATGCATCATTCGGCTGGCTCCATTTATCTGGCAGCTATTTCCTGCGGGGCGGTGATGATGGGGGCCAATACGTACATTGGCAACGGCCCCAATTTCATGGTCAAGGCCATTGCGGAAGAAGCCAAGGTCAAGATGCCCAGCTTCTTTGGTTATATGCTGTGGTCGGTTGGAATTTTGATTCCACTGTTTTTGTTGGTAAGCTTTCTTTTCTTCAAGAATGCGTGAAACCCTCAAGCCTGATCGTTTTGATTGGGTGGTAGAACCTCTCGTGGATCAGCCTTCTTTTATTCAAAAAGCGATGTTTGGTTGCCTGGCCTATTATCTTTATGGAAAGCTGGTTCTAGTCACTGCTGCCAGAAAGGATCCGTGGAAAGGACTTTTGATTCCGACCTCTCTGGAATTTCATGATTCCCTAAGGAGGGAAATCCCTAATTTGAAGAAGCATCCTGTGCTGGGGAAATGGCTTTACCTTCCTGAAGCTTCGGATGTTTTTGAGGAAGTGGCAGAAAAGATTGTCTCTCTCATTCTTTCGTGTGATGTTCGTTTAGGAGTTGTGACTTTGATGCGGAAGGCGAAATCCGGAAATAGAAAAAGCCGGCCCGTTTGAGATCCGTCGGGTGTTAGCGATGTTTCTTAACGCCGACTTTGGGACAAAGTGTTCCCACAGGACAGCCGGAGCAGAGAGGTGAAATGGGTTTGCACACATTTTGCCCGAAAGAGACAAGCAAATTGTTATAGGAAATCCAATATTTCTTGGACAAAACCTTATAAAGAGCAAACTCTGTTTCTTTAGGATTTTTTGTTTTGACAAGTCCCCAGCGGTTTGAAATGCGATGGACGTGCGTGTCAACACAAATGCCGTACTTTCTAAAAGCTAACGTGATGACTAGATTAGCGGTTTTTCTGCCTACTCCTTTTAAACTCAGCAATTCTTCTAGTGTGTCGGGCACTTTCCCCTCGAATTTTTGAAGGAGCGTTTGACACAGAGATAATATATTTTTAGCTTTGGTTCGATAAAATCCCACTGGATAGATAACTCTTTCTATGCTCTTTCTAGAAAGCATGATCATTTTCTCAGGGCTGGCCGCCAGTTGAAACAGGCGTTTTGAAGCTTGAAGTGTCGTCTCGTCTTTAGTGCGAGCGCTTAAAACTGTGGAGATGAGAATTTTGAAAGGGTCATTCGTCTCTTCTTTAACTTGAGCCAAAGTGGTTGCCGTCCATTTTTTTGAGGCATGTTTCAAAAGGGCCAAGATCTGATCGGTTTTATTGCTGGAGGGGTAAGTAGGCATAGTAGATACGCGTAATATATTCGATTTTAGCTGACAGAGCAAGCTTAACAGCTTTAATTTCCTACAGTTAGGATTGATCCCATTGACTTTCTTGACAAAGGTCAATTCTATGACATAATTAATTGTCGAGTTTTTTTGTCGGTGTTTGAAAAGTCTAACCTAAAATGTCAAATACAGTTAAGTACATAACAAGGGATTTCAAAGCTGTTTTCGAGAGAGACCCGGCAGCCCGGACTTTATTTGGTTTTGTTGAAGTGTTTTTGACTTATGCCGGTTTCCAGGCTCTTCTTATTCACCGTTTTACCCATGTCCTTTATCAGCTTAGAATTCCGCTCATTCCAAGGCTTTTTTCTCACTTTGTCAGGATGTTTACCGGCGTTGAAATTCATCCTGGAGCAACTATCGGTCCTGGATTTTTTATTGATCACGGGATGGGAGTTGTGATTGGTGAGACAACCGAAATAGGAAGTAATGTGACTATTTATCAAGGCGTGACGTTAGGCGGAACTGGCAAAGAGAAAGGGAAGCGGCATCCCACCATAGGGGACAACGTTGTTATTGGTGCTAATGCCACTGTTTTAGGGAATATCAGAATCGGGAATAATGTGAAAATTGGTGCCGGATCGGTGGTTGTGACTTCTGTCCCCGATAATTGTACTGTTGTGGGAGTCCCTGCCGAGATTGTTCGAATACAAGGGGGAAAAATACCTACAGAGAGTCTTGACCATGGGGATTTGCCTGATCCTGTAAAAGAACTACGCGAGAGAATTGCCTTTTTACAGCAGGAAATTGAGAGTTTAGACCATCACATGAAGGGTATAGAGCAAGAATTTCTAGACAAAAGTAAAGATTCTCATACATAGCCTCTTCACCCAGCCTTAAGCTCGATTTTCAAGTATATTAGCCTTTAAACTCACCCCCTCAAAATTTATAACCCTTTTAAGATCAATAAGTTAGAGTTTCGAACTATTGACTTTTGAGAACTAGGTGCTATATTTCTGAGTGGATTGACCGATAATGATTTAAGGAGATTAGGCGATGAATCTATGGACTCTTAACCTTATTGACCTTTTTAACTTGATAAGAACTAGCAAGAGTAAGTTGGGTTTAGAAGGAATGAAAATCTCTTGCAAAAGTGGTGATCCCGCCTAAAGGGATAGAAGTGGCTGAAGTACGTCACTTCAGAAGGTCAATTGGGTTAGGGGGTGAATACGATGAAGTTTGATACGAATTTGATAACAGGTGTTTTCTTAGGCTCGCTCGTTGGGGTCATCTATACGGCTGAGTTGATACATTACCTGCCTTTCATTATCGTGGGTACTGTGGTCATGCTCTTAAAACACCTCCAGAGAGGTTAACGGGCCGTTCGTAGATGATGAAACACGTTACACGAAGAGGGCTAAGCCCCCAAAGGTTTGGCCCTCTTTTTTTTATCCGCCTGCGCAGCCACCGCCTGAGGCGGGGTCCCGTCCGAAGGCGGGGGGCTCCATTTTTATCCAGATTTAAACCGATCTATTTTCAAGTTGCTTTTGCCTTCAATTTCTCCCCAATGGAGAGAGAAATGTCCCGCTTTTTTAATTGACTCCTTTTACCGATCCTAATAAACTCTACCAACCGTTCCTCATTTTTGGAACAACTATGAAGCTTAAAACTTATTCAGATGGTGGTTCCCGCGGGAATCCTGGCCCGAGTGCTGTGGGTGTTCTGATCTGTGATATGAAAGATAAGGTGCTTTTTGAGCATCAGGATGTGATTGGTGAGGCTACCAACAACATTGCCGAATACTGTGCTTTGATTGCAGCTCTTACTTTGGCTAAGGAGTTTGACGCTGTGGAAGTCGAGTCTTTCTTAGATAGCGAGCTTGTCGTCAGACAGCTTGAAGGAACTTACCGAGTGAAGTCCGATCATATCCGCCAGCTTATTCACGAGGTCAGGGAACTGGAAAAACGATTTGAGAAGGTTTCCTATCATCACCTTCCTCGAACGCACGCCAAACTTAGAAGGGCCGATTGGCTGGTCAACAAAGCGCTGGATAACGTGAGAATTTGATCATGCAGAATTTCATGTCCTATCTTCTAATGGTGGCCTCAGGTTTGATTGCCGGTCTTGTGAGCGGGCTTTTGGGAGTAGGCGGAGGAGTGGTTTTGGTGCCGATATTCGTTTATTTTTTTAAAATGGACATTCATCCCGCGATCGGAACTTCTCTGGCCATCATTGTCCCGACCGCTTTAATGGGCGCTTTCAGGCATTATCTTCAGAATTCAGTGGACCTCAGGATTTTTCTCTTGGTTTCTATCTTTGCGATTCTTGGGGCCTTGTGTGGGGCACAGATTTCTTTGGGGACGGCGGGTCCTTTGCTAAAGAAATTTTTTGCTATTTTCCTCTTTGGGCTTTCCATCTATATGTACTTTAAAGGATGAGATAAAAAATGCGCCAGCGGATTTTGAAAGAGATTCCGGCTCAGAAATTCGATGAGCAATTTAAAACCTTGCGTTCGGAAATTCTTGGACGCGTGGAACAAGTTTTCTCGCGTGGTCAATTTATTTTGGGGCAGGAAGTCAAAATTTTCGAGAATGACTTTGCCCGATGGCTTGGAGTTGCCCAGGCGGTTGGATGCGCTTCGGGATCAGACGCCCTTCTCCTTAGTCTGATGGCACTTGGTGTGAAGTCCGGAGATGAGGTGATCACGACCCCACTTACCTTTTTTGCCACCGGGAGTGCGATTGTCAGGCAAGGTGCGAAACCTGTGTTTGTTGATATCGATCCTTTGAGTTACAACATGAATGTTGCTCAGATTGAAGGAAAGATCACTTCAAAGACCAGGGGGATTTTACCGGTTCATCTTTACGGACAGTCGTGTCGTATGGATCGTATCATGGATATCGCGGCCAAACGTAAACTCTGGATGGTTGAGGATTGCGCCCAGGCGCATGGGACAAAATATAAGGGGCGCACCGTAGGAACCTTTGGAGAATTTGGCTGTTTCAGCTTTTATCCAACCAAGAATCTCGGCGCTTACGGGGATGCCGGGATGATTGTGACCTCGGAAGATTCCCTTGCGCAGGAGATTAGAATTCTAAGATCTTATGGAACCAGCAGACGTGATTATCACGACAAATTGGGTGTCAACTCCCGGTTGGATGAAGTCCAGGCTGCCATTCTCAATGTAAAATTGAAGTATTTGGACACATGGATTACCGCGCGTAGAGAAAAAGCGTATCGTTACAACGAACTTTTCAAAGAATCCGGACTTACAGAAGTCAGACTTCCTTTTGAGGAAACGGATGGTTATCACACCTACCATCTCTATGTGATTCGGGTTTCTGACCGCGATTCCTTGCTTGAGCATCTTACTCAGTCAGGTATTCAGGTTCGAGTTTATTATCCTGTCCCACTTCATCTTGAGAAAGCGTTCGATTTTCTTGGTTATCAATCGGGTGCCTATCCTGAAGCCGAGAAAGCAGCTTCTGAAACACTGGCCCTGCCGCTTTATCCTGAACTTTCTGATGAGGAACAGGTGTGTGTGGTCGAAAAAGTCAAAGAGTTTTACAGAAGCTGATTGATTTAACTGTCTCACCGCGTTTCATAAACGGTTGTTTTCGCTCTTTTCTCATGTCCCATGGGCCCTTGTTGACGACCCCCTAACATTTTGATATTCTATGCGTGTTTTAATAAACATTTTGCAGCTTTAAAAGTGGACCTACCTTCCTAATATAAGAATCATAGAGAGTACAAAAGGATTTGTGTGAAGAGTCATCAACGTGCACCCCTCGTTTATTTTTTTTCCATTCTTGCAACTCTCTTTGTTTTAAATTATCTTGACGAATCCCCATCTCTTTTGGCTGAAGGGGATAAATTTTACACAGCGGGCAGGGTTTCTTTCAAGGTGCGCTCGATTTGGGAGGAAATGCCTGTGGCTTCTCAAATGCGGCAGTTTCAATTTCGTGTTCCCAGGGCGGAGAATGATTCCGAGGATGGTGAGCTGGCCGTTTTTTATTTCGGACCGGATCAGGGCGGAACCGTGGAAGCCAATATCGAACGTTGGGCCGGGCAGTTTCAGGCCCCGTCTTCTAAGAACGGGGAGCCCTCTAAAGAAGTCAAGCCGAAGGTTACAGAAAAAAAGGTCAACGGTTTGGACGTGACCGTGGTTGGAATTGAAGGGACATTCTCAGGCGGAATGGGACCGAATGTTCAGATGTCCAAACCAGACTTTGCTTTTTTGTGCGCGATTGTCAAAGGTCCCCGAGGTCCTGTCTTTTTCAAACTTGTTGGGCCCCGACGCACCCTTCAAGAGGCGCAGCCTCATTTTGAGGCCTTGATTGAAAGCTTGAAGTCATGATCTATGACAAAAAGTGAAGTGTCTCCGAATCCACAGCGGAAACTTTTTTTTGGTCTTTTTGTATTTCCTCTTTTGATTGCCGTTGGGATGGCGGTTTTGCTTTGTTCAGTAGTTCTTTTGACCAATGAGGAAGAAACTCCGGAGACATTGATTACCGCGATCAAAACAGGTTCTCCGAATAAACGATGGCAGAAAGCCTTTGAGCTGTCCAATGAGCTGAATCGAAGTAAAGATATCCTGCGGGATCAGGGGGTGATGCAAGAGATCATTCATATTCTGGAGGATGGTGCGCACTACGATTCAAAAACCCGCGGCTACATGGCGATAGCTCTCAGTCACTTTCACACTCCCCAGGCTGTGGGCGCTTTGCTTAAAGTATTGAAAGATGAAAGTGAAGATGTCCAGCTTTATGCTTTGTGGGCTTTGGGGGTCATTGGTTCGAAAGAAGAGGCACCCCATCTCATTCCATTTTTGAGTAACAAAAGCGATCAAATTCGAAAGATCGCGGTTTATGTTTTAGGTGTTCTGGGCGATAAACAGACCATCCATTCCATTCGTGTTTTGCTGAATGACTCGGTGGCAGATGTGCGGTGGAATGCTGCTCTCAGTCTGGCACGATTCCGCGATGCTTCAGGGCGTGATATCCTTTTGCAGATGCTTGAGCGGGATCAGCTCGCTAACTCATACCATCTAAACGACGCAGAAATTGAGAAAGTTATCATCAATGCTGTGAAAGGATTGGCCTTGATTGGAAATCCTGAATCCCTTAAAATTCTCGAAACCGTTTCTCGAAATGATAAGAGCCTCAAAGTGAGACAAGCTGCAATCGATGCGATTCAGTATCAAAAGGGCCAGAGAAAAACCTGGCCAATGGAAAATACTCTAACATGACTGAAAACAACGTGGGTTCAAAACCCGAATTGCCTAAACCTGAGCCTTTGAAACCGTCAGGAGTCCCTGCTTCACAGTCAGCTTCGCCCCAGCCGGGTGGGCAAGGACTGGCAAGGACTGTGGGAACGAACCCAGGCGGATCGGTTCAGGTTGCGGGGGCACCTCAATCCGTTGGAAGGCGCAAGTTTCTTTCCTGGTTTGGGCTGGCATGGACAGCTTTTGCTGCCGCATCCATGGGGGCTTTATCTCTTGTACTGCGTTTTATGTTTCCGAATGTTCTTTTCGAACCCCCCAGTGTGTTTAAAGCTGGTTTCCCGGCTGATTATGAGACGGGGCTTGTTGATATGCGTTGGAAAGAGAAATTCGGAGTTTTCATGATCAAAACGGCGGAAGGCATTTATGCTCTTTCCAGCATCTGCACTCATCTGGGTTGTCAGGTCAACTGGCTGGCCGGCGAAAATAAATTTAAATGTCCTTGTCACGGAAGCGGCTATTACAAATCGGGAATCAATTTTGAAGGACCTACTCCGCGCCCTCTTGAAAGGTACGCAATTTCTTTGACGGAAGACGGCCAGATTTCGATTGATAAGAGCAGAAAATTCCAGCAGGAGAAAGGTCAGTGGAACGATCCCGCATCTTTTTTACCTTTGTGATGGGAGGATTTAGACTATGGCAGAAGCAGAAAAGAAACCCAGATTTGATTTCAATCAGCTAAAAAAATTCATCACCGAAACGCAACTATGGAAGTCCATGTTCCGCCATGGATACACTACTTCCGAACGCGATCGTGCTCTCACCGTTCTCACCAATGTTTTTTTTCATCTTCATCCCATCAAGGTAAGAAAATCGGGAGCACGTTTTGGGTTTACCTGGTGCGCCGGAGGACTTTCCTTTTTTGTTTTCCTTACCCTGGTCGTCAGTGGAATCCTCTTGATGTTTTACTACCGCCCGACCGTGGAATATGCCTACAACGACATTATGGCTTTGAGAGAACATGTTCCTTTTGGCATCATGCGTGAGCTTCATCGTTGGGGGGCTCATGCCATGATCGTTACGGTTTGGATACACATGTTTCGGGTTTTTATGACCGGATCTTACAAACCACCTCGGGAATTCAATTGGGTGATTGGAGTTATTCTGCTGGTTTTGACCATGCTTTTGAGTTTTACGGGATATTTGCTCCCTTGGGATCAGCTTGCGATGTGGGCGATTACGGTCGGCAGCAATATGGCTCGCGCTACACCTTTCTTAGGGCATGAAGGACCGGGCGCGGCTCTCCTGGCCATTGGAGATATTCAATTGGTGCATGCCGGAAGTGATGTGCGTTTTGCGCTTTTAGGAGGCCGTTTTGTCGGGGCTGGCGCTCTGTTGCGTTTCTACATCCTTCATTGCGTGGCGATTCCCACGGCAGTTGTGATTTTGATGGCGGTTCATTTTTGGAGAATTCGAAAGGACGGCGGAATCAGCGGTCCTTTATGAAGAAAGAAGCCGTGTCGGGCTATGACGATCGAAACATTCAAGCAGCTCGTTAATTCTGTTTCCTCGCCCATTACCATTTTCACAGGGGCCATCATTCTCTTCATTATTTTTGTCACCTTCCCCAGACAGATGACATCCCTTTGGGTGACTTTGCCTATCCTTTTTTTGGTGCTGGCTTTTTTTGGAATCGGGCTCACGGACAAACATTTCATGAAAATTGTAGGAGCTCCGGACAATGTTCCCATTGTTGCCCTCCTTTTTATTATAGGCTATTTCACCTGGTATGCCATGCGGAAAGCTTGCGACAACGACCGTAGAATAGAGAAAGGTGAGCCTACCATTGAAAAGCTCGAGACGGATCAGAAAGTGCTTGTTTTCCCTTACCTTATCTATATTGAATTTGTGGTAGCTTTGGTTTATTCGATAGGGCTCGTTCTATGGTCTATTTTGCTAAAGGCGCCTCTTGAAGAGCCTGCTAATCCTACCGTTGCTCCCAATCCGAGCAAAGCCCCTTGGTATTTTCTGGGTTTACAGGAGATGCTGGTTTATTATGACCCCTGGATTGCCGGCGTACTTTTTCCGACGTTGATCATCCTGGGGTTATGTGCTATCCCTTATTTGGATCGTGAGCCCACGCACTCGGGTTATTACTGTTTCAAAGCCCGCCGACCTGTGATTACAGTCTTTCTATTTGGGTTTTGGATATTGTGGATTCTTTTGGTTCTGAATGGCACTTTTCTTAGAGGACCTAACTGGAATTTCTTCGGTCCTTTCGAGACTTGGGACGTGCACAAGGTGGTGCCACTTGTGAATGTGAATCTTTCCGACTTTATTTTCATCAAGTGGTTAGGCTGGGGATTACCGAAGCAGTGGTTTATTCGGGAGGCTCCTGGAATTCTTCTGATTCTACTTTATCTTCTTGTACCACCCGCCATTTTAGCTCGGACCTTGCTCAAGGATATTTACAAAAAGCTGGGACCTGTTCGCTACAACATCTTACTATTTCTTTTGCTTATGATGTTTGCACTTCCTATCAAGATGTATCTTCGTTGGTCCTTTAATTTGAAGTACCTTGTGGCTATCCCGGAATTCTTTTTCAACATCTAGACCCTATGCCTAAAGAAGCCCCGACCCTTTACAGCATTCCCAAAACCACTATGTGGTTTGCCATCGTGAGTCTTGTGCTCCTTGGTTCCCTGATTTGGACGGTATTCGCCGATTATTCGAGAGAATGGAAAGTCTGGCAGAGGAAATTCATTCGGCTCAAATATGAAAAGGCCAGGGTAGAGCTTGCGGCAGCAGAGCAGAAAGTAGACAAGAATAAACTTGCCGACCTGAAGAAACAGTATGCGGAGGCGGGGGCCGCTTTTGGAAAGCATCAAGCTGAGCATAAGGCGCTTCAGAAAGAGATCGGTAAATTGGACATAGAAATTGTCAAAGCAAGCACCCGCTCTCAGGACCTCAAGCAGTATCAGGATTCTTACAAGTATTTCTTTGAAGAGTATCGATCTCATGGTGACAAGCGTGCCGATGAATACGCTGATAAGTTGAAACAACTTGAGCCAGAAATTAAAGAGGCGAAGCTAAAACTCGAGGCGCTCGAAAAGAAACGGGAAGAAAAGCAGACAAAGCTGGATCAATTCTCATCTCAGATCAAGACGGTGCAGAAGGGAATCGAGGCCATTCTCATTGAGAAGACACGCCTTGAGAAAAAGCTCGCCAGTCTGAAGCCGAGCTTTGTCAAAGATATTCTGAATGCTCCCATGATCGATTTCATTGCGCCCTCTCTTAGGATCCAGCAGGTTGTTCTTGAAGACCTTTACGATGACTATCATTTCACAAAAGTTAATAAGGTGGATCGTTGCACCACCTGTCATTTGGGCATTGACCAAAAAGGTTTCGAAAATGCCCCTCAGCCTTTTAGAACTCACCCCAAGCTTGAACTTTTCCTGTCGCCCAATTCTCCTCACCCTCTTGAAAAAATCGGATGCACGGTCTGCCACGGTGGAAGCGGGCATTCCGTCAGTTTCATCGATTCTGCTCATACGCCGCGCAGTCAAGCGCAGAAAGTAGAGTGGCAGAGAAAATATCACTGGCATGAGCTTGAAAAATGGGACGCCAAAATGCTTTCCTTAAGTCACACGGAAGCCTCTTGTACGAAGTGTCACCGCAATGTGGTGGAAGTCCCTCAAGCTGACAAATTGAATCACGGGAGAAAACTGGCTGAAACTTTTGGCTGCTTTGGCTGTCATAAAGTCGAGGGTTTTGAAAATCGGTGGAAGGTGGGGCCAAGTCTTGTGAACGTTAAAAGCAAATTGGAGAAGGATTGGATTATTAAATGGCTTCAGGATCCGAAATCCTTCAGGTCGTCCACCAAAATGCCACAGATTTTTCATCTTGGGAATACAAATTCTCCTGAGGACCGTGAGATGAATGAAGCGGCCATCGAGGGTATCGCTGCTTATTTAATGAAAAATTCGGATTCCGTCACTCTTTCCACTCCTACACGGAATGGAGATAGCGCGCGAGGAGAGAAGTTGGTCAAAGAAGTTGGTTGCTTGGGATGCCACACCGCAGCTGGCGTCAGTGCTAATGATTTCGGGCCCGAACTTTCTCATTTGGGAAGCAAAGTCAAGCCGGATTGGCTTTACACGTGGCTTAAGAATCCAAAACACTATAATAAAGATACACGCATGCCCAATCTGAGGCTTACCGATCAGGAGGCGACAGATATCACCGCTTATCTGCTTTCTCAAAGAAACCCTGAGTTTGATCAAAAGCTTGCTCCTAAACCGAAACCTGAGATTCTGGACAAAATAGTTTTGATAAATCTTCAAAAGACCTTGCGCCAAACGGATGCCGAAGCAGAGCTCTCACGCATGAATTCTGAGTCCAAGCTAGAGTTCGTTGGTAAAAATTCGATCAGCTATCAGGGCTGTTTTGCCTGCCATACTATCAAGGGGTTTGAGGAGGCAAAACCTATTGGAACCGAGCTTTCAGATCACGGGAGGAAGGATATTCATCAATTGGATTTCGGTTTGGTTGAGATTGAGCACACACGGGAAGCATGGTTTCATCAGAAGCTGAAAGAGCCCAGGATTTTTGACCGAGGGAAAGTCAAATCTTACTATGAAAAATTGCGGATGCCGCACTTTGGTTTTACGGACGAGCAAACGGAGTCCTTGACCACTTTTCTTCTCAGCCTCAATCGTGAGGAGATTCCCCTTGAGATGCAAAAGAGGCTTGATCTTAAGGAAAAGCAGATTGAATCTGGCCGGCTTATCGTTTCCAAGTTCAATTGTCAAGGTTGTCACACCTTGGATGGGAAAACGGGGTTGGTAAGGAAAGTGATAGAAAATGCAGGGAATGCCCCACCCATTCTTAATGGAGAGGGAGCCAAAGTCCAGGAAAAATGGCTTCATGAATTCCTTAAGAGTCCGACGACCATTCGTCCATGGCTGACTTATCGAATGCCCACCTTTGGTTTTGACGAAGAACAGGCCAAACAATTAGTGCAGTACTTTGCTAATCTGACGAATCAGGAAGTTTCCTATAAGGGACTTGAGATTCCCGAGACTTCTTCTGATAAGCTGGAGTCCGGTAAAGTGCTTTTTGAGAAACTTCAATGCATCAAATGTCATCAAGTGAATCAAACCAGTGCTCAAATGGGCACTTCTTTTCTGGCTCCCGATTTGACTCTTGCCAAGCAGAGGCTTAAACCCGGCTGGGTGATTGAATGGCTTAAAGATCCTCAAGTATTGCAGGAAGGAACCATGATGCCCACCTTTTTCCCCGAGGGCCAGACCCCTCTTCCTGAAGTTTTAAGTGGCGACGTGTCTAAGCAAATCGAGGTCATACGGGATTATCTTTTCCGTTACGCTCCTGAAACTGCTGAGAAATCAAGAAGTTCTGAAGCCAAGATTCCTGTTGCAAAAACCTAAGCCATTTCGTAACATAAACTTTAGATGTTCTTAACCGGTAGGCTCCCCACGTAACTTGTGAGCAGGGCGATGAGGCAAAGGGAGAAACTTTCCCGGATTTTTACCGAGAGGCGTTTTTAAGGCTCAATGGAAGGAGAAAAGAGATGAAAAGGAAGAAGTTATGCTTATGGGTGTTGATTCTCGCTGTCATTTTACAATTTGTTTCTCTAAGTAACGCAACAGCAGCCACGATCACAGGAAAAATTAGCTTCCAGGGGGCGGCACCGGCACCTCAGCCGATCAAGATGGATGCGGATCCAAATTGCTTGATGGCCCATCCCACGGGAGTGAATTTGGATGATGTGGTGGTCAATCCTAACGGGACTCTAAAGGATGTTTTTGTGTATGTGAAGCAAGGACTTGAAGGGAAGACCTTTGAGGTTCCTAAAGAGCCGGTGGTTTTTGATCAGAAGGGCTGTCAATACCACCCTAAAGTTTTTGGGATTCAGGTTAACCAGCCCATTCAAGTGGTGAATAGTGATAGTACTTTGCATAATGTGCATGCTCTCCCGGAGAAGAGCGCGCAATTCAATCTTGGAATGCCGATACAGGGGATGAAATTGAAGAAAACCTTTACCTCTCCTGAAGTCATGGTGAAAATCAAGTGCGAAGTGCACCCTTGGATGAGTGCTTATGCCGGAGTTCTTCCTCATCCTTTTTTCAGTGTTTCCAATGACCAGGGTACTTTCGAAATTAAGAACCTTCCACCAGGTCAGTATGTTTTGGAAGCTTGGCATCAGAAATATGGTGTTCAAACGCAATCTGTGACGGTTGCATCTCAAGAAGAAGCGAAAGACATCCCGTTCGAATATAAGGCAGCCTGATTTTCTGGTGGGCATCCTACCTAATGGGTGTTCTGAGAGAGTTCCATGTGGCTACACCGATTTGCGAAGTTTGTGGGAGGCGCGACCTTTCTTCTCATCATTGCGGGAGGACTTGTAACGAGCACCGGATCGGGACTTTCCGTTCCTGATTGGCCTCTTTCCTACGGACAGTTTTTTCCCCCCATGATAGGTGGAATTAGATTTGAGCATTCCCACCGTCTGATTGCAGCTACTGTGGCTCTTCTTACCTTCGTCCTTATGATGTGGATGCTCAAGACGGAGAAGAGAAAATCGTTGCGTAGACTCGGGCTGTTGTCTTTCGCCGCTGTAGTTTTACAAGCTGTTTTGGGTGGCATCACGGTTATTTATCTTTTGCCTACTTTTGTGTCGGTGATTCATGCCTGTCTTGCCCAGAGTTTCTTCTGCTTGCTTGTGGCCATTTCGATCTTGACCTCTCGGGGTTGGCAAGAAGCTCAAGCGGAAATCACTTCCTCAGCTTCTTCTCTCCACCGTCTTCTTATTGTTACCACAGCTTTGATTTATCTTCAGCTTATCTTGGGGGCGATTGTCCGCCACACTTCGGGGAGAGGAATTGTTTTTCATGTTTTCGTGGCTTTTTTAGTTCTCAGCCAGGCCATTCGTGTTGTTCTTCGATGCTCGAGAATAGATTCCCAAAGCAACTTTCACAAACCAGCTGTCTTTTTTGGAATTTTGGTTGTGATTCAGATTTTCTTAGGAATGGGTGCTTTCATCATGAAGATTATGTTACGGGGCTTTGCACAGACAGGAAGTGGAGCTGTGCTTTTTGCCACAGCTCACCAAGCCACCGGTGCGCTTCTTCTTGCGACAGGTGTTTTCATGACTTTGTGGTCATTCAGGCTCTTTCAATCGCCGGAGTCAGGAAGTTTTTCAACTAACGTATCAAACAGAAAGGCTGCGGTAGATCAAACTCGTGAGACCTCAAGTGCCTGTCATGAATGAGTCGATTCAAACTTTTTTTTCTTGCTCTCAAATCCGATCGTTTCTCGCAACAGCTGCAACTTACCTGGAGCTGACCAAACCGCGTCTGACCTTCCTTGCGGTTCTGACCACCCTAGCGGGTTTCTATCTGGGTTCTTCGAATCCGTTTGATCATTCAGCTTTTGTGAACACTTTGATAGGTGCTTTTCTTGTAGGAGGGGGAGCCAACGCTTTGAATCAGTTTTTCGAAAGAGAGGCAGATGCTAGAATGAAAAGGACGGAGAACCGTCCCATTCCGAGCGCGCGTCTTACGGAAGAACAAGTCTTCAATTTTGGATTGATTTTTTCAGTGGTCGGTGTGTTGTACTTTGCTTTTTTTGTGAATCCTCTTTCAAGTCTTATCGCTTTGGCCATTCTCGTGACTTACTTGGTCTTTTATACACCTTTGAAAAAGAAAACAGAAGGTGCCGTATTTGTGGGAGCTATTCCTGGTGCCCTTCCGCCGGTTATGGGATGGGCTGCCGCTAGGTCTTCCTTGGACAGAGGAGCCTGGGTCCTTTTTTTCCTTCTTTTTTTGTGGCAGCTGCCTCACTTTCTGGCCATTGCCTGGATGTATCGGGAAGATTATAAGAAGGCGGGTTTAAAAACACTTGCCTGCCGTGATGAAAGAGGCGAAAAGACAGCTCGTCAAATCATGTTTTATTGTACGGTTCTTTTGGGAATAAGTTTTGTGCCTTCTCTGATAGGCATGACGAGTCCCGTCTACCTTGTTTGGGCACTTTTGGGTGGATTGGCCTTTTTGGGGCTCTCGCTTTGTCGCTCGCTCTGGGGACCTGCCATTTATGCCAAACGTCTTTTTCTCGCTTCCATTATTTATCTTCCCGTTCTCATCATCGCAATGCTGATCCACAAAATTTGATTTTCCTTAGATGCTAATATCTGAAAAGAAGAAATTTTCCGGAAGATCCATTGTACAGACCCTGATTGTTTCAAGCCTTCTCTTGATAGTTTTAAGTGTGGCTGCAACTTTTTTCATTGCCAAGCACCAGTTTTCTTCTTACGAGAAGAGTTACCTTCCAATCTATGGTACCGTGGCTGATTTTACCTTGACCGAGAAAGATGGAAGTAATTTTTCCATCAACAATCTCAAGGGGAATGTGTGGGTAGCTGATTTTATGTTCACCCATTGTCCCGGACAATGCCCTCTTATGAATCTTGAAATGAACCGTTTGCAGGCCAGGTTACCGAAAGACATTCGATTAGTATCATTTACGGTTGATCCTGATAGAGACACACCTGCTGTTCTTTCCCAATACGCGGAAACTTATGCTGCCGAAAAGGGGCGCTGGTTTTTTCTAACTGGAGAGAAGGAAGACCTGAATCGTGTGGCCACGAGTTTTTACATGAGTCGTATTGATGATCCCAATCGCCACAGTATCAGGTTGGTTCTGGTTGATGTTAAGGCCAGGATTCGGGGGTATTATGATCCCATGGATCAACATTCGGTTGACAAGCTTCTCAGTGACTCGATGACTCTTGAATCGGGTAATCATAAAGAAAAATAAAAGGGCAAAGCTAATCATCTATGAAAAACAGTAACTCGACCGTTGCTTGGTGGATCGGATGGATTCTTCTTACTATTGGGTCTTTTTTTATCGCCTGCTATTTCTGGACCTGGTTTATCGCCGAACATGTCGGGAACATTAAGACCGGAGGGGTATCGGTTTTGTGGGTCACGGCTGTTTTCGGAACTTGGATGATTTTCCTGCTTCCTTTGATTATTCTTATGTACAACAAGGTAGATAAAGCCTATGAAGATGCCCGGATCAGACGAGAAGGGTTGGCTCTTAAAAAAGCGCAAGAAGAGAAGCTTGGGAAAAATCCTGGGTTTCGAACCCAATTTGTTGAATCCTCCAAGAGACTTTTGGAGGATCGTCTTAGAAAGAAGATTGGGAAGTTTCCGCAGGCTATTAGAGGGGGACAGCTCGTGACCGCTGTTTTGCGGGACGGCCGGAGAGTGAAAAACGTGTTTGTGGCCGACAAAAAAGAGATTTTGGGTGTTTATGGACTGGAAAAATTTTCTTTTGTTGCAGATGACATTGTTGATCTCGAACCCACTGATCTTGATAAACTCCCGCCTTTTGAACCTCAACACTGGCTTCGTCTTGATTTGTAACCGGTGAAAAGCTGTGGATGAGGTGTTTGCAGAATTACGGCAGTTGATACAAAGTTGCTCCGAAGGTGCGCTGGCGACATTAGAAGATCGTCGTCCCTTTGTGAGTGCGACCGGATATATCTTGGAAGACAAAGATCATTTGGCGTTTGCCATGCTGCTGAGCGATCTTTCACGACATACGCGCAACATTCGAAAAAATCCTTTCGTGAGTTTGTTGATTGTGGAAGAGAAAAGAGGGGCCCCTATCCATGAGAAGAGGAGGGCCACTTTTATGGGACAGGCGGCTCTGGTTGAGGATACTCTAAGACATGAGTGTTTGCGAAAATCCTATCGCGAGAGATTTCCAGGTTCCGATGTTTTTTTCTCACTTCCCGATTTCCATTTTTATGCTGTTGTGCCGGAGGAAGTTCATTGGATCGGTGGTTTTGCTAAAGCAAAGACTCTGACATTTCAGCATGGGAAATGGCAATGAGAAAATTGCTTCTTTTCATTGGAAAAACCTTTCAACTTATGGCCCTCGTCACGCTTCCTTCAGCGATATGGGTTGGACACATCAACCATGGTGAGCGAGGGGCGATTGGTATTTTTGTAGTCTCCGTTTTAATTTTTTTTCTTGGGTACCTCTTGATTCATTTTTCTTCTAAATTGTGATAACATGACCGCATGAGTGCTTATCTTTCCGAAGAATCTGCTAAAAAAGCTGAAGAAATCGCTCAGAGAAGGTCACAAAAGCCTCCGAGAAAAAAACTGCCGCAGAAACTTGCCGTCATTGATCAAAACGGCTGCACCGGCTGTGAAGCCTGTATCCTTTTCTGTCCTGTGGATTGCATTGAAATTGTGCCGGGGGTGGAACACGCTCAGTTTCAACAGGTGGTCGAGGTTGATCTTGCCCGCTGCATCGGTTGTGCGCTTTGTGCTAAACATTGTCCCTGGGACACCATTCCAATGCTTTCTTACGAACAGGGTCTTAAAGAATCCCCGGCTCTTACGCTTAAGAGTGTCTGCGGTCAGAAAACAGTTGATGAGGTTCAGAGAGAGCAACCTTCCTCCTGATCTTTATGGCTTCGAAAAATAAAACCAAGTCCGTAGTTCTCGGTCTTATTCAAATGTCCTGTTCGGAGAACCCACAGGCGAATCTTGATAAGGCTTTAGTGCGCATTGAGGAAGCTCAGAGTTCAGGAGCTCAAATCATTTGTCTCCAGGAATTGTTCCGCTCCCTCTATTTTCCTCAAACGGAAGATGCCGCACGATTTGTTCTTGCCGAACCCATCCCTGGGCCCACCACTGAAAAGCTTTGCAAGCTTGCCCGCGCCAAGAAAATTGTCATTGTCGCTGCTCTGTTCGAGAAAAGAACGCAGGGAATTTATCACAACACGGCTGTGGTCATTGATGCTGATGGAAGTCTTGTTGGCAAATACCGCAAAATGCATATTCCGGATGATCCCGGCTTTTACGAGAAGTTTTACTTCACGCCAGGGGATCTTGGATTTAAGGCCTTTCAGACTCGCTATGCAAAAATAGGTGTTCTGGTGTGCTGGGATCAGTGGTTTCCGGAGGCCGCAAGACTCACCGCGCTTCAAGGAGCTCAAATCCTTTTTTATCCTACCGCTATTGGCTGGAATGTGAAAGAACCGCGATCTGTCGCCCGGTCTCAGCATGAGGCCTGGGAACTGATACAAAGGTCTCATGCGGTTGCCAACGGTGTTTATGTGGCTGTGGTGAATCGCGTCGGAATGGAAGGGGCACTCACTTTCTGGGGAGGTTCTTTCGTGGCGGATCCATTCGGAAGCCTGGTTGCGAGATCTGGACAAAAGAAAGAGGAAATCCTTCTTGCGGACTGTGACTTTAAAAAGATTGATGAAACTCGTGAAAGCTGGCCCTTTTTAAGGGATCGTCGGATTGATGCTTACGCAGGCGTTACAAAGCGATTTCTGGATGTTGAGCCAGCTAAAAATTTGAAAATTGGGACAGGACAAGCAGATCTGGTTTGAAATTCCAACCGTGAAGACGTTCGACCGCAAAATCAAACATATTCCTGCAAAGGTAGGGTATCACATGCCTGCTGAGTGGGAGAAACATGAAGCAACGTGGCTGGCATGGCCCCACAATATCGAAACCTGGCCCACTCAGCTTTCTGAGGTTGAGAAAATTTACATTCAGATGGTCAGAGTTCTTGCCAAAGGTGAAAAGGTTCATATCCTGGTTGACGATTTGAGAGAGGAAGAGAGGGCAAAGAATCAGCTTTCCAAAGATCACGTTGAAATGTCACAGGTCTTTTTCTTCAGAATTCCCACCGCAGATGTGTGGATAAGAGACTATGGCCCTAATTTCATCGTCAAGAATGACCCCCTGAAATCGGAGCCCGCTTTCAATCGCTGGATTTTTAATGCCTGGGGCGAAAGATATGAGTCTTTGAAGGCAGATCATGCCGTGCCCGACAGACTTCTTGAATTTCTGGATATCCCTTTTTTTGAGCCTGGTATTATTTTGGAAGGGGGATCGATTGATGCTAATGGGGAGGGAACAGTTCTTACCACCGAACAGTGTCTTTTGAATCCCAACAGAAATCCTCATCTGAAAAAACAGGATATCGAGGGTTATCTCAAAGATTTTCTGGGAGTCACGCATGTTATTTGGCTTGGCGAGGGAATTGTCGGCGATGATACGGATGGACATGTCGATGACATTGCCCGTTTCATAGCTTCGGACACAATTCTTTGCGCAGTTGAAGAGGATAAAAAGGATGCTAATTATTCCTTCCTTCAAGACAATTTAAAACGGCTTGAAAAAGCCACGGATCAAAGCGGCAGGCAATTGAAGATTATCGAGCTGCCCATGCCGGGCAAGGTTGACTGTGCTGATGGAAGACTCCCTGCCAGCTACGCTAACTTTTATATAGGGAATTCAGCCGTTCTTGTTCCTCTTTATAATCATCCTAATGATTCCACCGCCCTTGAAATCCTGGGCAGCTGTTTTCCTACCCGTCAGATAGTTGGTATTCCATGCGGGCCTCTAGTTTGTGGACTGGGGGCCATTCACTGTGTTACCCAACAGCAACCGGCCTGAGTACAGATTTATTTTCATAACCTATTAATATATAATAAGTTATAAAAATAAATAAACTCTATTTTTTTGAATTCACTCTCCCGAAAATGATGTAAAATAATGGGCAGGAGAGTTAATGCTAGGGAATTGATATTTAGATTTTTGAGAAGAGGGGAAGCTGAAATGAAAAGAAGAATAGTGAAAAAAAAGAGACGTATCGTACTCTTGCATAAGAAGATAGGGAAAAGAAGTCTGGATCATAATTTCAGCTTTAAGATCAGACCCATTATGGGAAGCGAGGAAGGGGAAGTTCTTCGTATTATCCGATCCCACGATGAAACGGATGCCCATTATGCCAAACGTTATTACGACGAATATTTTTATTCAAAAGCTCGATCCAGCGACAGGGTTTTTGTGGCCGTAACGCCGCGTAACAAAGTGATTGGCGTCAGCGGTTATTTTCATGATACCAAAGAACCCAAAGGAATTTTCTGGCTGGCCTGGACCTATGTGATTCCTTCTTATCGTCATTATGGGGTAGGGAATGCTTTCATTCGGGTCGTCGAAAAAGAACTTCGTGGGCGAGGAGCGAGGAAACTCTATTTGAATACCAGCAGTCACAATATTTATAAGGGTGCTGTGCGGTTCTATTTGGATCGGGGATTCAAGTGGGAGGGATATCTTCGCGATTATTATCGGAAGGGTGAGGATCAAATCATCCTGGGCAAGACCATCGCTCGAAGATAATACGGCCTTTCATTTTCCAGCGCCTGTTAGCAATGGGGAGCAAACCTGGACGCGGGAAAATACTTCATGCCCGCTACGTTTTAACTAAACTTGAGAAATTGATCAGATGTGATCACAGCTGTTATGTCTGCAAGCCGTCTATCGCTACGAAATAAAGCCTCGAAAATTCTTGCGAATCTGAAACAGCAATACCCTCACGCAAAATGTTCCCTTCATTTCAAAAACCCTTTTCAGCTGCTTATCGCTACGATTCTTTCTGCTCAATGCACGGATCAAAGAGTGAACCGTGTGACTGAAACTCTTTTTAGAAAATATTCCACGCCTCAAGCTTTTGCCGGGGCAGATTTAAAACAGCTTGAACAAGACATCCGCTCCACCGGTTTTTATAAGAACAAGGCTCGCAGCATTCAGTCTTGTTCCAGAGAACTCGTGGATTCGCATGCAGGGAAAGTCCCTCCGGTACTTGAAGAGATGATCAAGTTACGAGGTGTGGGTAGAAAAACAGCGAATGTAGTTCTCGGGGTTGCTTTTGGAAAGGATGCCGTCGTTGTGGACACTCATGTCGGCCGTCTTTCAAGCCGCCTGGGGCTTACTAGCGAGAAAGATCCCGTCAAAATTGAATTTGAATTGATGGAAATTTTTCCTAAAAAAGATTGGACACGTATCGCACATCTTTTTATTGATCATGGGAGAGCTGTTTGCAAAGCACCCACGCCGAAATGCGAGATTTGTAAATTAACCACTTTGTGCGATTATTACAGGACTCATATGCGTGTCCACAGAGGAGGGATACCCCCGCCAAGGCGTGGGTATCCCGTAGCAGTACCTGCTCGCGGTTTCATGCCGCGGGCTGGTGGCGGCGAAGCGGAGCGGAGCCGTCCCTTGACTCATCTGAAAAATCGAAAAGAAGATTCGTTTGAAGCCCGCTGTTAAAAGATTCTCACTTTTTGTCATCTTTGCATTTGTTCTGCTTGCTCTTTGGCTCAAGATTTTTCTGCCCCCTCTTCTAACTCAAAGGGTAGAAGCTTGGGTTGCCAGAGAATGGCTCACGTCTCTTGATACCGGTAAAAGGCATGAATGGAAATCTCTTTTGATTCCTAAAGAAGGAGGGTTTCTTGCTGAAAGGCCTGCCTACGGACATCTTTCCTCTCATGTCCATACGGGTGTGGATCTTCAGAACCGATACCGGGGTGGTCCGGGCGAACCTGTTTATGCCGTGGCGAAAGGGAAAGTTTTTGACGTAAGGTTTCAGGAGCAAGGGACCCGCATCACGATTCAACATTTTCTTCCCAGCGGAGAAGTCTTGTACACCAGTTACATTCATGTTGCGGAAGTGCGTGTGAAAAAAGGGATGCGTGTCGATTCTCAAACGGTGATTGCAAGAAGATTCAATCGCAATGAACTCAAGAAGCACGGCCAATTTTACAATCATCTCCATTTCCAAGTCCATAAGGGGAAGTTTGTGCCTGAATATACCGTGACGACTCGCACTAAAGAAGAGGCTGAGGAACGCTTCTATGACCCCAAGGCAATTTTTTATCAGCATCATCAGGATGTTCGTCCGGATTGGAGACAATGGATCAAGGAAGGAAGGATTTCTTTTTTCGAACTTCTATGGATTCTTATTTGACGTAGAAAATAAGTTGGCTGTTTTCAATTCTTTCATCTTGATGAAATCCAAATTGAAAGAAGTCTCTCCATTTTAGCTAGTTTTCTCATTCAAGCACAGCTATAATATCGCCGTTCTTTTGTTTGTGGTGCCCAAGAAGTCGAAGCGATTGTGAGGATACAAGTTTGATGGGACAGCCAGAAGTTTTTCAATCCTCGATTGGTAAAAAAGCCGTTGCAGCGATAACGGGTCTTGTCTTGTTCGGCTTTGTGGTGGGACATTTGCTCGGTAACCTGCAGATTTTTATGGGGCCCGGTCCAATCAATGCCTATGCGGAGAAGCTTAGGCATCTGGGCATGCTCTTGTGGGCGGTTAGATTTTTTCTATTATTGGCCCTTATGATTCATATTGGGGTCACCCTCCAACTTGCCAGGGAAAATCGCAGGGCAAGGCCTGTTCCCTATAAGTATCAGGACACTATTCAGGCTACCAAGGCTTCACGCACGATGATTGTTTCCGGTATCGGTCTGTTTGCTTTTATCGTCTACCATCTTATGCACTTCACACTTTGTACCACCAACCCGGAATTTGCCTATCTGAAAGATTCTCTAGGGCGTCATGATGTCTATGCCATGATGGTACTAGGTTTTAAAAATCCTGTTGTGTCAACAGCCTACGTGGTTGCCATCGGAGCGCTTTGTTTTCATCTGACTCATGGTCTTTCCAGTTATCCCCAGTCTTTCGGATTTAATAACGAGAACTGTATGCCCGTCTTCCAATATTTGGGTTATGCCGCTGCGTTTCTCATCTTTGTTGGCTACGTTTCGATTCCTGTTGCTGTGCTGTTAAACTTTGTGAAGCTTCTTTAAGGATCCTTTATGCTGGATTCAAAAATTCCATCGGGTTCTCTTCAGGAGAAATGGGACCAGCATCGCTCTCAGTTGAAACTTATAAGCCCTGCCAACAAAAAGAAATTTACCGTGATTGTGGTGGGATCAGGTCTTGCTGGGGCATCTTGCGCTGCGACGCTGGGCCAACTTGGGTATCAGGTACTTTGTTTCTGCTATCAGGACAGTCCCAGACGCGCCCACAGTATTGCCGCTCAAGGAGGCATCAATGCGGCGAAGAATTATCAGAACGATGGCGATAGTATCTGGCAGCTTTTTCACGACACGATTAAAGGAGGAGATTTCCGGGCACGCGAAGCCAATGTTTACAGGCTGGCTCAGATATCCAATCATATTATTGACCAATGCGTCGCGCAGGGAGTTCCTTTTGCACGTGAATACAGCGGCTATCTGGCCAACCGTTCTTTTGGCGGCGCACAAGTTTCACGTACGTTTTACGCGCGCGGGCAAACAGGGCAGCAGCTGCTTCTGGGGGCTTATCAAGCTCTGTCGCGGCAGATTGGATTGGGCAGTGTCAAGATGTTCAGCCGTACGGAAATGCTGGATCTTGTGGTGGTAGAGGGACAGGCCAAGGGAATCGTGGTCCGTGATCTGGTCACCGGTGAGATAAAATCGCATGCGGGCGATGCCGTAGTTCTGGCTACCGGCGGTTATGCTAATGTTTTTTACCTCTCTACGAATGCAACAGGTTGCAATGCCACAGCCATTTATCGCGCTTATAAAAAAGGGGCTTTTCTTGCCAATCCATGTTTCACTCAAATCCATCCAACCTGTATCCCAACCAGTGGTGATCATCAATCAAAACTGACGCTTATGTCCGAGTCTCTTAGGAATGATGGCAGGATTTGGGTGCCCAAGGCCAAAAGTGAAAAGCGTTCCCCCGATGAAATTCCCGAACAGGAAAGAGATTATTTCCTTGAACGCAAATATCCAAGCTACGGAAATCTTGCTCCCCGTGACATTGCCTCGCGCAGTGCCAAAGAGGTTTGTGACGAAGGGCGGGGAGTCGGTGAATCCGGCATGGGAGTTTATCTTGATTTTCGTGATGCTTTGAAGCGCCTTGGAAAGGATGTGATTAAAGAGCGCTATGAAAATCTTTTTGATATGTATGAGAAAATTACAGGAGAAAACCCTTATCAAAGCCCCATGAGGATTTATCCAGCGCCGCATTACACGATGGGAGGTTTGTGGGTGGATTATAATTTAATGAGCAATATTCCCGGCCTCTATGTCATCGGGGAAGCGAATTTCTCTGATCATGGGGCTAACCGTCTGGGAGCAAGTGCCTTGATGCAAGGTTTGGCGGACGGCTATTTTATTCTTCCTCATACCATCGGTGATTATTTCGCCTCTCTTCCTCAGCGGAAAGTTGGAACGGATCATGCGGAATTCAAAAAAGCCGAACGCGGTGTTGAGGAAATCACGAAAAAGTTTTTGTTGATTCGAGGAAAGAGAACGGTGGATTCTTTTCACCGTGAATTGGGAAAAATCATGTGGGAATATTGTGGCATGTCAAGAAATGAGGTGGGTCTCAAAAAAGCTTTGGAAAAAATCCCCGCACTTCGTCAAGAATTCTGGAGCAATGTGAATGTCTTAGGGACAGATCAAGCATTGAATTTCTCGCTTGAACGTGCGGGCAGAGTGGCCGATTTCCTTGAGTTCAGCGAACTCATCTGTCTCGATGCCCTTCAGAGGTACGAATCCTGCGGAGGACACTTTCGCGAGGAGTATCAAACACAAGAAAATGAAGCCCTGCGTGATGATAAGAATTTTTGCTATGTGGCGGCGTGGGAATCAAGGGGGGTAGGTAAAGAACCGATACTTCATCAGGAATCTTTAGCTTTTGAGAATGTCTCCTTGACGCAAAGGAGCTATAAATAATGAAGTTTCATTTGTATGTCTGGCGCCAAAAAAATGCTCAGGATAAGGGCCGTCTGGTTCATTATGAAACCCAGGATGTCAGTCCCAATATGTCTTTTCTTGAGATGCTGGACGTTGTGAATGAGGATCTTATTAAAAAAGGTGTCGATCCCATTGCTTTTGACCAAGATTGCCGGGAGGGAATTTGCGGGATGTGTTCTCTGGTGATTAATGGGATTCCGCACGGTCCGGAAAGGGGAACCACGGCCTGCGAGCTTTATATGCGCCGGTTTAAGGATGGCGAGAAAATCTATATCGAACCTTGGCGCGCTAAGGCTTTTCCTGTGATCAAGGATCTCGTTGTGGATCGGAGTGCGTTTGATAGAATCATTCAAGCTGGCGGATTCATTTCCGTCAATACCGGCAGTGCTCCCGAAGCAAATAATACGCTTGTCCCTAAGCAGAATGCGGAACTGGCGATGGATGCCGCGGCCTGTATCGGATGCGGTGCCTGCGTTGCTGCATGTAAGAACGCATCGGCCATGCTTTTTGTGGCCGCCAAAGTTTCTCACTTGGCGTTGCTGCCACAGGGGCAGGTTGAACGCAGGAAACGTGTTGTGGATATGGTCCAGCAAATGGACAAAGAAGGATTCGGAAATTGTACCAATCAGTATGAGTGTGAGGCGGTTTGTCCTAAGAGGATTAGTGTAAAGTTCATTGCCAAAATGAACCGTGAATATCTAAGCGCTTCAATCCACCCTACATCTCATCATCAGCCAGCCCCCTCCAAGACTTAGTTTTTTCCTTAGTCCGGCTATAATTTTTCTTACTTTTTTTCACTCTGGTCTTGGGATTGATGGACCAGACATGTCGCAACCTTCGCTTTGCGGGGATTCGCTTTGATTTCTTCCGCATTTTTCACCTGCTCTAAAATTGCCCTGTTTTCAGCATGACCAGTGTGCAAGCGTTCAGAGTCTCGATTTGTTGTGACTCGGCCTTAGCCTCAAGCTCCGGATTTTCCGCTCCTGGATTGAAAATGATTCGCCCGGGTTTCTTTTTCAGGATTTCGTCTCCGATTTTGCTCGAAATTTCTTTTGAGACATAAAGTGAAATGGTATCGATTTCATAAGGAACATCTTTGATGGAAGGATAAACTTTGATTCCTTCAATTTCTTTGATTTGATCGTGAATAGGAAACACGGTATGCCCCTTTTCCTTAAGCAGTTTGACCGCCCTATAGGAATATTTTTCCGGGTTGTCGGAGGCTCCTAGGACGGCGACGTTCATCCATCCATCTCCTCGTGCGGGAAAAGCCTTTTCAGTCCGACACAGTAACTCAAGCTGTTTACGGTGCGCCACTTCACAGGGAAATCCCTGCATTGCCTAGGTTTTACGGCATGAAGGGAACAGCCTTCTTCGGTGAGAAATATACAGGACTCATCCGCATGTTTTTTCAAGACTAGCTGGTTTCTTTGGAGGAGGTCACAATATTGGTCAACAAATTCATAGATATCGATCCGGAGAAAATGGGCCATCCCCTCACTTTCTTGAGGTGTGATGTAAACATATCCTGCCTGCTTGCAGCAGAGATTGCAGCGCCGGCATTCAAACTTTTCAAGCAGTGTTTCCGGGTTTGTCCCCGCCATAAATGAGCTCTTCTTTTTTCTTTTTCCGAAAAGATTTTACCGCACACTCGCGAACGAGAGCTTGGGTGCGGCTGCCACAGCTCTCCTGATAGAGAAGTTTCACGGGGCGGCGTGTCCGAGTGAAGCGGGAGGCGCGACCCTCTTCGTGTGCCTTGAGCCTTCGTTCCAAATTATTGGTAATCCCGGTGTAAAACGATTTGTCTTTGCACTCAAGAATATAAAGTATCCACCGTTCTTTTTTGGGACGGCCGTAGGTGTTTTCTCTTTCCTTCATTACTTTTAACATGCGCCGGTATTTGGAATCCATAGGAAAACTCCCCGCCTAATATATAAGTCCCCGTCTTGAGAGTCAACAACATGTCTGCCGGAGTTCTATTGGTTTGAACCAAGCAGTTTTAAAATTTTCAAAATAGCGTTTGACTTGTGTCCAAGCCTGAATGAATATATTGGGAAAAAGATTTTCCCATAGATCTCTTAAACAATGACTGATTTAGCGCTGAAACCAAGAAAGACCACAGTGAAAAAGAAAATCGATAGAGGCTACAATCCCTACCGTCTCAACCGTGTGGTTGAGCCTTCTCTGTACACGATTGAGCTTGAACCTGATTTGAAGCATTTTACTTTTTCCGGCAGGGAATGGATTACGACTCGCGCCCATCAACCTTTGAACAAGATCGTTCTTCACGCTTTGGATATCAAAATCACGAAGGCAGAGGTGTGGGGCCAAGGCGGGTGTCATCAAGCGGCACGCATTGCTTACAACAAAGAGTTAGAAACTGTTGAGCTTGAATTTAGAAAAACTTTGAAGCCCGAAGAGGTTCAAACACTCTATCTGGAATTTGAAGGTCTCCTTAATAATCATCTGCATGGGTTTTACCGTACCCGTTATGAGGTCAAGGGTGAAAAGCTCTGGGGGGCCGCGACGCAGTTTGAGGCCACCGATGCGAGGAGAGCTTTCCCTTGCTGGGACGAGCCGGATATCAAGGCAGAGTTTGAAGTGACCCTTAGAGTCCCAAGAGATCTTGTGGCTCTTTCAAACATGCCGGTGGTTGAAGAACATATCCTTCCGGGGTCGCAGCTCAAAAAAGTTGTCTATCAGAAGACACCACGGATGTCGACTTATCTTCTGGCGTTTGTGATTGCCGATCTGGAATATCTTGAGGCGAGAGATAAGCATGGAGTTTTGATCCGTGTCTGGACGACGCCCGGTAAAAAAGAGCAGGGACGCTTTGCCCTTGAGGTTGCTTTGCACACCCTTCCTTATTTCCATGAGTGGTTTGGAATTCCCTATGCGCTTCCGAAACTTGATATGGTGTCCCTTCCTGATTTTGCTTCAGGGGCTATGGAAAACTGGGGGCTGGTAACCTATCGCGAGACGGCTCTTTTAATTGATCCCAAACAATCTTCCGCAGCCGCCCGTCAGCGCGTTGCCGAAGTGATCGATCATGAGCTTGCGCATCAGTGGTTCGGAAATCTTGTGACCATGAAATGGTGGACCGATCTCTGGCTCAATGAAGGTTTTGCCTCTTACATGGGTCCGAAGGCGGTGGATCATCAGTTTCCGGTCTGGAGAGTGTGGGATCAGTATTTTGCGGGGGAATGTCTGGCGGCACTCAAGTACGACAGTTTGAAGCATACCCATCCGATAGAAATCCCGGTCAAAAATCCACACGAAATACGGGAAATCTTTGATCATATTACTTACAGCAAAGGATCTGTGTTGAACCGTATGCTTGAGCATTATTTGGGGGAGGAAGAATTTCGAGAAGGGCTCCAGCATTATCTCACGTTTCATGCTTATGGCAACGCCAGAACACAAGATTTATGGGAAGTTCTTGAGAAAACCTCGGGGAAACCTATCCGATCTTTGATGAATGGTTACACGCGTCAGGGTGGCTATCCTCTCTTGATGGTCCAAGGCCGCGCTGCAAATTCAAAAGGGTCTCTTTCCATCCAGCAAAAAAGGTTTCTTTTCGACGGAAGGACGGACCCCAAAAATCCGCGTTGGGATATTCCCGTCAGTATTATAAATGCTGGCGAGAAAAGGCCACGAGCGTTTCTGGTGAAAAAGTATCGTGCGGTTGTGAACTTACCCAGGAAAGTGAGAAGGTGGGTAAAAGTCAACGCCGGACAAAGCGGTTTTTATAGGGTTTTCTATCCCAATGAGATGCTCAAACGTTTGAATGGTGCGATCAGAACAAAAGCTTTATCGGTTATCGATTCGCTCGGTGTTGTGGACGATGCCTCTGCACTTACACGGGCCGGGTATCTGCGGACCCCCCAATTGATGGAAGTGATCGAAAGTTGTCGGTCTCACAGGGATTATAATATCTGGTTTGTCGTTTCGGGTATTCTAGGAGAAATTGAAAATCTGTTTTGCTCGGATGCGATTCAAAACAACCTGGATCTTTTTGCGAGAAGTCTTTTCCAGCCTTTGGCCGCTAAAATAGGCTGGACGGAAAAACAGTCTGAAAACCATTTGGACATTCTCCTAAGGTCCCTGGTGATTGGTAATCTGGGACATTACGGAGATCCGAAAACTGTGAAGGAAGCAAGGCGGCGGTTTTCAAATTTTATCCAGAAAGGGAATCTCCCTCCCAATCTGAGGGCTTCTGTTTTCGGCATTACGGCTCGGTATGGGGGTGATGACGAGTTTAAGAAACTTCTCCGCGTTTATAATGAAACGGAGCTGCAAGAAGAAAAGGTAAGAATTTTACGTGCTCTTACGCGCTTTCGGCCTAAGGATATTGTTCAAAAAGTTCTTAAATTTTCCCTTTCACCCAATGTTCGGGTACAAGATGCTTATATTTTGTTGGCAGGTTTTGGAAGCAATGGGACAGCTCGGATGCTGGCGTGGGATTTTATCAAGGCGAAATGGAAAATAATGGTGAATCGTTATTCGGGAGGGGGCGTGGCCCTTCTAGCGCGTGCTCTGGAAGCGGTGACGAGTCATTTTACTTCTCGGAGTGCTTTGAATGACGTCAGTCATTTTTTCAGAACCCACCCCCTTGTAGGAGCCGAGCGAACCATGAAGCAGTGTTTGGAAATGATACGATCCAATGTGGCCTGGGTGAATCATGACCATAAAGATTTGAGTTTTTGGTTGGGAAACAGGGCAGGATGTAAAAACGGGAAAATTGCGATGAGGAGCTTAAATATTATGTGCAGAATCAATCAAAAAAAGTTGATTATTATGGGAAGTTTCCTGCTGGTTTCAGCTTTAACTCTGTCATTATCAGTTGCAGGACCTGCAACTTCGAAGACGGAAGATTCAAATAACGTATTTGAAGCACATCAAGTGGGGGCACAAGCAGATGCCAAATCGCCGGATAAGGATCACACTTCCTCTGAAACCAAACCGGCTAAAGCGGTTGAGGATGAGCCGAATTTTATTTCGGTCGATGGCAAGGTCATCCCCAACCCCAGGAAAAAGAATGCCTCAAACACTGGAGGTGCTGAGGAACCCAACTATGTTGTGATCAACGGACAGGTTGTGAGAAATCCGAATAAGAAAGAGATTTCCTAAGAAAGGTCAAAAAGAAGAATTTCAGATAGGTCCCGCGCTTTGATTTGAAGGCCGTCTTCCTCACCGATTTGCGCACCGTCTCCCTCTTTAAGCAGCGTATTATTCAAAGTAACTGATCCGCGTGCGACTTGCAGCCAAGCATGGCGGTTTTTTTTGAGTTGATGGCTTACTGATTTTCCTTGGTTTAGAACGGAGGCGAATAATTGGACGTCCTGATGAATGGTGACCACACCTTGGTGTTCATGACCCGCCGCGATCAGAGTCAGTTTGTTACGTTTTTCTTCCGGACTGAAATAGCGTTGCTCGTAACCGGGTGAAAGTCCTTTTTTACTCGGTCGTATCCATATCTGGAGCAAATGAACGGGCTCTGATGAGGAGTGATTGAACTCACTATGAGTGACGCCTTTGCCCGCACTCATGCGTTGGACTTCGTTCGAGCGGATGACTGACTTGTTGCCCATACTGTCTTGATGTTCCAAAGCTCCTTCGAGGACATAGGTAATGATTTCCATGTCTTTGTGGCTGTGGGGTTCAAATCCTTGACCTGATTGGATCCAGTCTTCATTAATCACCCGCAAATCACGAAAACTCGTACACTCAGGATCGTAATAATCTCCAAAGGAGAAACTGTGAAAGCTTTTTAGCCAGCCTAAACTGGAACGGCCTCGCTCGCGGCTCGGCCTTATTTTGATCATTTTTCTTGCTTTCTTTTCCCTGCGAAAATGCTATGCTTCACAGCTTAGAATGGGTTCCGTCACAGTAGGGTGAATGCGTTGTGTGTTTGCATTGGCATAGTGCGACGCGTTTCTTTGCCTCAAGTGCGAATTTAAGAGGTGTGAACTCGGTTCCCTTGTGGGAGCCGTCACAAAACGGCTGGTTTTTCGATCGGCCACAGCGGCACCAGTAATAAGTGCCCGGCTCGAGTTCAAGGACGGCTGGCTTTTTATCTGCAATGATGGGGTCACTCATTTTGAATCACTCCTTTCCTAATGGTTGGGGGCACAGAATTTTTCTAGACCTATATTTCACGTTTGTGAATAATATGTCAAGTACGAATAACTTTTTAAGAGTTGTCAGGAAAATAGAAAGATGGGTGTGAAAAAGACCATTTTATCCTGGAATGTTAATGGTATAAGGTCGGCGCAGAGGAAAGGTTTTCTGGAGTGGCTGGCCAAACAATCGCCGGATATTTTATGTGTCCAGGAGACTAAAGCGCATCCGGATCAACTGGATATTTCGCTTTTGAATCCGTCCGGTTATCACACGTATTGGACGACGCCGCTACGCAAAGGTTATAGCGGGGTGGCGACTTTCACCAGAGAAAAACCCACTTTGATCAATACAGGATTGGGTGTGAAGCGTTTTGATGAGGAAGGCAGGGTACTTTTGACGGAGTATCCCGGATTCATTGTTCTGAATATTTATTTCCCCAACGGGAAAGCAAGTGGGGAAAGGTTACAGTACAAATTGGATTTTTATGAAGAGACGATGCGATGGGTTAGAAATTTGAAATCGCGAGGCAAGAAGGTCATTATTTCAGGTGACTACAATACGGCGCACAAGCCGATTGACTTAGCGCGTCCGGAGGCGAATGAGGATATTTCGGGTTTTCTGCCGGTGGAACGGGCCTGGCTCGATCGTTGGGTGGAAGATGGGCAGGTGGATGTTTTCCGAAAGTTCAACGATCAGCCCCATCAGTACACGTGGTGGGATATGAAAACCAGTGCCCGGGATAGAAATGTCGGCTGGAGAATTGATTATCATTTTGTGACTCAAAATCTTGTTTCGAGTGTTGTCCAGGCGGATATTTTGTCGGATGTTTTTGGTTCGGATCACTGTCCGGTCAGCTTAGAATTGAAGGGAAAATAAAGCTCATGGGATTTCGGTGCGGGATTGTCGGCTTGCCCAACGTGGGCAAGTCCACCATTTTTAATGCCCTGGCCAAAGCAAAGGCTCCGGCCTCCAACTATCCCTTTTGTACGATTGATCCCAATGTTGGGATTGTTTCTGTTCCCGATCCAAGACTCGATGCTTTGTCAGAGCTTTTTCACCCTCAGAAAACGACCCCTACCACCATTGAATTTTACGACATCGCGGGTTTGGTGAAAGGGGCTTCAAAGGGAGAGGGACTAGGGAATCAATTTCTTGGACATATCAAAGAAGTGGAAGCCATCCTCCATGTCGTCCGCTGCTTTCAGGATCCGGATATTGTTCATGTGTCGGGGGGTATTGATCCTATCCGTGATATCGAAGTGATTGATACCGAACTATGTCTGAAGGATCTTGATTCAATATCCAAACGGTTTGAAAAGACAGAGAAGCTTGCGCGGAGCGGCGACAAAGAAGCGCGGGAGACCATGCCCGTTTATGAAAAAGTTAAAAAGGCTCTTGAACAGGGAACAGTCCTCCGTCGTTTAGGTCTGAAGGAAGAAGAGAAGAAGTTGGTCCGGGATTTGGCATTTCTGACCTTGAAACCCGCACTTTATTGTGCCAATGTGGCTGAGGCAGATTTGCCTGAGGGAGGTCCTCAGGTCAAGTTGGTGAAAGAATGGGCCGATAAGGAGCAAGCACAGATGATTGTGATTTCCGGAAAGGTGGAAGCAGAACTTGTTGATCTTTCGGAGGATGAGCAAAAAGAATTTTTGAAAGAACTCGGTCTCAAGGAACCAGGGCTTTACGCTCTGATAGGTGCCGGCTACCGTCTGCTCGATTTGATAACGTTCTTCACCGCAGGTGAAAAAGAGGTCCGTGCGTGGACCCTACGGGCAGGGACCAAAGCACCTCAGGCTGCTGGTCAGATCCATTCGGATTTTGAGCGCGGTTTTATTCGTGCCGAAGTGATGAACTGTCAAGACTTAATCGGTTTTGGTTCTCAGGCTGCCGTGAAAGAAAAAGGATTGCTCCGGATCGAAGGCAAGGATTATGTTGTTTCTGACGGAGACGTGATGCTTTTCAGATTTAATGTTTAACGGAGAAAAGGAGATAGGATGCCGAAAAAGGTCTTGAAAAAAATTTCCTCGAGCAAGGTTGAAATTTTTAAAATCAGAAACCGGCGCGGTTACGCGGCTGTTTGCATGAAGAATTTAACCGAAGGAAGAACACCTGTTCAATCCTTTTACCGGATGGTTAAGGCAGTGAAGCGCTCCGGATTCGTTCTTACGGGTAAGGTTCCGCATGCGCAATAGAAATGATTTGATTCTT
>Ga0209515_10000221_pt1 | contig 109180 bp, 97 predicted proteins | sample Subgroupgradi54m_FD_187454 | JGI IMG/M metagenome (GOLD analysis project Ga0209515, IMG submission 187454) | Subsurface groundwater microbial communities from S. Glens Falls, New York, USA - GMW60B uncontaminated upgradient, 5.4 m (SPAdes)... ... | reverse complement strand
CCCCCGCCGGCCCACCAGTAACGCCAGCCCCAGCGGGACGGCGGTGAGCGCGTCGGCCACGTTGTGCAGGCTGTCGCCCAGCAGCGCCACCGAACCCGACCACAGCACCACCAACGCCTGCACCCCGGCGGTCATCCCGAGCGCGGCCAGGGACAGCCACAGGACGCGCATCCCGTCGCGGGAGGTCTCCATCGCGGTGTCGACCTTGTCGGCACTGTCATGCGAGTGCGGAGTCAGCAGGTGTGCGAGCCGTTGCCACCACCTCGCCCGGCCGCCATGCCCGGAACCGTTCCCGTGGTCCCGGTCGGGTCCGTGACCGTGGCCACCGTGCGCGTGCGCGTGCTCGTGCTCGCCGCTCACGCCGGTCCCCTCACGTCGCCTCGGTGCGACCAATGCCGGCACCGCCGTGGCAGCCTATGCGCCAATTGACGAATGCGACAACGCCGCAACTGCCAACACCGGGCAACAGCCACCACAGCGCTAACCCCGCTACGCCACCGTAGATCGGCAGACGGCGCTGCGTCTGGCTACCGGTCGGTGGCGCAGACGCGCGAGTACAGATCCGCGTCGGTCGACAGGTGAGTGGCTAGATGGGTTTGACCGCGGCGAGTCGTTCCACTGTGCCGGCCTTGGACCTTTCGGCGGTCTGTACGACGAACCCGGCCGCCTCGACCAGGGGCAGCGGCCGGCGGGTCTGGTGCTCACCGGCCAGCCGCACGGTGAGCAACTCCAAGAGTCGCTGCGCCGCCCAGATCAGCCACCGGTGGCTGCCGATGTGGTCGAGGAGCAGTAGTCGCCCGCCGGGGCGCAGTACCCGCCACATTTCAGCGATCGCGGCCTGGTCGTTGGGGATGGTGCACAGCCCCAGGGTGCAGACGACGGTGTCGAACGACGAGTCGGGCCAGGGCAGCGCCTGCGCGTCGGCTTCGCGCAGGTCGACGGGGCGCTGGAGGTTGGCGGCTCGGGTGCTGGCGATGGCCAACATCGCAGGGCTGAGGTCGACCCCGGTGAGCGCGGTGTCGGCGGGGTAGAACGGGAGGTTGCGGCCGGTGCCCACGGCCACCTCCAGCACGTCGCCGCTGGCGCGGGAGCAGATCCACTGCCGGCCGTCGTCGAACAGCAACCGCTCGAAGAGGCGTATTTCGCGGTCGTAGCGAGGCGCGTAGGCATCCCAGTACCGACGCGCCTTGGTCGTGCGATCGTCGTTTGGCAACTGCGTGCCTCCCGTCTTATGGCCGGTGGTCCGACCGGCCGCCTCGGGGCCCCGTGTCAGCCCTGGGCGGTGGGCAGTCCGGCCTTGGCCCATTCCGGGTAGCCGTCTTCCAGGCGTTGCGCGGCGAATCCCCGATGGGCGAGCTGGCGGACGGCGTCGTCGGCGTAGACGCAGTAGGGGCCGCGGCAGTAGGCGACGACGTTGTGGTCGGCGGGGAGGCGGTCGAGTTCGGCGGTGACCTGGTCGATGGGGACCGAGCGGGCGCCGAGGATGTGTCCGGCGCGGTATTCGGCGGTGGGGCGTACGTCGAGGACGATGACCTCGCCGGTGTGTAGCCGGCGGGCGAGTTCGTCGCGGCTGATGGTTTCCAGTCCGGTGCGGTCGCCGAGGTAGTCGGCGGCCAGGCGTTCGACCTCGGCGACGTGGCCGGCGGCGACGCTGCGCAGGGCGGTCCACAGCTCGGCGACGCGGGGGCTGGCCGGGGCGTAGAAGACCCGGGTGCCGTCGCGGCGGGTGCGCAGCAGGCCGGCGCGGGCGAGGTGGCGCAGGTGCTGGGAGGTGTTGGCCACGCTCTGGCCGATCTCGGCGGCGAGTTCCTCCACGGATCGTTCGCCCTGGCTGAGCACGTCGACGATCTCGGCGCGCCGGCCATTGGCCAACGCCTTGGCCACAATGGCGAAGCCGTCGTAGAGCGCGTCTTTGGCGGCCCGGTCACCCATCGCAGTCCTCCTGTCCTGTGCTGGCTTGACAACCGTACCACCACGTTCCACTATTCAAGTGAACTATTGACAACGGTGTCGCGGGACCCGGTTGGCCCGTGCGGGCTGGCCCGAGAGGTGGAGCCCCAGGTGAGCAAGGATCTGGTCATCCCGATCGTGGACGAGGGGCTGGGCAACACCACCTACCTCGTCGAGTTGGGCGGCGGCCGCGCCTTGGCCGTGGATCCGTCGAGGGATCTGCGCGGGTTGCGTGCCGCGGCCCGCCGCCGGGGGCTGACTGTGGCGTACGCCGCTGACACCCACCTGCACGCCGACTACCTGTCCGGGGTGCGCCAGCTGGCCGCCACCGACGGGGCGCGGGTGTTCGCTTCGGCGGCCGGGCGGCGCGAGTTCGGCCACAGTGGACTGTCCGAAGCCGACGAGGTGGATCTGGGCGGGTTGACGCTGCGGGCGTTGGCGACGCCGGGTCATACCGATGAGCACCTGTCGTACCTGCTGCTCGACGGGGCGACTGCGTTGGGTGTGTTCACTGGTGGGTCGCTGATCGTCGGCGCAGCTGCCCGGACCGACCTGCTCGGCGCGGCGCGCACGGAGGGACTCGCCCGGGCCCAGTACCACTCGCTGCGCCGGTTGGTGAGCCTGCCGGATGCCACCGCGGTCTGGCCCACCCATGGCGCCGGCTCGTTCTGCGCCGCCCCACCCGGTGCCCAGCGCACCAGCACGATCGGGGCGCAGAAGGCCACCAACGCGCTGCTGGCCGCCCCCGACGAGGACACCTTCGTCGCTCTGCTGCTGGAGAGCCTGGGCAGCTACCCGGCCTACTTCGACCGGCTCGCCGAGACCAACCGCCGGGGCCCGGCGCTTCTGCCCGCCGAGGCGGTGCTGGCGCCGCTGTCGGCCGCCCAGGTGCGGGCGGTGCTGGCCGAGGACGGCTGGCTGGTCGACGTCCGACCGGTGGTCGACTTCGCTGCCGGGCACCTGCCCGGTTCGGTGTCGATCCCGCTGCGGGAGGCGTTCGCGACCTGGCTCGGTTGGATCGTCCCCGCCGACCGGCCCGTGGTGATGGTGCGTAACCCCGACCAGGACCGGGCCGAGATCTGCTGGCAGGCCTACAAAATCGGCTACGAGCAGCTGCGCGGCGAACTGGCCGGCGGCGTCGACGCCTGGGCCGCCGACGGCGGCGCGGTGCAAACCACGCGGCTCGTCGCGGCCGGCACCATGGACCCGGCCGCGGTGCTCGACATCCGCCAGCGCAGCGAATACCTGCACGGGCACCTGCCCGGCGCCGCCCACCTCGAACTCGGCGACCTGCAAACCCACGCCGACGCGCTCCCGCCACGGCCCACCGTCGTCATGTGCGGGCACGGCGAACGCGCGATGACCGCGGCGAGCCTGCTGGCACGCGCCGGCCACCCCGACGTCGCGGTCGGGTTGGGTGGTCCGGGGGACTGGGCTGAGGCCACCGGGCGGGCCCTGGCCGCCGGCTCGTGAGTACCGCCAACTCCTTACCGAAGGCCGAGACCACCTCCGCGGTCGACTCGAGTTCTGGTGGCGTCCGGCTGGGGCTGGGCGCGAACCTTGCCCAGTTCGGCCTGCTGGTCCTGGTCAACGCCCTTGTCGGTGGGCTGCTCGGCTCGGAACGCACGGTGCTGCCGCTGCTCGCCGGGCACGAGTTTGGCCTCACCGGCTACGCGAGCGCGTTGACGTTCATCGTCGCGTTCGGTGCGGTGAAGGCCGCCACGAACCTGGTCGCCGGGACGCTCTGCGACCGCTACGGCCGCAAGCCGGTCCTGATCGCGGGGTGGCTGGCTGGCGCACCCGTGCCGCTGCTGCTGATCTGGGCCCCGTCCTGGGGCTGGGTCGTGGCGGCCAACGCGCTGCTCGGGGTCAACCAGGGCCTGGCCTGGTCCGCCACCGTCATCATGAAGATCGACCTGGTCGGTCCGGCCCGCCGGGGTTTGGCCATGGGCCTCAACGAGGCGGCCGGCTACGGCGCGCTCGCCGTCACCGCGATGGCCACCGGCTACCTCGCCGCACACCACGGGCTGCGCCCCGCCCCGTTCCTGCTCGCCGCCGCCTACGCCGCGCTCGGTCTGGGACTGTCCACTGTGCTCGTCCGGGAGACCCGCGGCCACGCCCACCACGAAGCCGCCACCCAGCCGCCGGCAGCTCGACGGGGCGCCGCCGACCCGGTCGGCGAGTCCGGTGCACGAGGGATCTTCGTGCGGACCAGCCTCACCGACCCGGCCCTGTCGTCGGCCTGCCAGGCCGGCATGGTCAACAACCTCAACGACGGTCTGGCCTGGGGCCTGTTCCCGGTACTCTTCGCCGCGGCCGGCCTCACTCTCGGCCAGATCGGCGTCCTTGCCGCGATCTACCCGGCGGTGTGGGGCGCCGGCCAACTGTTCACCGGCGCGGCGTCGGACCGGTGGGGCCGCAAGTGGCTCATCACCGCCGGCATGCTCACCCAGGCCGGCGCACTCGGCCTCGTCGCCGCCGGCCACGCCTTCGCCGCATGGGCAACGGCTGGTGTCCTACTCGGCGCCGGTACCGCGATGGTGTACCCGACCCTGATCGCTGCCGTCGCCGACGTCGCCCACCCCGGCTGGCGCGCCCGCGCCGTGGGCGTCTACCGGTTCTGGCGCGACGCCGGCTTCGCCATCGGCGCTCTGCTGTCCGGCAGCATCGCCGACCGGTACGGCATCCGCGCCGCGATCGTCGCCGTGGCCGTCCTCACCGCCGCGTCTGGTCTGTTCGTCGCGGTCCGCATGAACGAGACCCACCCCCGCTCAGGCCGTTCGACTGCCTTGCCCATCCGGGCCTGACGCTCAGCCTGGCGTTGCTCCGCCGGCAAGCCCAACCACCCACGCCACGCCCGGCAGGGCTGGTGCCCTCGCGCGCGGGCCTTGGATCGAACCCCCAGCCGACCCCATCGGCGGCATATTCAATTGAACGCTTGACAAGACCATCCACCTCGTGCAGAGTTCAAGTAGTCCGTTGAACTCTTGAAGGGATGGGATCTCGTGACTACTACCAGCCCCGCCAAGCTCGACACCGCCGAGCTGGCCCGCCAGGTCAAGGCGCTCTACGCCCAGGTCGCCGAGCAGCCCCAGGCCGCCTACCACTTCCCACTCGGCCGGCCGCTGGCCGAACAGCTCGGCTACCCGGCCGACCTGCTCGACCAGATCCCGGCCGAGACGCTTGCCTCCTTCGCCGGGGTCGGCTACGCCCTCGACCTCGCCGGGCTGACCCCCGGCACGCGGGTGCTGGACCTGGGCAGCGGCTCGGGCACCGACGCCTTCGTCGCCGCGCTCATGGTCGGCCCCACCGGACACGTCACCGGCGTGGACATGACCGACGCGCAACTGGCCAAGGCCGAGCGGCTGCGCGCCGCCGCCGGTCTCGACCACGTCCGGTTCGTGCCCGGCCGGCTGGAAGACCTGCCGCTGCCCGACGCCTCCTTCGACGTGGTCATCTCCAACGGCGTCATCAACCTGTGCCCCGACAAGGCCCAGGTCTTCCGCGAGGTCGCGCGAGTCCTGACCCCCGGTGGGCGGCTGGCCATCGCCGACATCGTCACCACCCGACCCCTGCCCGAGGCAGTGACCTGCAACGCCGACCTGTGGTCGGCCTGCATCGGCGGCGCGGCGCCGGAGGCCGACTACCACGCCGCGATCGAAGCCGCCGGCCTGACGATCGGCACGGTCCGAGAGGTTCCGCAGTACCAGTTCCTCACCACCCAGGCCCGCAACGCCAGCGACACCTACGGCGTACGCGCCGTCACCCTGGCCGCCGAACGCAACTGAGCCCAGCCCCAGACCCAGAACCGTCCACATTAGACAGAAGGAGAAGACCCATGGCAAACAAGGCCGTCGTCAGCCTGATCACCGGCATGGAAGACCCGGAACGGGTCACCGTCGCGTTCCTCGTCGCCGTTGGCGCCGCCGAACAGGGCAGGCCCACCCTGATGTTCCTGACCAAAGAGGCGGTACGCCTGGTGACCGCCGGGGTAGCCGTCGGCGTGGCCTGCGAGGGCTGCCCACGCCTGCCCGACCTGCTCGACCGCTACGCCAAGGCCGGCGGGAAGTACCTGGTCTGCCCGATCTGCTTCAACGCCCGCCAGCTCGACCCAGGCCAACTGCTGGCCAACGCCGAACTCGGCGGAACCGTCCCGATGTGGCAGTGGATCGGCGACGAAGGCGCCACCACCTTCAGCTACTGAACCAGCAGGCGCGCAGCTGCGCCCGCCGTCGTCCGCCCGCATCGACGCCTTGCCCATCGGCGCCTGCGGGCGGCTCTCCGCCGCCCGCAGGCGCCCAACCCGCCACTGGCCCCGCGCTGTGCCGGGCCGTGGTAGTAGCCGTCTTGAGGCCGAAGAGACTCCTCAGCAGCTGTTTTCGTGGTGCCACAGGTGGCGGCTGGCGCGTTGTGCCCAGCCCGGTCCGGTCCAGTTGTGGGTGCCGAGCAGGGTCATCAGGGCTGGGGTGAGGGCAAGCCGGACCAGGGTGGCGTCGAGGGTGATCGCTACGGCGAGGCCGACGCCGAGTTGTTTGATGATGAGTAGGTCACCGGCGGCGAAGCCGGCGAAGACGACGATGATGAGGGCCGCGGCGGTGGTGATGACGCGTCCGGTACGGGCGATGCCGGTGGCGACGGCGGTGTCGCTGTCCTGGCCGTCGTGGCGGGCGGCCATCACCGATGACAGCAAGAAAACCTCGTAGTCGGTGGACAGGCCGAAGGCGAAGACCGCGGCGAGTACGACGATGACCAGTTCCAGTCCGCCGGTGGGGGTGAAGCCCAGCGGCGCGGCGAAGTGTCCTTCCTGGAAGATCCAGACGAGGGCGCCGAGGCTGCCGGCCAGGGAGGCCAGGTTCATCAGCACCGCCTTCGCGGCGACGAGTACCCCGCCCGTGACGAGCAGCAGCACCGCGAAGGTGGCCAGCGCGATGAGCGCTGCGGCATACGGAGCGCGGTGCAGCAGTGAGGTGATGAAGTCGCGGTCGGCTGCGGCCAGGCCGGTGACCTGGATATCGAAACCGGGCCGGCTGGCGCGGATGTCGTCGACGACGCTCATGGCGTCGCGGCCGGCGGCCGGACCATCAACGGTCACGTCGATCACGGTGAGCTGGCCGGCGAGGTCGGGCCGGATGCCGGCGGTGGCAACGTGGTCGATGCCGCGCAACCGGTCGAGGTAGCCGGGCAGCCGCGGATCACTGGGAGGTGTGGCGGTGACCACGGTGATCGGGGTACGGGCCAGGGTCGGCAGCCGTCGTTCGAGCTGGGTGGTGTCGTGGCGGGCGGTGGAGCCGACGGGCAGCGCGCGGGCGTCGAGTCCCTCCAGCCGCAGGTTGAGCAGCGGTGCGGCGAGGGCGGCCAGTACGAGCAGGGCGCCGCCGGCCACCCACACCGGGCGGCGCTGCACGAGGCGGGCGACGCGGCCGAACCCGCCACCACCGGCGACATCGGGGGCGGGCGGGACGCGGTGACCGAAGCGGCGCAGCAGCACCGGCAGCAGGGTCAGCGTCGCGGCCACGGCGACGGCGACCGTGCCGATGCCGCCGTAGGCCATTGAGCGCACGATCGGTTCGGCGAAGGCGAGCAGCCCGGCCAGCGCGAGGGCCACGGTCAGGCCGGAGAACGCCACAGTCCGCCCGCTGCTGGCCATGGTCGCCGCGACAGCCTGGGTGACCGGAGTACCGGTGGCGCGTTCGCGGCGGAACTGGGTGATCACCAGCAGCCCGTAGTCCACGGCCAGGCCCATGCCGAACATGGTGACCACGTTGATGGCAAACGACGACACATCGGTGACCAGGCTCATGCCCAGCAACAGCGCCAGCGCACCGGTGACCGTGGTGACGACCAGGGTCAGCCCGATCGCGGTACCCACCATGCTGCGCACCGCGAAGCCGAGCAGGATCAACACGATGGGCAGGGCGATGGCCTCGGCGCGGATCAGGTCGGCCTCGGCCGTGGCGCCCAGTTCCCGGTCGATCACCGGATATCCGCCGAGCAGCACCGTGCCGGCGGGGAGCCGGTCGAACCCGGCCCGTACCGCGTCCACAGTGGAGTTCTGCGCCTGGTCGTCCAGGCCGGTGCGCAGGCCGATGGCGAGTAGGGTCCCGCCACCGTCGGGTGGCGCAAGTTCACCGTCGGCGGAGCTGCGCACCCGGTGCACGCCGGGCACCTGCCGCAGCCCGGCGGCGATGTCGCGCACCGCGTCGGGCGGGGTCTGGGTGACCAACGCAAGGATCGTGTCGTGTTCGCCGGTGGCCGCCTCCACGATCCGGCGGGCCTGCTGCGACTCACTCGACGCGGTCGGGTCGGTGGAGGAGGAGAGCCGGTCGAAGACCACACTTGCGGCGATCCCGCCGCCGAGCACCACGGCCAGCCACACCACCACGGTGATCAGGCTCCGGTGCCGTCGGGTCGGCGGGACGCTCGTCGTGACTGTTGCCGTCTGCACGGTCGGAGTTTGTTCCTTTCACGAAAAGCCGAGGAGGGCGTCAGCAGCAGCGGGTAGCGGCGGTGGCAGCGGCGGGTTTGCGGGCGGTGAGGTGGACGCTGGCGATCTTTCCGTCGGCGGCGGCCAGGTCGTCGTCGGTCAGGTCGGCCAGCGGGGTACGGCCGAGCGGGGTGGCGTCGAGCAGGTCAAGGTCGGCCCGTCCGAAGGTGCGCACCACCTGCACGTCGACGTCGACGAAACCGAGTGCTGCCAGCTGCTGCGCCCAGGTGTCGATGGGCCAGGCCCCGGCCAGGCAGCCGACCCAGGCAGCGAGGCTCTGCGTGATGGCGACCGGCAGTGGGCTCAGGGTGGCGAGGTCGGCGAAGGCGAGCCGGCCTCCGGGGACCAGTACCCGCCACGCCTCGGCCAGTACCTGCTCCTTGTGCGGGGAGAGGCTCAGCACGCAGTTGGAGACGACCACGTCGACGCTGTGGTCGGGCAGCGGGAGGTTTTCGATGTGGCCGAGCCGGAACTCGACGTTGTCTAGCCCGGCGGCGGCCCGGTTCGCTTCGGCCAGGGCGAGCATTTCCGGGGTCATGTCGATCCCGATGACCCGGCCGGTCGGGCCGACCCGCCGGGCGGACCTGAGCACGTCGAGGCCGCCACCCGAACCGAGGTCCAGCACCGTCTGGCCGGGTTGCAGGTCGATCAGGGCGGTGGGGTTGGCGCAGCCCAACGCCGCCGCTGCCGCTCCCGGGTCCGTGGTGTCGACAGGTCCGTAGATCGTCTCGGCGAGCCGGTTCGGTCCCGCCGGGGCCGCCTGCGCGGCCAGCGCCGCGGCGGCGTAGGTGTCACGTACCTGCTCACGAATCGTGGCGTGGTCAACGCTGGTCACGATCATCTCCTCATCGGTCGGAAGCTCCGGACCCGAACGCTAGGATGTGAACCTGACTTCACGTCAAGGAGTGACTTGTGGACGGGATGACGATCGGTGAGCTGGCCACCCGCAGCGGGCTGAGCAGCTCCGCGATCCGCTTCTACCAGCGCCGCGGCCTCCTGCCGCCGCGCGAATCGGGGAGCACCTGGCAGCGCTACGGCGCGGACACCCTGGCCCGCCTGGCCGTGATCGAGCTGGCCAAGCGCGCCGGGTTCACCCTCGACGAGATCATCGTGCTACTCGACGCGGTACGCGGTGCGGACTCCCCGGCCCCGACCTGGCAGGCGATGGCCCAGACCAAACTCACCGAGATCGACACCCAGATCGCGAACCTGCACCACATGCGCGGCCTGCTCAGCGAGGCCCTGGCCTGTTCCTGCCTGACGCTGGACCGCGCCGCGCTGATCCCCGTCGCGCTGGGCTGGGCCGCCGAGACCGCCCAGCACACCCGTACCCGCCACGCCCCTGCCGCACACGCCGACCGGTAAGGAGTTGGCGGCCATGCTGACCAGGCAGATCCTCGGCATCGCGATCCCCGATGCGGGTCCGTTCTTCTACACCGCACTGGCCGTACACATCTTCGCGGCGGCCACGTGCGTGATCGCCGGGGTACTCGCGGCGACCGCCCGCAAGCGGCCGGGGCGCCACCCCCGCGCCGGCACCATCTACGTGGTGGGCCTTGCGGTCGTCTTCGTCACCGCGACAGTGATGGCGGTGCTGCGCTGGCGCCAGGACTGGCACCTGTTCCTCATCGCCACGGCAGCGTTCGGCCTCGGCGCGGCCGGGTGGCTGGTCCGCCGTCGCCGACCGCAGCGCTGGTTGGCCTGGCACGGCGCGACGATGGGCGCCTCCTACATTGCGCTAATGACCGGCTTCTACGTCGACAACGGCCCGCAACTGCCGTTGTGGAACCGGCTCCCGCACCTGACCTACTGGCTGCTGCCGGCCGTGGTCGGCGCGCCGCTGATCTGGTGGGCGCTGGTCCGCAACGCCGCCCTGGGTACCCGGCGGACGCAGGCACTCCGGCCGGGCCGCGACTGAAGTAGCTCAGCCGCTGGCAGTGGCCAGCTCGCCGAGGAGTTTCTCGACCCGGGCGCGGATGTCGTCGCGGATCGGCCGTACGGCATCGATGCCCTGCCCGGCCGGATCGTCGAGTTTCCAGTCCTCGTAGCGCTTGCCTGGGAAGACCGGGCAGGCGTCGCCGCAGCCCATGGTGACGATGACGTCGCAGGCTTGGGCGGTGTCCCAGTCCAGCTTCTTCGGTTGCTGGCCGGTGATGTCGATGCCGACCTCGCGCATGGCCTCGACAGCGACCGGGTTGATCGTCCCGGCCGGGGCCGAGCCGGCGGAGCGCACCTCGACGGCCTCCCCGGCGAGGTGGCGCAGCCAGCCGGCAGCCATCTGGGAGCGACCGGCGTTGTGCACGCAGACGAACAGCACGCTGGGCTTGTCAGTCATCGAGTCGCCAGCAACCGGATCACACCGGGTGGAGCTGATATCACCACAAACTGATGAGATCACCCGTGTGGAGTGCTGTCCAGCCCTGCCGGGTTTTGCCAATCTGAACAGTGCGTGAACCTCGCCGGACCGGACCGGGCCGGGCCGGCGTCGCCGGTGACGGTGTCCAGCCGACCTGATCTGCGACGGGGGCGCCGGCGCGCTCGGCGCTCCCTGGGGTGTCCTGCGTCAGCAGTCGCAGGCGCAGTCCCCGCTTGTGCAGTCGCAGTCGCAGGACGCGGTCAGCTTGGTCATGGTGATCACCTCCCCTGCGTGGGTGGGCACCAGGTGCCGGGGCTCGGTGGCGGGCACGCCGTTGTCGGCAGCCCGTCGATCATCGCGACCATCTGGGTGCGCAGCGCCGCCAGCCGGGCCATCTCGGCGTCCAGTTCGCTGAGCCGGCGGCGCAGCAACTGCTCCGCCGGTTCGCATGGGCAGACTCCGGTGTCGCGGATGGCCAGCAGGTCGCGGATGTCGCGTAGCTTCAGGCCCAGGCGCTGGGCGCCCTGGATGAACCGCAGCCGCTCCACCGCGTCGGTGTCGTAGGCCCGGTAGCCGGTAGGGGTGCGGGCCGGCGCCGGTAGCAGCCCGGACCTCTCGTAGTAGCGGATCGTGTCCGGGGCGACCCCGACGGCCTTAGCCAGCTCGGCGACCCGCAGCCCCCGTGCCGGGACGGTCGTGGTGCTCATGGCTTCGACCGTAAACCTTGGACCACGGTCCAAGGTCAAGCCTCCCCCAGAGAACCCCGCAGCTGCCGACCTCCTCATTTCTCCGGCTGAGCTGGCCCCCCCGGGGCGGCGCCCGTCGACACCGGCCAACTGATCCCACGCCACTGCCGGCAGCACGGCAGTTGCTCCTTCAACCGACCCCTGGCCATCGCCTCACCCGGCACATGCGCGGGAGTTGAACCGCCGGGTGAGGCTTCGACGTGGCCCTGCCCGAACCGGGCAGGTCGACCGGCCTGTAGTACCGCGCCCACAAGGGTGACTGGTCAATAGCCACCCGCCGGCGGCGCTCGAGCGACGTGGTCCGTCGTCACCGGGGCAGACCCGCCGCACTGGCCGGTGCCGGCATGTGCCGGCCCCCGCTGCGGGGACACACACCCGCCCAGGCCTCAGACGACGGCCCGGCGCCGACTCGTCCACTGTGGATGGTGCTACGGGCCGGTCGCTCGTAGTTGCTCGCGACGCCAGCGCATTTGGCCGTTTGTCTACGCGGGGCCGTCGTCGTGTTCGGGGCCGAACATCCACCGCCACGCCAGCCGGTGCCGGCCGAAGAGCTGGCGGGTGCCCTTGCCCGCGGGCAGCAGCTTGATCTCCGCCACGGTGCGGATGATTTCCCGTTTGACGGCGACCTCGTCGCCGAGTTCGGCCCACGCCCCGACCGCGGCCGGGCCGATCCGTCCGCGTAGTACCGGCGGTACCCCGGCGTCGGCGGCGCGGGCCTCGGCGTCGGCGATCCCGGCGAGCAGGGTCTTCTCGGCGCGGGCGAACGCGATCGGCGACGGCCCGTCGTCGGTACCGGCGAGTTGGCGCCACTGCTCCAGCTCGGCGCGTTTGCGGGCCGCGTCGGCCCGCGCCTGGGCCACGTCCTCATCACCGTGTCCGGCCGACAGGTGCTCGTACACGTCCGGGTTGGCCAGCCACGCCACCACCGCCCGTTGCACGTACTCGTCGAGGTACTCCTTCATCACCGCCACGCAGCGGCGCTTCAGGCACGAGTACATCTGCCCGCTCCCGCCACGCCGGTTGACATTGCCCACCGACAGTGGGCCGTCACACACCCCGCACTTGACGAGGTAGGAGAGCAGGTGCACCGCCCGGCCCGCCCGCGTCGTCGTGCGGGACGGGTCCTCCAGCAGCCGCACACACGCCCAGTAGGTCTCCTCGTCGACGAGGCCGTCCCACACCCCGTCGCCGACCACCTCACCGCGCAGCACCCGCTTGCCGATGTAGGCGGGCCGCATCGCCATCTGGCGGATGATCCCGCGCCGCCACCCCTTGCCCTCCGGTGACGGGATGCCCCGCGCGGTGAGGTCGTTCTCAACTGTGATCAGCGGAACGCCGCCGGCCACCTTCTCGAATACCTCCCGCACCACCCCGGCGTGGGAGTACCGGGTCACGGTGCCGTCCGCGGCGACCGCCTCACGCACCTCGTCGTCGGCCTCCTGTCGCTCGAACGCCCGGGTGCGGGAGTTGTAGATGCGCCGGTACCCGTAGGTCACCTTCCCGTGCGGACGCCCCGCCGCCGCGGCGCCGAGGATGCCCCGGATCACGTTGTCGCGGATGTAGTCGGCCTGGAACTCGGCCTGCACCGCCTGGAACCCCAGCATCATCCGGTCGTTGCGGTCGCGCAGGTCGTAGAGGACCCCGCCGACGAGCCAGAAGTGCAGGCCCACCTCGTTGCACAGATCCCGGATCTGCACGTACACGGCGAGGTCGCGTGGGCTGCGGGAGATCTCCCACACCACCAGCACGTCACCGGTACCGGCGCGGATCTTGTCCATCAGCCGCTCGAAGTCCGGCCGTTCCTTCGTCGCGTGCCGCGACGCCGATCGGTCATTGCCCATAAAGGACCCCGCCAGTCGCCAGCCGTGGCTGTCCACCTCGGCCACGTTCAACCGACGCTGGTCAATGACGCTCTTGCCCTGCTCCTTCTTGTCCTGACTGGCCCGCTCATAGGTGAACGCCGCCACGTCCGTACCGGCCGCTAACAGCTCGGCCTTGCCGGCAAACTGGCGCCGCCGCTGTGCCGTCGTTGCGCTTCGCCGTACCATCGAAGTTCGTCCTCCCGATCGTGCCCCTGAGCAGCTACGATCGGGGGTTGGCTATCCCGCCCGGCGTCCCGGTGCTCGACGTCCTGCACACCAGCTTCGACACCGAGCACCAGCCGTTCGAGGTGACCCGATTCGTGCTGCGCGCCGACCTCAATGGGCTGGACTACCAGATGTCGATCGAGGACTGAGGGGGGCTGCCCTGAGTCGCGCGAACCTCGTCCGCCTAGGCGTACTCGCCCTGTTGTGGGGATCGAGCTTCCTGTGGATCAAGATTGCCCTCCGGGGGTTCTCCCCCGTCCAGATCACGTTCGTGCGCCTCGCGCTGGGAGTGGCCGTCCTGGCACCGGTCGCGCTGAGCCGCGGACTGAGGCTCCCTAACGGGTGGCGTACCTGGGGCCACCTCGCGGTCGCCGCACTGTTCGCCAACGCAATCCCGTACGCGCTCTTCGGGCTTGGTGAGCAGACCGTCGGATCCAACGTCGCGGGAGCACTGAACGCAACTACTCCACTATGGACGTTAGTGCTGGCTGTACTGACCAGGACCGAACGCGGTCTTGCGGGGCGGCGCGTCTTGGGTATCGGACTGGGATTCGCTGGCACGATGCTGATCTTCTCGCCGTGGCGGTCAGTCACCGGCATCGCGAGCTGGGGTGGTGTAGCGTGCCTGGCTGCCGCGGCCAGCTACGGCATCAGCTACAACTACATGGGACGCTTCCTTACCGGCCGGGGTCTCTCGCCGCTGCTGCTGTCGGCCAGTCAACTTGCCGCCGCGACCGCGCTGCTAGCCGCCGCGTTGCCCATCGGGGGGAGGAATCTCCCAGTCTGGCGCGTTGAGGCCGTGGTGAGTCTGCTGATTCTTGGGGTACTCGGCACCGGAGCCGCCTACGTCCTCAACTACCGCCTCATCGCCGAGGAGGGCCCGACCGCAGCCTCCACCGTCACCTACCTGCTCCCCGTCGTGGCCGTCCTACTCGGCTGGACAATCCTCCGCGAGCCCGTGACCGTCGGCATGGCCGCCGGAATGTTCCTGGTCCTCGGCGGCGTCGCCTTCACCCAACGCCGAGCCTCGACCGATGGCAATCCCCGGCCGCGCGACAGGTCGAACACCCGCGCATGACCGCCAGAGCCCAGCCGGACCTCACGGCAGGACAAGGCAGCAGCTCGCCGCGCGGGCCGCGATCATGCTCTCCGTACCGGTGGCGGACCACTGCCCGGGGTACCTGCGGCTTCCCCCGACTCCGAGCGGGACCTGCCCCGGCCGACCGCAAGCGGGAGTACGGGCCGCTCCTCGAGTTCGCCCGATCCTGAACGGCATCAATCAGGCAGGCCGCGCAGGGCGTGCAATGCCGCCCGGTCGGCGCCCAGGTAGGAGAGTTCGGTGTCGATCAGACCGGTGAAGAAGTCCGCCGGCGAGCCAGGGAAACCGGGCCGGGTCTCGGCGTACCACTGGTGCAGCCACGGCTCCAGCTCCGCGACCCCGGCGAGCAGTGGCAGCAGCTTCTCCGCCGGCCACGCGGCGTTGGTCTTGCGATCGAGGTAGACGCCGGCCAGGGCCTGGGCCTGCGCCAGGTGGTCCCAGCCGGCCCAGCCGAGCAGCTCGGTGCCGTCGGTGTCGCGACCCATCCGGGGGTACGAGACGAAGCGCTCCTTCGGCACGTCCAGCTTGCCCCGGGCCCGCCAGTACGACGCCTTCACGAAATCCGCCGACGTGTACTTCGGCGGCACCGCGATCTCCACCTTCTCGCCCGCATCCTCGCGGCTCTGCAACGCCCAGGTGCGCTCCCACTGGGCCCGCTTGCGCAGCCCGTCCGGCTTGTAGCGTTGGGCGGGCAGGAACGGCACCTGCTCGTCAGCCAGCAGCTTGCCCAGCGTGCCAGTCAGGTCGTGGCTGTCATTGCCGACCCACAGGTCGAGCACGCCCCGGAACTCCTCGTCGTGGCGCAGCCGGTCGGCCAGCTGCGCCACCGACAGCGGCGTCGGCGCGTCACCCCACAGCGCCGGGGACTCCAGGCGGTCCAGCAGCCAATCGCGCAGCGCGGCTGCCTGCATCGCGTCCCAGCCGTCGGTCGCCCAGCGTCGCTTGCACTCCGGCCGTTCGATCAGCGCGATGTTGCGGTCCGACTCGATCGTCGCGATGCGACGCTCCACTATGGAGCGGTACTCCTTCGGCCAGTGCGCCGGCAGCTCGGTGATCGGAGTGAACTTGTGGTTGTGATGCTTGAACCACGTGGTGTCCACCTGGCCGGCGGCCATACCCCGGGCCAACACGATCTCAAACGCCCGCTCGCCCGGAAGCAATTCAGGCACGTCCGGCGCCGTCAGTGGCTCGTCGGTGAGTCCGTAGAGCGCGTAGACGCGCCAGTCCAGCTCCTCCTGTAGCGAGATCATCCGCGCCCGCGTGGACTCGTAGTCCGCGCGGGCGTCCACAAGTGACTGTCGCGTGGGGACGCTGGATGCAGCGACCGCCGCCGGGGTCAGGGTGGCGAGCTGCTGCGCCAGCTGGTCGATCTCCCGAGCCAACTCCAACGGGTACGCCGACGGCAGCGGAAACTGCTCCAGCTTGGTGCCGGTGAACTCGTAGCGATGCTCCCAAGGCTCGTCCGCGCCCGCTTGCTCCGCGCCCGGTCGACCCTTGTTGTGGCTGACTTGCTTGAGCCAGAAGCACGCGGTCGAGCTGTTGAGCACCCCGAGCAGCCGCAGGTGGTCGTCCTCCGACGCTCCCTCCGCCAACTTGATCACGGGCGCTGACTGCTTGAAGACCTTCCCGCCCCGGTCCAGCACGAAGTGGTTGTGTGTAGCCACAAACGCAAGGGAGATCCACCACTCATGCGCATCGGCGTCCCTGGTGACCTGATGCCACTCGTACCACGGGCGTCCCTCAGCGAAATATGTGCTCTTGCCGAACGTGGCCCGGTTGCCCATGACAGTTCGACATGGCCACAGCCACCTGTGGTGGCCCCCGTCGGAGAGTTCGATCAGTTTGAGGTTGCGGTCGTACGGGAAGAAGGCCCAGTCTCCGTCGCAGCACAACCAATCGCGTAGCTCGTCTCCAACAACGACGCGTCGGTTCAGCCCGGTGTCGTCGGTTCGTCGTCGCCAGGACGCCACGTCGGCCAACATCACATCGTCAGCGTTGGTCATACCGAAGACACCTATCCGGTGTGTGACCGACCCTAGCGTCGTGGCGGAGCTGTCCAGCAGCGCAAATAGGTGCGCTGCGCCGCCGCCGCTGAGACTCCATGGGTGGCTTGCGAGCCGCTCGCGCGGGGAGTCTGCCGAGCTGATCCACTCTGATTCGGAACCGGGTTTGTCGATCTGGGCGATGATCGCCTGCCACACGAGGCCGTTGGCGGCTTCGTCGGGCGCAGATGGCTCGCCGCGCACGCCGAGGATGGTGCGGACCGGTCCGCTGTACCGCTGACTGACGAGGCGATTGTGCCCCACCAAGATGACCGTCGGCGTGCCGTGGCCAGGGATGTAGGCGCCCGAGGTGTCGATCACCTCGGTCAGGTCGACCTTGTGGGCGAAGTAGTGGTTGATGAGCTTCTTGCCGAACTCGCGCTTCATGAAGGAGTTCGAGGTGATCTGGCCGACGTGTCCGGCGCCTTCGCCGTCCTTGTCGCCCAGCTTCGCCAGGGCGAAGAAGCGCTGCGCGAACGGCACGGTTAGCGCGTACTTTCCGGAGCAGGCCGAGTACGTCCCGCGGTAGTTCTCGTTGAGCGCCTTGTCCTTGACCGTGATGTACGGCGGGTTGCCGACCACGACCGTGTACTGGCCCGGGTTCAGGTACTCCGCCAGCAGATCGCCGTCCTCGCTGAAGTACGCGAAGACCGGCCGGTCCTCGGCAAGCGCGAGCAGGTCGCCCTGCGCCCGCGACGTCTTCCCCCAATTGAGCAGTGAGTCACCTGTTGCCACCCGGACCGAGAACGCCGGAGCACGCTCCAAAGTGGAGAGTTCGCATTCCTTCAGTGCCGCGATGAGTAACCGGAACCGCGCGATCGCCACCGCGAACGGGTTGATGTCGACGCCCGTCACCTGGTCCAGCGCGCGCTGCGTCAGCTCCCGGATGTCGGTGGCCGGCTCCCGGTCCCGCCACATCTTGACCAGGCGGTCGAACGCGCCGAGCAGGAAGTGACCGGAGCCGCAGGTCGGGTCGATCACCTTGGTGAGTGCCAGGCCGAACTCGCGTACCGCCGGCTCGAATGTCCGGTCGAGGATGAACTTCTCCACGAACTCCGGGGTCTGCAGCAACGCGTAGGTGCTCCGCGCGTGCTGGGACAGGTCCTGGTAGAGGTCGCCGAGGAACCGGGTGTCCAGGTCTGAGCGGTGCAGCGAGACGAAGCCCGGACCGCGACGGAAGAAGTCCGAGAGCGCCTCGGCCGCCGGCCCGGAGATGTCGAATCTCCACACTGGACTGTGCCCATCGAAGATCTTCCCGGTGGCGCGCAGGCCCCGCAGGTACCCGAAGGCCTCCCGCAGCCAGTGCCGGTCGTTGTGCAGCGGGTTGGCGATCAGGTAGGCCTGTCGTGCCTGCATCGCCTGCTCCACCGAGGCGTGCGGCTCGGGACCGCCCAGCCAGCGCGGCTCGATGAGCGCGTTGTCCTCGCAGAAGCGCACGAAGATGCAGCCGAGCACCCAGGCGACCGCTGCCTGGTCGAGCACGTCGTCCAGCCAGACCTCCAGGGTGCCGCCGGTGCGCTGGGCGGCTCTGGCTTCGTCGTACTCCTTCTGCAGCTCGGCCCGTAGCCCCTGCGCCGCGGCGACCTGGCCGCGCAGGTCCTGCACCAGGCTTTTGACCTGCCCCTGTAACGCTTTCAGTTCGATCAACGGGGTGCGGTCCTCTCCACAGGCGGTGTGATCCAGGCGTCGGGCAGCCACAGCGCCTGACTGGCCGGTGAGGTGAGGGGGAGTGGGACGTCGTCGAGCATCGCGGGTTCGGGGCGGCGGGCCGGCACCAGCAGCAGCCGGGCGGCGGGGCGGGGGCGGGTCAGGTCGGTGAGTTCCTGGAGCAGTCGCAGCTGCCCGTACCGGGCCAGCGGTGCGGCCTCGGTGATCAGCACCGGCCGGTCCGCCGCGTCGGCTATGGCCTGCTCGACCGCGGGCACGACGTGGTGGCGCACCAGGTCGGTCAGGCCCCGGAAGTCCACATCGGAGGGTGAGCCGTTGTCCGCGGCGACCACCGCCTCCCAGGGGAAGCCCAGGGCGCGCAGTTGGGTCAGCAGGATGGCGGTGACGTCCACCTCGGCGAGCCGGTAGCGGGCCAGCAGGGCCCGCCGTGCCTGAGCCAGCTGCCGCAGCGGCGCCAGTACCGCCAGAAAGCCGTGGCGTGCGAGGGTTTCGGCGAGCTTGCTGTCCACTTCGGAGACTCCGCCCGGCGCCAGCAACGGCGCCAGCGACGTCGCGGTCCGGGTGACCGAGACCGGCTGGCGGGTCGGCGGGGCGTAGACCTCCCGCACTCCATCCCAGGCGAGGGGGACGCCGCAGCTGCGCAGCAGGTCGTCCAGCTCGGGCCGGCGCGGCAGCGGGGCCGCGCGCGGGAAGCGGGCCCGCATCCGCGCCTGCACCAGCTCGGTCGCGAGCCGCTGCCCGACCAGGCTGCCCATGGCGAGGCGCACCGCGCGTTCCGCCGCCATCCCGACCGGATAGAGCTGGCCCTGGGCGTTGACGTCGGCCTTGCCGTTGCTGGCCGCCGCGGCGAGTTGCAGCAGCCGATGGTCGCTCAGCAACGGCGCACCCTCGGCGGGGACCACGGCGCGCAGCTCCTGCACCGCCCGCTGCCGGGTCGGCAACGGATCGCCCGCGGCGAGCTCGGTGGCCCGGCGGCCCAGCCGCACCGCGTACCCGAGCAGGTCCGCGGCTGTGGTCGACGCGGCCGGATCGTCGGGCTCGCGTCCAATGAGGACGGTGCTGCCGTCGCGGAACCGGTGGATGGCCAGCCGCGCGTCGCCGCCCCGGGCCAGCTCCGCCTCGACCGCGGCCCGGACCAGTCCGATGGCCTGCGGGGTGCGCCGCGGCTCGGCCGTGTACGAGCCACGCTCCGCCATCAATGCCTCGGCCAGCTCCTCGGCCGACATCACCGCACCGCGGGTGTCGAGCAGCTCCACGATCTCGGTCCGTACCTCGATCAGCGCCTGGTTGGCCAGCCACTGCGGGGCGTACTTCCTCAGCCAGGTGGAGATCTGCGGCTGGGCCTGGCCGGTGCCGCGGGCCGCGTCGGACTGCGCGGGCCAACGCAGGAAGCTCCCGTCGGCGGTCGGAGCCTGCCCCAGCAGCACCCGCAGAGCTGTCAGCTCCTTGGCGTTGCGCCCGGTCTGAGCCGGCAACAACGTGGCGCACACGGCCTCAACGCCGTGCGCCACCGGCCCGTCGTCGCGGGGCCCGGGCTCCGCCGGCTGCAGCTGCCCGCGCAGCGTGCGTGCCAGCGCAAGGATCTCCTTGCGGGTGGCGTCCGGGACCCCCTTGGCCCGGGTCAGCGCGGAGGGCTCGTAGTCGAGCAGCTCACCGATCGTGTGTACGCCCAGGCGTTCCAGTGCGGAACGGGCCCGCGCGGTCAGTTCGGTCGCCTCGAGCGGCGACTCACGGGTCAGTGTCAGCGGCATCGGCCCAGCGGAACCCGATCCGTCCAGGGTGCGCGTCGGCTCCGGGATGTTCGTGAAGATGGCCCGCCACGCGTCGGTCAGCTCCTCGGCCGTGGCGAAGCGGCGACTGGTGTCCCGGGCCAGGGCCCGGGCGAAGAAGCCCACCAGGCGGTCCGCGACAGCGGGGTCGAAGCTGGAAGGGTCGAGGGTCACCTCGTCACTGATCGCCGCAGGGTTCGCGTTGTCACCCCAGCGCGGTAACGTACCCGTGGCCATCTCGTAGAGAGTGACCGCCGCGGCAAAGCGTTCCGCTGCCGCGTCGTAGCGCATCCGGCGCGGGGGACCGAGAAACGGGTCCAGGTACGGCGGAGTACCCGCGGCCAGCTGATCGGCCGGAGTCGCGGCCAGGGAGAAGTCGAAGGCGCACAGGTGTGGCTGCTTGTCCTTCGGGCGCGGCCGGGCGGCCAGGTTGGCCGGCTTGATGTCGCGGTGCCACACACCCTGCCCGTCGAGGAACGCGAGGATCTCCAGCAGGTCCCGGCCGTAGCGCTCCAGCAGGTCGAGGGCGAGGCGCCCGCCCTGCAGATCCTCGGCGAGGGTGTTCTCGCCGGCGCTCTCCAGCAGCAGGGCCGTGCGGTAGCCGATCCGGCCGTCGATCAGGGCGCTGACGCGCACCGGACCGTCGACGAGTGTCGCCACCTGCCAGTGCTTGAGCCCGGCCAGGGTGCGCGCCTCGGCGGCGAGGCGCTCCGCGTGCTGCTCGTCCCGGGCCACCTTGAGCACTAGCGGCCGTTCACTCTCTTCGGTCTCCTGGGTACCCGCCTTGTGGGTGACGGTTTTCCGGGTCACCATGAGCGCGGTTGCGGTGGCGCCGGTGCCCAGCCGGCGCACCACGGTCAGGCCGCCGTCGAGGACGTCACCCTTGCGCGCCTGGAGTGGGTCGACCACCTGCTCCGGCTCGGGAGCGGTCAGCTCCGCCCAGACCGCCTCCAAACCCTTGCGGAACTCGGCAACGCTGCGCAGTCGTTGAGTCGGGTCGCCGTGGGTGGCGCGCTTGACGAGTTCGACCAGTGCCTCGGGTGCGCCGTCGATGGCCGCGGCGAGGTTGAGGCCGCTGTCGCGTACCGCCGCAATGAGCTCCTCCGGGGTCGCGGCGGGTGCCTCACCGGTGAAGACGCGGTACGCCATGGTGCCCAGGGCGAACACGTCCAACTGGCTCCCGGACACGTTGGCGTGCCCCACCGCCTCCGGCGCCTGATACCGGCGGAGCTCGTCGTCGAAGAAGAGCTCGAGTCCGGCGCCGTCGGTGGAGGTGGAGTGTCGCGTCAGCTGGGTGGTGCTGGCCAACCGGCCGCCGGTCTGCCACTCGGTGACCACCAGCGATGGGCGCGGCCGGTCCGGGTTGGTGACGAAGACGGCGCGCGGATGCAGCGCCCGGTGCGCCAGGCGCCGGGAGTGCGCGTACTCGATGATCTCGGCCAGATCCTGAACCAGCTGCAGCCGCTGGGCCGGAGTCAGCCGTTCGCCGCGCTGGGCCAGCCACTGGTCGAGCCGGACCGAACCCGCGTCGTGGTCGAAGACGATGGCCGGACCCCAGGCATGGTCGACCATGTCGTGGGCGCGCGCGATGCCCGGATGGTGGATGCCTTGCAGCAGCCGGAACTCACGTTCGGCCGCCCGGCGGATGACCGGTATCTCCTCCATCGGTGCGCGGCTGGTCAGGTAGAAACGCACCCGCCGTACGAGCGAGGTGTCCATCGCGTGCCCGGCGAGGAAGTCCTGCCAGCCGATACCTTCGGCGAAGGGACGCGGGTAGAGCAGAAGCTGGCCGACCTTGCGCTCGGCGACCGACGGCCGGATCTTCGCCGCCCGTACCAGGTCGACGATCTCCCTGCCCCGCGCGTCGTCCACCAGGTGGTGTGGATTGCGGGGCCGCGCCAGGAGGAACTCTTTGAGACTGGATAAGCCCGAGGGGTGGGCGTCGAGGCCGTAGACGTGCTGCCGGCCGATCTCGTCCAGCCGCGCCGTCAAGGCGCGCGCGTGCAAGAAGACGGCCGCGCCGACGTACGGGGCCGAGGACTCCCTGCCCTGTTGGCGGGCGTAGAACCTGATCAGGCTGGCGAGCCTCTTGGCCTTGCGATTGGCCAGGATGAAGGGGTTGTCCTCGGGGATGAGTCGGGCGTTGGGTGCGCGCCGCACCCATTGGGTCCCGTCGCCGGCGAGGTCGCCCTGCCAGTGCTTCAGCTCCAGGACGAGCAGGCCGCTGGGCGTGAGCACCAGCGCGTCGATCTCGTTGTTGGAGCCGTCCGCGCCGACGAACTCGACATTGGCCCATACGTGGTACGGGTCGGCGTCGGGCAGGTAGGAGGCGAGTTCGTGCAGGCCGTCCTGCTCGTGCGCGAAGGAGCTGGGATTGATCTGCTCCCAGCGTGGAGAGTCAGTGCGCAACCCGCTGCCCCCTTTCCCGGCCGCAGCCACCCCCGAGCAGCCCGCAGCCCCGTCCAGCGTCACTGCACCCGAAGGGAGACCCTAAGCGCAGGTCTGCTGGGGTCTCCGTCGCGGCAGCTCGTGCGGTCCGCTGGTTGGGTGCTCCTCGTGCTCAGGCCGTCGCGATGAGTGTGCCAGACCGTGCGAAACGGACCGATGGGGTGGTCACGCCACAGGTTGGCCGACAGGTCGCCGTAGGGCCCGCGCCGCGTACCCGGTGAGCCCCGCCCGCCTGGGCGGTTTCGCTAGCATGGGCGCACGACTCCTGTGTGGATGTACGTCGGGCGGAGGTGCGCCGTGCCGGACAACGCTGTCCCGGGCGACCCTGTGCCCGATCACCGGGTAGCCGACGAGATCGTGGCGGTGCAGGCACGGATCGCGGCCGAGTTGGCGCGGTTGGCGGTACCCCGGTGGCTCGGCGGTCTGGTGACTCCGCCGCCGGCGTACGTGCGGCGGCACGCGGTGGAGCATGCCGCGGCCGGGGGTGTGCTCGGCGGCGCGCTGCTCTCCCCTGAGTTCCTGCCCTACGTCGACGCGCAGCGGTTACGGGCGCTCACCGGCGCCTCGACCCAGGCCGTGGAGGTGTGGCGCAACGTCGCGTACGCCTGGGACTGGGACGCCCCGGCTGCCAACGCCGACGCGTTCGAGTTCGCCGCCGCGGCGTTGGGAGTGACCGGTGCGGCCGGGGCAGGGGCCGGTGGACTGTGGCGCACGCGATGGGCGCACTGGAGCCTGGGTACCGGCGAGATCGTCGGCCGGCACGCCGGCGTCGTGGCCGCGGTGGCCACCGCCACCCTGCCCGACGGGCGGGTCGTTGCCGTCACCGGCAGCAACGACGCCACGGTGCGGGTCTGGGACCTGGCCACCGGCACCGCGATCGGCGACCCGCTCACCGGCCACACCGACATGGTGTGCGCGGTGGCCGCCACCACCCTGCCCGACGGGCGGGTCATCGCCGTCACCGGCAGCTGGGACAACACGGTGCGGGTCTGGGACCTGGCCGCCGGCACCGCCATCGGTGACCCACTCATCGGCCACACCAGCGCGGTGTTGGCGGTGGCCGCCACCGTCCTGCCCGATGGGCGGGTCGTTGCCGTCACTGGCGGCTACGACGCCACGGTGCGGGTCTGGGATCTGGCCGCCGGCAACGAAGTCGGTGATCCGCTCACCGGCCACACCGACATGGTGTGCGCGGTGGCCGCCACCACCCTGCCCGACGGGCGGGTCATCGCCGTGACCGGCAGCGCCGACGCCACGGTGCGGGTCTGGGATCTGGCCACCGGCACCACAATTGGCGACCCGCTCACCGGCCACGACGGCCCGGTGGTCGCGGTGGCCACCACCGTCCTGCCCGACGGGCGGGTCGTCGCGGTCACCGGCGGCGACGACGCCACGGTGCGGGTCTGGGACCTGGCCACCGGCACCGCGATCGGCGACCCACTCAAAGGCCACACCGGCACGGTGGTCGCGGTGGCCGCCACCACCCTGCCCGACGGACGTACTGTCGCCGTCACTGGCAGCTGGGACGACACGGTGCGGGTCTGGGACCTGGCCACCGGCACCGCCGCCGGTGACCCGCTCACCGGCCACACCGACACGGTGCCGGCGGTGGCCACCACCCTCCTGCCCGACGGGCGGGTTGTCGCCGTCACCGGAGGCGGCGACGGCACGGTGCGGGTCTGGGACCTGACCACCGGCACCGGAATCGGTGACCCGTTCACCGGCCACACCGACAGGGTGCAGGCGGTGGCCACCACGACCCTGCCCGACGGGCGGGTTGTCGCCGTCATCGGCAGCGACGACGACACGGTGCGGGTCTGGGACCTGGCCACCGGCACGCAGCTGGGCGTACCGCTGCCCACCCCGGACGCGGTCACGGCCCTGGCCTGTACGCAGCTCGATGGCGACCCGGGAGTGGTCGTGTGCAGCGGCAGCATCCTGGCCGTGGCCACCATCCGCCCCGTACTGCGCCCGGTGTAGTACAGGCGACCTACGGCGCTCGGATCAGCTCCAGGCAGTACCCGCGCTGATCAGGCGTGCTCCGGGAGCACGCGGCCGCGGCCGGCCCCGCACAGCTGACCGACGGGGTCTGCCGGGTCGGGCTCGTCGTGCAGCACACCGACGATCTTTCAGACCGGTCCGGAGGCTGAACAGCAGACCCGTTCCCTTCGAAGCGTCCACTCCGGACACTCGGTCTCCGGTGGCAGGAGCCGCGCGTCTGCCCCGCCTGTCGTCGTCCCTGCGTTAGGCGGATGCTTCGGCCAAGGCCCGGCCGTTGACCCGGCTCGGGGCCGGACGGTCGACGTAGCCCGCTGGCAATGCCACGCCCAGTTCGTCGGCCCTGCGGCGCAGCGCCCCGGAGGTGGCGGCGTTGCGGATGTTGCGCAACTGCTTGGCGCTCACCTGGTACTGGGCACGGGCGTGTTTGTCATCGTTGAGCGGTCCGAGCACCAGATCGCCGTCCGCGCACATCCTGACCCAGGTGTTCGCCCACTGGGCGAGCGTCGCCGCTGTCGCGGGCACCTTGAACTGTGCCGCGGTGGGTGGATCCTGGCGGGTGTCCGCCGAAGCCGGCGTGGTCTTGGTCGGGCACCTGGCGGCAGCGGCTGTCAACGGAACCGCGATCTCCGCTCGGACCAGCGCCGGGTCGGGGCGGCGGCCGTTGATCGGTACCGTCGGGTGCCCATCCGGATCCCCAGGCTGCTGGTCCCCGGCGTTGACCGCGGCCAGTTCGGCGCGCCGCCGTGTCTCGGCCAGGGCGCGCTCGTGCCTGGCGAGGGTCGCAGCCTCCCCAGCGGCGTGCTTGAGCGCCCGGACCCGGTGCAGGTTGGCGACGGCGCCCCGCGCTGTGGCCGGGGTGCCCTCAGCCGGTGGGTGGTTGCGCCACGCCACCGCCGCGCAGAACGTGTTCGTGGGCCAGGTGATCCACCGTAGGCCGAACTTCGGGTTGTCCCGCTTGACGTACGCGGTGCCTTCCTCGAACTGGGCGAGGAACTCGTGGAACATGACCATGCCGAACAGGCTCAACAGCGCCAGGTAGCCGCCGGCCACGATGTTGTGGCCGCTGTGGGTGTACTCGTAGGCGAAGTTGACCACCGCCGAGGCCATCGCGGCGCCCCACACGACCCGGTTGCAGCGGTCCGGGGCCTTCTGCCTGCGGACGGCGCGGAAGGCCAGGAAGGCGAACGTGACCGACACCCCGTCGAGGGTGCCGGGCACCAGGTACTCCCAGCCGTCGCGCCAGCCGATCACCGTGCGGCCGAAGGCGACCAGGCCGTGCAAGGACCCGGCCAGCACCATGGCCCAGAACAGGGCCGCCGGGATCATCGACGCCACCGTCAGGGCGGTGTCCTTGACCTTGGCGCGACCGGGCCAGCCGCGGGTTGGCGGCCCGCTCGCCGGCCCGGCGCATCCGCCGGCTCGCAGTCGACCAGGTCGCGACGGTAACCACCACGTTGGCCACGGTGAGCGCTACCCAGACCCCAACCGGCACCCTCGCGAGGAACCCAGCGATCTGCTCCCAGCTGGTCATCAGGCGTTCCCCCTCGGCCGGAAAGCGGCGGTCTCGATCCAGGGTGACGATCGAGCGTTACCGGAGCGTGGGCTGCAGGAGGCGAATGCCGGTCGGCCTTCGCCGACGTCACGCCGGGCGCGGTGGGGTACTCCATGGCGAGCTCCGCGGCCGTCCTGCCGCCGCGCTGCCCGGCATCGCTCCAGTTGGCGGTGCTGACCCGAGCCACGGCCGGTCCGGTTAGGAAGCCGAACGCTGGCAAGGTCTGCGCCAGGGCGAAGACCGCGATCGCCGAGCCCTTTGGGCCGTTGAGCGGATACACCCGGCCTCGGTGTAGCGACGCCAGCAACACGGCGCCGTGGAGCAGGCACGCCGCCGTACTGACCCCGGTCTGGTCGATTACGCGCACCGCGTCGTGCTGGCCGTCGCACGACCGGGGGTCCGCCACATGCGCCGCCGGGCACCGCCCGTCCCATGTCGGCGCTCTCACCGGTCCGCGCTGCCCTCATCGTCGGGGTAGACGTCGGCCAGCACGGAACGCTCCGGCAACGCTGGCGTGGAAGACTGGCGCGGGGTTCCGCGACTGTTCCGGAACGTGATCCGGCCGTTCCGTCGCTGTCGGAAAAAGGTCGTTCATGCGATGGGGTGCCCTTCACTCGTGAGCGCAGCCAGAGCCGCAGCGACCTCCTGGATGCTTGCGCGGATGTAGGTCGTGGTCGTGCCGGCGTCGCTACCGCTGTCGTTGTGACCGGCGTAGGCGCGGGCCACCGCATATCCGAAGTTGCGCTCGACCCCAGGTCAGGGTCGTGTGTCGCAGCCAGTGCGTGCTGATCTGTTGGACGGCCACCCACGGCAGGTGTTCACCTATGCGTTTCCACAGGTGGTCGTAGCGCCGGTAAGTTACCGGACGCCCGTCGATGTATCGCAGGAGCTGCCCGTTGCGGGGCGCGGGGCGCTCCTCAGCGTGGCGGACCAGATGCCCCATCAACGTGGCAGACACCGGCTGCCACCGGACCGTGCCGCCCTTCTCATGGAGCAGGATCAGGCACTGGTCGGGATCGAGGTCAGCCGGGCGCAGCGCCAACGCTCCGCCGCGCCGGCACGCGGTCTCGGTATGCAGCCGCAGCAGCAAGGTATCCAAGGCGGGATCGTTGCCAGTAGCCGCGGCTACCTGGTTGATCTCGGCGAGGCGGGCGTCCGGTACGGCGCGTCGCGTGCTCGGTAGACGACGCGGTTTGGCCACCTTACGGGCCGGGTTCGCCGCTTCGGCGATCAGCCCGTCCGCGACAGCGTGGTTGTAGAGACAGCGCAGCGCGGCGATGAGGTGCTCAGACGCGCTGCGTCCACCGCGAGCATTACGACGGGCAACCACGTGGGTTCGGACATATTCGCTGAGCTGGATATCCGACGGACTCGGCTCATCCAGCCTTCTGGCTGCCCGATGATCGAGAACCCGGTTCCAGTAGGCGCCATACACGCGCCGGGTACCGTCACTGACCGCGGCGGATACCTGCGGCACGTATTCCGCGAAAGTCGGCGCCACCGGTCGGGGACCATTCATGAGATCGCCCGGGGAGATGCCCATGCGGGCGAGGACGATCCGGGCAGCGTCCAACTCGGCCGTAGAAATTGTCTCGGCGCTCATGCCACGTCACCGCCCAGCACCAGGGCACCTGACTGGACAATCAGGGTGTCAAGCGTGGCTGGCGGGTAGACGAACAGCAGGTTCTCGTCAGCGTTGGCGGCGAGCAGAACCCGGTCTCCGGGGGCGAGCCCGCACCAGCGCCGTACGGTCGCCGGCAGCCGGACGTAACCGTCGTTGGATACGCAGAACATTTCGCGCTGGTCGGCGATGACCAGGATCAGGCCACTGTGTTCGCGGATGTCCAGCCGGGCGTTGGCTGTCCAGCCCAGCGCCCGTTGGACGACGGCGTCCGCGACCCGACCACGGTTGTCGATCGTGGCGACGCCGTAGACCGTACAGCCGAGCCGAGGTGCGCCCATCCGGGGCAGCGGCAACGCCGCACGACGGCGTACCCCACCGGCAGGTTGACTGCGAGAACCGTCCGGGAGGGTAAGCGCCGCAACGACAGAAGCTGCCATCGTGGCCGTCACGAGGACCGCCCCTGACACCCACGGGAGGTCACATTCAGGCTGGGATTTGGGTGGTCAGGCGCGCTTGACCACAAGTACGTCAGATGTTGCAGGGATGCAACAGAAAAGTGTCCGAGGGGGGACTTGAACCCCCATACCCTTTACGGGCACTAGCACCTCAAGCTAGCGCGTCTGCCATTCCGCCACTCGGACCGGACCGTCCCACCGCTGGTCTTGTGGACCTGGGTCCCGGCCGGCGGAGGCACGAGCGACAACTTTACACCCATGCCCGCCAGGTCGGGGTAGGGGCTCACCGCCGCCGCCGCGGTTCACCATCGCGTCAATGCCTGCGACGGATGGGGCGACGGGCGGCGGTGGGGTGCTGGGCTCAGGTGAAGATGCTCACCCCGCCGGGACCGACGAGCAGGCCGACGACGATCAGTACGACGCCCCAGAGGATCTGGGACCGGAACAACGCGAAGATGCCGGAGACGACGAGGACAACGGCGAGGATCCATAGAAGAGTAACCATGCATGACAATTTCCCGGTCTCCATGATCGACAAACGCGGATCAGCTCCGCCAAACCGCACCGGATCAGCTCCGCCAAACCGCACCGGATCAGCTCCGCCAAACCGCACCGGATCAGCTCCGCCAAACCGCACCGGATCAGCTCCGCCGACCCGGTGCCCGAGCCGCGACAGTCCTGATGAGCTGGTATGAAGAGGACATGAGTCAGCACGCGGACTCCGCCGCGCCCGTCCGGGCCACGGACGAGGTGGTCGAGGTGTGCCGCGACCTGATCCGTATCGACACCACCAACACCGGCGACTGCGCCACGAGCGCCGGTGAGCGCGACGCGGCCGAGTACGTCGCGGCCAAGCTCGCCGAGGTGGGGCTGGTTCCCGAGATCCGGGAGAGCGCGAAGGGGCGTACCAGCGTCATCGCCCGTTTCGAAGGCGCCGACCCCAGCCGGGACGCACTGCTCATCCACGGCCACCTCGACGTGGTGCCGGCCGACGCGACCGAGTGGTCGGTGCACCCGTTCGGCGGAGAGATCGCCGACGGGTACCTGTGGGGGCGCGGCGCGGTCGACATGAAGGACTTCGACGCGATGGTCCTCGCCGTGGTCCGCGAGTGGCGGCGATCGGGCCGGGTGCCGCCGCGCGATCTGGTCCTGGCGTTCGTGGCCGATGAGGAGGCCGGCGGCGCGCTGGGCGCCCAGTACCTGGTCGACGAGGAGCCTGAGCTCTTCGACGGCTGTACCGAGGCGATCGGTGAGGTCGGCGGCTTCTCGTACACGGTCGGCGACGACCGGCGGCTGTACCTCATCGAGACCGCCCAGAAGGGGCTCGCCTGGCTGCGGCTCACCGCCCGCGGCCGGCCCGGCCACGGCTCGATGGTGCACGACGACAACGCGGTCACCGCACTGGCCGAGGCGGTGGCCCGGCTGGGCCGGCACCGCTTCCCGCTGGTGCTGACCGACCCGGTCCGGGGTTTGCTGACCGAGGTCTGCGACGCGCTCGGTATCGAACTGGACCCGCACGATCCGGAGGCGGCGATCGCCAAGCTCGGCCCGATCGCCGCCCTGATTGGCGCCACCATCCGCAACACCGCGAACCCCACCCGGCTCGCCGCCGGCTACAAGGACAACGTGGTGCCGGGCCGGGCCAGCGCCACGATCGACTGCCGTACCCTGCCCGGCCAGTACGACATCTTCGCCGAGCAGCTGCGCGGGGTCGTCGGGCCGGACATCGACATCGAGTTCATCCAGCGGTCGCACGCCATCGAGACGCCGTTCGAGGGGGCCCTCGTCGAGGCGATGGGCGCCGCGCTGCGGGCCGAGGACCCCGGTGCCCGGCCGGTGCCGTACCTGCTCTCCGCGGGTACCGACGCCAAGTCCTTCACCCAACTGGGTATTCGTTGCTTCGGCTTCGCCCCGCTGCGGCTGCCGCCCGAGCTCAACTTCGGCGCGCTGTTCCATGGCATTGACGAGCGGGTACCCGTCGACGGGCTACAGTTCGGCGTGCGGGTGCTCGACCGGTTCCTGACTGCCTGTTGAGCCGCGTGCCGCACGCCGGCAAACCGCCTCCGTACTCCTCACGGGAAGGGAACACCACTATGACCGACGGGCACGCCGAGCTTGACGCGACGCTGGAGCGGGTCATCACCGCGGCTCGGGAGCATCTGGCCGCTGTCAAGGCCGCTGACGGGCGGGCCGACGACGAACGGGTGTGGCGGGCGTACGTCGACCTCAACAACACCTCCCATGAGTACGATGACCTGCTGCTCGACGCGTTCGGTGAAGTGACGCCGTGGGACGTGGACGCGATCGACCCGGATCACGCGGACCGGCAGCTCGCCGCGGGGATCGACGCCGATGACCCGCATCCCCGGGTGGTGTCGGTGCGCCAGCGCCGCGACTTCCGGATCCCGAGCGTCAGCGCGCTGCTGCAGCTGGCCGAGTCGGCCCGGCGGACCGGCCCGCGTGGCGAGGACGAGCCGGCGGAGCCGGTGGAGTCGATCGGTGAAGCGTTGCTCGAACTGATGCAGGCCGGCGACGGCTCGCTCAGCGCGCTCGACATCCTGGAGTTGGAGTCGCTCAACGGTGTTGTCGTGGTGGCCGAGGTGGCCGAGCCGCTGGACCCCGAGGCGTTCGAGGACACCGACGCCTCCGGGCCGTTCCAGTTGGCCACCGAGGACCGCCTGCTGGACCGGGTCGACGAGCACGCCTTCGTCGAGCTGGACGAGGAAGAGGACGACGAACTCGACGAACTCGACGAGGACGAGTCCGAAGACGAGTCCGAAGTGGAACCCGCCAAGGAGCACTGACAGTACCGGCTGGGCCGCCGCTGCCGAGACAGACCGGAGCAGCGCGCGGCCCGCCGGGTGTCAGGTCTGGCGTTCCGGGTACCCGCACGGCGGCGCGGAGACGTCGTCGAGTGCCGAACGGATCTCCGCCGGCAGCTCGACGTCCTCGGCCTGCAGCGCGCCGAGCAGCTGCCCGACCGTACGGGCGCCGAGCACCGGAGCCACCACACCGGCCCGGTCGCGGACCCAGGCGAGCGCCACCTCCAGCGGGGAGACGCCCAGCCCTTCCGCGGCGGTGGCGACGGCCTCCACGATCCCCGCACAGCGCGGGTTGAGGTACGGCGTGACGAAGCGCTCGAAGTGCGGAGACGCCGCGCGCGAGTCGGCCGGTACCCCCATCCGGTACTTGCCGGTCAGTACCCCCCGCCCGAGCGGTGACCAGGGCAGTACGCCCAGGCCGAGCGCGGCACAGGCCGGCAGGACCTCGCGCTCCACGCCCCGCTCCAGCAGCGAGTACTCCACCTGGGCGCAGACCAGCGGAGCCCGCCCGGGCCAGCACGTCTGCCAGGTGGCGGCGCGCCCGGTCTGCCAGCCGGAGAAGTTGGAGACTCCGGCATAGCGCACCCGCCCGCTGCTCACTGCATGGTCGAGCGCGCTGAGGGTCTCGTCGAGCGGCGTTTCCGGGTCGTACCCGTGCACCTGCCACAGGTCCAGGTAGTCGGTGTTCAGCCGGGCGAGTGTGGTGTCCAACGCGCGGAGCAGGTGCGCGCGGGACCCGTCGCGGCGCCGGGCCATCCCGGGGCGGAGCCCGGCCTTGGAGACGATGACCAGTTCTTCGCGCGGTACGAGGGCGTCGAGCAGGGTGCCGAGCACGGACTCGGCGTCGCCGTCGCCGTACACGTCGGCGGTGTCGAGCAGGTTGCCGCCGACGTCGCGGAACGTCTTGAGCTGCGCGGCCGCGTCGTCGGCGTCGGTGTCGCGGCCCCAGGTCATCGTGCCCAGAGCCAGCCGGGAGACCGCCAGCCCGCTGCGGCCGAGCGGTCGCTGTTGCATGGACGCACACGATACGGCGCGAGCCGCTCTGGCCCCGCGAAGGTGCCCCGGCTACCCTGGGTCGACTTCGGACTCGGGCCCGGCAGGCAGGAGACTTTCGTGCGTTTGGCGCTCAACCTGGGATACCAGACCGCGCAAGCCCGCCCGGCCGATCAGCTCGCGCTGGTGCAGGAGGCCGAACGGCTCGGCTATGCGGCGGTGTGGGCGGCGGAGGCCTACGGCTGCGACTCGCCGAGCGTGCTCGCCTGGCTCGCCGGCCAGACCAGCCGGATCGACCTGGGCAGCGCGGTCATGCAGATCCCGGCGCGGTCCCCGGCGATGACCGCGATGACCGCGGCGACCATCGATGCGCTCTCCGGCGGCCGGTTCCGGCTCGGACTCGGCGTCTCCGGCCCGCAGGTCTCCGAGGGCTGGCACGGCGTGCGCTTCGCCAAGCCACTGGCCCGGACCCGCGAGTACGTCGACGTCGTCAGGCTCGCGCTGTCCCGCGCCACGGTCGCCTATGAGGGCGAGTTCCACCGGCTGCCGCTGCCGGACGGGCCGGGTAAGGCGCTGCGCCTGGCGATGCGTCCGACCCGCGAACACATCCCGATCTACCTGGCCGCGGTGGGTCCGAAGAACCTGGAGCTCGCCGGTGAGCTCGCCGACGGCTGGCTCGCGATCTTCTTCGCCCCGGAGTACGCCGCCGAGCACCTCGCACACCTTGCTGCCGGCCGGGCCCGGGTGGGTAAGGAGCTGGCCGGCTTCGACATCGTGCCGACGGTACCGGTGGTCGTCGGGGACGACCTGGAGCACTGCGCGGCGGCGGTACGCCCCTATGCGGCGCTGTACGTCGGCGGGATGGGCAGCAGGGAACAGAACTTCTACAACGCCCTCGCGGTGCGGATGGGGTACGCCGACGCCGCGGCGCAGGTACAGGAGCTGTACCTTGCCAAGCGGCAACGCGACGCTGCCGCCGCGCTGCCGCTGGACTTCATCGACCGGACCAGCCTGCTCGGCCCGGTCGAGCGGATCGCGCAGCGGCTGCGGGTGTACGCCGAAGCCGGCGTGACCACGCTCGCGGTGACCCCGTTCGTGGCGGACCCCGCGGAGGGTGTGCGTACGCTGCGCGAGCTGGCGCAGGCGTTGGAGCTGTCCGGGGTAGGGGAGTAGTCGGGTGGAGATCTGGAAGTCCGTCATTCTCGGCGTGGTCGAAGGGATCACCGAGTTCCTCCCGGTCTCCTCGACCGGGCATCTCACGATCGCCGAGACGCTGCTGGGCGAGAAGGTCGACAATGCGGGGATCACCGCGTACACGGCGATCATCCAGATCGGTGCGATCCTGGCGGCGATCGCCTTTTTCCGTCGCGACATCCTGCGCTTCGTCCTCGGCTTCTTCCGCGGTCTGATGAGTTCCGAAGCCCGCCGTTCGCAGGACTGGCGGATGGCGTTGTTCGTCATCGTCGGCTCGGCACCGATCGCCGTGGTGGGCCTGGCCGCCAAGCCACTGATCGAAGGCTCGCTGCGCAGCCTCTGGGTGGTCGCCGGCGCGCTGATCCTGTGGAGCGGGGTGATGTACTTCGCCGAATCCGCAGCGACGCAGCGCCGCGGCGAGGAGCAGCTGAGTTGGCGCGACGTCATCTTCGTCGGGGTGGCCCAGTGTTTTGCGCTGATTCCGGGCGTCTCGCGCTCGGGCGCCACCATCAGCGCGGGGCTGCTGCGGGACCTGGATCGGCTGACCGCGACCCGGCTGTCGTTCTTTCTCGGCATCCCGGCGCTGACCGCGGCGGGGGTACTGGAGGCGCTCAGCCACCGCCACGAGATCTCCGGTTCCGGTGGCGTCGGCTGGCCGGCGATCGGAGTCGGCACCGCGGTCAGCTTCGTGGTGGCGTACGCGTCGATCGCCTGGCTGCTGCGCTTCGTGGTCCGGCACTCGATCGCGGTCTTCGTCTGGTACCGGGTACTGCTCGGCCTGGCTCTGCTCGGCGGACTCGCCGCGGGCGTGCTGTAGAAGCGCTGAAGGCCCCTGTCGGCGGTACGGACTCAGTAGGCTGAGCGTTGATGGCTACCGTTCTGTTGCTCCGGCACGGCCGGAGTACCACCAACGCCGACGGCACTCTCGCCGGGCACGCCCCGGTCGGGCTCGACGAGACCGGGATCCTGCAGGCGAAAGAGGTCGGCGAGCGGCTGGCCGGGTTGGCGCTGGCGGCTGTGCTGAGCAGTCCACTGCTGCGTTGCACGAGCACCCTCGAGCTGGCCCTGCCGGAGGTCACCCCGATCGTGGACGACCGGCTGATCGAGTGCGGGTACGGCGACTGGCAGGGCCAACGGCTGGACCGGCTGGCCAAGGATCCACTGTGGAGCGTGGTGCAGCAGTACCCGTCAGCGGTCACCTTTCCCGGCGGGGAGTCGATGGCGGCGATGGCGGCGCGCGCCGTGGCGGCGGTACGCGACTGGGACACCCGGATCACCGCGGCACACGGTCCGGACGCGCTCTGGCTGGCCTGCAGCCACGGTGACGTGATCAAGGCGGTGGTTGCCGACGCGCTCGGGTTGCACCTGGATCTGTTCCAGCGGATCGCGGTCGACCCCGGCTCGCTGACCGTGCTGCGGTACACCCCACTGCGCGCGTTCGTCCTGCGCCTCAACGACACCGGTACGCTGGCGGCGTTGGTACCCCCGAAGCGCCGCCGCGGCCGGCGGGGCGCTGGCGCCGACTCCGACGCCAGCGTGGGCGGCGCGGCAGGCGTGGGCGGCGGGGCCGGCGGGGCCGGTACACCCGGTCGCGGTGCAGGTCGGCGGGGTGGCCGGGGGTCGGGTCGTGCGGCCGGCAGCGTGGGCGGCGGTCCGCGTGAGGCGTAACGGACGGCGCGACAATGCGCGAACGGGGCAGCTAGGGTTTCGGGTATGACCCACCAGGTGCACGCGTTCGAGCCGCCGGAGCGGTTCGTGGCCGGGACCGTGGGCGCGCCCGGCGAGCGGACGTTCTTCCTGCAGGCCCGGGGCGGCGGTCGGCTGGTCAGCGTGGTGCTGGAGAAGGTACAGGTGGCGTTGCTCGCCGAGAAGCTTGACGAGCTGCTCGTGGAGGCGCACCGGCGTTTCGGGGTCGAGCTGCCCGACACCAACTCGGTCGGCAACGACAACGATCCTCTCGACACGCCGCTGGACGAGGAGTTCCGGGTCGGCACGCTGGGCCTGGCCTTCGACGTGGACACCGCCACCGTGGTGATCGAGGCCATCGCGGCCGGCGAGGAGGACACCGGCGAGGAGGAGGCGGAGGACGACGAGGCGGCCACCGCCGACCTGGACCGGCTGCGGGTCCGGCTGACCCCGAAGGCCACCCGTGAGTTCATCGAACGGGCCCGCCGGGTGGTTGCCTCCGGCCGTCCGCCCTGCCCGCTCTGCGGCCAGCCACTCGACGCGGGTGGGCATCTGTGCCCGCGTCACAACGGCTACCGCCGATGAGCGGCGCGCCGGCACCGCCCATCGCGGAGGCCGACGCGCTCGAGTTGCTGAGGCACGGCGTCCTGGAGTTGGAAGGTCGGCTCGTTGACGCCTCGAACACCACGCTGCGCGCCGTGATCACCCATGCCGGCATCACCGCGCACTGTGTGTACAAGCCGGTCCGGGGTGAGCGGCCGCTGTGGGACTTCCCCGATGGCACGCTGGCCGGTCGCGAGGTTGCCGCGTACGTGCTCTCGGCTGCCGTCGGCTTCGACGTGGTACCACCGACCGTGCTGCGCGACGGTCCGCTGGGACCGGGCGCCTGCCAACTCTGGATCGACGACGAGCGCCACGACGAGCCGGTGGTGAAGTTCACGCCGACCGGGCAGGTACAGCCCGGCTGGAGCCGGATCGCGGCGGCCCGCGACTCCGACGGTGCCCAGTACGCCCTGGTCCACGCCGACGATCCCCGGCTGGCCCGGATGGCGGTCTTCGATGCGGTGATTAACAACGCCGACCGCAAGGGCGGGCACGTCATCCCCACTGTCGACGGGCGGGTGTATGGCGTGGACCACGGCGTGTGTTTCCACGTCGAACAGAAGCTGCGCACCGTGCTCTGGGGCTGGGTGGGGCGTCCGTTGCCGGCCGAGGTGGTGGAGCTGCTGGACAAGGCCCGGCGCGCGCTGGAGGCGCCCAGCCACGGGCCAGGGGCGGGCGATGGGCTCGCGGCGAGGCTGGCCGAGCATCTCACCGCCGCCGAGGTCGCCGAGGTGGGGGTACGGCTGCAGCGGCTGCTGAACGCCGGACGCTTCCCGAGGCCGAGTCCGCAATGGCCGTCCATTCCGTGGCCACCCATCTGAACCGCAGGAAGTCCAGCTTGGCGCGCTCGGACTCGACCTGAACTGCCTGATCCCCGCCGTCGTCGGCGGAATGCAGCGCCCGGTACAGGGTGGAACCCTTCGGACGCGACTCCACTGAGGACACCATGGTCGCGATCATTCGGTCGGCACGGCACGGCACGGCGCGGCGCGGCGCGCACGCTGGCGTTGCGGCCGCGCGGCGGCGGCGGCCCGACGCTCCGCTACGACGTGAATCGCGGCGACCTGCTCGTCATGGGCGGCAACTGCGAACGCACGTGGGAGCACGCGGTGCCGAAAACGCACCGGCCGATCGGGCCCCGGATCAGCATCCAGTTCCGACCGGCCGGTGTGCGTGGATCAGGCCGCGAGGCCGGCGAGCCAGTTCTGCCACGCCTCGGTCTCGGTCGACGGGTCGCGGTCGTCGAAGTAGTGCGCGGTCGCGCCGACCGTGTCGTTGTAGCCGTGGATCAGCATGTACATCGCGTCGTCGGTACGCATACCCACGAAGCTCGGCGAGCCCACGAATTCCACGGTGCCGTCGACCGGCTCAATGCCGGGCACGCTGAGCCGCGCCGGCTGACCGTCCGCAGCGTCCGCGCTGACGCCGACCGCCGCTGTCATTGCCGCCCACGAGTCCTTGGTGATCGGCCCCGGCATGAACAGCGAGCCCTTCGCGGTGCGCGGTGCGAAGTGCTTCAGGTAGACGGCGAGCTTCGTCATGTAGGCGTGGTCGCCGACGGACAGGCCGTTGTACTCGGCCTCCCAGTCCTCGCCGAGGAGACCACTGTGCACAACGCGCACTACCGAACCGCCACCGTCTCGCGCCTCGATGAGCCACTCGTAGGCGGTGAACGTGCCGTCCGGGTTCTGGTCCTCGTGCCACGCGTAGCCGCGACCGGGTTCCCAGACCGTGATGGTGCCGGTGGACACCTCGCCGAACATGGTGAACGTAATGGACTTGCTGGCGCTATCGATTTCGGTGCGGCCCATGAGCCAGGAGTCCACTCCCGGCCCTGACGCGATGGCCTCCCACACCTCGTCCGGCGTGGCGTCCACGGTGAACTCGTCGCGTACCTCGAATGGATGCGTCATGACTGCTGCTGCTCCTCTGCTGGCGGGGCGGCGTCTTCGGTAATGCTCGGGTGCACGGCGACGACAAGGCGGTGCGGCCGACCAGTTTCGGTGTGATATTTGCTGAGGATTCCGGTGATCGCGTCCGTGACCTCACCCACGAACGCGGCGCGATCAGCCGGCTTCGCGAACCGCACTTCGGCATCGAGCCCGAACGTGGCGAGCGGCTTGTTGGCCCGCGCCGCTCCGTTGATGAGCGCGCCCGTCTCCCGAACGAGCCGCGCGGCGAGCGCGAGCAACCAGCGCGCGGACAGCCGATCGGGTGATCGGGCCGGATCGGGTGCGACCGCGGCGAGCGCGGCCGGCGAGATCACGTAGGCCGCGGCGGAAGCCCGCACGACCCGCTCGGTCATGTTGCCCTTGCGACGCTCCTCGACCAACTCCACCAGACCGTGCTGCTCAAGGAGCTTGACATGGTAGTTGACCTTCTGCCGAGCAAGCCCAAGCCGCGCCGCGAGTGTGGTCGCGGTGTGTGGCTCGGCCAGCTCCGCGAGCATCCGAGCCCGGATCGGATCGAGCGAGACCTCCGCGGCTGCGGCATCTTCGATCACTGCGACATCTTGCATGCCATGACCCTGTCACCGACAATTCTTATCGTCAAGACTGCAAGAACTGTCGGGAAGAAATTTCTTTCCTTTCCCGCTCCGGCGGGCCGCACCCTGATCAGGCGGATCAGTCTGGCGGCGTTGAGGTGTTATGACCTTCGCGCCGGCTTTCGTTGCTCTTGCTCCGTTGTGCCGCGAGCTGGGCGCGCTTGGTGATTCTGAGCGGCTGGCCTGAACGGCGGTCGGCGGCGCACTAGGCTGGACCGCCATGGAGTCCTGGTACCCGCCGGTAGTGCCCGTCCTGCCGGGCAGTGGCCGCACCCTGGCGCTGTTCGACTCGGCCCGACGCGTGACCGCTCCGACGGCCGACGCGGTGGCCGCCGGCGCGCCCGGTTCCGCAGCGGCGCCCGGCCCGGCGGCGACGATGTACGTCTGCGGGATCACCCCGTACGACGCCACCCACCTCGGTCACGCCGCCACGATGATCACGTTCGATCTGATCAACCGGGCCTGGCGGGACGCCGGGCGCACCGTGCGGTACGTGCAGAACGTCACCGACATCGACGACCCGCTGCTGGAGCGGGCCAACCGGGACGGCGAGGACTGGGTGGTGCTCGGGATGCGCGAGACTGCGCTGTTCCGGGAGGACATGGAGGCGTTGCGGATCGTCCCGCCGGAGCACTATGTGGGCGCGGTGGAGTCGATCCCGCAGATCGTGAGCAGGATCGTCGAGCTGCTCGACCGCGATGCCGCGTACCGGCTGGACGACGGTACCGGCGACCTCTACTTCGACCTGGACACGGCCCCGCAGTTCGGGTACGAGTCGAACCTGTCCCGCCCGCAGATGCTGGAGCTCGCGGCTGAACGCGGCGGCGATCCGCAGCGGCCCGGCAAGCGCGACCCGCTCGACCCGCTGCTGTGGCGTGGCGCCCGGGATGGCGAACCGGCGTGGCCCGGCGGTCCGCTCGGTCCCGGCCGCCCCGGCTGGCACATCGAGTGCGCGGCCATCGCCCTGGTCCTGCTCGGCGATTCGATTGACGTCCAGGGCGGCGGCAACGATCTGCTGTTTCCGCACCACGAATGCTCAGCCGCGCATGCCGAGGTACTCACCGGCGTCGCCCCGTTCGCCCGGCACTACGTGCACGCTGGGATGATCGGCCTGCACGGCGAGAAGATGTCCAAGAGCCGCGGCAACCTGGTCTTCGTCTCCCGACTGCGGGCCGACGGGGTGGACCAGATGGCGGTACGGCTGGCGCTGCTTGCCGAGCACTACCGCAGCGACCGGCAGTGGACCGACGATGCGCTCAAGCTGGGGGAGCAACGGCTGTCGCGCTGGCGCGCCGGGGCCGCGGCGGCGCGTGGGCCGTCCGGCGAGGCGCTGCTGGCCGGGGTACGCGACCGGCTCGCCGACGACCTGGATACCCCGGGTGTACTGTCCATTGTGGACGGGTGGGCCGACGCCGCGTTGAACGGCGAGGGCGGCGACCGGGCCGCCCCGGCCCTGATGGCGTCCACCGTGGACGCCCTGCTTGGTGTCCGGCTGCCGTGAGGCTGAACCGACCCGACGACCGCGGCGGGAACGGGTGCCCGATGGACGCTGTACCATCGCTGTCTGATCTGGCACGACGCTCGGACGCCGTCGCGTAGTCTCGCGTGTACGCACGTTCCGAAGCCCGTCTGTGCCGTTAGTTGAGCGTGGAGTTGAGCGATGACTGGTCCGGACAGCGAAGCGAACGTCCAGGGATTGGACGCGATTGCGGCCCGGCTGCGGGCCAATCCGCTGATCTTCATGGGAATCGTCATTGCCATGATGGCCGTGCTGTTGGTGTTCCTGCTAAGGAACACGCCTACCTCCACGACGCCGGCACCGATCCAGTCGTCGGCACCGACACAGTCGGCGGCTTCGAACCCCGGGCCAACGCCGAGCCCCACCGCGACGGGTGCCGGCGGGTAGGGGTACCGCCGCCGGCTGGGCTCCCCCAGGGCCACCTCCGGGGCGCCGTCAGCCGAGCGCGAGGTCGGGCTCCTCGGGTAGCCGGGCGTTCGGCGCCGGGATCCGGTACTCCTCGGTCAGTGCGGTCATCGGGCCGGGCCAGGTCGCCTGGGCCACCTCGATCGGCTTGTGTGCCGCGTCGTAGGCCACGTGCAGCAGCACCAGTACCGGCGTGTCCGGCCGGATCTGCAGGATCTCCGCCTCGTCGCGGGTGGGCAGTCGGGCGGTGAGCTGGTCGGTGGCGTTCGCGTACCGGCGGCCGGTGGCCTCCTCGACCTCCTGGTACAGCGGGCGGTCGAAGACCTCGGCCCGCTCCAGCGCGGTGCCGGTGGTGTCGGTGGGGCGCAGCCAGGAGACGCCGACCTCGACCGGGGCGTCGCCGGTACGCACCAGGTGCCGGCGGGCCAGTAGTTCGGCGCCGGGGGAGACACCGAACGCCTCGGCAATCTCGGCAGGTGCGGGGCTGCGCCCGACGTCGAGCAGGTGCTGGCGGTAGCGCGCTGCGAGGTCGGCGTGGTAGCCGCGGCGGCTGCCGTAGCGGCCCCGGGAGAGTCGGTTGAGCTTGCGGCGGGTACCCCGTACGAAGGTGCCCGAGCCCGGGCGGGTGATCAGCAGGCCCTCCACGCGGAGCTGGTCGATGGTGCGCTGGACGGTCTGCTTGGCCACGCCGTACGCCTCGGCGATGGCGGGGATGGAGGGAAGCCTGTCGCCGGGCCCCCATTCGCCGTGCTGGATCCGGGCGCGCAGCTGGGTGGCGATCTGGCGGTGCGGGAATTCCGCAGCCCCCGGGTTGATGCTCAGCTCGGCACTCATCTGGACCTCCGTCGGCTGGCCAATCAGTACTAGCATCCTAGGATGCCATAAAGGCGGTGACGCGTACCACATCTTCGACATCAGCTCCGAAGAGCGGGTATTCGATTGCGCCGGCCCACAGCGTCTCTAAGGTGACGGAATGCAGGTCAATCAGTCCGCGAAACTCGCCAACGTCTGCTACGACATCCGCGGCCCGGTGCTGCGGGCCGCGAAGAAGATGGAGGCTGAGGGGCACCACATCCTCAAGCTGAACATCGGCAACCCGGCGCCGTTCGGCTTCGAAGCGCCCGAGGAGATCCTGCAGGACGTCATCCTCAACCTGCCGTCGGCGCACGGGTACGGCGACTCGAAGGGGCTGCTCTCGGCCCGGCGCGCGGTGGTGCAGTACTACCAGCAGAAAGATGTGCTCGGCGTCGACATCGAGGACGTGTACCTCGGCAACGGGGCCTCAGAGCTGATCGTGATGGCGATGCAGGCGTTGCTGGACAACGGCGACGAGGTGCTCATCCCGGCGCCGGACTATCCACTGTGGACTGCGGCGACCAGCCTGGCCGGCGGCCGCCCGGTGCACTACCTCTGCGACGAGTCCGCTGGCTGGTTCCCGGACGTGGACGACATCGCGGCCAAGATCACGGATCGCACCAAGGCGCTCGTGGTGATCAACCCGAACAACCCGACCGGCGCGGTGTACTCCCGGGACATGCTGGAGAAGCTGGTCGAGCTGGCCCGCCGGCACAACCTCGTGCTCTTCTCCGACGAGATCTACGACAAGATCGTGTACGACGGCGTGCTGCACACCTGTACCGCCTCGCTCGCCCCGGACCTGATCTGCCTGACCTTCAACGGGCTCTCCAAGGCGTACCGGGTGGCCGGCTTCCGGACCGGCTGGATGGTCGTCACCGGCCCCAAACAGCATGCCGAGAGCTACATCGAGGGCCTGGAAATCCTGGCGAACATGCGGCTGTGCCCGAACATGCCCACCCAGTTCGCGGTACAGACCGCGCTGGGTGGGCACCAGAGCATCAACGATCTGATCCTGCCCACCGGCAGGCTCTGCGAGCAGCGGGACCGGGCCTGGGAGCTGCTCAACGAGATCCCCGGGGTGAGCTGCGTCAAGCCGAGCGGGGCGCTGTACGCCTTCCCGCGGCTGGACCCACAGGTGTACCCGATCACCGACGATGAGAAGTTCGTGATGGACCTGCTGGTGCAGGAGCGGATTCTGGTGGTCCAGGGGACCGGCTTCAACTGGCCGCACCCGGATCACTTCCGGATCGTGACGCTGCCGCGGGTCGCCGATCTGGAAGAGGCGATCGGCCGGATCGCCCACTTCCTGTCCCGCTACGAACCCTAGCCCCGCCCCGGCCCCTCCCCGCGCCCCGCGCCCCCCGCCCCGCGCTCACCCGCGATCTTGCACTCGTGTCCTGGACAAATCCGGGTGTATCCGTCCGAAAGGGCGAGCACGACTGCAAGATCGCGAAAGTGGGGGGCGGGCGGGCGGGCTGGCTACCAGCCGATCGGGCCGGTTGCTGACGGGCCGGCCTGGCCGCCACGGCGGCGCAGGTACTTCTCGAACTCCTGGGCGATCTCGTCGCCGCTCAGCGGCCGCAGCCCGGCGTCGCCGGAGCGCTCCTCCAGCTCGCGCACGTACTCGCCGAGCTCGGCATCGGACTCGGTGGCCGAGCGCAGCCGCTGCTCCCACTCGGCTGACTCCTCGGCCAGCTCAGCGGTGGGTACCGGCAGGTCCAGCACCTCCTCGACCCGGTGCAGCAGCGCCAGGGTGGCCTTCGGGCACGGCGGATTGTTCGCGTAGTGCGGCACGTGTACCCAGAACGAGAGCGCGTCGAGACCGGACTTGGTGGCGGCGTCCTGCATCACCCCGACGATCCCGGTCGGGCCTTCATAGCGGGTCGGGGTGAGCCCGTGCCGCTCGGCGGCGGCGCGGTCGGAGGCGCTCCCGCTGATCGGCAGCGGCCGGGTGTACGGCACGTCGGCCAGTAGCGCGCCGAGCAGCACCACCCGGCTCACTTCGAGGCTGTGGCAGACCTCCAGCACCGCCTCGCAGAAAGTGCGCCAGCGCATGCTCGGCTCGATGCCCCGGATGAGCACCACGTCCCGGTCGGTGCCCGGGGGGGTGGCGACCGAGAAGCGCGTGGTCGGCCAGTCGATGCGCCGGGTCTCACCGTCGGTGAGGGTCACGATCGGCCGGTTGACCTGGAAGTCGTAGTACTCCTCCGGGTCCAGCGACGTGATCTCCCGGGCGCTCCAGGCCTGCTCCAGGTGCTCGATGGCGGCCGTGGAGGCGTCCGCGGCGTCATTCCATCCCTCGAACGCGGCGATGGTGACGGGGGTGCGCAGCACCGGCAGGCCGTCGAACTCGGTCACCGGCCAAGCGTACGTGGCCGGTCCAGCGTTGGCCGGCAGACATGGCGGGATCCGCTGGTGGTAGCTGCACCAGGAACGGATAACCTCGACCCGTGTCGAAGTCACTCCTGCATGCGCTCACCGACCGGATCCTCGTTGCAGACGGGGCGATGGGCACCATGCTGCAGGCTGCCGACCTGAGCCTGGACGACTTCGAAGGCCACGAGGGGTGCAACGAGGTGCTCAACGTCACCCGCCCCGACGTGGTCCGGGCGGTGCACGAGGAGTATCTGCAGGCCGGCGCGGACTGCATCGAGACCAACACCTTTGGCGCAAACCTCGCCAATCTCGGGGAGTACGGCATCGAGCACCGGATCGCGGAGCTCTCCGAAGCCGGCGCCCGGCTGGCCCGGGAGGCTGCCGACGCCTGGTCGACGCCGCAGCGGCCCCGGTACGTGCTCGGCTCGATCGGTCCGGGTACCAAGCTGCCCACGCTGGGTCACACGCCGTACGCCACGCTGCGCGACGCGTACATCGCCAACGCCAGTGGGCTGATCGCCGGTGGCGCGGACGCGATCATCGTGGAGACCTGCCAGGATCTGCTGCAGGCGAAGGCCGCGATCGTCGGTACCAGGCGGGCGATGGCGGCGCTCGGCCGGGACGTCCCGCTGATCTGCCATGTGACCGTGGAGACCACCGGCACGATGCTGCTGGGCAGCGAGATCGGTGCCGCGCTGACCGCCCTGGAGCCGCTCGGAATCGACCTGATCGGCCTCAACTGCGCCACCGGGCCGGCCGAGATGGGCGAGCACCTGCGGTACCTGTCGCAGCACGCGCGGGTGCCGCTGTCGGTGATGCCGAACGCCGGGCTGCCCATGCTCACCTCGGACGGTGCGGCGTACCCGTTGACCGCTGACGAGCTCGCGGTGGCGCTGCGCCGGTTCGTCACGGAGTACGGCGCGGCTCTGGTGGGGGGCTGCTGCGGTACCACTCCGGCGCACATCGCTGCCGTCGCCGCTGCGGTTGCCGACCTCACCCCGGTACCCCGCCAGCCGCGCCCCGAGGCGGGGGTCGCCAGTCTGTACCACCATGTCCCGTTTGCTCAGGACGCCAGCGTCCTGATGGTCGGCGAGCGCACCAACGCCAACGGCTCGAAGGCGTTCCGTGAGGCCATGCTCGCCGCCGACTGGACCGCCTGCATCGAGACGGCCAGGGAACAGGCCCGCGACGGTTCGCACCTGCTCGACCTGTGTGTGGACTACGTCGGGCGCGACGGTAGCGACGACATGCGACTGATCGCCGGGCGGTTCGCCACCGCCTCCACGCTGCCGGTGATGCTCGACTCGACCGAACCGCCGGTGATCGAGGCGGGTCTGGAGATGCTCGGCGGCCGCTGCGTGGTCAACTCGGTCAACTACGAGGACGGCGACGGCCCCGAGTCGCGGTACGGCCGGATGATGCCGCTGGTCCGCGAGCACGGCGCGGCCGTGGTGGCGTTGACCATCGACGAGCAGGGCCAGGCCCGCACGGCCGAGTGGAAGGTCCGGGTGGCGGCCCGGCTTATCGACGACCTCACCGGCCGGTGGGGGATGGCGCTGCCGGACATCCTGGTCGACTGCCTGACCTTCCCGGTCTCCACCGGGCAGGAGGAGACCCGCCGCGACGGCATTGAGACGATCGCGGCGATCCGGGAGATCTCCCGGCTGTACCCGGGGGTCAACTTCACCCTGGGCATCTCCAACATTTCGTTCGGCCTCAACCCGGCGGCCCGCCAGGTGCTCAACTCGGTCTTCCTGCACGAATGTGTGCAGGCCGGCCTCACCAGCGCGATCGTGCACGCGTCCAAGATCCTGCCGATGTCGAAGATTCCGGACGAGCAGCGCGCGGTCGCGCTCGACCTGGTCTACGACCGCCGCCAGGTGGACTCCGCGGGCACCACCACGTACGACCCGCTGCAGAAGTTCCTCGACCTCTTCGAGGGGGTCGACGCGGCCAGCGTCCGGGCCAGTCGCGCCGAAGAGTTGGCCGCGCTGCCGCTGGACGAACGGCTGGCCCGGCGCATCATCGACGGCGAACGCACCGGGCTGGAGGCGGACCTGGACTCGGCGCTGGCCACCCGCTCCGCGCTGGCGATCATCAACGACACGCTGCTGGAGGGGATGAAGACCGTCGGCGAACTCTTCGGCTCCGGGCAGATGCAGTTGCCGTTCGTGCTGCAGTCCGCCGAGGTGATGAAGGCTGCGGTGGCGTACCTGGAACCGCACATGGAGAAGGCGGATGCCGAGGGTTCCGCGGGCAAGGGACGCATCCTGCTCGCCACGGTCAAGGGCGACGTGCACGACATCGGCAAGAACCTGGTCGACATCATCCTGAGCAACAACGGCTACGAGGTAGTCAACATCGGCATCAAGCAGCCGGTCACCGCGATCCTGGAGTCCGCCGAGACGCACAACGTCGACGTGATCGGCCTCTCCGGGCTGCTGGTCAAGTCCACGGTGATCATGAAGGAGAACCTGGAGGAGATGAACCAGCGCGGCCTCGCCGACCGCTGGCCGGTGATGCTCGGTGGGGCCGCGCTGACCCGGGCGTACGTCGAGGACGACCTGCGCGCGTTGTACCACGGAGACGTGTACTACGCCCGGGACGCTTTCGAAGGCCTGTCGCTGATGGACAAGGTGATGACCGTCAAGCGCGGTGGAGCGGTCGCCGTCGACGCTGAGCGGGAGGCGGCGCTGGCCGCCCGCCGGGCCCGTCGGGAACGCCAGCAGGCGATGGTCAGTGAGAGCCTGCCGGACCTGGCTGACTCGTCGGTCCGCTCCGACGTCGCGATGGACGCACCGGTGCCGGCCGCGCCGTTCCTCGGCACCCGGGTGGTGAAGGGCATCGCGCTGGCCGAGTACTCCGCACTCCTCGATGAGCGGGCCACATTCCTGGGCCAGTGGGGGCTGCGCGGTACCCGCGGTGCCGACGGCCCGTCGTACGAGGAACTGGTCGAGACCGAGGGCCGGCCCCGGCTGCGGTACTGGCTGGACCGGCTCGCCACCGACAAGGTGCTCGAGGCTGCGGTCGTCTACGGGTACTTCCGGTGCTACAGCGAGGGCAACGACCTGGTGCTGCTCGACTCCGACAGCGACCGGGAGCGGGCCCGGTTCACCTTCCCGCGGCAGCGTCGCGAACGGCGGCTGTGCATCGCTGACTTCTTCCGTGGTCGCGCGCAGGGCCCCGACGTCGTGGCGTTCCAGTTGGTCACGGTCGGGCAGGCGATCAGCGAGTACACCGCGAAGCTCTTTGCGGAGAACGCCTACCGCGACTACCTGGAGGTGCACGGCCTGTCAGTGCAGCTCACCGAGGCGCTCGCCGAGTACTGGCACCGCCGGGTCCGCGAGGAGCTCGTGCTGCCCGACGGGCGCGCGTTGATCACCGAGGAACCGTCCGATCTGGACGGTCTACTGAGGACGGAGTACCGCGGCTGCCGGTACTCCTTCGGCTACCCGGCCTGCCCGAACCTGGAGGACCGGGCCACCGTGGTCGGTCTGCTGGATCCGGCCCGGATCGGGGTCAGTCTCTCCGAGGAGTTCCAACTGGTACCCGAGCAGGCGACCGACGCGATCGTGGTACACCACCCCGAGGCCAGCTATTTCAACGCCAAGTGAGTTGTCTGTGCGCCAACGGTGCACCCCAACGATGACCATGGATGCATCACTGGGCGCCGAGGTGGCATTTCTTGTCGGATTAGTAACTTTGGCGTACCTCGTCGCATTGTGTGCCATCCGCGCGGGGAAATAGTGGCTAACATGCATGCGGCAGGTATGGTCGTTCACGGTTACTGCTTGGCGGCGCCTGCCGGTGCCGGCGGTGACCGCCGCCCAATCGCCTTCGGGCGAGCCGGGGACCCACACGTTCCCTTGGGGTGAATCCGCGAAAGCGGTAGGGGCCACTGTTCCCGTCCCGAACCCGTCAGCTAACTCGGTCGGCGGCCGACGGAAGGAACAGAACCCCGGATGACGGGTACCACCCGCCCGTGGCGGTCCATGCTGGCCGCCGTGCTGTTCACCATGGCGCTGTTCATCGGGTTGTCCACCAATCCCGCCCACGCCGCGCCGACCGATCCGCCGGTCGAAACTCACGCAACGTTGCGCGATGTCATTGCTGCTGCCAGTAAGGCGTACCTTGAGGCGCAGACAGCGCTGGACGCGTCGAAGAAGCATCAGGTAGAGCTCACTGGTGAGTTGGCGACAGCCGAGGCCCAGTACGCCGAACTGGCCAACCAGGTTGCCGGGATCGCTGCGGCGGCCTACCGGCTGCCCCGGGCCGCGAGCGCGTTGGCGCTGCTCGACCCCGCCTCACCAAGCTCTTTGCTGGACCGCATGACGGCGCTGGAGACCATCACCGCGCGAAACGACCGCATGCTCCATCAATTGACCGCGCTGCGCGCCCAGGTCACCGCCGACAAGAGCTCGATCGACGCCGAGGTGGTGGAGCAGGCCAAGCAGGTAGCTGTCCTCGCCAAGACGAAGCAGGACGCCGAACACGCACTTGCCCTGGTCGGCGGTGGAGCCACCGGCGGATATGTGAGCCCGACGTCACCGAAGGCGATGCCGGTGGAGCGCAACGCCAACGGTTCGTTGCCGGCGGAGGGCTGCACGATGTCCGACCCGACGACCAGCGGATGCCTGACGCCGCGCACGCTGCACGACTACAACGAGGCGCGGCTGTACGGTTTCACCCGCTACACCGCCTGCTACCGCAGCTACAACGACGGTGGCGAGCACCCCAAGGGGCGCGCCTGTGACTTCTCGGTGTCGGCGAGCGGATTCGGAGGCGTGGCCTCCGGCGACGATCGCGTCTACGGCAACAACTTGGCCGCGTTCTTTGTCCGCAACTCGTACGAGCTCGCGGTGCTCTACGTCATCTGGTTCGACCAGATCTGGGCGCCGGCAACAGGCTGGCGTGCGTACTACGGTGGCGGTGACCCCTCAAGCAACCACGAGAACCACGTACATCTCTCGGTGTTGTGAGTTGGCGGTGCCGCTTGGGCTGTGACGTGGGTGGTCGATCCACCGGTACCGAGCGGGCCCGGTTGAGCCTCACGCGGCGCGCCATCGAGCCCGCGAGTCGGTGGCGCTGGTCTTGCACTGCATGAGCGTGCCGCTGCTGGTGTAGCCAAACCCGCCCTGCGGTGAGCAGAACGCTCCGGGGGTTACGCCCTGCCGCGGCGGTGGTGCCTCAGTCGTCGGCGCAGGAGCGGGCGCCCCGGTGGTCGGTTGGGTGACCGGCGGGATGGTCGGCGCGGGGGCGGGGCTCCGCGCCGGTGGGGGAGTCGGTGCCGGACTCAGGCTCGGTACGGGAGCTGGCGCCGTACTCGCGTTGAGGGTGGGAGTCGGGGAGCTCGACGCGCGCGTGGTCAGACCCGGCTGCAGCGATTGGGTTGGGGCCGGCCTGAAGGAGGTTGCGGCGCTTCTGATGCCCAAGCCGCAACAACACAGCACGAGAACGCCAAGCACTGCGGCCAGCGCGATGGCGAGCGGCCGGTTCGAGCGCAGTCGCGACAGCAACGGGGAGCTGCCTGTGTCGGCCGCCAGCTGTGGACGCAGCTGCCGTTGGCCCGGATCAATCATCCGACCTCCTCAGGGCTGCGCCCGGGATCGCCGGATACCGAACTGAACAACGACTGGCCGGGCCCTGGCGTCCCGGTCGGGATCTGGACAGAGAACGGCGCCGTACTGTGATCGTGGCTACCGTGCGGGTGGATCACGCCGAAGGGATGTCAGCGATGGACAGCACGGCAGTACGGAGTCACCGCCGCACGGTGCTGTTGACATTCCTGGCGGTGGTTGCCGTCTCGCTCGCCGGATGTGGTGGTACACCGGCCACTCCGGCTGGCGCGGAGACGTCCAGTGGCCCAGTGGCCAGCATCGCCCCGAGCGGGTCGGCCTCCGCGTCGGCCTCCGTGCCGGCTGGCACCGGGAGCGCCGCTGCGCTGACCTGTGCAGGCCTGGACAACGCCCGGATCTTCGGGACGACCGACCCCTACAACCTCTCCGGCGAGGCGGGGATACCGCTGGCGAGCCGTCAGTGGTCGGGGCCTGACGGGCGGCACGTGAGTCTGCAGCCGCCGTGCTCGGTCGGCGACCTCGACGGGCACCCAGGGGACGAGGTCGTCGCTGCGGTCATGTTCGACATCACCGGCACGACCGGGCGGATCTGGTCGCTGATCATGTGCAAGCGGCAGGGGACCGGCGTGATCTGCGGCGTGGTGAAGAGCTACGACGACCGCGAGCCGGTGCAGTCCATCACCATCCGGGACGAGACCGCGATCGTGGTGTACCTCACCCGTACCCCGGGCCTGCCGCCTGCGGCGGTCAACGTCAGGCGCACGGTGGTGTACCAGTTCGCCGGGAACACTCTGCGCGAACTGCGGCACGGCGACGAGTCGTACACCCCCTGACCCCGTCGGATCAGCCGCTATCGTCGTCGGGGTGGTTGACCAGCGGTTCCCGATCCGGCCCGAGGTGACGGCCGCCGTGTCGACCTCCGGGCTGCACGCCGTGCTCTTCGACATGGACGGAACCCTGGTCGACAGCGAGAAGGTCTGGGACCTCGGACTGCGTGAGCTGGCCCGCTGCTATGGCGGCCAGCTCTCCGAGACGGCGCGGGCCCGCATGGTCGGTACCAGCATGATCGAGTCGATGCACATCCTGCACACCGACATCGCCCAGCCGTGGCGCGACATCGAGGCCAGCGTCGCCTGGCTGGAGTCGCGGGTGGCTGAGCTCTTCCGGGACGGACTGCCGTGGCGGCCCGGGGCGCGGGAGCTGTTAGCCGAGGTGCGCGCCGCGGGTATTGCGACCGGGCTGGTCACCGCCACCGGCCGGGCGCTGGTCACGCTGGCGCTCGGCACCATCGGAGCGCACAACTTCGACGTGGTGGTCTGCGGCGACGAGGTGGAGGCGACCAAGCCGCACCCCCAGCCGTACCTGACCGCCGCCGCGCTGCTCGGCACCGAGCCGGGTCGCTGCGTGGCGATCGAGGACTCGCCGACCGGGATGGCGAGCGCGGTGGCCGCTGGTTGTGTGGTTGTGGCGGTGCCGTGCGAGGTGGCGCTGGCCGAGACGGCCGGCGTGATCGTGGTACCGAGTCTCGCCACCCTGAGCGTGGCGGACCTGCGCACCCTGGTGGGCCAGGCTCAGCCGTAATCCCGCGCCGGTGGACGCCGGCACCGCAAGGACTTCGGGCCAGCCCGCGCCGGCAACCGTAGAGCGACCTGGGGCGGTGGGCCGATCGGCCCACCGCCCCAGGTCGCTCTACGCATCATTCGGTCGTGATCGCCCGCAGGATGTCGAGTTTTGCGGCCCGGCGGCCGGGGAAGATCGCGGCGAGGATGCCCGCCAGGGCCGCCGCGACCACGAACCCGACCAGCGTGCCGACCGGCACCGCGAACTCGGTGATGCCCTGGCTGTGCAGGGCACGTACCAGGATCCAGCCGAAGAACACCCCGACGGCGAGTCCGAGCAGCGCGCCGAAGACCGCAATGATCACGGCTTCCCAGCGGATCATCGAGCGGAGCTGTCGGCGCGTCATGCCGACCGCCCGCAGCAGGCCGATCTCTCGGACCCGTTCCAGCACCGACAACGCGAGGGTGTTGATGATGCCGATCACGGCGATCACCACGGCCAGGGCGAGGAGCAGGTAGAAGAGCGTGAGCAGCTGGTTGATCTGGTCGGACTGGTCCTTCTTGAACTCCGTCTGGTCCTTGACCTGCACGTTCGGGAAGTCGCTGACAACCCGGTCAATCGCGGCTCGTGATGCGGCCGGCGAGACCCCCGGCTTGACCTTCACGAACGCCAGGACGTCGAGCTGGTCCGAGTAGTACCGCTGGTAGTCCGACAGGGCCAGCAGGTACGCCCCGTTGATCTGGTTGTCCTCGTAGATCGCCTTGATCGGTACCTGTTGGACGCCACCGACCGGGAACTTCATCGCGACCGTGTCGCCGACCTTCCAGTTGTGCTGCTTGGCAATGTCCTTACGGACCGCAACGCCACCCGAGGTGAGGTCAGCGATGCTTCCCGCGGTGGTGGTGGTCCGGACCGTCCTGTCGTAGCTGACCGGGTCGACGCCTTGGAGATCCTGGCCGACACCGTCCAGCTCGAAACTGCCGAACCGGATGGCTGCTGCCGAGTCGATTTCGGGCTGCTGCGCGATCCGTTTGACCACCTCGGTGCTGAAGCCCTGGCCAGGGCCGCCGGATGGACCGGTGATGATGTAGTCCGCCGCGACCGTCTCATTGAGAATCTTGGCGAACGACGCATTCAGCGACGTGGCGAAGATGGTCACGAAGCTGACCAGGGCGAGGCCGATCATCAGCGCGGCAGCTGTCGAGGCGGTCCGGCGCGGGTTGCGCATCGCGTTCTCCCGGGCCAGCTTGCCCGGTTGACCCGCCCAGCGGGCGAACGGCCAGCCGAGCCAGCGGGCCAGTGGTCGGGCCACCAGCGGGCTCAACACCGCCACCCCCAGGAAGATCAGCACAGCCCCGATCGCGACGTTGATCAGTCCGTTGCCCGCGTTGCCGAAGAGCCCGGTGAGCAGGGAACCGAGACCACCTGCGGTGAGCAGGCCGCCCGTCGCCTCCCGCCGCCAGCTGACCCGGGACGAGGGCGCCACCGCCTCCTCGTGCAGCGCCGCGACCGGGGGTACCCGGGTGGCCTTCAGCGCGGGGAACAGCGACGCGAGCACCGTCACCAGTACGCCGACGAGCAGTGAGACGAACACGGTACGGGGCAGGATCGCCAGTGTTGTCGACGGCAGCGAGATGCCGAGCGCGCCGAAGGCTGCCTTCAGCCCGATCGCCATCAGTACGCCGATCCCGAGGCCGACGACGGAGGCGAGCAGTCCGATGATCAGAGCCTCGATCAGCACCATGCCGAGGATCTGACGCCGTGCGGCACCGACACAGCGCAGCAGGGCCAGCTCCCGGGTGCGCTGGGCCAGGATGATCGAGAAGGTGTTGACGATGATGAACGAGCCGACGAAGAGCGCGACGCCGGCGAACGAGAGCAGCGCGATGTTGATGAACTTGGTGAACACACTCACCGTCTTGGCGGTCTCTTCGGCCAGTTGCTTGCCGGTGAGCACCTGGAACGGATCGCCCATCTCCGCAGCGATCCGGTCGCGGAGCACCTCCGGTGTGACGCCGTCGGCTGCGACCACGTTGATCGAGTCGTAGACGCCCTCCCGGTTGAGCACCCGCTGTGCGGTGGGCAGGTCGAAGCCGGCCAGCGTCGCACCGGCCAGGTTGTCGGCGCTGCCGAAGCCGAGGATGCCCTTGATGGTGAACTCCTGCGGCTCCCCCTGGAACAGGATCTTGATCCGGTCGTCGAGGTGGAAGTCGTACTGCTTCGCGGTGTGCGCGTCCATGGCGACCTCGGTCGGCCCGGACGGGTAGCGCCCCTCACGCACGTTGGCGCCGGCCTGCAGTTGCGGGGTGGTGCTCAGCGAGACGCCGATGGTCGGCGCGCCGCCGGTGGTCACGGGCTTGCCGTGCTTGTCGATGAACTGGGCGTACCCGAAGACATTGCCTTCGGCAGCCCTCACCCCCGGCACGGCTTTGACCTTCTCCAGCAGCGCCGCCGGCATCGGGGCGCGTTGCTCATTGCCCGCACTGTTGATGACGTCCTTGGTACGCACGGCGACGTCGACGCCCTTGGTGGTCTGGGTGAACAGATCCTGGAAGGTCTTGTCGATGGTGTCGGTGAGCACGAACGTACCGGCGACGAAGCCGACACCGAGCACGATGGCGAGCGCAGTCAGCGCCAGCCGTAGCTTGTGGGCGCGCAGGCCCCGATGAGTGACAGTCCACATGGCTGGGTCAGCCCCCCAGCCGCTTCATCGAGTCGAGGACCTTCTCCGCGTTGGGGTCGCGCATCTCGTCGACGATGTCGCCGTCAGCGAGGAAGACCACCCGGTCGGCGTATGAGGCGGCGTTCGGGTCGTGGGTCACCATCACGATGGTCTGCCCGTACTCGCGCACCGAGTTGCGCAGGAAGCCGAGCACCTCGGCGCCCGAGTTCGAGTCCAGGTTGCCGGTCGGCTCGTCGGCGAAGATGACCTCGGGACGGCAGACCAGCGCCCGGGCGCAGGCCACCCGCTGCTGCTGCCCACCCGACAGTTGGGCCGGGCGGTGCCCGAGCCGGTCGCGCAGCCCGATGGTGTCGACCACGGTGTTGAACCAGTCCGGATCCGGCTTACGCCCGGCGATCGACAGCGGCAGCAGGATGTTCTCCTGCGCGTTCAACGTCGGCAGCAGGTTGAACTGCTGGAAGACGAAGCCCACCTTCTCCCGGCGCAGCAGGGTCAGCTCACGGTCGCCCAACCCGGACACCTGGGTGTCGCCGATGTACACCTCGCCCTTGGTGACCTCGTCGAGGCCGGCCAGGCAGTGCATCAATGTGGACTTGCCGGAGCCGGACGGCCCCATGATGGCAGTGAAGTGCCCCCGTTCGATGTCGAGGCTGAGCCCCCGCAAGGCGGTGACTTCGGCCTCGCCGGTGCCGTACACCTTCCACACGTTCTCGGCACGGGCGGCGGCTCCAGCCGCCGTAGTGACAGTCGCACTCACCCTGGAAACTTCCCTTCGGTTCGGTCTGCTGAATGTGCTCTCACCGTAGAGTCCAGCTGCGTCGGAGTCGTCATCGCTACGGAGAATCAACGGGTACGCCTGCGGGATGACGGCGACTGCCTGCCCTACTCCGTGCGGAGGACAACCGCAGCGTTCCCCCTGAGGGGTTCACCCGGAGGCGACCTGAGGAATTGACGGTCAAGAATGACCTGTCAGGAGCCCGCCCGGACCAGCCCGGTCTCGTACGCCAGCACGACCGCCTGCACCCGGTCCCGCAGCCCGAGCTTGGTCAGCACGTGCCCGACATGGGTCTTGACCGTTGTCTCGCTGACGCACAGCTCAGCGGCGATCTCGGCGTTGGACAAGCCGCGCGCCACCTGCAGCAGGACTTCGTTCTCCCGCTCGGTGAGCGACCGCAGATCACGGCGGGCCGCCGCGCCAGCACCCGCGGCGCCCGGGTCGGGCAACGCTGCGACGAAGCGGTCGAGCAGGCCCTTGAGGATCCGCGGGGCCATCGCTGCCTCACCCGCGGCCACCGAATGGATGGCGCGCACCAGATCCTCGGCCGGCACGTCCTTGGCCAGGAACCCGCTGGCACCGGCGCGCAGCGCCTCCACCACGTACTCGTCGAGGTCGAACGTGGTGAGGATGAGCACCCGTACCGGCAGTCTGGCCTGAACGATCGCGCGGGTGGCGGCCACCCCGTCCAGGCGGGGCATCCGGATGTCCATCAACACGACGTCCGGCAGCAGCCGACGGGCCAGCTCGACGGCTTCCGCGCCGTCGCCGGCCTCACCCACCACCTCGAGGTCAGCCTCGCTGGAGAGCACCATCCGGAAACCGGTGCGCAGCAGCGGCTGGTCGTCGACGAGTAGTACCCGCACCGGTGGCGCTGCCTGCTCGGTACCTACCAGGCTCATCCGGCCCCCGCCCGCTCGTCCAGCTCGTGGTCTTGGTGGCGCCGGTCCGGGCCACCGTCGAGGCTCTCCACCGGAATCCTCGCGTACACCCGGAAGCCGCCGCCACTGCGGGCGCCGATCTGCAGCGTTCCGCCGTACAGGGTGACCCGTTCGCGCATGCCGAGCAGTCCGTGCCCGATCGGGCTGCCGCCCAGCCGTGGCCCGCGCCCATGGTCGTTGACCTCGACAGTCAGAAAGTACTGACCGAAGTCCAGGCGTACCTCGGCGGTGGTGCTGCCGGCATGCTTGAGCGTGTTGGTCAGTGCCTCCTGCACCAGGCGGTACACGGTCAGCTCCACCCCGGGCTCGAGCGGCCCGGCGGCGGTGCCGACGGTGAGGGTCACCGGCAGCCCGGCCTCGCGTACCTGGTCGACGAGGACCGGTACGCCGGCCAGCCCGGGCTGGGGGCGCAGTTCCCCGTCCTGCTCAGCATCGGTACGCAGGACGTCGAGCAGGCGGCGCAGCTCCCGCAGCGCGGTGCGGCCGGTCTCCTCGATGGTTGCCAGCGCCTCGTCGGCGGCGCCCGGGTCGCGCTGCAGAGTGCGTCGCGATCCGGTGGCCAGCACCCCCATCACGGCGGCGTGGTGCGCCACCACGTCATGCAGCTCCCGGGCTATGCGCCGGCGCTCCTCGGCGACCGCCTGGGCGGTGCGTACCTGCTGGTCGGACTCGGCGGCGCGGGCGCGGTCCTCCAGCGCACCGGTGTTGACCCGGCGGTGGTGCGCGTTGCGCCCAGCCAGGAAACTGACCGAGGCGATGAGCGCGTTGACGGTGAGCACGAACGGGTACGACGTGGGCAGACCGAAGTCCGGCAGCTCGTCGAAGCGCAGTCCGACCAGAGCGATCGCCGGCAGCCACATCAGCCCGGTACCGAGCAGCGCCTGCCCCAGCGGCCGGTACGCCGCGACGGTGTAGGTCACGATGACCAGGGCGGTGCCTTCGGTGGTCAGCTCCCGCGGCCAGATGACCGCCAGCGCGGTGTGCGCCGCGAGCATCCCCACCGCCAGCCAGGTGAGCCGCCGCCGCAGCGCCACCGTGCAGAGCCCCAGCGCCGAATAGCCCAACGCCACCGGCCACGGCTGGTACCGCAGCTCTGCCGGGCCGAGCAGCCAGAGCAGCACCTCGGTGAGGAGCAGCCCGAGGGCCAGTAGACCGTCGGCGAGCAGCGGACGCGCCCGCAGCGCGTCGCGTACCCGATGTTCGCGCCCCACGGATGGGGAGGTTAGCCGGTCGGGTACGGCGGCGGTGTCCCCCCGAAAGCCGGGCAGAGCGCCTGGTGCGCGCACCAGCCGCAGAGCCGGCTGGGCTGGGGCCGGAAGTCCTGCGCTGCCTTGGCGCGCTCGATCGCCTGCCACAGCGCCAGCAACGTCCGCTCGAAGCGCTGCAACTCCTCGGCCCCCGGAGTGAAGTCGCACGCTTCAGCATCTTTGAGGTACAGCAGGCGGAGCACCCGCGGCACCGTCCCCCGGGTGCGCCAGAGCACCAGCGCGTAGAACTTGAGCTGGAACAGCGCCCGCGCCTCGAAGGCCTCCCGCGGGGCGCCGCCACTCTTGTAGTCGACCACCCGAAGGTCGCCGCTGGGGGAGATGTCGAGGCGGTCGACGTACCCCCGGATCACCAGCCGGTCGTCGATGCAGGACTCGACCAGTGCCTCGCGCTCGGCCGGCTCCAGCCGCCGCGGGTCCTCCACGGCGAAGTAGCCGCCGAGCAGTTCCCGGGCGGAGCCGAGGAACTCCGCGGTGGCGGCGTCGCCGTCCAGCACCCCGGTGAGGTCGGGCTCGTCGACGAGCAGCCGCTCCCACTGCGGGTCGACGAGCGCGCGGGCGGCCTGCGGGGTACGTTCATCGGCCGGCAGGTCGAAGAGGCGCTCCAACACGGCGTGCACCAGCGTGCCCCGGGCCGCCTCGGGTGAGCGCTGCTCCGGCAGCCGGTCGATGGCGCGGAACCGGTACAGCAGGGGACAGGTCTTGAAGTCGGCGGCCCGCGAGGGTGACAGCGACGGCAGTGCCGGCGCCTGCGGCTCCCCTGTCGACGTCGGTGGCTCCGGCCCCGCCGACGGCTCCGCCAGTGCACCATCGAACGGCTCCGCCAGTGCACCATCGAACGGCTCCGCCAGTGCACCATCGAACGGCTCCGCCGTGGTGGAGATCGCCCCATCGACCATCATGGGACGAAGGCTATGGCACGGGTACGACGGAACCCGCCGCGACGCGACCGGCAGAATGGGCCGACGACCAGACCCGCCCACAGTCAGGGAGAAACCACCGGTGACCGTCCCACCCGCCGTGCGCCGCGGCCCCTTGCAGCCCGGCGACCGGGTACAGCTGACCGATCCCAAGGGACGGATGCACACCCTGCTCCTGGAGCCCGGCAAGGTCTTCCACACGCATCGTGGCGGGCTGGCCCACGACGACCTCATCGGGCTGCCCGAGGGGAGCGTGGTCACCTCCAGCGGCGGTACCGCCTATCTGGCGCTGCGCCCGCTGCTCGCCGACTACGTACTCTCGATGCCGCGCGGCGCTCAGGTGATCTACCCGAAGGACGCGGCGCAGATCGTTGCCATGGGCGACGTCTTCCCGGGTGCGAAGGTGCTGGAGGCGGGAGCCGGCTCCGGGGCACTGACCTGTTCGCTGCTGCGGGCGGTCGGTGAGGCCGGTGAAGTCTGGTCCTATGAGCTGCGGCCGGATTTCGCCGAGATCGCCCAGCGCAACGTGTCGGCCTTCTTCGGCGCCGTACCGGGGAACTGGCGGCTGAGCGTCGGCGATGTCGCGGACTGCTCCGAAACCGGCTTCGACCGGATCATCCTGGACATGCTGGCCCCGTGGGAGATGCTCGACCTGGTCTCGCGGGCGCTGGTACCCGGGGGGGTGTTCATCTCCTACGTCGCCACCACCCCGCAACTCTCGGAGGTGGTGGAGGCGTTGCGGGAGCGCGGCGGCTTCACCGAGCCGCGGGCGTGGGAGAGCCTGGTCCGCGACTGGCACGCCGAGGGCCTGGCGGTACGCCCGGATCATCGCATGATCGGGCACACCGCGTTCCTGGTGAGCGCCCGGCGCCTCGCCCCCGGGGTCGTTGCCCCGCCGCGGCGGCGCAAGCCGAGCAAGGGCGCCGAGGCGTACGCACTGCGCCGCGCCGCGGCCGGGAAAGCGGTACCGGCGCCAGCGGGGGGCGAAAGCCCGGACGGCGACCAGCCGGTGGAGTAGGCCGCTCAGTCGGTGGCGTGCGGGCCGGCGACCGCAACGCCGTCGGCCGTGCGCTCCACGTGGATGCAGTCACCCGGGCACTCGCGGGCCGCGTCGATGACCTCCAGGCGCAGGTGTTCCGGGACCTCGACCCGGCTGCCCGCGGCCAGCCGCAGCTCGCCGCCGCCGTCCTTGACGTACGCCAGCCCGTCCACGTCGAACTCGAAAACCTCGGGAGCGTACTGCACGCAGAGCCCATCGCCGGTGCACAGGTCCTGGTCGATCCCGACCCGCAGCTCCTCGGCCTCGGCCGCCACGCTCTCCTCCTCCGCAACGCCGGGCGGAAAAACCCGCCGCACGGGCGCCCTTCGCACACCCGTACGCCTGAGTCGAAAGTACCCGAGGCCCGGATGCCCGACCCGCTGGCCCCGGATTTTGTCGAACACCTGAGCCGGTGATGCGCGGTACGGGGTCGAACGGGCGATCAGCAGCTAGTGTTAGAAAACGACGTTCGAGGGGAGGTGGGACGTGCCACGAAGCGATGATGCGGAGACTCGCGCCGCGAGGTGGGAAAAGGATGCCCACGATCTCTCCAGCCAGGTCGCCTTCCTGCAGGAAGAGTTGACCATGCTCAGGCGCAAGCTCACCGAGAGCCCGCGCCACCTGCGTCAGCTGGAGGAGCGGCTTGCCGCAGCGCAGGCGCAGATCGCCCGGGCGATGGACAACAACGAGCGCCTGGTGGCCACGCTCAAGGAGGCCCGGGCCCAGATCGTCACCCTCAAGGAGGAGGTCGATCGGCTCGCCCAGCCGCCAAGCGGATACGGCGTGTTCCTGACCCGCCACGAGGACAACACCGTCGACGTCTTCACCGGGGGCCGCAAGCTGCGGGTCGCGGTCTCGCCGACGCTGGCCGTCGACGACCTGCGCCGCGGGCAGGAGGTGCTGCTCAACGATGCGCTGAACATCGTCGACGCGTTCGGCTTCGAGCGCACCGGCGAGGTCGTCATGCTCAAGGAGCTGCTGGAGAACCTCGACGGTCCTGCCGACCGGGCGCTGGTGATCTCGCACGCCGACGAGGAGCGGATCGTGCACCTGGCCGACACGTTGGTCGGGTCGACGCTGCGGGCCGGCGACTCGCTCATGATCGAACCGCGCTCGGCGTACGCGTACGAACGCATCCCCAAGAGCGAGGTCGAGGAGCTCGTCCTCGAAGAGGTGCCCGACGTCGACTACCACGACATCGGCGGCCTGACCCGGCAGATCGAGCAGATCCGCGACGCGGTGGAGCTGCCGTTCCTGCACGCTGAGCTGTTCCGGGAGCACCAGCTGCGCCCGCCCAAGGGGGTCCTGCTCTACGGCCCGCCCGGCTGCGGCAAGACGCTCATCGCCAAGGCGGTGGCCAACTCGCTGGCGAAGAAGATCGCCGAGAAGAACGGCCAGGAGAAGCAGACCAGCTACTTCCTCAACATCAAGGGCCCCGAGCTGCTCAACAAATACGTCGGCGAGACCGAGCGGCACATCCGGTTGATCTTCCAGCGGGCCCGGGAGAAGGCCAACGACGGTACCCCCGTCATCGTCTTCTTCGACGAGATGGACTCGGTCTTCCGGACCCGCGGATCGGGTGTCTCCTCGGACGTGGAGAACACGATCGTTCCGCAGCTGCTCAGCGAGATCGACGGCGTGGAGGGGCTGGAGAACGTCATCGTGATCGGCGCCTCCAACCGGGAGGACATGATCGACCCCGCGATCCTGCGTCCGGGACGCCTCGACGTGAAGATCAAGATCGAGCGGCCGGACGCCGAGGCGGCGAAGGACATCTTCTCCAAGTACATCCTCGCCGGGCTGCCACTGCACCCCGACGACCTTGCCGAGCACGGCAGCTCCGCCGATGCCACGGTGGCCGCCATGATCGACGCGGTGGTGCTGCGGATGTACTCGGAGACCGAGGAGAACCGTTTCCTCGAGGTGACGTACGCCAACGGCGACAAGGAAGTCCTGTACTTCAAGGACTTCAACTCCGGCGCGATGATCCAGAACATCGTCGACCGGGGAAAGAAGATGGCCATCAAGGAGTTCCTCTCCTCCGGGCGCAAGGGCATGCGGCTGCAGCACCTGCTCGACGCCTGCCTAGACGAGTTCCGCGAGAACGAGGATCTGCCCAACACCACCAACCCCGATGACTGGGCCCGCATCTCCGGCAAGAAGGGCGAGCGGATCGTGTACATCCGAACCCTGGTCTCCGGCGGCAAGGGTACCGAGTCGGGCCGGGCCATCGACACCGTTAGCAACACCGGCCAGTACCTGTAACCCGTATGCGGTGACTGACCTGGCAGCTGGTGTACCTGTTGCACCCGCTGGCCATCGCCATGCGGTCGGTTCGCCCGCTGGCTTGACGCGAAGCATGACCGCCACCACAACACCGGTGTGCTCCTGGTAACCGATTCGGCACAGGGCGCCGTAGGCTCGACGCATGCCTGTGGCGAGCGAGTGGATCGGCCGGCGCGTTCACGACATCGACGGGTACCCCGGCGGGGCGTCTGAGGTGCTGACATGAGCGCGCGGCGGGTGATGGGTTCGGAGGTCGAGTACGGCGTCTCCGTGCCGGGGCAGCCGGGGGCGAATCCAATGGTCACGTCGTCGCAGGTGGTCAACGCGTACGGTGCCCGCCCCGAGCTCACCCGTGGCGGTCGGGCGCGCTGGGACTACGAGGAGGAGTCGCCGCTGCGCGACGCCCGCGGCTTCAGCTACTCCGGCTCGCTCTATGACCCCGCCGAGGCGCTCGTCGACGAGGATCTGGGGTTGGCCAACGTTATCCTCACCAACGGCGCTCGGCTCTATGTCGACCACGCCCACCCGGAGTACTCCACGCCCGAGGTGACCAACCCGCGCGACCTGGTGCTGTGGGACAAGGCGGGGGAGCGGGTGATGGCCGAGGCCCTGCGCCGGGCGGCCACCCTCCCCGGTAGCCAGCCAATCCATCTGTACAAGAACAACACCGACAACAAGGGCGCCAGCTACGGTACCCACGAGAACTACCTGATGCGCCGGATCACGCCGTTCGCCGACATCGTGGTACACCTGACCCCGTTCTTCGTCACCCGCCAGATCGTCTGCGGCGCCGGCCGCGTCGGCATCGGCCAGGACGGCTCCACGCCGGGCTTCCAGCTGTCCCAGCGGGCGGACTTCTTCGAGGTCGAGGTGGGGCTGGAGACGACACTCAAGCGCCCCATCATCAACACCCGGGACGAACCGCACGCCGACGCCGAGCGGTACCGCCGGCTGCACGTCATCATCGGTGACGCGAACCTCTCGGAGATCTCGACGTACCTGAAGATGGGCACGACCGCGCTGGTGCTGTCGATGATCGAGGAGAAGGCGCTCCCGTCGGATCTGGGTATCGCCGATCCCGTCGCGGAGCTCAAGGCGGTCAGCCACGACCCCCGGCTCGGCCACCTGATCCGGCTGCGCGACGGGCGCCGACTCACCGCGCTGGACCTGCAGTGGGCGTTCTACGAGCGGGCCCGGGTGTTCGTCGAGGACCGGTACGGCTCCGATGCCGACGAGGTCACCCTGGACGTGCTGGAGCGCTGGGAGAGTGTGCTCGACCGGCTGGGCCGCGACCCGATGCTCTGCGCCGGCGAGCTGGACTGGGTGGCCAAGCTTCGGCTGCTCGAGGGGTATCGCGACCGCGAGTCGCTGACCTGGGCCTCACCCAAACTGCAGCTGGTCGACCTGCAGTACTCCGACGTACGCCCGGAGAAGGGGCTGTACCAGCGGCTGGTGGTGCGCGGCTCGATGACCACCCTGTTCGCCGAGGAGGACATCCGCCGGGCGATGACCAACCCGCCGGAGGACACCCGGGCCTACTTCCGCGGGCGCTGCCTGGCCAAGTACCCCGCCGAGGTGGTCGCGGCGAGCTGGGATTCGGTCATCTTCGACATCGGGCGCGAGTCGTTGGTCCGGGTGCCGATGATGGAGCCGGAGCGGGGTACCCGTCAGCATGTCGGGGCGCTCTTCGACCGTTGCCCCAGCGCCAAGGATCTGCTGGAGGCGATCACGGCCGGGTAGCCGCCCCGGATGTGCACATGCAAGCCGCGCCAACGACGTCACGTCGGTCCGGCGAGGTACCTTCACTGAAGGCAGAAGGGAGTTCCCGATGGCAACCCGTGACACCGGCGGCCAGTCACAGTCCGGCAAGGCCCGCCGCGACGAGGAGATCGACGAGGCGCCCGCGCCTGAGGTCGACCCCGAGGTCGCCGAGCGGCACGAGAAGCTCACCGAGGATGTCGACGACCTGCTCGACGAGATCGACTCCGTCCTGGAGGAGAACGCCGAGGAATTTGTTCGCGGCTATATCCAAAAAGGCGGCGAATAGCACCAAACGGCCCCCAGTCATGATCGAGGTGCACAGGTGGCTGCTACGGCAGCCATTTGGTTACTCCGATCATGACTGTGGCCGGTTCGGTATGTTGGCAGGCGATCAGCTATCTGAAGGGGACCATGTGGCAGCGGGTCTTGATCCATCCGGGCGTCTACCGGCTGTGTTCACCACGGCTGGCCTTTCGTCGTTCACCGAGTTCTTGAGCCTGGCCGCGCCGGAGCTCATTCCCGGCCGCCGCCCACTGCCCGCCGGAGCCTCCGCCGACCTCGCCCCGCACGCCACCACGATCGTCGCCTTGACCTGTGTGGACGGTGTCGTCATGGCCGGCGACCGGCGGGCCACCATGGGCAACCTCATCGCCAGCCGCGACATCGAGAAGGTCTTTGCCGCCGACGTCTACTCCGTGGTCGGCATCGCCGGTACGGCTGGCATCGGGCTCGAACTGATGCGGCTGTTCCAGGTGGAGCTGGAGCACTACGAGAAGATCGAGGGAACGATGCTCTCCCTCGATGGCAAGGCCAACCGGCTGGCCACGATGATCCGTAACAACCTCGGGGCGGCGATGCAGGGCCTGGCGGTGGTGCCGCTCTTCGCCGGCTTCGACCTCGACGCCGTTGACCCGGCCAGGGCCGGGCGCATCTTCAGCTTCGATGTGGCCGGTGGGCTGTACGAAGAGACCGGCTATGACGCGATCGGATCCGGCTCGCTCTTCGCCAAGTCGGCGCTCAAGAAGCTCTTCCGCCCCGGCCTGCCGACCGCCGAGGCGGTCCGGCTCGCCGTTGAGGCCCTCTACGACGCCGCTGACGACGACACTGCCACCGGCGGGCCGGATCTCACCCGTAGGATCTTTCCTGTGGTGATGACCGCCACCGCCGAAGGTTCACGGCGGCTCACCGACGCTGAAACAGGGGCCGTCGCCGAGTCGGTGGTGGCCCGCCGTATGGAGAACCCGGGCGGCTGACCCGCCCGAAATTGGGGCGGCCCGCCGCCCCGCCCGCCCCGTCGCTCGTCCGCTCGAAGGAGACGCACCCGCCGTGGCCATGCAGTTCTACGCCTCACCCGAGCAGATCATGCGGGACCGCTCCGAGTACGCCCGCAAGGGCATCGCGCGCGGCCGCAGCGTGGTCGTCCTCACCTACGCCGGCGGCGTGCTGTTCGTCGCCGAGAACCCCTCGACCGCCCTGCACAAGGTGAGCGAGATCTACGACCGGATCGGGTTCGCCGCAGTCGGCCGGTACAACGAGTTCGAGAACCTGCGCGCCGCCGGGGTCCGGCTGGCCGACCTGCGGGGGTACTCCTACGACCGCCGCGACGTCACCGGGCGCGCGCTGGCCAACGCGTACGCGCAGACGCTGGGCGCGATCTTCACCGAGCAGTCCAAGCCGTTCGAGGTGGAGATCTGCGTTGCCGAGGTGGGAAGGACCCCCGAGCAGGACGAGCTGTACCGGCTGACCTTCGACGGCTCGGTCGGCGACGAGCCCGGTGCCGTCGCGATGGGCGGCCAGGCCGAGGCGATCTCGAGCGGGCTTCGTGAGCACCACCGCGCCGACATGTCATTGGCGGAGGCGGTGCGGATGGCGGTCAAGGCGCTGGCCAGCATCGGCGGCGAGGGAGGTCAGTCGCGCACCCTGGCGGCGAACCAGCTGGAGGTGGCCGTCCTGGACAGGGAACGCACCGGGCGTACCTTCCGGCGGATCACCGGTGCTGCGCTGACTGCGCTGATGGCGGCGGAGCCGGCCGACGCCGACGCCGAACCAGCCGCTGATGCTGAACCAGCTACCGATACTGCACCAGTTGCAGCGGCCCAACCGCCGGCTCCGGAGGAGCCGGTCACCGACGCCGGTGAGGGTGCTGCCGGCGACTCCTGAGCGGCTAGCCGCGCCGCCAGACGGCCCAGCCGTGGCTGGAGTCGACGGCGATCTGCCGGAAGCCGTACCGGGTACCGTCCCAGTCGAGCGGCCCGATCACCACGTTCGCCTCGGTGGGTGGTGCGTCGGCGCCCTTGAACAGCTTCAGCGGGTGCCAGTACACCTCGCGCATGTGGTTGTACAGCCACGGCCACGGCGTCTGCTCGACCATCGCGACCACATCGCCGGGTCCGAGGTGTACGTCGCGGACCAGGCGCGGGGTGTCCGGCAGGTACTGCCAGGTCACCATCGGCTTGATCGCCTGCTCGGTAATGGTCGGCATCGCCGCGCCGGCCAGTACACCCAGCGCGGCCAACGCCGCAACGGCGGTCCGGATCCGCAGCTGGGCGACGGCGAAGAGTCCGAGCAGCAGCAGCGTTGCGACGGTGGGCAACAGAACCTGCAGGTGGCTCCAGTCCCAGGAGAGCAGGGACACCTCGGGGGCGTCGAAGGCCATGAACGCGTAGCTCGGGTGCCGGGCCACCTGCCAGCTGACCAGCGCCGCGGCGGCCAGCGTCACTGCACCGGCGACGCCGGCCAGGGCCGTCAACCTCCGCCGTGGCGCACTCCGCAGCGCAATCAGGCCGACCAGGAACCACACGGGGAAGAGGAAGTGCACGTACCGGGGGTAGGCGAAGTAGTTGATCCGCTGGTGGCCGGGGGGCAGCGAGGCGGCACTACCCGCCGAGATCAGCAGGCTGGCGCCGAGCGCAGCGAGTCCGACCAGCAGACGGCTGGCTTCGGCCTGGTCGGCCATCCGCCGACGCAGTTCGGACCGGTGCAGCAGCGGCCAGATCGTGACGACCAGACCGGCCACGCCCAGACCGGCCGTACCCACGCCCAGATACCAGACCTGGCCGATCGTTCCGCCCACGGTGCGCAGAAAACCGTCCACTGTGGTCAGTGCGGCTACGGTGTCCGACTTCGGGCTGCGCCCGTAGATCGTGATGGCGTCGCCGAGGACGAGCTTCAGGACCTTGTCGATCGCAGCCGCCGCGCCCGCCGCGGCCACCGACGCTGCGGCCGGCCCCAGTCGGGTACGGCGGATCAGCAGGATCACGACGGTGAGGAGTACGTGCACGAGTACGAGGAAGGTGCCGCGTACGTGCATCGCGTACACGAAGCCGGCGACCAGGCCCGCACCGATGGCGGCGAGCAGGTGTCGCCGGCCGGTAGCGGTGAGCCAGGCGTGCACCAGCAGTAGCCAGGCCAGCCCGAGCGTGGCCATGAGCGAGTCGGTCAGTGCGAACTCGCTGTAGAACGCAACCGCGGGCAGCGCAGCGGCGACAAATGCCGCGCCCAGCGCCCAGCGGCGGGGCGCCCCCAGTACCCGGCTGGCGAAGAGGAAGCCGAGCGGGAACGTGAGCGCGTTGACGGCAATGCCGAAAACCTGCGCGCCCCGGTACACCTGGAACGGGTCTGAGGTGAAGAAGTAGATCGGCGCCAGCAGCAGCGGGTACCCGGTCCGCCGGAAGGCGCCGTTCTCGTCGGAGTATCCGCCCGCGCCGCCGGTGAGCGCCCGGGCGACGATCAGATACCGGTCCTCGTCCGCGTGGGCCGCAGGCACCGCAAGGTCGCGGATCAGCCACAGCCGCCAACCGACGTGCAGCAGATACCCGATCACGAAGATCGCGACCAGCCAGCGCCGGGTGGTCGCCGCCGATGGATCCGTGCCTCCCCGACCGGGGCTCACCTGCGTGAGTGCCGCCGTGCTGGCTGGCCGTGCCAGGGGGGCGGCTGTGGTCTGGGTCGCCGGGCCGGTCGCCGGGGTCGTGCCCGCCGCAGCGGGTGCGGCGGCGTCGGCGTCCCGACTCATCGGACTCCCACCGGCAAAAGAGACGAGCCCGCCAGGCGGGCACACTGGCTTGGAACCCTAGCATGGCCGCCGGGCCGCACTCCCGGCTGTGCCGGGCCTGACCCAGTTGCGCTCTCGCTACTCCCCGGGCTGGGGATTCTGGGGGTGTGGACCCGCGTCGCGGTTCTGACGGGTGGCCGGATTCGGCCGGTTGGCTGGTCGCAGTCGGTCGCTCGGGCCGATCTCGACGCAGTACGGTTCGTGGCACGAGATGACCTTCGTGATGACGTGGCAAGGCACGATGACCAGCGAGTAGGTGGCCTCCGGCCCGGTCTTGATTTGTACCTCCCGGCGCCCCGGCACCTGGCAGGCCTCGGCTGCGCGCTCGATCTGCGAACTCCAGCGGGGACTGTGCGCCCGGTAGGTGTTGTCCCAGCGGTAGTTGAACGCGCTGATGATGAACACCAGGGCGGCGAGGAGTACGAGCGGGGTGCGGGCGAGCGCCGGGCTGAACCGCTGCGACGGCAGCAGCATCGCCGTCAGCGCGGTGAGCAGCAGCATCGCGACGGGAAGCAGATACCGCTGGGTGATCACGCCGTTCGCCATGACGGTCGCACAGGCCAGCAGGGCGCTGTGCGCCGCCGCGACGATGGCGAACAGCCATGCCGGACGGGTCAGCCGACGTAGTGCGACCGTGACGACCGCCGCGATGATCAGCCAGGGGACCACGATCAGCCAGAGCAGGTCGGCGTGCACGACATCGGTCACCCGCCACTCGAGCCGGTACCCCAGCAGCGAGTGGGGTACCGCCCAGACGACGTAGCTGGACAGAGCCCAGAGTGGTTGGTAGCGCGGCACGGTGAAGGCCCGGTCGCTCAGTCCGTGGTACAGCCCGCCGATCTGCAGCGCGGCACCGGCGGCGAGGAACGCGAGCAGGGTCAGGCTGGTGCCGTTCCGGCGCACGTACAGCCGGAGCAGGGCCAGCGGGATGAGCAGTACCACCAGGAACGTGCTGAAGGCGGCAAGCCCCAGCACACAGATCAGGACGATCCGACCGGCCCGCCGCTGAGGTACCCACAGCAGCAGCCAGAAGAGCGCGTACGCCAGGAAGAACTGGACGGTCGCCGGCCGGTTGTAGATCTCGGCGACGTTGTTCTCCGCCGTCGCCGAGAAAAGCATCGGCGCCGACACCAGCAACCTCGCGAGCCGATGCGGGAAGTGCGCGCCGCTCGCGACGTACACCGCCAGGGTCAGCAACGCGGTGACCACGGCGGCCTCGATCGACATCACCGCCGCGGCCCAGGAGATGGGCAGGACCGTTGCCACGTCGGCCATCAGCCGGGGAAGCACCTGGAAGTATCCGACGAACGGCCGGAAGAGGTCGTACCAGGCGGGCCGGAACAGCGCGAACTGCAGGAGGAAGTGCCCGTCCTCTTCGAAGATCGTCTGGAACGGGCCGGTTCCTGCGGTGCGGGCCAGGCTGACTGCGGTGCCCACCACGACGCCGAGGACGGCGAGCAGCAGGGTTCGTCTGCTCAGCTGCGCCGAGATCGTTCCCGGCGGCCGCACCGGCGGCTCGGGGAAGAGTCCGGTCAACTGCCGCCGGGCCCGTGCTGCGCGGCTGGGCGGTGTCGGCGGCGGTGTCGACAGCGGCGGTACCGCCGCGGCCGGCGCTGGCACGTTGCTAGCGCCCGCTGCCGGTGGAGACCGTACCCACCCGGGGGTCGGAGTTTCGCAGCCAGACAGCCCATTTCACGACCGGGTCGCCAGCGACCCGCCGCCAGCCCCGTGCGTCGCCGTCCCAGTCGTCCACGCCGTTGAGGGTGTTCCACGGCGCGATGACTGCTGTCGCGTTCGACGGTGGCTGGTTCTTGCGGTGGTCGAACTCGGCCAGCGGGCCCCAGTACACCTCGCGCTGGTGGTTGAGCAGCGGCGAGAGCGGTACCCACTTCGAGGTGACCACGACGTCGCCGGGGCCGAGGTGGATGTCCTTGACCAACTGCGGGGCGGTCGCGTACTGCTTGGCGGCCATCGGGCGCAGCGACCTGGCGTTGATCACTTCCATCGCACCGACGTTGAGGACCAGGACGCCGGCGAGGGCGATCCTGGCCAGTCGGGCTGGTCTGGGCGCCGCTATGGCGAAGACGAACACGGCGAGCAGCAGCAGGGCCGTCGCCGTTGCCCGGGCGATCGGCAGCGCGCCCCAGGTGTTGGTCAGGAAGGAGACCTCGGGGGTGTCGAACGGCTCGAACGTCTCGCGGACGAGGTCGGTCTGGCGGGCCAGCACCAGGAACGCACCGCCCACGATGACCGCCGCGGCGGCGCCGTACAGCCGCAGGGCGCGGCGCCGGCCCGCCCCGCAGAGCGCGACGATGGCGAGCATGGCCCAGATCGGTGCGAGGAAGGCGACGTAGCGTGGGTAGGCGTGGTTGCTGACCCGGCCATCCGGCGGGAGTGCCGCGGCGCTGCTGAGGGCGATCAGGGCGGTGGCGGCGAACGCGGTGACGAGGGTCACCCGCTGCGCCAGATCGGTCCCACTGGTGTCGCGGCCCCGGATCCGTTGCACCGCCACGACCAGCCCGACCGCGGCCAGCCCCCACGTGCCGACCCCGGTGTACCAGATCTGGCCGGCCGCGTCGCAGATGATGTGCACGGCGCCGCGGGCGTCGAACAGCCGCGACCACATCCGGCCGTCCGGCTCGATTCCACCGTGCTCCAGCCGGTCACCGATCAACCGTTGAGCCACCCAGTCGAGGCGCGAGACCACCAGCGCAGCGACCAGCGAGGCGACCGGGAGTGTCCAACGGCTGCGTCGCGTGATCACGAGTACGGCCAGGACGGCGCCGTGGATGCCGAGCATGACCAGCCCGCGGACATGCATCGCGTACACATAGCCGACCACGGCTCCGGCGCCGAGCGCCGCAGCCCCCCTCGACCAGGCCGTACGGCCGGCCAGTTGAGCGTGCAGCAGGATCAGCCAGGCGAGCCCGAGGGGCGCGAAGATCGAGTCGGTGAGCGCGAACTCGCCGTAGTACGCCACCGTCGGCAGCGTGGCCACCAGGAAGGCCCCGATGAGTGCGATCCGGCGCTCGCCGTGCAGGACGCGCCGGGCGAACAGGTAGCAGAGCGGGAAGGTCAACGCGTTGACGACCGCGCCGATGGCCTGCGCCGCGTGGAAGACCTTGAACGGGTCGCTGGTGAACCAGTAGATCGGCGTGAGGATGAGGGGGTACCCCAGCCGCCGGAACGCTTCGGTGTCGTTGCCGAGCCCGCCCGGGCCGCCAGCCAGAGCACGTGCGGCCAGCAGGTACCGGTCCTCGTCGGCGTGCGCGACCGGCGTCGGTACCGAGCGGGCCAGCCACAGCCGCCAGCCGAGCTGGAGCAGGTAGCCCACGACCAGCGCGGCGCCGAGCCACCACGGCCAGGAGCGGGTGGACTGTGGGTCGCTTGCCGGTACCGGGGTGTCCTCGCCAGGGCCCGCCTCGGAGGGCACCGTTGACTCTGTCGCCGTCATCGCCTGACCACCGCCCACGTACGCCTCTGACCTCTCCGCGATATCTGCACGCTAATCCGGCCCGGCGGGATGCCGATGGCAGTCGGTGATGTTACAGGACTTGAATACCTCATATTTCGGTCAAAAATATCAAAAGCCCCATAGCTTCTCTACACACAGCCAATCCACAGGACGGGCTTGGCCGATGCTGATCCGTTACCTAGGCTGCTTGCCGTGCCCATCACCCCGTCGACCGTGATCCCCTTCAATCGCAGCTACCTGACCGGCACTGAGGCGGAGTACCTGCGCCAGTCGATGGTCGGTGGCGAGACGGGTGGAGACGGGCCGTTCACCAGGCGGGCCACCGAGCTGCTGACAAGAATCATCGGTGCACCCGACGCGCTGCTGACCACGTCGTGCACCCATGCCCTGGACATGTCCGCGATCCTGCTCGACCTGCAGCCGGGCGACGAGGTCATCATGCCCTCGTTCACCTTCTGCTCGACCGCGACCGGCTACGCGCTGCGCGGCGCCGTACCGGTCTTTGTCGACTGCCGGCCGGACACGCTCAACCTGGACGAGCGGCTCGTCGAAGAGGCGGTCACGCAGCGCACGAAGGCGATCGTCGTGGTGCACTACGCCGGAGTGGCCTGCGAGATGGACACCATCAATGCCATCGCCGCCCGGCACGGCCTCGTGGTGATCGAGGACAACGCGCACGGCCTCGGCGGCACCTACCGGGGCCGCCCGCTCGGCTCCATCGGCGCGATGGCCACCCAGAGCTTCCATGAGTCCAAGAACATCCAGTGCGGCGAAGGTGGCGCACTCGTCTTCAACGACCGGACGTTCGTGGCCCGCGCGGAAATCATCCGGGAGAAGGGGACGAACCGCAGCCAGTTCTTCCGGGGCGCGATCGACAAGTACCGGTGGGTGGATATCGGCTCCAGCTTCCTGCCGTCCGATCTGCTGGCTGCCTTTCTCACCGCTCAGCTGGAGTCGTTTGGCGAGATCCAGCAGCTGCGCCACGGGGTCTGGAGCACGTACCACGACCGGTTGGCGCCATGGGCGACCGAGCAGGGGGTGGCGCAGCCCACAGTGCCGGCCACGTGCGTACATCCGGCCCACATCTACTACCTGCTGCTGCCTGACGTGGCGGGCCGGCAGGGGATGCTGCAGCACCTCGCCGAGCGTGGGGTCACGGCGACCTTCCACTACCTGCCGCTGCACTCCGCCCCGGCCGGGCTGCGCTACGGGCGGGTCGGGGCGGGTGGCTGTCCGGTGACCGACAGCGCGGCCGATCGCCTCGTCCGCTTACCGCTGTTCGCCGGGATGAGCGAGCAGGAACTGGACCGGGTGGTACAGGCCGTCACGTCGTACCGGGTGCCGGGCCCGACGCCGATCCCGCGCCAGCGGGCGGCCGGGACGGCTGTGCCGGGAATAGTCGGCGCCTAGTGACCGATCTGCACGAGCATCAGCAGGCTTTGCTGTCCGTGCCCTGGGCCCGGCGCCGCCTGCTGCGGGCGCACCGCCCGCTGTGATCAACGGGGGTCTGCGTCGGCAGTTCCGGCGCTCTCCCTGATCACGTAGGTCGGGCGCCCCATCCCGCCGGAGTGGATTCGGCCGATGTACTCGCCGAGCAGGCCGATGAAGATCATCTGCGCTGACGAGAAGATCGCGATCATCGACGCGATACTGGTGTACCCGGGCACCGAAGCGTCGTACGCCCAGAGCACTCGTACCAGCAGCGCCAGGCCGGCGGCTCCGACCAGGAAGCCGAGATAGGTGGCCAGCCGCAGCGGCCGCGTGGAGTAGCCCAGGATCATGTTGAGCGCGTACCGGACCAGCGTCGTGAAGGTGTACCCGGAGCGGCCTTCGCTGCGGTGGGCCATGTGTACGGCGACGGAGCCGACCCGGGTCGTCGTCCAGGACAGGCAGACGTCCAGCGAGACGTGCGGTCCAGCCACCTGGTCGAAGCCGCCGCGAAGAAACGTCCGGAAGACCAGGAACGAGCTGAGCAGCTTGGCGTTCTGCACTCCGCCGGCCAGAGAAAGCCCGCGCTTGACCAACCGCGAGGCGAAGCTGCGGGCCACCCCGTGCTCCTCTTCATGCGGTACCGCGTACACCAGGTCGAGATCGTCGGTGAGCGCGGCGAGCAGCTTCGGGATCTCCTCCGGCGGGTGCTGCAGGTCGTCGTCCATCATCACGACCACGTCATACCGGGCCGCCCGTAAGCCGGCGATCAGGGCGTTGTGTTGTCCATAGTTGCGGGCCAACCGGATCGCGCGGACCGGACCGTGGCGCAGGGCGAGGTCGCGCGCGACGTCCCAGGTCTCGTCCGGGCTCCCGTCCACCACGAGGATCACCTCGTAGCACGAGGTCGCCGCCGGCAGGACGTCGGTCAACCGGGCGACCAGCGACCCGAGAGTGCGTACCGAGCGGTAACACGGCACCACGACCGAGACACGCACCTCACAAGCTCCTTCGACCTCGGCCCCCCGGCGAGGCGCTGAGCTTACGACAACAATCCTGCGCCGGTTGCCCCACAGCGGAGTCGAGGACTGACGTATCGATCACATCGACCCCGGCGATCTGCTAGCATCGCCAGCCATGCCATCGCCGGGTCGCCTCGTCCGGTGGCTGCCGTCGTTGGCGGTCCTGGCCTGCGTCGTCGCTGTACTGTTCCGGTTCGGTACGGCACTGCTGGACATCGTTCGCTATGCGGGGTACGCCGGATGGGCGGTGCTGCTGCCCGGGGTACTCGTCTACCGCGCGCTGCGCCGGGTCCCGCACAGCCTCGTGGACGATCTCGCGATGGGCGCGGCGCTCGGTCTGGCGCTGGAGATCGGTGCTTACGTGCTCTTCTCCGCCACCGGCCTGCGGGGTCTGCTCTGGCTGTGGCCGTTGCTGGTCGTGCTGCCGTTCTCGCTGCTGCGGCCGCTGCGCCGGCACTGGCGCCCGGTCGGCTACCAGCGCGCCAGCCTCAGCTGGAGCTGGGCGGTCGCGGCGGTGGCGCTGGCCGTCCTCGGCTACCTGACCTTCGTCACCCTGCGGCCGACCCAACCGCTGCCGACCACGGCCCCGAAGCTCTACTTCATCGACCAGCTCTGGCTGCTCTCCCTGGTCGGTGAGGCCAAACACCACTTCCCGCTGCAGGTCCCGCAGGTCGTCGGTGAGCCGCTGGCGTACCACTGGTTCTCCTTCGCCCACATGGCCTCGGCCAGCATGATCAGTGGAGTCGACCCGGCTGTGGTCTTCTTCCGGTTTTTCCTGCCGACGGTCTGCCTGCTGGCGGTGGTCCTGCTCGCGGTGGTCGGCTGGCGGGTCTCCGGGCGCCCCTGGGTCGGTGCGGTGGCCACCGCGTTGATGTTCGCGGTCGGCGAGCTGGTGGTGGGCAGCATCGCTCCCGGACCGCTCGGCGGGATCGTCGCGTTCACCGTCTGGACCAGCCCTTCGGTGCCCTACGGCTGGCTGATGCTGTTTCCCATGATCGCGCTGGCCCTGGACCGGCTGACCGGTGGGCTGCCGGACGCGCCGATCGGCCGGGGCGCCTGGCCGCTGCTCGCGATCTTCGCGGTGGCGGCGCTGGGCGGCAAGGCGACCGGAGTACCGGTGACGCTCTGCGCGGTCGGGCTGGTCGCGCTGGTGGAGCTGGTACGCCGGCGACCCGCCCGTACCACCTGGACGCTGATCGCGCTGCTGCTCGCCGCGTACCTCTTCGCAGCGGCGGCGGTGTTCCGGTTCACCGCCGAGGGGACGCAGCTGCGGCCGTTCGGGATCTTCTGGGTGCAGCTTGCCGGTGCACAGAACGAGCCGTGGTGGCGCGAGGTCGGCCTGTACAGCGCAGTCCTCGGCGGCTACCTCATCTACCTGCTGACCCGTTTTGCCGGGATCCCGGTGCTCGCCTGGATCGGGCGCCGCAGCTGGGGCACGGTCGAGTGGTTCCTGCTCGGCGGGGCGGTCGGGGGTACCGTCGCCACCCTGGTGCTCTGGCACCTTGCGTTGAGCCAGAACTTCTTCGTGCGCTCCGGCTTCGCGTTCGGCGCGATCCTGTCAGCGATGGGCATGGTCGCTCTGATCGAACGGCACCGCGTGCCGGCCCGGGTCGTCGCGATGATCGTCACCGCGGTGGCAACCGTCTGCGCGCTGACGTCACTGCTCATCTGGCAGGCGGGCGGGGGAGCGGGCGCACCGGGGTACCACCCGATGGCGTCCGGGTTGGCGACCCTGCTGCCGATCTACCGGGCCGGGCTCGCGGTCGCCGCGGTGGCGCTGGCCGTGGCGGTCGCCGGCTGGTTGGCGCGCCGGCGCTGGCCGCGGATGCGCGGTATCGCCGCGGTCGCCGTGCTCGCCCTGCTGCTCAGCGCCGGCCTGCCCGGACTCGCCTGGGACGCGGCGTTGTACCCCAACGCCAGGACCGACTTCCACACCCTGGTCAGCCCGGAGCAGGTCGCCGGCGCGCGGTGGCTGCGGGCGAACAGCGACCCGGACGATCTCGTCGCCACCAACGTGCACTGTGTGAGCCCGCCCCCGGCGCCGTGTTGGCACCTGTCGTTCTGGTTGTCGGCCTACGCCGAGCGGCGGATCCTGGTGGAGAGCTGGGCGTACTCGTCCCGGGCCACCATCGCCGCTGCGCAGAGCGGGATCTCGCTGACCGTGGTCCCGTTCGGGGATTCGCAGCTGCTCGCCACCAATGAGGCTGCCTTCTACGCTCCGGATGCCGCAGTGATCACGCGACTGCGCGGCACAGGGGTGCGCTGGCTCGTTGTCGACCGCCAGTTCGGCCGGGAGTCCAGCGCGTTGTCCGAGTACGCCGACCTGCGCTGGGAGAAGGGCACGATCGCCATCTACCGGCTCCGGCCCGCCTGACATGGCGGTCGGCACGCCTCCCGCACGTACCCGCCCGCGGGACGCGGTATCGTACCCAGCAGTCGCCAGCAGGGGGACCACATTCCCGATCCTGACGCCCGGGCCCCAAGTCGAAGGAATCACCATGTCGTCTGACGTGATCGAGGTCACGGTCGTTCTGCCCTGTCTCAACGAGGCCGAGACCCTGGCGGTGTGCGTCCAGAAGGCGCGCAAATGCCTGGCCGAGCTCGGCGTCGACGGGGAAGTGCTGGTCAGCGACAACGGCTCGACCGACGGCTCACAGGGCATCGCCGAGTCCAACGGTGCCCGGGTGGTGCACGCGCCGATCCGGGGGTATGGCGGCGCTCTGCTCGCCGGCATCGACGCGGCCCGGGGCCGTTACGTGATCATGGCGGACGCCGACGACTCCTACGACCTGGCCAACCTGGGCCCGTTCATCGAGCGGCTGCGCGAGGGGCACGACGTGGTCATGGGCAACCGGTTCCGCGGCGGTATCGCCCCGGGCGCCATGCCGCCGCTGCACAGGTACCTGGGCAACCCGGTGCTCTCGTGGCTCGGCCGCACGCTGTTCGGGTTGAAGAACGTCAAGGACTTCCACTGCGGGATCCGGGGCTTCAACGTGCAGCGGATCCAGGCGCTCGGGCTCTGCATGCCCGGCATGGAGTTCGCCTCCGAACTGGTGGTCCGGGCGTCGCTGGCCGGGTACTCGCTCGTCGAGGTGCCGACCACCCTGGCCAAGGACGGGCGCAGCCGCCCACCGCACCTGCGCACCTGGCGGGACGGCTGGCGCCACCTGCGCTTCCTGCTCGTCTTCGCGCCGCGCAAGACGCTGGTACTGCCCGGGTTCGCCCTTGCCGCGTTGGGCCTGCTGGGTACCGCCGTACTCTCCTTCGGCACGCTGCACCTCGGCGCCGTCGGGCTCGACGTCAACGCCATGGTGTACACCTGCCTCCTCATGATCGTCGGTGCGCAGCTGGTCCTCTTCGGCGGCTTCGCCGAGATCTACGGCTGGCACGAGGGGATCGTCCGCCATCACCAGGTGGCCCGCTGGACCCGGCTGCTGCGCCTGGAGCGTCTGGTGGCGGTCGGACTGGTCCTGATCGTGGCCGGCCTGGTGGGCACCGTGGTCGCGTTCACCCAGTGGGGTACCCACAACTTCGGCTCGCTCAGTCAGACCAGCACGATCCGGGTGGTCCTGGTCTCGGCGACCGCGATCGCGCTCGGCGCGATGGGCGTCTTCGCGGGCTTCTTCACCAGCCTGCTGACCCTGCGCAGCACCCGCCTGCACGCCACGGCCGGGCAGGCCGAGGATGAGGAGCTGGTCGGGATCTGAGCGGCCCACCGGGATCTGCGCGGCCGCCCAGCGGCGTCACACCGCCCAGGAGACCATTCGCCAGTACACCGTCATCAGGGCGTTCAGCGGTCCGCGGGCCGGTACCTCGACCAGTGGGGTGTCCAGCTTCGTGGTGAGCAGCTGGCGCATCCACTCGCGGTCGGGCACAAGGCGCTCGCGCTGGACGACCCGCCGCCGGGCGCGGATGTCGCGGCGGTGCTTGTACAGGTAGCCCCAGCCGCGCACCTTGTCCCGCAGCCAGCCCTGCTTCGCGGCGAGCAGCACCATCGCCAACTCCAGGGCGAGCAGCGGCGGCGCCAGCAGCAGCAGGGCCCGGGTGCTCCACAGCGTGCACACGAACATCAGCCGGTTCCGCTCGACCAGGTAGTACTTGAAGTTGTTGCGGGAGAACTCGTACCGGTGCAGCGCGATCGCGTCCGGCACGTTCACCACGCGCAGCCCGAGCCGCCAGGTACGGATCGAGATGTCGGCGTCCTCGTGGTAGGCGAAGTAGTGCTCGAAGAAGCCGCCGAGGCGGTCCCAGTGCGCCCGGCTGGTCACCAGGCAGGCGCCCATCGCCCCGGTGCAGTCGGTCGGTCCGGTCCGGGTCTCCGGCTCCTGGAAGCCGCCCACCCAGCTCAGACCGAGCACGTGCACCACGTTGCCGGACGAGTTGAGCAGCGACGGGTCCTCGCTCAGCCGTACCGCGCCGGCGGCGATCCCGACGTCCGGGCGGGCCAGCTCCTCCACCAGGCGGGCCAGCGTGCCGGGCTCGACCACCGCGTCGCCGTTGATCAGGGCGACGTAGTCACCGCTGGAGGCCGCCACCCCGACGTTGCAGCCGGCGGAGAAGCCCACGTTCTCCCCGCTGCCGGCGATGACCACCTTCGGCAGCCGGGCGAGGACCTCGACGTCGTCGGTGGTGCAGCCGTTGTCGACCAGGACCACCTCGACCGAGACCTTCTCGGAGCCGAGCAGCGCCTCGACGCTGCGCCGCAGCCAGGGCTCCTCCTTCCAGGCCAGCACGATCGCGCTGACCCTGGGCAGCTGACCCTCGCTCATCCGAGCAGACCAGGGGCTTCGCACGCCTCGTGCAGCATGGCGCGCCAGTCCGGCAGCGGTGACAGGTCCACGTCGCGCCACCGTGCGTGCCCGAGCACGCTGTACGACGGGCGCCGCGCGGGCCGGGGGAACCGGTCCGAGGTGGTGGGGTGTACCCGGTCGGGGTCCAGCCCGGCCTCTTCGAAGATCGCGCGGGCGAAGTCGTACCAGGTGGTCACCCCGCACGAGGTGGCGTGATAGGTGCCGGCCGGCGCGGCGCCCTGCCGGGCCCGTTCACCCAGCTCGACCAGGCGCCGGGCCAGCGAGTACGACCAGGTGGGCTGCCCGCGCTGGTCGCGCACCACGTCCAGGGTGTCGCGATCGGTGGCGAGCTTCAGCATCGTGGTGACGAAGTTGCGCCCGTTGGCGCCGTAGAGCCACGCGGTGCGCACTACGTACCCGGCCGCGGGCAGCAGTTCCCGTACGGCCACCTCACCGGCGAGCTTGCTGCGCCCGTACGCGTTGATCGGAGCCGTTGGCGCGTCCTCGGGGTACGGCGCGGTGGCGTCGCCAGCGAAGACGTAGTCCGTGGACAGGTGCAGCAGCCGCGCCCCGGTGGCCGCACAGGCGGCGGCGAGGTTGCCGGCCCCCGCGCCGTTGACCGCGGTGGCGCCGGACTCATCGGCCTCGGCGCCGTCCACATCGGTCCAGGCAGCAGCGTTGATCACCACATCGTGGCCGGCGACGCGGGCGTGTACCGCCGCGGCATCGGTGATGTCGAGCTCGGGGTGGTCCACCGCGGTAAACCGGGCCCCGTGCTGCTGCAGAACGTCCACCAGGTCCCGGCCGAGCATGCCGGCGGCGCCGGTCACCAACCAGTTGGTCATGGCGCTCATTTCGCCAGCGCCGCGCGCTCCTTGAGCGGCTCCCACCAGGCGCGGTTGTCGCGGTACCAGGTGACGGTCTCGGCCAGCCCGCTGGCGAGGTCGACCGCCGGGGTGTACCCGAGCTCGTTGGAGATCTTGGTGATGTCCACCGAGTACCTCAGGTCGTGCGCCTTGCGGTCCTCGACGTACTCCACCGAGTCCCAGTCGGCGCCGCAGGCCGCCAGTAGCCGCTCGGTGAGCTCGCGGTTGGTCAGCTCGGTACCGCCGCCGATGTTGTACACCTGACCGGCGCGCCCCTTGACCATCGCCAGGTGGATGCCGGCGCAGTGGTCGGCGACGTGCAGCCAGTCGCGCACGTTGCCGCCGTTGCCGTACAGCGGTACCTTCTTGCCGTCGAGCAGGTTGCTCACGAAGAGCGGGATGACCTTTTCCGGGAACTGGTAGGGCCCGTAGTTGTTGGAGCAGCGGGTGACCACCACGTCGAGGCCGTGGGTCCGGTAGTACGCCAGCGCCAGCAGGTCGGAGCCGGCCTTGCTGGCCGAGTACGGCGAGTTGGGCGCGAGCGGCCACTGCTCGGTCCAGGAACCCTCGGTGATCGAGCCGTACACCTCGTCGGTGGAGATGTGCACGAAGCGGCCGACGCCGTGCCGGCGGGCGGCGTCGAGCAGGGTCTGGGTACCCAGCACGTTCGCGATCACGAACGGCGCGGCGCTGTGGATCGAGCGGTCCACGTGCGACTCAGCCGCAAAGTGGACGATCACGTCGATACCACCGGCCGCTCCGACGATGCCGTCGACCACGTCGTCGTCGCAGATGTCGCCGGGCACGAAGCGCAGCCGCGGATCGTCGGCGACCGGGTCCAGGTTGGCCCGGTTGCCGGAGTAGGTCAGCTTGTCGAGCACGGTGACCTCGGACAGCTCAGCCGGCGGTACGCTGCTGAATCCCCCGCCGAGCAGGGTGCGGACGAAATGTGAACCGATGAAGCCGGCACCGCCGGTGACGAGGATCCTCACGAGGCGGGAAGTCTAGTCGACCGGCGGGGACGACCGCGTCCACCGGGGCGGTAGGCTGCCCCCGGTGCGCGCGAGGAGCGCCGCGGAGCAAGCCCCGCAGTCGCGAACGAAAGGAGGCGCAATGCGTGGCATCCTTCTCGCCGGTGGTACCGGTTCCCGGTTGTGGCCGATCACCAAAGCGGTCTCCAAACAGCTGATGCCGGTCTTCGACAAGCCGATGGTGTACTACCCGCTGACCACGCTGGTGATGGCGGGAATCCGGGAGATCATGGTCATCACCACCCCGGACGATCAGCCGCAGTTCCAACGGCTGCTCGGCGATGGCAGCCAGTTCGGGCTGCGGATCGAGTACGCGGTCCAGGCCAGCCCGGACGGCATCGCCCAGGCGTTCCTGATCGGCGCGCAGTTCATCGCGGATTCCCCGGTGGCGCTGGTGCTCGGCGACAACATCTTCCACGGGGTCGGGCTGGGCCGGCAGTTGCGCGAGAACACCGAGATGCGCGGCGGGCGGGTCTTCGCCTACCCGGTCGCCAACCCCGAGGCGTACGGCGTGGTGGAGTTCGACGGCGACGGTAGGGCGCTGTCCATCGAGGAGAAGCCGGAGAAGCCGCGCTCGCGGTACGTGGTGCCGGGGCTGTACTTCTACGACGACAAGGTCGTGGAGATCACCCGTTCGCTGCGCCCCAGCGCGCGTGGCGAACTGGAGATCACCGCGGTCAACGCCGAGTACCTGCGCCGCGGCGAGCTCGCGGTGACCGTACTGGACCGGGGTACCGCCTGGCTGGACACCGGTACCTTCGCCTCGCTCGTGCAGGCCTCGGAGTTCGTCCGGGTGATCGAGGAACGGCAGGGCTTCAAGATCGGCTGCGTCGAGGAGGCGTCGTGGCGGGCCGGTTTCATCGACGACGCCCAGCTGCGCAAGCTCGCTGAGCCGCTGACCAAGAGCGGATACGGCGACTACCTGCTGAACCTGCTCGAGTGGAACACCTGACGCACGGCGCGGTGGGCCCACGCTTGCCGGGCGCCGCGAAGTCTGACAAAGTACCCGCCGTGACCGATGCCGAGACGCCGTCGACCGAAGGTACCGACTACACCGATCGGCTGCGGCGCATCGGCGGTGCGCGTTGGAAGCAGGTCCTCGATGTGCAGGCGCCGTACCGGTGGAACGTGCGCCGGCTCAACCTCGGCCGGACCCTCGATGTCGGCTGCGGAATCGGCCGCAACCTCGGCCACCTGGGCGGGCACGGCGTCGGCGTGGACCACAACGCCAGCTCGGTCGAGCTGTGCCGGGCGCAGGGCCTGACCGCGGTCACCGTCGACGAGTTCTTCGCCTCGGAGTACGCCAAGCCGGACGCCTTCGACTCGATGCTGGTCGCGCACGTGGTGGAGCACATGAGCGACGAGCTGTCCCGCGAGGTGATCAACTCGTACCTGCCGTACGTGCGCTCCGGCGGCGCGGTCGTCTTCATCACCCCGCAGGAGCGTGGGTACTCCAGCGACGCCACCCACGTGCGGTTCATGGACTTCACGCAGGTCGGCAAGCTCGCCGTCGACCTGGGACTGCGGGTGCGGAAGAGCTACTCGTTCCCGCTGCCGCGGATCTTCGGCAAGCTGTTCACCTACAACGAGTTCGTGGTCGTCGCGGAGAAGCCGTGAAGATCCGACCCTTGACCATCGCCGGCGCCTGGGAGATCACCCCGGTCCAGCACGGCGACCCGCGTGGGCTGTTCATGGAGTGGTACCGCTTCGACCACCTCGAACCGGTGCTCGGGCACCCGCTGCGGCTGGCGCAGGCCAACATGTCGATCTCGGCCCGCGGGGTCGTGCGGGGCCTGCACTTCGCCGACGTACCGCCGGGCCAGGCCAAGTACGTCACCTGTGTGCGCGGCGCGGTGCTCGACGTGATCGTCGACATCCGGGTCGGCTCGCCCACGTTCGGCCAGTGGGAAGGGGTACGCCTCGACGACGTCGACCGGCGCGCGGTGTACCTCGCCGAGGGGCTGGGCCACGGCTTCTGCGCGTTGACCGACGAGGCGACGCTGACGTACCTGTGCTCCGAGCCGTACAACCCCACGGGCGAGCACGGCGTACACCCGCTCGACCCGCAGCTCGCCATCGCCTGGCCCGCTGACGAGCCCCAGCTCTCCGCCCGGGACGCCGCCGCGCCGACCCTCGCCGAGGCGCGCGCGGCGGGGCTGCTGCCGCAGTACCGCGCCTGCCAGGCGTTCGCCGCGCAGTTGGACGCGCAGGCGGCCCGAACAGCCGGGCAAAAAGGGGACTGAACCAATCGCCGGGGCCACAAGCCGGCACAACCGGCCTTTGCCGGCTAATGTCTGCCCATGGACCGGCGCATCTTCGGACTGGAGACCGAGTACGGGGTGACCTGTACGTACCGCGGGCAGCGTCGCCTGTCGCCCGACGAAGTGGCGCGGTACCTGTTCCGCCGAGTGGTCTCCTGGGGCCGGTCCAGCAACGTCTTCCTGCGCAACGGCGCCCGGCTGTACCTCGACGTGGGCTCGCATCCGGAGTACGCCACCCCGGAGTGCGACTCGATCACCGACCTGGTGGTACACGACCGGGCCGGCGAACGGATCCTCGAGGGGCTGCTCGTCGACGCCGAGAAGCGGCTGCACGACGAGGGGATCGCCGGCGAGATCTACCTCTTCAAGAACAACACCGACTCGGCCGGCAACTCGTACGGCTGCCACGAGAACTACCTGGTCTCCCGGCACGGCGAGTTCGGCCGCCTCGCCGACGTCCTGATCCCGTTCCTGGTCACCCGCCAGCTCATCTGCGGCGCCGGCAAGGTGCTGCAGACCCCGCGCGGTGCGGTCTACTGCCTGTCCCAGCGGGCCGAGCACATCTGGGAGGGCGTCTCCTCGGCGACCACCCGGTCACGCCCGATCATCAACACCCGCGACGAACCACACGCGGACGCCGAGCGGTACCGCCGGCTGCACGTCATCGTCGGCGACTCGAACATGAACGAGGTCACCACGCTGCTCAAGGTGGGCAGTGCCGACCTGGTGCTGCGCATGATCGAGGCCGGCGTGCCGACCCGCGACCTCACCCTGGAGAACCCGATCCGGGCCATCCGCGAGGTGAGCCACGACGTCACCGGACGGCGTAAGGTTCGCCTCGCCAGTGGCAAGGAGTGCAGCGCGCTGGAGATCCAGCAGGAGTACCTCGCCAAGGCCGTCGAGTTCGTCGAGCGCCGGGGGGCCGACGCAACCACCAAGCGGGTCCTGGAGCTGTGGGAGCGGGTGCTGAACGCCGTCGAGTCCGAGAATCTGTCCAAAGTGGAACGCGAGATCGACTGGGTGACGAAGCTCCGGCTGATCGAGGGGTACCAGCGCCGGCACGACCTGCCGCTGTCGCACCCCCGGATCGCGCAGCTGGACCTGGCGTACCACGACCTGCGTCGCGGCCGCGGCCTGCACGCGTTGATGGAGAAGCGGGGCACGGTCGACCGGGTCGCCTCCGACCTGGAGATCTTCCAGGCCAAGGAGACGCCGCCGCAGACCACCCGGGCGCGGCTGCGCGGGGAGTTCATCCGGCACGCCCAGGAACGCAGGCGCGACTTCACGGTGGACTGGGTGCACCTCAAGCTCAACGACCAGGCGCAGCGCACCGTGCTGTGCAAGGACCCGTTCCGGGCGTACGACGAACGGGTCGACCGCCTCATCGCCAGCATGTGACCGCTGCGGCTTCCGGCCGCACGCCCGGCTGCGCCCGCGGGCACCGATCGGCTGCTACCTCTGATCCGGTAGGAAGGTCGGCGACGGGTTCGGGCCGATCCGCAGCGAGTCGCCGCGGGCGATCAGCCGGACCTCGGGCACCCAGACCAGCCGCGCGTCAGCCTTGACCACGCACGCGACAGCGCCGCCGAACCGGGCGTAACTGAGGTCTCCGTCGACCAGGAGCTCGCGAGGACCCACCCGAAACACATAGAGCTCGTCGTCCTCGACAATCTGCCGGTCGTCGAGGCAAAATGTGCCGTCCCGCCAGGTTGGGGGGAGCGTGTCTCGCACCAGGCCACGTGCCTGCTCGTAGCTGACCATCATGGCGCACCGCGGGCCGAGGCGGAGGTGGCGAACTCGTCGACCACACCGGACTCCGGCGTCGCGTCATCGACGCGGGCGTACGCGCTCCAGGTCGCCATGCGGAAGTAGTGCTCGACATCGGACCGGCCGGTCTGCGGGTCGACGAACCGGACCGTTGCGCCGACGTTCAGCACGCTGAACACGTGCCCGCCGCCATACAGCCACAGCACGGCGACAAAGCCACGCGATCCCGGACCGTGACCGGCGAAGGTCCGGCGAATGTCCGCCAGTGACGCCGGCAGGAAGCGCACCCGCCATGCCTGCTCGATGTCGGCCATCGGGCGTCCGCCGCCGCTCCCCGGACCGGGCATGAACCGTTGGGGCAGGCCGGTGGCCTTGACGTCCAGACCCCGACGCCGGAGCTCAAACGCCTGGACACAGTGCGTACAGTTGCCGTCGAAAGGGTCCACGACAGGGTCAGACAACCAGTGTGGGGTTGGGATTCGGGCGGACCCGTATGGTCGGGTCGGGGCCCACAACCACTGACGGCAACCATTCCAGTCGGCCGTCGGCCTTGTACACCACGGGTACTCCGCCGGCCACGAGGAACGACATGTCGCCGTCCACGAGGCACTCCCGCGCGCCCACATCGAAAACGTAGAGTTGGTCGTTCTCGGCGATCTTCCGGTCGTCAAGGCAGAAGGTGCCGTACTGCCAACCAGGTTCCAGGGCTTGCCGCGCGATTTCGCGGGCTTGCTCGTAGGTGACTACCACCGGAGAGTCTCCTATGGTCCGGGCGTGACGAACACGCCGATACTACCGGGCGAAGCGTCCACGACAGGCGGTCAGACCGCCAGGGTGGGGTGGGGATTCGGGCGGACCCGTATGGTTGGATCAGTACCGACAACGGCTGAGGGCAGCCACTCCAGCCGACCGTCCTCCTTGTAGACCACCGGCGTGCTGCCGGCGACAGCGAACGAGATGTTGTCGTCGATGAGGTACTCCCGTGCGCCGACCGAGAATGTGTACATCTCGTCGTTCTCGGCGATGGTGCGATCGTCCAGGCAGAATGTGCCGAACGGCCAGTCAGGTGCTGTTGCCTGCCGCACGATCTCGCGGGCACGCTCATATGCGACCGGCACCGGAGAGTCTCCTATGGTCTGGGCGTGACGAACGCGCCGATACTACCCGGGGTAGGCAGATCGTCGAGCCGCATGTAGGACGTGCTATGGCCCTGCGTGAAGTAGTGCGCGACGTCGGTTGAGCCGGTCTGGGCATCGACGAAGCGAACATTGCCGTCGACGTTCTCCACGCTGAAGACGTGACCACCGCCCTGGTTCCACCTAGTCGCGACGAAACCGCGTGATCCTGGCCCGGCCTGTTCGAAGGCCTGAACAATGTCGGCGTGGCTCCCCTTTGTCAGGTTGCGTCCCCAAACCTGTTCGACGGTTCCCGGCAGCCGACCTCCCGGCCAGTTCATGTTGGGTTGGAACTGCTGCGGCAGTGGCGCGGCCTCGACATCGAGGCCGCGGCGGCGCAGCTCATATGCCTGAATGCAGTGCGTGCAGTTCATGGAGTAGGCCGGATCGGCCGGGTCGAAGTGGGGGTTGACCCGGCGCAGGTCATCCGCGAGCTGGTGTTCGAAGCGTTCTGCGGCCCGGCGCTCGGCCCGCGCCGCGAACTTCGACTCGACTTTCCTGAGGAGGTCCTTGGCCTTTTTGAGGATGTCTTTGATGACGGTCTCGACGAAGGCGACGACCTTCTGGAGGATCAGTCGGCAGATCGCCCGGGTGGCGGCGATGAACCCGGGCGTGGCCGCGGCGGTGGCGCCGAAGGTGGCGAAGGCGGCGGCGATGGCGGTGGCGACCTGGATCGCGAGGAGAGTCAGCTGGACGATAAAGGCGATCTTCAATGCCAGAGTGACGATGGCGAACGCGATCAGGGCGGCGCCGATGGTCGCCGCGGCGAGCGCATCCTCGGCCAGCCGACGCTGTAGCTGATCCACCGTTGTCCGGCGGCGAACAGCAACTCCTCTTCGGCGTGTGGCCAGGTCAGGCCGACCCAGCCGAGCGGCTCGGTCAGCCAGCCGGGAAGCTGCAGGCCCACCGTCATCCGCTCCAGGAATCGTTGATCGCGGTGAGCTGGTCGCCGGCCAGCTGGTCATTGCGGGCGGCGCCGAGCGCCCAGTCGTAGAGTCCCTCGGCCGCGTACCCGAGCTGGCCGGCGTGCGAGCCGAGCACGTCCAGGGCGTGGCTGAGTACCTCGAGGTAGGCCAGGCCGAACAGGCTGCCCTGCTCGTCGTGGCCCCAAGGGTTGTCGGTGGTGATGGTCGCCTGCAGGGACTGCAGGCTGGTGTCGAGGTCCTCGGCGCACTGGCCTATGGCCCGCGCCGTGCCGGCCAGCTTCTCGGGATCGACCCGGATCTCGGTCATCGCGGTCAGCGCCGATCGAGCTGGCGCAGCGCCGCGTCCAGCCCGAAGATCATCTTGTCGAAGCCGCGGGTGGCCTGGATGGTTACCTCGTCCAGGGTGGAGCTCAGCGCCGCAGGGTCCAGCGCCGGCAACGACCCCAGGAGCTCGCTGGACTGGCGTTGCGCGTCGTCCTGCGCGGTCCGCACCGCCTCCAGCACGTACTCGGCGATCGCTGTGGTGCCCGCCCGCAACAGCACCGGGTCGATCGTCAACACCTCCAGGCGGCCGAACGCCGACACTTCGACCCGGACCCGATCCGCGCCAGCGGTACCGATCCCACGGACCTCGGCCACCTCACCGGAGCCGTCCACTGCCTGGCCACCTCCGGTCCTGCGCAGCAGACCGGCAACCTCTTCCAGAGACCGGGTCACCCCGGATGGGTCCACCCCGTTCGACACGCCCACTGCCGCCTCCCCCATCCTGTCGGCGCGCCCACGTTGCGCCTTGTACCCGCACACCACGGCCAGCCTGTAGTGCACGATCAACATCGACGATCCGTCGATGACCGGATCCTGCGCCGTGACCGGGGGCGGGCCGCCCCCGGTCACGGACTACTACTGCGCGACGACGATTGTGGTCATGATCTTGTCGGCGAAGGTCTGCCGCTTGGCGTCCCACAACGGGAACAGCCAACCGATGTAGCAGGCCAGGCTGTCGGCGATGTGGCAGAGGTCGCGCAGGAAGGCCGAACCGGCGCCGATCGGCCGGCCGGTCTGCTCGCCGACCAGGCGGATCTTCATCGCCTTGCGACCCCAGGTCTGACCGGTGTTGCCGCCCTGGATCCACCGGTTGTAGATGGTCAATCCGAGGGCGATGAGCCCGCCGATGCCGAAGAAGATGAAGCCGATACCGAACCCGGCGCCAACCGTCGGGACGGTGCCGTTCTCGATGCTGGTGGTGCTGACACTGCTCGCCGCGACAATGGCGCCGATACCGTAGAAGATTCCAGCCGGCACGCCGACGATCAGGTAGTCGATGAGGTAGGCGCCGACCCGTTGGCCCCAGCTTGCGTACGGTACGGGCGCGGCATACCCCGCGGGCGGGTAGGCACCGGGCGGGTAGCCGCCCTGCGGGTAGCCGCCCTGCGGGTTTGCGCCCTGCGGGTAGCCACTGGGCGGGTATGCCCCGGGAGGATAGGACATGAGCTGCTCCTGTTGGTAGGGATCTACGGCATGACGTCACATCGATGCATATCAGACGTAGCCAAGCCGGTGGAGTTGGAAGGCCCAGCTTGCCACGGCCAGTACGCCGACCAGCCAGCCGCACCGCCGACGCGCTGCCGGGGACCACGGTACCGGCGGCTGCACCAGCCCGGCCGCCCGGATGACCACCAGCACCGCTCCGGCCGTGACCAGCGCAGCCAGGCCGAACACGAACGGGTTGGCCGACAGCGCGGCCCCGAGATCGCCCCGGGCCAGTCCGACCGCAGCCGTGGTCATTCCGCAGAGTGGACACGGTACGCCGGTCAGCCAGCGCAGCGGGCACGGCGGCACGATCCGGTGTACCGCAGGATATGCCGCCACGACCGCTGCTACCGCGACCCCGAACCCAGCGATGCGCTCGGGTACCGAGAAGTCCCGCATCCGCAGTGACCGCTCCCGTGCCCTGATGTGCCCGCACCGTGACATGGGTCAGGCCTGGGCGAGCAGCGAGGCGGCGTACCGGCCGGCTGCCGCGGCGGCGAGAAAGTACGCGTGGTCGGCGTCGAGATCGCGCCCCATCGTGGAGAGCTTGAGCGGCAACGCCCGCAGCGCGTCGTCCAGCCCGTCCACGGGCACCTGCACCACTGCGTGCCGCTCGCGCAACGGGGCGAGTGCCACCTCGACGGCGGCGCCCAGCACCGGATCGAGCCCCTCGGGTACCACCAGCTCGGCGCGGGCCAGCGCGACCCGCCCATACGCGATGAGGCTGTGCTGCGACACCGCGTGGTGGCGCGGTCGCGGGTCGGCGGTCGAGATGCGCAGCGAGCCGACCGGGCGCCCGCCCAGCGCCGCCGCCGCGTTGACCGCCTCGCCGACGGCAGTACCGGAGAAGCCCCAGCCGGTACCGGTCCCGAGGTTGCCCGGCCCCTGTGCCACCACCACGACATCGGCGCCGAGCGCGTGCCGGGCCGCCAGCAGTCCACTGTGGACGTTGGTGGCTTCGAGGTCGCCGCCGAAGGCCTGGCCCACGGTGACCGTGCCGACGAGCCGTTCGGCCAGCGCGTCCAGCGTGCGGGAGAACCAGGCCGGCAGGGCGGCACCGTCGGTCATCACGTACGCCACCCGGGCCAGCGGCCGGTCGGCGTGCACCCCGGCGACCACCGCGGGCAGCGCCGAGTGCAGGTCGGCGGTGACCACCGGCATCCCGTCCAGCGAGTCGGCGTCGACCAGCACCGCGCGGTACGGCGACGCCTGCTCCTCAGCGCCCAGGACCGTCACCTGCAGCGGGGTGTACCGCGCCTTGACCACGTGCCCCGGTGCGTCGTCATCGCTGGGCAGCCGCTCGGGCAGCGCCACCACCAGGGCGTACCCACCGGTGCCCAACCCGAGGCTGAGCGCACCGACGTTGAGCAGTACCACATCGCCGACGACCGGCTCGCCGACCAGCGCCGGATAGGCCAGCGCCCGTACCGTCGACGGGTCGTCGGGGTGCCGGGGCTCGACGGCGGCGTCCAGTTCGACCGCGCCGCGCCAGCGCCGGCGCAGTGCGGTCACCGTCGCGCGTCGCCACCGGACCATGGCGTCACGGTAACCCGACAGCGGTGGCCACCGGCCATCAGCTCCAGGAGAGTCCGTCCAGCAGTTGCCGGAACTCCGCCGGAGAGACGCCGGGCGTTCTCCCGGACGTCCACAGCCGGAAGTACCACCCGTCGCTGGACCACACGGCGCCGCACGACGATCCGGACGGGGTGGTCCCGCACGGGTTGCTGACGTCGGACTGGTAGATCTCGACGGCCCGGCCGCCCAGGTGCACGGCGTCGACCAACCGTCCACCGGTTCCGGCCGGGTACGGCAGGGCGTCGAGGAACAGGGAGAGGCCATCCGGCAGCTCGTAGGCCCACGCCCAGTAGCTGGCGTCGAGCACGGTGGGCTGATGCACCTGGTACCCGCTGCCCGGCTTCGGCCACGGAAGCTGTGCTATCCGCAGCACCGGGCGCTCCTGTGCGACCGAGCCGTCGATCACCGGTCGGGTGCCGAGCGGCGCGTCAAGCTGCACGGCGGACGTCTGGCCGGCGCCGCCCGAGCAGCCGTCGACGGTGCCAAAACGCCGCGTCCTGATCGTGATCACGACCCGGTCGGCGTCCTGCGTCACGACGGTCTCCGCGATCTCCTGGCAGCCGTGCGGATCGTGGCCAAGGTCGGCTCTGGGAACTGAGAGAGGAATCTGGAGGTGGACGGTGCGGTCGTCGCGGTCCAGCGCCACCGAGACGAATCTAGCGTTCAGCCGGTCCGCTGCGGCGGCGGTCGCGCTGGGGTGCGGATCCTGGGCTGCGGGGCCGGGCTTCACCGTGGCCCGGCCCAAACCCTGGGTCAGCACTGCCACCGGCACTCCGATCAGCACCACGAGTACCGCGGCGGCGGCGGTGAGCAGCCGGGTGCGACGCCGGTGCGCCCGGCGGCGGATCGCCCGCAGCGGGGGGCGCAGCATCGACTCCGGAGGCTGTGGTACCGCCGCATCCACCAGCGCGGACAGATCCAGCCCGTTCATCCGGTCACCCCCCGATCCACCAGATCCCGCATGCTCGGATCCGCTCGCAAGGCCGCCAACGCCCGCGCCGTGTACGACTTCACCGTCCCCACCCGAATCCCCAGGACCTCCGCGGTCGCGACCTCCGTCAGATCAGCGTGAAACCGCAGCATCAGCACCGCCCGCTGCTGGCGCGGCAACGAAGCCAGCGCGCCGGCCAGTGCCTCGAAGTCCTCCACCACACCTCCCCACCGCAGCAACAACCTGACCCATCCGAAAGGTTGCCACCGCTGCGTCCGGCGGAGCGCCCTGCGTACCGGGGACCGTCGCGCTGCTAGCGTCGGGGTCGTGTCCCGCAGCCGCACCGAACGCCTGGTCAACCTGGTGATCTGCCTGCTCTCCACCCGCCGTTTCCTGACGGCGAGCCAGATCGCGGCGACCGTACCCGGCTACGAGCACGACCCGGCTGACCCCCGCGACCACGAGGCGTTCCAGCGCAAGTTCGAGCGGGACAAGGCGGAGCTGCGCGACCTCGGAGTACCCCTGGAGACCGGCACCACCAGTGCCTTCGACTTCGAGCCCGGGTACCGGATCGCCCGGCGGGAGTACGCGCTGCCGGATGTACACCTGGAGCCGGACGAGGCGGCAGCGGTGGGGATCGCGGCGCGGCTGTGGCAACACGCCGGGCTCGCCGCGGCGGCCTCCTCGGGCCTGGTCAAGCTGCGCGCCGCCGGCATCGACGTCGACCCGCACGCCACCCTGGGCGTGGAGCCGATGGTCACCGTCGACCCGGCCTTCGAGCCGTTGACCGCGGCGGTACGCGACCGGCAGGCGGTCACCTTCGACTACCGGGTACCCGAGGAGGACAGCGCGACCAGGCGGAGCCTGCAGGCGTGGGGGGTGGTGTGCTGGCGTGGCCGGTGGTACACGGTCGGCCACGATCTGGACCGCGACGCGGCCCGCTGTTTCCGGCTCTCCCGGATCGTCGGCGCGGTGCGGCGCAGCGGCCCGCCGGGGGCGTACGACCCGCCCGAGGTCGACCTGATCACCTATGTGGCGCGCTGGTCCGGGCCGGTGGAGCGCCCCGGCCGGGCGAGTGTGCTGGTGCGGCCGGGCAGGGGCGTGGGTATCCGGCGGCACGCCGAGAGCGTGCAGCACGGCGCGGACGGCACTGGGCCTGACGGCGACGATCTGCTGACGCTGCGCTACGCCGATGCCGAGTCCCTCGCCGGCTGGCTGGTCGGGTACGGCGCCGACGTACGGGTCGTCGATCCGCCGGAGGTACGCGACTTCGTGATCAAACGGCTGCACGAGATCAGCGCGGCGCATCCGGGCGTCGCAGCGCCGGCGGGCACCGCGCCCCGGGAAGCGGTTCGGTGAGCGGCTCAACGGATCGGTTGGGGCGGCTGCTCAACCTGGTGCCGTACCTGCTGGCCCGGCCCGGGGTCGCGGTGGAGCGGGCCGCGGCCGACCTCGATGTGACGCCCCGGCAGCTGCGCGACGACCTCGAGCTGCTCTGGGTCTGCGGGCTGCCCGGGTACGGCCCCGGCGACCTGATCGACATGGCGCTCGACGGGGACCGGGTCACGATCACCTACGACGCGGGGATCGACCGGCCGCTGCGGCTGACCCGCGACGAGGCACTGGCCCTGGTGGTGGCGTTACGGATGCTCGCCGAGATGCCCGGAGTTGGGCACGGCGAGATGATCGGGCGTGCCCTGGCGAAGATCGAAAATGCGGCCGGCGAGCACGCCGACGCGGCGGTGACCGTCCGGCTGTCCGGTGACAAGGAACGGCTGGAGGAGCTGCGGGGCGCGGTCGAGCGACGCCGGGCGCTGCGCATCACGTACTACACGGCCACCCGCGACGAGAGCAGCGAACGGGTGGTCGACCCGATGCGGGTACTCGTCGTGGGCGGCCGGGCGTACCTGGAGGCGTGGTGCCGGCGGGCTGAGGCGGTACGGCTGTTCCGGGTCGACCGGATCGACGCGAGTACCGAGCTCGACTCGCCGGCAGCGCCTCCGCCGCAGGCGCGCCCCACCGACGTCCGCGACGGGGTCTTCTCACCCGCACCGGACGCCCCACTGGTCACTCTGCGGGTCGGCCGGGGCGCGCGCTGGATCACCGAGTACTACCCCTGCACCGAAGTACGCGAGGAGCCGGGCGAGCACTGGCTGGTGTCGCTGCACGCCTCGGACCTCGGCTGGGCGCGACGGCTGGCGCTGGGCCTGGGCCCGGAGGTGAGCGTGCTGGCTCCACCAGAGCTGGCCGCCGCGGTGGGGGCCGAGGCGCGGGCGGCGCTGGCCGCCTACGAGGCCGCCGACCCGTCGCAGTACTGACGCTGCGCTACCGGAGCGGGGGACCCGCGGCGGTACTAAGGTCAAGCAGTGACCGGGTGGATCGTGCTGGGCGTGTGCGGGCTTGCGGTGGCCATCGCGGTGGCCACGGTGCTGGCGGTGCTCCGCCGGCTCGGCCCGTTGGACACCGTGCAGCGCCGGCTGCTGCGGCGCGCCGCCGAGGCGCAGGCCCTGAAGCCCGCCGTGGCGGAGCTGGAGCAGCGGCTGGTCGAGGTCGAGACGACGCTGCGGCAGGCCCAGGAGCATGCTGAGCTGATTCCGGCCCGCCGAGCGGGCAGGCACAGCGCCGATCCGCAGGGACGACGGTCACACCGGTCGAGCTGACCATCCCTCGCAGGTCGGAGCGGGGCGCACGTACGATAGGGCCGGTCAGCGACGCGACAGTGGTGAGGTGGCTTTCATGCGCGGTGGATTGCAAGCGTGGCACATCATCGTTCTGGTCGTCGTGTTGATCTTGCTGTTCGGCGCCAAGCGGCTGCCGGATGCGGCCCGCTCACTGGGGCGCTCGATGCGCATCCTCAAGGCGGAGACGCGGGGGCTGGCTGAGGACGACGTCGCCGGAAAGGCCGAGGCGCCCACCGCCCGCCAACCGCTCCCGCCGGCCGCCGACGGCCAGCCCAGCGCGAAGCCTGTGGTCGACCCGGTCGAGCGCGTACGCGACAACTGAGCCCGCGTCTGTCAACGGCACGTGAAGTCCCCGGTGCGCGGACGGCGAAAGGCGTCGCAGTTCGAGCGCGCTGCCGACGGCTCCATGACCCTCATGGAGCACCTGTACGAGCTGCGTAGCCGGCTGTTCAAGGCTTCGCTGGGTATCGTCGTCGGCTTCGCCGTCGGCCTCTGGCTCGCCCCGCGGGCCTGGGACTACCTCATCGAGCCCTACTGCACGCTGCGCCCAGCCGGACAGTGCCAGTTCTCCGGTGCGGTACTGGGCGACTTCCTGGTCAAGCTCAGGCTCGCGCTCTACCTCGGGCTGATGCTGGCGGCCCCGATCTGGCTGTACCAACTCTGGGCGTTCATCGCGCCGGGGCTGCACAAGCGGGAGCGCCGGTACACCTACGCCTTTGTCGGGGTGGCCGCTCCGCTCTTCCTCGCCGGCGCCGTGCTGGCCAACTTCATCATCGCCAAGAGCCTGGAGTTCCTGCTCTCCAACGGAGGCAGGTACACGATCGTTGTCGACCTGCCCGGGTACTTCGAGTTCGTCACGAACATCATGCTGCTCTTCGGCCTGGGCTTCGAGTTCCCGGTCGTGGTAGTGATGCTCAACTTCGCCGGCGTCGTGTCGGCCCGACGGCTGCTCAGCTGGTGGCGGGTAGCGATATTCCTGATGTTCGTTTTCGGGGCTATTGTCACGCCGACGCCGGACCCGTTCGGGATGACCGCCCTCGCCGCCGTGTTGTCGTTGCTCTACTTCGCCGCGGTGGGGGTGGCGTTCATCAACGACGCGAGACGACGTCGGCGGCGCCGCGAAGCGGAGCAGGGCAGCGTGGCCGACGACGAGGTCTCACCGCTGGCGCACACGGTCGAGCCGGTGGACGAGGCCGGGCCGCTGGAGGTGGGCCGGCGCACCGGGTCGGTCGACCCGTCTGGTCCGGTGAGGCCGTCGGATCCAGTCGGACCGTCGGGTCCGGTCGGGCCGGCGCAGCCGCTCGACAGCCGGTACGACGACGACGCCACATGACGACGACGCCACATGACGGCCGGCGCACCATGACGGCCGGCGTGGGCGGCGATCCGGGCCGCGTGCCGGGCGGCGATGCCGCCACGGTGGCGGTGCTGACCAACCCGGCGGCCGGACGGGGTCGCTACGCCGGCCTGCTTCCGCAGATCCTGACCCGGCTGGGCGCGGCGGGCCACCCGGTCCACGTCGTGCAGGCGGGCTCGGCTGCCGAGGCACCGACGGCAGTGCGGGCGGTGGTGGATGCCGGGGCGGCGGCTGTGGTCGCGGTCGGTGGGGATGGAACGGTGCACCTGGCTCTGCAGGCGGTGGCTGGTCGGGGCGTGCCGTTCGGCGTGGTGCCGGCCGGTACCGGCAACGACTTCGCGACGGCGCTCGGACTGCCCACGGATCCGCTGGCCGCAGCCGGGGCGATCGCGGCAGCGCTGGCCGCAGGGGAGACCCGACCGATCGATGCCGCCCAGGTCAGCACCCCGGATGGGCGTACCCGCTGGTACGCGGCGGTGCTCGGCGCGGGCTTCGACGCGATCGTGAACGAGCGGGCCAACCGGATGCGCTGGCCGCGCGGTCCGCTGCGCTACGACCTGGCGATCTTCGTGGAGCTGCTGAGGCTGCGCGCGCGGCGGTACACGCTGCGGCTGGACGGGGTGGCGTACCAGACCGGGGCGGTACTGGTCGCCGTCGGCAACACCGACTCCTACGGGGGCGGGATGCGGATCTGCCCGGCCGCTGACCCGACCGACGGCCTGCTCGACATCGTGGTGGCCGCGCGGATGGGGCGCCTGCGGCTGCTGAGCCTCAAACCGCGGCTGCGGCGGGGTACCCACGTCGGGAACCGCAGGGTGAGCACCTTCCGGGCCGGCACCGTCGAGATCGCCGCAGCGGGGATCGTCGCGTACGCCGACGGCGAGCGCACCTTTGCGCTGCCCGTCACGATCACCTGTGTGCCGGGCGCGATCAGGCTGCTCGGCTGAGCACAGCCCGACGGCGGGCCCCCGCTTCGCCACGCGGCCGGGGACTGCGTCGTGCGGCCGGGGACTGCGTCGTGCGGCCGGGGACTGCGCCGTGCGGTAACCCGGTTGGTCGCGCCGCTACTCTTGCTGTGTGACCAGCCCCGCCGAGCGGTACGCCGCAGCCCGCCGGCGAGCCTCCATCGCCGCCCGCAGCCCGGCCCTTGCCGAGTTCGCCGATGGGCTGGCGTTCGACCTCGACGACTTCCAGCGGGAGGCCTGCGAGGCACTGGAACGGGGCAACGGGGTGCTGGTCTGCGCACCCACCGGCGCCGGCAAGACCGTGGTGGGGGAGTTCGCCGTCCACCTCGCGCTGAGCGGGGACACCGGTGAGCACCAACGCAAGTGCTTCTACACCACCCCGATCAAGGCGCTCTCCAACCAGAAGTACCACGACCTGGTGGATCGGCACGGCACCGGCAAGGTCGGCCTGCTCACCGGGGACAACGCGATCAACGGGGACGCGCCGGTCGTGGTGATGACCACCGAGGTGCTGCGCAACATGCTGTACGCCGGCTCCGAGGCGCTGCGCGGACTCTCCTATGTGGTCATGGACGAGGTGCACTACCTCGCCGACCGCTTCCGCGGCGCGGTCTGGGAAGAGGTGATCATCCATCTGCCCGAGTCGGTGACCCTGGTGTCGTTGTCGGCGACCGTCTCCAACGCCGAGGAGTTCGCCGACTGGTTGGTGACGGTGCGGGGCGAGACCGAGGTCGTGGTCAGCGAACACCGGCCGGTGCCGCTGTGGCAGCACATGCTGGTCGGCAAGCGGATGTTCGACCTGTTCCACGACGCCGAGGCGGCGCGTACCCACGACGTACACCCGGAACTGCTCCGGTACACCCGGGAGACGATGCGCCGGATGGAGTCCGGCGATCCCGGGCGTAGTGGCCAGGGCCGTGGCGGGCGGGGCCGGCGCTGGCCCGCACCGCTGCGCCAGGACGTGATCGGCCGGCTGAACTCCGAGGGGCTGCTGCCGGCGATCATCTTCGTCTTCAGCCGCGCCGGCTGCGACGCCGCGGTGCAGCAGTGCCTGCGCGCCGGGATGCGGCTGACCACGTCCGAGGAGCGCACCGAGATCCGCGCGATCGTGGAGCGGCGGACCTCGGCCATCCCCGGCGACGACCTGCAGGTGCTGGGGTACTGGGAGTGGCTGGACGGGCTGGAGCGCGGGCTTGCCGCGCACCACGCCGGGATGCTGCCGGCGTTCAAGGAGATCGTCGAGGAGCTCTTCGTGCGGGGCCTGGTCAAGGCGGTCTTCGCCACCGAGACCCTGGCCCTGGGCATCAACATGCCGGCCCGCTGCGTGGTACTGGAGCGGCTGGTCAAGTACAACGGCGAGGCGCACGTCGACCTGACCCCGGGGGAGTACACCCAGCTCACCGGACGGGCTGGGCGGCGCGGCATCGACGTCGAGGGGCACGCCGTCGTGGTGTGGAGCCCCGAGCTTGACCCGCGCCACGTGGCCGGCCTCGCCTCGACCCGGACGTACCCGCTGCGCTCGAGCTTCCGGCCCTCGTACAACATGGCGGTCAACCTGGTTGGCAGCGTGGGCATCGCGGCCGCCCGGGAGCTGCTGGAGTCGTCGTTCGCCCAGTTCCAGGCCGACCGTTCGGTCGTCGGACTGGCCCGGCAGGTGCAGCGCAACCACGAGGCGATGGCCGGGCAGAGCGCCGAGTTGAGCTGTCACCTCGGCGACTTCGAGGAGTACTTCGCCATCCGGGTGGCGATCGCCGACCGCGAACGGGCGCTGGCCCGGCAGAGCACCGCGCAACGGCGCGCCGCGGCTGCCGACTCGCTGGAGCGGCTGCGGGTCGGCGACGTGATCCGGGTACCGTCCGGACGCCGCGCCGGTCTGGCGGTGGTCCTCGACGTGGGGAGCGCCGGCTTCGGCGAACCGCGTCCGCTGGTGCTCACCGAGGACCGCTGGGCCGGGCGGATCCCGGCGGGCGAGTTTGCCGGCCCGGTCGAGGCGCTCACCCGGATCCGGGTACCCAAACACTTCAACCACCGCTCACCGCAGGAGCGGCGCGACCTCGCCACCACGCTGCGCATCACCGCGCGCAGCACCGGACTGGCCGGTGCGGGCCCACGCCGTCCGGCCCGTACCCGGGCCGCCGCGGCCGAGGACGTCGACCTCGCGGAGCTGCGGGTCCGGCTGCGCCGGCACGTCTGCCACGGCTGCCCGCAGCGCGAGGAGCATGCCCGCTGGGCTGAACGGCAGTGGCGGCTGCGCCGCGAGACCGAGGCACTTCAGGAGAAGGTCGCCGGGCGTACCGGCTCACTGGCCCGTACCTTCGACCACGTCCGCGAACTGCTCACCGAACGCGGGTACCTCACCGACGATGGTGCGGTGACCGACGCCGGCCGGATGCTGTCGCGGATCTGGACCGAGGCGGACCTGCTGGTCGCCGAGTGTCTGCGCCAGGGCCTGTGGCAGCGGCTGGAGCCGGCTGAACTGGCCGCCGCGGTGTCGGTGGTGCTCTACGAGGCGCGCCGGGAGACCGACGACCGGGCGACGGTGCCGCGCGGCGCGGTGACCGACGCTGTGGAGGCGACCCTGCAGCTCTGGGCGGAGTTGGAGAGCGACGAGGCCGGGCGGGGCCTGCAGCTGACCCGGGCGCCGGATCTTGGCTTCGTCTGGCCGATGTACCGCTGGGCCCGCGGCGAACCGCTCACCAAGGTGCTCGCCAGTGTGCACGGGCTGGAGGGCGACATGCCGGCCGGGGACTTCGTACGCTGGGCGCGGCAGGTCGTCGACCTGTTGGGCCAGCTCTCCGACGCGGCTACGGCCGGCACCGAGGTACGGGAGACCGCCCGGCGGGCGATGACCGCGGTGAACCGGGGTGTCCTGGCCTACACCTCGGTCGCCTGAGCCTGGTCATCGCTCCGGACCCGCCAACTGTCCGCTCTGCCAATGTGTTGGCGCTGTCAGCTGGTCAGGCATCGGTCGGTGGGATGTAGTGAATCTGGTCGGCGGGAATGGCCGAGGCGACCGGCTCGGGATCGCTGGTCAGGAAGTAGGCGCCATGGCTGAGCGCCGCCCATACCGCGTGCGCGCGGGCCGGGTCGCCGTGGAACCGGTGGAGGTACCTGGACACCTTGGCCGCCTCAGCCGGTCCGAGGGGTAGCACGTGGATGCCGGGCACGGCGGGCAGCAGGACGAGCCGGGCGCGTGCCGCCGCGTCCGCGCCGACCTCGGCGTGCGCTCTGATCAGCGTCACCGTCGGCAGGGCCACGTATGCGCCCTCCTCGGCGATGTCGACGACCATTTCGCCGACGTGTACATGCCCTCGGGCATAGGACACCATCGCGGAGGAGTCCAGGACGGCCCGGAGCTCGATCTCGTCGTCGGTCATCAGGCCGCGGCGTCCCCGGCTTCGGGGTCTTCCACAGGGCCGTCGGTCGGCCAGGCCCCGGCGTCGATCAGCTGCGCGCGGCGCCTACTTTCGGTCAACTGCTCGGGCGTGAGCCGGGGCAGCGTCCCCTTGGCCTGCGCCAGACCCTCGTCGGTCAGGTCGAATCCGGCGGCCCGCAGTACCGTCAAGGCGGCCGTGGCGCGGTTCATGCGAGCGCGCACCGCGTCCGCGACCGCGGCGGAGGCGTTCTCCTCGCCGTCGAGGTACTCGGCGACATCGTCGGGCAGGCTCACCGTGATCCGCTTCGTCATACCCGAATCATATGGCACCGGACACGGCACGGCCCAGGTGCGGCCGCATGTCGACCTCGGCCCGGTCGTGGGCTACCGATGGCGCGTACCCGATGGGCTGCGCGGCGCCTACCCCGGCGGGCCCGCCAGCGCGTCGACCAGGCGGCGCATCGGGCTGGCAAGGTTCCACCGCTGGGCCAGCCCGGCCACCCGCTCGGGGTCGGTGGGGGCGGTCGGCAGTGCGCCGTCGGGCCCGGCCGTGCCGGCTGTGGCGGCCGTGCCGGTCGCCGGTAGCGGCACATCCTGCGCCACCCGTACCACGGTCGGCGCCACGGTCAGGTACTCGTGCGCGCTCACCAGCTTGCTTCGCAGTCCGGGCGCGAAGTCCGCCGCCGGATCGTCCACTGCGGACAGTACCGCGGCCAGGCTGCCGTACCGGGCGATGAGGCGTGCTGCGGTCTTCTCCCCGACGCCGGGCACCCCGGGCAGGCCGTCGCTCGGATCACCACGCAGCGCGGCGAAGTCGGCGTACCCCGCGGCCGGTACGCCGTAGCGGGCGAGCACCGCCGCGTCGTCGTACACCTCCAGCTTGGCCACGCCCCGGCCGCAGTAGAGCACCCGGACTCCGCGGGCGTCGTCGATGACCTGGAACAGATCCCGGTCGCCGCTGGCCACCTCCACCGGCCCCGGATCGTGCGCGGCGAGGGTACCGATCACGTCGTCGGCCTCGTACCCGGCCGCCCCGAATGCGGGCACGCCCAACGCGTCGAGCACCTCGAGGATGATCGCCACCTGCGGGGCGAGCGAGTCGGGTGCCTCCTCCACGCCCTGCGGGGTGAGCCGGTGGGCCTTGTAGGACGGGATCAGCTCGACCCGCCAGGCTGGGCGCCAGTCCTCGTCGAGTGTGCAGACGATCCGCCCCGGGCGCCGGGTACGGACCAGCGTGGCCACCATGTCGAGGAAGCCGCGTACCGCGTTGACCGGGGTACCGTCCGGGGCCAACGCCGCCGACTCGGGAATGCCGAAGTACGCCCGGAAGTAGAGGCTGGCGGAGTCGACGAGCAGCAGTGGGGCGGCGACCACTCCGGGTCGGGGCGCGGCGCCGGACGCCGCGCCGGGTCGGGGCGCGGCGCCGGACGCCGCCGAGCCCGAGTGGTCATTCACGCTGCCCAGCTTCGCACGTTGCCGACAAGCCCGGGGCTACCGGCCGGGACCGGGTGAACGCTCGTCAGCGGTCGGGGAGTGGAGCGGTCAGGTTGCGCTGGATCGTCGGTGCTATCCGGGCCACGAGGTCCTGCGGGTCGAGGCCGACGACCGGGGGGAGCCGCAGGATCTGGCGGCACAGCGCCAGGCCGAGCAGCTGGGTGGGCGGTTCCTGCGCCAGATCGTGCTGGAGGAGAAGGCGGTCGCTGAGGAAGGGGTGAACCTCTCTATTACTTGAACATGGTAGAAATTACCTATGCAAGTAAACAAGGACGAGGAGCGTAGCTTCACCGCCTCCGCGCGGCGGGCGCAGATCGTGCGGGCCGCGATCGAAACGGTCGCTGAGCTCGGATTCCCGGCTGCGTCGTTCGCGCGGATCGCTGAGCGGGCGGGCCTATCGAGCACCCGGCTGATCTCCTACCACTTCGCAGGTAAGAGTGAGCTGGTCGCCGCGATGGTCATCGAGGTCGTCTCGGCGCTCGGCCAGTTCGTCGGGGAGCGGGTGCGAAGCGAGGCAACTCCCGGCGGTGCGTTGCGGGGCTACCTGGCGGCCAACATCGAGTTCACCGCGGCTCACCGGTGCGAGATGAAGGCGCTGCTGGCCATCTTCACCAGCGGGAACTTCTCGTTCGACGCGATGCAGCAGGTGGACGTTCTAGCTCCGCTCGAGTCCATGTTGCGGGCAGGCCAGGCCAGCGGCGACTTCCGTAGCTTCGACGTCACGGTGATGGCCTCAGTCGTGCAGCGCTGTATCGAGGGCTTGCCGTTCCTGTTGGAATCGCACCCGCACCTCGACCCGGGCAGCTACGCCGCAGAGATCACAGCGTTGTTCGACCTGGCGACACGACGGGCGCCATGAGCGCCCGGTCAGCGGCGGTCAGGCAAGCCGTGCGCCGGGCTCCGATGACCACCGCTGTCACCGCACTGACCGCTCTGGTCGGGGCTGCGCAGTTCCTGTTTCCGGCGGTGCTGGAGGAACTACAGCGTGACCCCGCCGGGCTGCGTGCCGGTCAATGGTGGCGGCTCTTCACGCCCCTGCTGGTACAGGGAGCCGGGTGGGGGCAGTACGCCTTCAATCTGCTCGGCAGCCTCCTGGTCGGGGTAGCCCTCGAGGCCCGCTACGGTGCCCGCCGCTGGCTCGCCTTCTACCTGGCGGCAGGAATCGCCGGGATAGTGACCGCCTACCTCTGGCAACCGGACAGCACCGGCTCCGGCTCCTCGGATGCAGTCGCGGGCCTGATCGGAGCGCTCACCGCGTTGCTCTGGTCAGGCCGGCCTTTGCCGTGGTGGCCCGGTTACCTGTACGGAACCTTCTTCGCCTCCTATCTGACCGGGCTGGCAGCCGCGGGCCTCATCGCCGCGGTCCTCGCAGGCAACGCGACAACTGTGCTGGTCATGGCCGTCCGGCGCGCCGCACGCCCGAGGCTGGTGCGCGCACTGGTCAGCACCGTTGTCGCCGCCGGCGCAGTCGCGATGTCTGCCCTGCACGACGGACACGGAGTCGGTCTCCTCACTGGACTGATGCTGGGCTTCCTACTGCGACCGGCACAAGCGGGCCAGGCCGCCGCCGCCGATCCATGCGATTCCTCGGTGTGTTCGCCGGCGCGGTCCCGATGAGGTCCTACTTCTCGCTGCGTACCGCCGGGCGCCTGGTCGGTGTCGGCGGTCTCGCCGGGATGGTCCAGGCCGGGGTCCGCCGGAAGGTGCCACGGTAGGCGGGTCTGACGCCTATTCGAGGGCCTCCCGCAGTTCCTGCCGGGAGGTGATTCCCAACTTGCGGTAGGCGCTGGTGAGGTGTACCTCCACGGTGCGCATGGTGATGAAGAGGCCTTGGGCGACCTGTCGGTTGGTCTGGTCTTCGGCGGCCAGGCGGGCAACCCGACGTTCGGCCGCGGTGAGTGCTTCCGGACCGCTCAGCGTCGCTCGACGGGGACGCGCGCCAGCAGCGACGAGTTCCTCGCGCGCTCGACGGGCGAGCGCCTGGGCGCCGCAGCGGGCGGCGAGATCGAGACCCCGGCGGAGGGGTCCTCGAGCCGTGCTGCGTTCCCCTGCCCGCCGCAGGGCCGCGCCGTAGTCGACCAGGGCGCGGGCGCGTTCAAACTCGGCGGTGGATCCCTCGAGGATCGTCACGGACTCGTGGAGCAGCGCAATGCCCTGTGTGCCGCGCTCGATCAGGCCCGCGGCGCGCAGCGCGATGCCGATCGCGCGTAGGGCCCCGAACCTGCGAGCGAGCTCAAGCTCTTCAGCGGCAAGTTCGCGGGCGATCGTGGTCTCACCGAGGGCGAGGTGCCCGAGAGCCGCCTCAACGCGCCAATGCGCGAAGCCAGGGTTGGTGTACCCGGCGGCGGTCAGGCCCTCGCCGCAGGCATGCAGGTCGACCAGGGCGTCGCGGGGTCGGTTCTGGTGCAGCCGTAGCCGGGCCCGGGCCATCAGGATGAAGTGGGCGATGAGCCAGTTCAGGGGCTGGTCGGCTTCCATGCCCCGGTCGGCCAGGAGGTCCTGCGCCGCGGCGATCTCGCCCCGGTCCACCAGGGCGTCGACCAGTACGGCGACGGCGAGCCGGGAATCCTGGCCCCGGTCGTCGTAGATCTCGAGCGCGGCGCGCCCGTCGGCTTCGGCCTCGAGCAGACGCCCGGCATACAGAGCGGTGTGCGAGCGGATCATCGCCAGGTAGCCGAACGACGCGACATCGCCGCGGCATCGTGCCCAGTCGATCCCGCGATCGAGGAGGTGGAGGGCCGCCGCGTCCCGGCCGGCGATCCCGAGGCCCGCGCTGGCGAGGTTGACCAGGATCCACGGGTCACGGTCGGGAAGCGGGCCGGCAGCCGCCATCGCCGACAGGCGGGCTACCTCGTCGCTGGGGCGGTCGCCTGTGACGGCGCCACCAAAGGCCAGGGTCGCGAGGATCATCCGATCCACGTCCCCCCCGCCCCGCAGTTGTGGGGCAATCCGGTCCAGTCCCGCCATCCACCTCGGCGGCGGCTCCATGGAGGTGAAGCCGGCGACTGCCGTACCCAGAAGGATCCGCAGCGGGAGCTCAGAATCGCCGCCGCCGTCCGCGCCGCGGACCCGCTCGAATGTCTCGATCACTTCCCGGACCCGGCCCGTCCTCGCGAACAGCCCCCCGAGCTCCAGGGCGATCTCGACCCGTGCGCCCGGATGCTCAGCCAGCTCCAGCGCCGCCTGCAGGGCGGGTGTGGCGTCGTCCGGGCGGTTGAGCATCGCCATCGTCCGCCCCAGCTCGACGAGGACGGCGCCGCGACTGGCTGCGTCCGGTGGCTCGGCCAGCGCCCGTTCGAGGCAGGCGGCGGCGGGCTCCGGCGCGCCCCGGGCCAGCGCGCTCGAGGCCGCGGCGCGAAGCGCCTCGACGACCCAGGGGTCAGAGTCTGGCTCGGCCGCGAGCAGATGCGGCGTGAGCTGCTCGGGCGAGACTCCCTCGGCGGCCAGCATCAGCGCGGCACGCTTGTGTGCCTGGGCACGCAGTACGTCGCTCGTGTCCGCGTAGACCGCGGTTCTCACCAGAGGATGCACGAACTCGATCGGCCGGGTGGCGGTGACGATCGCCTCGTGTGCGAGCGCGTCGGTGAACTCGGCGGCCGTCCGCGGGTCGAGCTCCGCCAGCGTCGCCGCCCGCCGCAGCTCGGCGGCCGGGCCGAGGACGGCCACCGCCTGCGCGAGCCGCACGGCCTTCGGCCCCAGGCGCGCCAGGCGGGTGAGCACAGCCCTGGCGATGGTCTCGGTGCGCAGGACCTCGACTCGCGGCGCCTCGGTCGCCAACGGGGGTATGCCGTCGTCACGGAGGCTGGCCAGCGCCTCGGAAAGCAGGAACGGGTTGCCGCCGCTGGCCCGGGCACACGCCCGGCAGAACGCCTCCTCGGCATCGCCGGACAGTGCTTCGCGGACGAGTGCGCCGACCGCGTCATCGCTGAGCGGACCCAGGCGCAGCACCTGCGGCTCGACGCCGCTCAGGGCGCGCGCCGCCGCACCGAGCTCGCCCGACGGGGGTGGCCGCCCGGCGAGCATGAGCAGCACCGGTAAGTCGGCGACCCGTCTCGCGAGGTGGGAGAGGAACCGGAGCGAGGCCTCGTCGGCCCAGTGCACGTCATCCACCGTGACCACGAGCGGCCCACGCTCGGCCAGGTTCGAGCACAGCCAGTAGAGCCCGTGCACGACGCTGCCCATGGCCGGCGCGGCCTCGCCGGCAGCTCCGCCGCCGCCGAACACCGGAGCGGCAAGACCGGCGGCGTCCGCGAACAGCTCCGCACGCACAGCTGACGACACGGCTCGCAGCTGCGGTTCGAAGAGTTGCCGCACGATCGCGAACGCCAACTCCCGCTCGAGCTCGCCACCCGTCGCCCCAAGCGAACCCATCCGGTGTTGCGCGGCGCGCTCATGCGCGGCTGCGAGCAGCGCCGTCTTTCCGATCCCGGGTGGGCCCTCCACCAGCACCGTGCGGCCGTGCCCGGTACGGGCGTCGGCCAGAAGCTCCTCGATCTGCCGCAGTTCCCGATCTCTCTCGATCAACACCCCGCACACCCCCCAAGCGCGGTCAGTCGGAAAAGTCTTCGGTGGACACCACAATGACAGCTGCCGCCTGCGAGGGCCACGCTACTGGGTATGACAATCGGGGCCGGCCGCCGGATCTCGCGGGTTGAGGTCGCCCGGTACAGCAGCCGCATTTCGTTTATGGGCGCCGGTCGATGATTGATTCCGACAGCTCCGACCCTTCGCCGATCATCCTCGGCGTTGCTCCGTGGAAGAGCCGTCGATGACCACGAAGTCGATACAGGAGGTCAGGAATGCGAAGAGTCCTGCTTCTGATTGCGCTAGTTCTCGTGGGACTCGTCGCGTTTGTGCTGCTCAAGGACGTCAACATTGCGCCGGGCGACGGAGGTACCCAGCAGCCGGAGCAGGTGGTCTCGAGGTCAGCTCAGACAGGTGGTGGCGTGCCGAGCACGCCGGCGTCGAAGGGGGTCCCGGCGCAACCGGCCCGTCTCAGCGGTTGCGACAAGGTGCCCAACGGCAACACGTGCCGGCTACAGGGATCCGGTTTCGGCTTTGGTGAGGAGGTTACGTTGACCTTCGCCAATACCGGGACGCCACCCCAGCACGTCCGGGCCGATCAACAGGGGAACTTCACCCACCCGGTCAGCATCCTCAGCAGGCCGGGCGTCGTGATCACCGTGCAGGCTCAGGGTCGTGATTCCGGACGTAGCGCATCGCTCTCATACACGCTCACGTGATCTCCCAACGCGAGACCGGTCCAGTTCCCGATGTCGTTAACCCTGGAGGCCAACGCGATGAGCACCCGTCTCTACACCCTTCCCATCGACCACGAGGACAGGTACCTGAGTGGAGCCAGGCACGAGCCGAGGAGCATCGATGGCTTTGACGTCGACCCTGCCGAGCGGGGGCCGGACGAGGTTCACCGCATCAGTACTCACCCGCCTCATGACCGGCTCCGTGGTCCTGCTGGTGGCCTTCGGGACGGCGGGATGCCGCGCCGGGGACCCGCCGGGCGCCGGTGGAAGCGGCGGCGCTGGTGGAAGCAGCGGTGCCTGCCGCCAGGCCGGACCCCTGACCAGGGATCTACTTCCTACGTTCGGCGCGGCCGAAACCACTACGAAGCAGAACCCGTGCTTCGGCTTCGCCGATCTGGTGAGTCAGGCCACCGGTCTGATCCCGGTCGGTGACAGGTCCAGTGTGGATGACTTCATCCGCGGCGTGGACACACTCGTCAAGAGGGTGGCCGCCCTCGCGGACGTAGTCCAGTGTGGCTACGAGACTGACCGACTCGCGATCGCCATCTACCAGAACCACGCCACTCTGTGGTCCGTCGGGGTTGTCGCCGTCGTCCGTGGCGACCTCGGGGCCGCATTGGACACGTCCGTCTGCTTCCTTCGCAAGCAGCTGTCACCCCCCGGTTCTGACGCCAGCTACGTCAGCGGGCCAGCCGGTCCGCAGCCGACGTTCTGCTTCGATGCAGTGAGCCGGACGCGAGGCGGAGAGAGGTACACGGTCATGTGGGTCGGTTCGTCTGACTTCATGTGCTGGGACCTGACCAACCAGCTCGATAGCGGCAGGCCCGAGGGCGACGGCATCACCAGCACGGTCAAGGCGGTGCCGGACGTGGCCGTCCGGTCCGGGCCTTCCACCAGGACGGCCCTCGTCGGCCGGGCCGACACCGGCGAGGTCGGCGAGGTGAGCTGCTACCGCAGGGGCGAGACCGTCAGCGGCAGGCGTGGCACCAGCGACCTGTGGGATCTGACCACCGTCAACGGCATGACCGGGTTCATCGCCGACGTCTGGCTCGACACCGGTGGCGATGTCACCAAGAAGATCAAGCCCTGCCCGCCCACCTGAGGCGCCGGCCCAGGCCCGAACGACCGTTAGGCTCACGGCGTGGCCGCAAACCCGCACTCTCACGTCGACCGGATCCTGCCGTCCGAGGAGGCCTACGCGCTGCTGGAGCTGACCCGCGAGCTGGCCGACGCCGAGCTGGCCCCACGGGCCGCCGACTTCGAGGAGCGCGGGGAGTTCCCGCGGGAATTGCTGCGTACCCTCGGCAGATCCGGACTGCTGGGCCTGCCGTATCCCGTGCAGTACGGCGGCGGCGGACAGCCGTACGAGGTGTACGTCCAGGTCGTCGAGGAGCTAGCCCGACGCTGGCTGGCGGTGGCCGAGGCGGTGTCGGTGCACACGCTGGCCTGCTACCCGCTCGCCGGGTACGGCACCGAGGCGCAGCGGGAGCGTTGGCTGGCGGCGATGCTGGGCGGGGAACTACTCGGCGCGTACTGCCTCTCCGAGCCCAGCGCCGGCTCCGACGCGGCGTCGATGACCACCCGGGCCGTCCGCGATGGCGACGACTACGTGGTCACCGGTACCAAGGCCTGGATCACCCATGCCGGCATCGCCGACTTCTACAACGTGTTCTGCCGTACCGGCGGCCCAGGCCCGGGCGGCGTCTCGTGCCTACTCGCCGACGCGGCCACACCGGGCGTCACCCCGCAGGCCCGCGAGCGCACGATGGGGTTGCGCGCCTCCCCGGTGGCGCAGGTCGCCTTCGACGGTGCGCGGATCCCGGCCGACCGGCTGCTGGGCGAGCAGGATCAGGGTTTCCGGATCGCGATGACGGCCCTCGACGGTGGGCGGCTGGGGATCGCCGCGAGCGCGGTGGGGCTGGCCCAGGCTGCGCTGGACTACGCGGTGGCGTATGCCTGCCAGCGTGAGCAGTTCGGCCGGCCGATCGTGCAGTTCCAGGGGCTGGCGTTCCTGCTGGCCGACGCGGCCACCCAGATCTCGGCGGCCCGGGCGCTGACCCTGGCCGCGGCCCGGCTGCGCGACGCCGGCCGCCCGCACAGCGTGGAGGCGGCCAAGGCCAAGCTCTTCGCCACCGATACCGCGATGCGGGTCACCACCGACGCGGTCCAGGTGCTCGGCGGGTACGGGTTCGTCAGCGACCACCCGGTCGAGCGGTACATGCGCGAGGCGAAGGTTCTGCAGATCGTCGAGGGCACCAACCAGATCCAGCGCGTGGTCATCTCCCGGAGTCTGGCCACCGGGTAGAGCGTCGCCGACCGGAGGCATCGAGCTGGTTGCGAGCGTCCAGAGAACGTCCGGGAATATCGCCGGACAACGATATCGACGGACACGATACCAACTGGCCGGGCCGGAAGACCCGACATCGTGAGAGCCAAACGTACACGTGCAGCTGGTGCCCGTCGGAGCGAATGGTGGGTCTAATGTTCGGAGACGAATACTACGCGGCGAACGGCTACTTCTCGGACTCGCTTGAACACCTCGCGGACTCCGGCAGCCGCTTCGACGCAGCGTGTTGGCACGCTCCCGACGGCTGGCAACGGGCCGAGAGCGGCGGGTGGGTACAGCTGCAACCAGCCGGGCTGCAGCTGCCCGCCCAGGGCTGGAAGGTTCACGTATCCAGTGCACTCACCACGGCCGACGACGTCATCGGGGTGGTCTGGGACTACTGCGTCCGCGCGGGCCTGGCCTTCAAGTTCCTGCGTAGCACCGCTATCGCGATGATATGCAACGGCAAACAGGCGGGTCGCGCATCCAGCGGCAAGCTCGTCACCGTCTATCCAGCCGACGACCGCCAGCTCCAGGAGGTTCTCGACAGCCTTGGCGCCGCACTGGGTGAATGCCCCGGTCCCTATGTCCTCAGTGACCTGAGATGGCGACAAGGGCCCCTCTACCTGCGCTACGGGGGGTATCTGGAGGTGTACTGCCTGGACGACGACGACGAGTGGGTGCTGGCCCTGCAGACCCCGGAAGGCGCTTACGTCCCCGACCTGCGCAGTCCGACGTTCGAGATCCCCCCGTGGGCGCCGGTTCCGGGCTTCGTGGCGGCCCAGATCGCCGCCGCCGCCGAGGATGCTCCGGGCGCCTTTCCCTACGAGATCAAAGAGGCGCTGCACTTCTCCAACGCCGGGGGGATCTACAAGGCGACCGACCCGAGCTCCGGCAGAGTAGTCGTGCTGCGGGAGGCGCGTCCCCATGCCGGACTGGACGGCGCCGGCGACGATGCGGTCGCGAGGCTGTGGCGGGAGCGGAACATCATGCAACGCCTCGCCGGACTCCCCGTGGTGCCCGCCCTTGTCGACCACTTCACCGCGTGGGAACACCAGTTCCTCGTCGAGGAGTACGTGGAAGGCGACACGCTGCACAACAGCGTTGCCAGCCGGTACCCCTTCATTTACCCGGCCCCGTCCCCGGCGGATCTGGCCGCGTACACCGCGTGGGCGGTCGCTACCGCGGAGAAGATCGACGAGGCGTTGTCGGCGCTGCACGCCCGGGGCGTCGTGTTCGCCGACCTGAACCCACGGAATGTCCTGCTGCGTCCGGACGGGGGCGTCGTTCTCGTGGACTTCGAACAGTCGTTCACTCTCGATGAGGACTTCCGGCCCACCATCGGGACCCAGGGTTTCGTCGCATCGTGGGCGCGCAGCGGTACCACCATCGACGAATACGGCATGAACTGCATCCTGCTGTGGATATTCATGCCGATGACACCGGTCCTGGCACTTCATCCGGCCAAGGCCGAGCAACTCGTGCGGACCGCGGCCGAGCTGTTCCCGCTGCCCGATCGGATCGTCGCACGACTGCTGACCGGACTTCGCGGTCCCGACGCTCAGCGCGACGGTGGCACCGGGCCGGCCGTCTCGGCTCGCCAGCCGCAACGCCGGGACACAGTCGCGGCCTCTGCCAACCTCGTCGCCGAGTTCAGCGCCGCCGAGCCGGACTGGGACGCAGTGATGCAAGGCATGGTGCGCGCCATCCACCGTAGCGCCACGGCGGGGCGCAACGACCGGCTGTTCCCCGGAGACCCGGCGCAGTTCGCTGACGGCGCACTCAACATCGCCTACGGCGCGGCGGGTGTGCTGTACACGCTCTGGGCCGTCGGCGTCACCGGCGATTCCGCGTATGACAGGTACGTCACGTGGTTACTCACGGCGCTGCGCCGCGCGCGATGGCGGCGTCCGGGGTTCTACAGCGGGCTGCACGGCGTGGCGTACGTCCTGGACCGGGTCGGTCTACGCGACGAAGCGCTGAACGTGCTCGACCAGGCGATGACCGCGACCACCCAACCGAAGACCGTGGGTCTCTTCAACGGTCTGAGCGGCACCGGCTGGGTAGAGCTCTATTTCGCGCGGTGCCTCGACGATCGGCGCTTGTGGGACGCCGCACTGGGTAGCGGGCAAAGGTTGGCCGCCGCGCTCGATGGACGTGAGGGAGCGGGCCTCGCGCAGCCGGGGAGGGCGGGCCTGCTACGTGGCTGGTCCGGACCCGTCATGTTCTTTCTGTCCCTGTACGAGGCGACCGGGGACCGGTCATACCTGGACAGCGCACGAGAGGCGTTGGGCCGCGACCTTGCCAGATGCGACGTATCGCCAGGAGGCTTGGAGGTGACTGACGGCAAGCGCTGGTTGACCTATGTGGACGGTGGCAGCTGCGGGATTGGCCTCGCTGCCCGCCGCTACGTTTCGCACCGCGATGACGACTCCGTCGCGCACGTGCCCGAGGCGATCAGAGTCGCGCTCACGGCCGAGTACGTCGTTTTCCCGGGTTTCCTGAACGGCCGCGCAGGGCTGTTGGCTGCTCTCGCGTCGCTGGACGGGGACGACCGGATCGGTCGGCGCGCAGTGGATACACAGGTACGAAGGCTGGGCTGGCACGCGGTGCCGTACGGAGGCGGATTGGCCTTCCCCGGCGACGGACTGGCCAAGCTCTCCATGGACCTGGGCACGGGTACCGCCGGTGTCCTCCTGGCCGTGCACGCCGCCCTCCACTCGACAGCCGCGGCGGAGCCCCTGTTCGGGGTGCAACCGGGCGAGCACCGGTGACCGGGGTGGCGCCTCGCTTAAGGAAGG
>Ga0209515_10000218_pt1 | contig 109701 bp, 112 predicted proteins | sample Subgroupgradi54m_FD_187454 | JGI IMG/M metagenome (GOLD analysis project Ga0209515, IMG submission 187454) | Subsurface groundwater microbial communities from S. Glens Falls, New York, USA - GMW60B uncontaminated upgradient, 5.4 m (SPAdes)... ... | reverse complement strand
GGTGGAGGTGGAGGAGGTGGTGGAGGTGGTGGTGGAGGAGGTGGTGGTGGTGGTGGAGAACTTTGACAATCACCATCACCGAAACACTGATTAGTGGCTAATCCATCTACAAGTATACAAGATCCGCCAGGCGTACATTCACTATGAAAGAAAGTTGATGGTGATGAATATGGAGATGTTGGTGGATTTAAGCAGTCACTAGGACCATTACATTGATTATAACCTGGCCAAGTTGAAGGCATACAAACTCCCAAGAAACATTCATTATGAATTACAGGTAAACAGTTGGAGTTAGAGGTACAACTTGTACCACTCCCTCCAACTACACATAAGCCGGTTGTATCACAAGTTGAATTATTAAGAATAGGACATGGACTAATAACAGAACAAGATAAACTACCACCGTTTTTTACACAATAGCCGTTTGGATCACAAGTTGAGCCAGTAGGCGGGACGCATGGATTACCGGGACCACAAGCTGGGCCATTACCAGTTGATATACAATAGCCGTTTGGGTCACAATTTGTACCCCCGCCAGAAGGTGGCGGAGGAGGTGTTGGTGATGGTGCAGGAGGTGTTGGTGGTAGAGTATTACAGAGTTGACCTTGAGTGGTGCAAGGTATAGAACCTCCTCCTATTTGGCAAGTTGCCCCCGGGTTTAAACTACATCCCAGCACATTGCAAGGATCGCCAGGGTTACTAGTAGTACAATCTCCAAAAGCTCCTCCTGGTTGACACCTGCCTCCGTATTGCGCATCACAACCTAATGTTTTTAAAATACTAGTACAACTAGCGCCTTGAATTGTGCAAGGTGTGCTTCCTCCCCCTGGCTGGCAAGTGGCACCTGGAGATGAGTTACAACCTAAAGTTTGAGAATTACTACAAGGAGCACCTTGAGTGGAACAAGCTAAACTACCTCCTCCTGGTTGACAGGTGGCACCGGGGTTTAAAGTGCATCCTAATGCATTAGTGCTACAAGGAGCACCTTGAGTGGAACAAGCTAGACTACCTCCTCCTGGTTGACAGGTGGCACCGGGATTTAAAGTGCATCCTAATGCATTAGTGCTACAAGGAGCACCTTGAGTGGAACAAGCTAGACTACCTCCTCCTGGTTGACAGGTGGCACCGGGATTTAAAGTGCATCCTAATGTGGGCTGGCAATCAGCAGCAGTAGTACAATTAGCGCCAGTGCCTCCTGCCACACAAGAGTAAGAAGTAGAACATGGCGGATTAGTGCATATAGAAGTATTAGTTTGACACTTAGGTTGGCAATCAACAGAGGAAGTGCAATGCACACTTCCGCCTTGTGCTACGCATTGGCCAGACGAATTGCAAGATGGATTACAATCAGCATTGGAACCACAAATCGTGCCGCCACCTCCTAATACACATTGGCCAGACGAATTGCAAGATGGAAGACAATCAACACTGGAAGCACAGCTTGTACCACCACCCATTAATACGCATTGGTTAAGCGGGTTGCAAGTTGGAGTGCAGTCAGTATTAGAGATACAAGGCGAGCCACCACCACCTACTACGCACTGTCCTGATGAATTACAAGATGGTCCCGTGGTAGAGAGGGTATTACATGAAGATGGGTCAAGCGTAGATACGCAAAGGCCATTATTTGACGGGTCGTTAATATCCGCCGAATCAAAATTCATAAGAGGGTCACTGCACCTTCCTTTTAAATCAGGATCTCTATTTAAAACAAATCCATATTTAGGGTCAGTAAGATTATTACCATTAACAATTCTTGCTGAACGCACTTTATTTTGGAATGCGGAAGGTATTAGGCCAGTTGTTGTTATAACATCAGTGCTATTACCCGTGCAGCCGTCCCCTAAATAAAGATAAACGCCGGGTTCATTATAAGCTCTTTTAAAAGATGCTACACCGCTAAGGCTTGTTGTTCCCCCACATGGTATAGATACAACTGTTGCGTTAGGGTCAGTATCGTCTAAACGTGTGACAGAATATTTCCAAACTAAAAGATTTGGGCCACTATCGCATTTATAAAAAAGTGTATCATATCCTGCAGGCATGTTTTTTGATGTGTTAGGATCAATGTTTGGCGCGTCTATAAAATCTAGCGAGCCTACATATTGTTTTACATAATAAACTCCATTTTGTGCACTTAAAATTGATTTTCTTAGACCCACAAGTTGGGGGTTTATAGTGTTTAGAAGTATAAAAGAAAACATTAAAAGTATTATTCCTAAAATAGATCCAAAAATTCTTTCTCTTGCAGCGCTCATAGCGCCTGGATTACCGGCAGATCCTAATAAAATTATACCAGCAATAGCTATAGAAAGAACACCCAATATTCCGGCTGATATTATTGCTAAACCAAAAAAATAAGCAATAAGTTTAGGCAAATCAGGGTTTACGCTTAAGTCCGGGAGCACTCCGAATGTAGGATATTTTACTTCAAGAGCAAAAACACTGTGGCTTAATGTTAAAAATAAAACAGTTAATGCAAAGAAAAAAATAAAATATTTAAATTTTTTAGGCATAGTATAAATTATTAATTGTTAAAAACTCAAATCTCAAAAATCAAAGCGCAAAACCACAGTTCAAATCTCAAATCTTTCTTTTGTTTTTCATGGTTAGGACACTTGCGCTTAGTATTTTTGATATTTCATCAACTTCTTTTAAAAGTTTATTAATCTTATCTTTATCGGTGTTGGTTGCATCTCTTAAAAGACCAAGCCAGTATTTAGTTTCATTGGATGATTTTAAGGCAATTTCATAAAATTTTAGAAAATCTCTTTTAGAACTTGCCGATTTGGCTTCAACTATATTAGCCCCAATAGATGTAGCAGACCTTAATAATTGATCAGCTATCACCCAAAATACTCTTTTTTCTGGTAATGGTTCTAATAAATGTATGATTTCAATGGAAAAATAATAACAGCGATACTTTAGTTCAGTTTTGATTTTTGAGTTGTGGTTTTGAGGTTTGACATTTGAGCTTTGAATTAAACTTTCCATTGACAATTTAATGATTTATAAATTGATTGAAAATTGATAATTGAGACTTACCAATTAACTAATGATACTATATTTTAATTTTTAAAAAAACTATTGAGCTGTGGATATTTTTACCCGGTTAAATGATTTCACCAAAGGTGAAATTACCGCTTTGCGGTATTTAATCTTTCATTTCTTTCCAAACAAGTATTGTCCATGTAGGCATAAGACCTCCTATAACAGGTATTAATTCTATTAAACCAGTCCATAAAAATCTTTTCAAAGCTCTTTTTGCTAATCCTTTTATGTCGCCTGTTGCTAATTCTTTAGGGCTTGGAGCGCTTACTAAAGAACCGCTTGCTGGCTTGCTTGCTGAATCTTTTGAATCTTTCCCTTTTTGCTCTCCAGTTGGCGGATTTACACCTTCCTTTTTTGGTAATTTTTTTTCTGGAGTTTCTTTTTCTTGTTTTGTTTCATCTCTTTGGGGACCTCTTTTTGACCTTCATCTTTTACCTTTATGCCCCCTAGTGAGCTATATTAAAAGCATCCAACCACCAATAATAATACCTCCAATTACATCTAGTATACCATAATCATCAATTCCAAACCAAGTACCCAAAATAAAGATTATAAAACCTATTATGTCAAGCAAGGCGGCAACACATAACATTAAAACTCCTTCTGGCGACGTAAGTCCTTTCATAAATTAGAAAGTTTTAGCTGTTTTTAATTTTTTTCTTGCTTCTTTTATTTTTTCAACTTCTCCGGGATTGGTAGTTATTATCTGGTCTTCTACGTAACTGGCTTTTATGCTGATGTCCAAATGCTTTTTGCCGGCAAAGAAAAGACCCTCACCAATGGAAGCTTCCAGTAAAAGCATTTTTTCTTGTTCGGTTAAATTAAATATTTCTTTTACTACATCAATGGTGGCGCTAGACTGCTTTAGCAAAAGCTGTAGCGATGAATTTGTGATAATTGGTTTTCCATAATGCGACCTCATAAAGTCATCCACGTCTTGTGTGATTGTAGTAACTCCCAGCCAATATTTTCTGCCTCTTTTCACTAAGCCAAATAAAAATGAAGCGCCATCTTCTGATTGCATCAGCCACCACGCTTCATCAACCACTAAAATTCTTTTTTTTATTTTTGTTCTGATGGTATTCCAAATGTACCGTATAACCATATACAGGGCGACTGGCCTTAAGGAATCTTCCATATCTTTTATTCCAAAAACAATAAAGTTTTTATCCATAACTATATTTGTTTTCTGGTTGAAGAATTGAGAAAAAGTCCCCTGTGTAAATTTTCTGAGGCGCCTGGCCAATGATTCTGCTCCAGTCATATTTTCTAAAATTTCTGCAAAATCAGACAATAATGGTATGTTTTCTTGCCATGTATTGGGATTTGATTGCGGAGTTATATCTCTTACAGCATACGTCTCTGCAAGGGCTTGGTCTATAATGCTGTCTTCTTCCGGGCTTATCCCCCCTAACATTATTCTTAACAATCCCACCAAATTTATAATGTTTGACCTTAAAATATCTTCTGGGTTGTCGTCGGGTCCCGGTGTGGGCAGGTCAAAAGGATTTATATGTGTTTCTGAACTCAAAGATATCCTGAAGAAATCGCCCCCTACTGCATCGGATAAAAATTCATATTCATTTTCTGGGTCAACAACAATTACATCAACTCCCCACATTAGGTATCGTAATATTTCTATTTTTATGGCGTAACTTTTGCCCGATCCGCTTTTGGCGAAAACAACCAAATTAGCATTTTCTAAAGTAAATCTATCAAATAAAACAAGAGAATTATTATGCTTATTAATGCCGTATAAAATCCCTTCATTAGAGCTTAAATCAAAAGAAACAAAAGGGAAAGCGGTTGAAAGCGGCTCTGTGTCCATTGGCACATGGACTGACATTAAATCTAAACCATAGGGACTAGTTGAAATAAACCCCTCTTTTTGTTTAAATAAAGCTGGTTTTATGTAAATTAAACGGGATTCAAATATTGATCTTAAAGTGGTCTCTGTTTCTTTTAGTGCTTCTGTTGTGTTTTCAAAAATAGTGATATAAAGCCCGAATCTAAACATTTTTTCCTGGGCAGTTATTATTTTATCTCGCAGATTTTCAATATCTTGATAAGAAGTTTCTAAGGCAGGTTCGCGGATAAGCCCTTTTTCTTGCCTTTCCATTAATTCTGAAGCTACTTGAGTAACTTTTAACCTTAATTTTTTTAAAATTATCGCGCTATTAATAGGATGAATGAAAAAAGATATGTCCATCGGCACATTTAAATTAATTGCAGGAGAAAGCCATTCTGTATTTAAATATCTAGGATACGAAAAAATAAAAAATGATTTGGCAATTTTTTCTCCTAATTTTATGTAATCTTGGGTTATGCCAATGTATGGCGGGGCAATAATATCTTTTATATCAATATTTTCTTCCTCAAATATTTTATCCTCTATTTCTTCCTCTTTTTTTTTCTTAAAGAATGAGAAGTCCATCGTTTTAATTTGAAATTTGAAATTTACAATTTGAAATCAATTTTCAATATATAAATTTTAAATTTGAAAAACTATTTTTTTGTTGAATATGCAATTTTGCCAAATATCAGTATAAATTCCTTAGACTCTTGCCATAAATTTCTACAGGTAATTTTTAATTTATCTTCATCAATAGCATTCCCCATGAGTTCCAACCAATAAAGGGTTTCTTTGGATTCCTTTTTGCAAGTAAAAATCTTATTTTGAAAATCCTTTTTACTTGAAGCTCCATTAGCTTCTCTATAATTAGCTCCTATGCTTGTGCCAGAACGAATTAACTGATTAAGCAATGGAATTGTGATTATATTCTTAGGACACAATTTACAAAAATTAATTAATTCATTGGAAAATTTCATTGTTCTTTTCTCTATGTCGTAGTTGTTTTCAAATTGAGTCATTGATTAATTTCAAATTGAATTCAAATTTCAAATTGTAAATTTCAAATTTATTTAAGTAGCTCTGGCATTACTTCCGGTGAATATCCAACTTCTGCTTGGTCAGGATGATGTATTGACCAAAATAGTTCAATTAATTCAAGAGTTGTTAGGGGGATGCTGTCTAATCCGCACCTTTTTAGCCCCAAAGCTACAAATTCCATTCTTTGCCAAAGTTGATTTTTATATTTTTCAAATTCCTCATCTTTTATTTTTGGATTTTTATTTTTTTCTTTGCCGAATAATTTCGAAAAATTAAATTGTTTTACAATAGCTCCTACTCCCAATATTGCCGCTAAAGAATACGGCACAACTATGTAAAAGTTTTTTGTCATAACAGCGTCTCCATGGACTAACTTTTTTATAAATTCTATATAAGAAGATGTTTGTATTTTTAGTAATTCATTAATCTGTTTTTCGTATAAATTTCTAAGGCTGTCTAAATAAGGAGTAATATTTATTTTTCTAGATTGAATAATAATCTGGCATGTAAAATCCAAAGAGTTTAAAAAACTTTGAAAAGCATAAATAATGGCGGCTTTATCATCGTCGGATTTTAGAGCAAAATTTATGGAAGAAACCATTAAGACTCCCCTTATGTCATTGTTTTTTAAAATTAAAATACCCTCTCTAATATCTTGCAATTGTAAAAATTCTTGTGTTGTTGGGTCCATAATAAAAATCTTAAAAATTAAAAATATAAAAATCTAATAAATATTTTTTTGATTTCTCAAAAAAAAGATATATCCATTCAGAGATTTTTCTAATTCTCTGCCTTCTTTGTAAATATTATTAAAGCTTTCTGCTGTTATGTATTGTTCGTCTAATGCTATATATAATTGATCTAAAATTTCATTAATAGACCCCCTAGAAATTCTACAAAATTGAATATTTTCTTGATATGAATATCTCCCAAATCCTTCAGCAATATTTGAAGAAATTGAGATTACCGCTCGTCGCATTTGTGGGACTAAAACAAATTGTTCATTTTTTGGGAATTTTTTAATTATTTCAAAAACATTTTTTCTAAATTCGCGACTAAGTTGCCATGATTTAATATTTTCAAAAGTTTTATACACATCAGTTTTTTTATGTTTTTATATTTTTAATTTTTTATTATTTTTTCCGCAATTCTACTATTTTTTTTACGTCTTTTAATCTATTGACTCGGGATTTAAAATCATTAAATTCTTGTACATTTTTAATTTCGTAGTGTTTTTTAACTTTAAACGGGTAAAGCGATGATTTCTTTTTCCAGATGTAGTTTTTTGATTCGTTTGTAAATTTAAGAAATGTAAAAAGTATTTTTATTACAGATGCATCATCAATCTTTAAAAATGCTATTATGCCAGCCAATATTGCTACAAGTATTGAAAGGATTACAAAGATAAAAAGAGGCAAGGTGTAATAAAATGCTATGCAAATAATTCCCCCTCCGACAAGTATAAAAAACTGCCTAAAAGTCAAGAAAGAAACAATTTTCCCTTCAGCTTCTATAAATTGTGGAATTGGATACTGTGACATAAAATAAAATTGTTCTAATTATTCTAATTAACCTAATTATTCTAATCAATGTCTAATGTCTAATTTCTAAATAATTTCTTTATCTTTATTAATAATTTTGTGGCGAATAGCATTGAATATTAAATGTAATTCTTTTGCTTCTTGCCAGAGTACTTTTGCCTGTTCTTCTAACTCTGAAACTGCAATAGCTACCATTCTTAACCAATGTTTTGTTTCTCTTGCTTCTTTTTTACATATGCCTATTTTGTGTTTAAAATCTTTACTTGACTCCGCATCATCCGCTTCACAATAATTTGAACCGATAGAAGTGCCGGAAGCCACCAATTGAGGAATGATTCTTTGCGTTACTGGGTTTACAGGAATTATCTTTGCAAAATTTATAACATCTTCTCCAAACTTGGCTGTCCTTTCTTCTAAGTCGTACTTTTTTGTAATTTTATCATTAGGCATTTGGATTTGATTAGGTCAATTAGAAGAATTAGAATAATTAGAATAATTCGATTTGCTTTTCATTATATCACACAAGGCAATATGCAAACAATGTTAATTACTAACAGCCATAAAAGCTTGACAATGATACTTTATTATGCTACAAATAGTTTAGGTTTAACCTGAACGTTTCAGGTTGCAAATCGTCCGTCCTTTGACAACTTATCTCATCAAGCTTCGCTCGTAGCGAATCATTTGATGGGAACTTTTAGGGAGGAAGTAGCGATGACGGCGAAGAACTCATTTCGGTCACTTTTTACTGTTACTGTGGCGGTCTCGTTCTTCTTGTTTGCCCTATCCGTTCTAAGTTTTGGATGGCTTTGGCCCTCAATAGGACTTGGCATCGAGCTTGCGAGTTTGGTGTATTGGATCATTGTTTCTTGGTCCAATATTGTCAGTCCCGATCAGGTCGCCCTGCGGCAATGGTTTGGCCGGCTTGAAAAAAAAATTATCAAGTCGGGGTTGTGTTTTGTCCCATGGTTTCCGGGCATCAAGCTTGTCAGAATTCCCAAAAAAATGTTTCGTCTCCTTTACGAGAAAGAAGACGACAAGCCGGGGCATGTTATGTCGGGCACTATGTTTGGAGTCCGTTCAAGCGACCGGCAAAAGTTGTTTGTGGAGGCGACCTTTTTCCTGCGGTTTCCTTATAATCATGTTGAACCGCTAATCAAGATTATCGAGTCCGGAGTGCCATTTGGTGATGAGGATGAGCTAAGAGAATGGATAGAGGACGCAATTGCCCCCGACGTTCTTTATGTCTTCGGACAAGAAAAGTATGAAGACGTAATGGGTGGCACGAAAAACATAGAACTGAATAAGTTGGTCAATGATCGGTTACGAGGAGATCCTGCAAAACCGAACGATAGTTTACTTGAAAGATGCGGGCTATTCGGCGCAAATCCAAATGACCAAACTACTCCCGGAGAAGGTGAAGCCTACCTCAATATTGAGGATGTGCATTTGTCGGGAGAACTTGGTAAGCGCCTTGAATTGGTTGAAACTGCCAGATTGGAAGCAGAAGCTGAAAGAGATGCTGCAATAGTGAAGGCTGTGACCGCCCAGAGTGTTGCCGAGAAGGATGCAGAAGAAACACATGGTCGCGTTCTTAAGATGGTCGCCAAGACGTGTGGTCTCACCGTTGAATTGCTCCAGCAAAAACTTAACGATGACCGTACTCTAAAAGCTACGCCAGAGATTTATGGTGGCTTTAAAGAAGCGTTTGATCAAGCCTATGATCAGGTCAAGCGTGACCGTGCTGGCGACCGAGGAGAATTGACCGATATTCGAATCGGCAATACCGATGGCACGCCATTTCAAGAGGGCGCCATTATTGGTGGCCTCGCAGCTATTTTCCAGCAGAGTAGAGGCGGAAAAAATGTTAGTAGTAGCTCTGGTGGTTCTACTAAAAAGAATCCTGGAGATGCAGCAAAAGAAACCGAAGAATGGTTAAAACAAAGAAAGAAGCAATGAGGTTAAAATAAGTACAAGGGGTTAGACTATAAATCTAACCCCCTCTTTTTTTAAAAAATTATTCAACTGGTTCTCTATAAGTGTCTGAACCTTTTCTCTCTTCTTTAAATTTGTTATCTCCAAATTTTTTATTTTTTTCTTCTATAATTTCATTTTCTTGAGAACCAATATCTTCTTCTATTTCTTGAGAACCAATATCTTCTTCTATATTTTCTGCGTTTTTTTCTAAATTTGTGATTGGCACTTTTTTAATATGCATATGGGTATCTTTTTCTTCTGAAACCGATATAGGATTATTCTCATCAGCTTTTATTTTTTTCAATAGTTCTTCTTTCAACTTTACCACTTGGTCTTTATTATTTAATTCATTTTCTGAGTTAATTATTTTAGCAAAAGGAATAAGTTTTTGACTTACATCTTGTATTATTTTTTCAGCTTTTTCTTTGGAGATTTTTAGATGCTTTCCTAAAAGTTCGGTAATTGTCTTTTCTGATGCTTTTCTTTGGAATAGACTTATTGTGGCATCTCTTATTATAATTGTTCGTGATTCTATTCCTTTTACAAATTTATTAAAATAATCTTTACTGCTTTCTTCCAAGCCATTTTTCTTTAGTATTTCATTGATAACCTCTAATAGGGTTGTCTCTGGCGGCAGTATAAAAGATATTCTTTGATTTTTATTGTTTGTCATATTTTATACATTTATTAGGCTACATCAATCGTGCGAATTACTTCTGATAACTCATCTGCCTCTTTTAACTTTCCGGACAATCTTAGTCTGCTGATAGTGTCAATTAATTCAGTGTATTCAGGTCCACTAGGATCTAAGATTTTTTTCATTGCATTAACCTTTGATTTTGGTGCCCTTTCTAATGCTTTTTGCAACGATTTTGGCTTTCTACTCTTGGAGAACGCTAATCGTCCCAAAGCTTCTTTTGATAAATCCGATATATCAGATCTATTATAGGCTTCTTCAACCAATTGTTCTTCTGCATTAGATATCTGTCCTGGCGTAGCAGATGCTCTTGTTAGTCCCATACTTGTAAGTTGTCTATCTACTGCTTGCGTATCAAATTTCTTGAAGAGAGGATCTGATTTAACGGCTTCTCTTATGGCATTCGAACCAAAATTATTTTTATTATTTTGAAGGTAACCTGCGACTTCATTAAAACTTCCCACCATATCAAGAATGCCTCTCTTAATGCCTTCTTCTAAATGCTTTGCACCTTCAGCAGTTTCCTCTCTTGCTTTTCTGACAACTTCTTCATCGCTCTTTTGGTCAATATTTTCTATTCTAAATCCTGTGTAAGCTTTGCTGGCCAACATTTTTGTTGCTTCGGCATCGTTGCTTGCTTTTCCTGTTCTTATTAATTCAGCTTTTGATTTCTTCGCGTGTTCAGCTAAGTCAGGGTCTGCTTTTAAGAAGATATCTTCCGAAAGTCCATGATAAGTTCCATACTCCATAGCATCTTTACGTTGTACTGATGTAAGATTTTTCAATTCGCCCTTTTCTGCCATTTGTTTTATAGATTCTACCTTTTGATTTTTAGCTTTTTCGCCAACTGCAGAGCCAGTAACCAATCTTTCTCGTCCTACTGGATCTAATGCGGCTATTCCTTTTGCATTATTATCTTTTTCTAATCGTGCTTGTTGTTGTAATTTTCTTGTTCCTGGTTGATAGTAACCAAGTGCTTCTCCTAATTGCGTTGCTCTATCACTTATTGATTCTCTAGCTCTTTGTGCTGCGCCAGAAATTCCAGTTACTTTTCCTGCTCCGCCTAATGCTTTTGCGCCTGCGCCTACCGCAAGAGCAACTCCCCCTGTTGCAACTCCTACTACAGCAGCTGCTGTAAGGCCTATAACCGCTTTTGTTATTGGGTCAGCTGATTTAGTTGTAACCTTTAGTCCTATAACTAAAAGCAGCAGAACAACACCAAGTCTAAACATTAAAATACCAAACGCAGCATAAGGTTTATTAACATTTATTATAATGTCATCTATTTTTAGTTTTTCACTATTTAACATTTGTACTGATAACCAAAGAAAAAACATTCCACTTACTCCTATAAAACACCATTTTATAAAATTTTGCCACCAGCTGCTCCATAATTTTTTTGCGGCTTCAACGGGAAATACTCGGAATACAAAAGCTAATGGCGCAAGAATAAATAAGATTCCAAGCAAAACATATCTTACAATTAATAAAACTATCAGATACAATAATGCCAATCCTACCAGAATATACATTAATGAAGCTACTCCCTGTATTGCAGCACCCTTCAAAGCAGCATCAATTGTATTCGCACTTCTAACACCAGTCTCATTAATTGCAGCGCTTGCAACACCAGATATTGTCCCTATAATACCCGCTCCTTGTTCGGCACCAACTGTGAAATCTTTCATTATTATATTTGATGTATCAATAAATAATCCGACAAATACATTGGAAAAATTAATTAAAAGAGCGACAATTATCATAGGAAGCAATAGTTTTTTTGCTTCAAATTCGCGGAATCTTAAAATAGTTGCAACGGCAATGCCTATGATTGCAAGAACTATAAGCATATTGGCAAGATTTTTTGTTGCATTCCAACCTGTAAGGAATATCCCTGTTGTTACTCTCCAATTTGAATCCGGATCCTTTATTAATTTATTTAAAACTTCTAAAAATAAGTCAGAAATAGACAAAGATATCTCAATAGTAATCTTATATATTAAATTAGACAATCCCTTTATAATTGCGGTTCCCACTTCTTCGGTGGTAATACCAATATCAATAGCAAAAGCTGCCTTTGGTAGAAAGATTCCTATTAAAACAAAAAACAAAAGCAAAGAAGATATAATCTTTTTTTGTTTTTTGTAGATAAGTTTAAAAAAGTCAGACATAGACTTAACTTTTTTGAATATGTTTTATTGATTGTACCATAAATTTTCAAATAAAAATCAATAGGTAATCCACAGTTGACTAATTAATATTAGTTGCAGCAAAAAAAGGGTTCTCCCATAGAACCCTTTTTGTTTTTTTGGGTTTTTAAACCTCATCCCCCCAGTTTGTTTAGTAGTTACGTAGACAGGGCGGTTTCGCAGAAGCGAAATCGCCCCCACACATCTGCAATAGCTAAAGAAATGAATTACCATACTAATAAATAAGTAGATAATTTATAATCTAATAATCGACGGCCGTCGATTATTAGATGTTGAATATTTTTCTAAAATCTTCATCATCAACTATCTTTTCTATTCTCAAAAATCTTATATCTCCCCTAAAGTCCTTATGCCAAAGTTTTAATAAAGATAGAAATTCTTTTTCCATATCATGATGAGTAATCCAAATACTATGTTGAAGTTCTTTAAATCCCATCCACTTAAGTTCTCTCCTTAAAAAATTTCTTTCTTTTCTGTTGGTTTCTGGAATATCAAAAATAATTGCCCGCCATTTTCCATCCCATTTTTTAATCCGTTTTTTATCTTTTACAATACTTTTTATAATTTCGGTTCTTCCTCTATCACTTAAATAAAATTCATTATTTTTTACAATAAAATAAGGGCTTTTCTTTAAATTATAAATAGGATAATTATAATCTTTATAAATACTCATACCCCCCATTAACTTACGAGGATTAAACATGATAGTAGCGCTTAAATCAAACAAGTCTTCAGAGGTATCTTTTAGATACAATAAAATACTATTAATAAGAGAATCTTTTTTAGGTTTCTTCATTCAATTTATTATAATCTAATAATCGACGACCGTCGACTATTAGATTATAATAAATAAATAAAATGAATAACTAAATAGATAGCTATTTAGTTATTCAAATTATTCGCTAGGTTTATCCAGTCTTGGACGGTTAGAGTTTGTGCCCTTTGCATAGGATTTATTTTATTTTTCAAAAGCCATAAATTCACCCGGTTAAATTGCTCTGCTTTGCGGAGCACCGCCTCGTTTTGCGTCTGGACGCGAGAGTTATCCGCAAAGCGGAAACTCCCGTCCTTTGCGGATTTAACTGGGTAAATTTCTTTTTTGTCTTCCATAAATAACTTTGACAAGTTATTCCTTAATTGTTTTCGTGGCTGTAAAAAACCCGCCTTTACAATTTGAAAAAAGAGTTTAACGGAGGTCTGACCTCCGCTGGCACCTCCGCTGGCATTGGGGGTGATTTTAATTATTGCTGAATCAACTTTTGGAGAGGGCCAAAAGTTTTCCTTTGAAACATAAGAGACAATTTCGGTCTTTGCATAAAATTGCACAGATACGGCCAATAAGCTCATTTTAGGGATTGAAGCACAAATTCTTTGGGCAACTTCTTTTTGAACCATTAAAATCATTGTCTCTGGTTTATTTTCTTCTTCCAGAAACTTTCTGATTATGGAGGAAGTTAAATAATAAGGTATGTTTGCCACAACTTTATATTTTTTAAGCTGGCAATTGTAACGCAGCGCATCGTCTTTTATAATTTCAACATTTTTATAATCTTTTAAGGTTTCTTTTAGAATTTCTGCCATTGCTTTGTCTTTTTCTATGGCAATAATTTTTCCTGCTCCTGCCTGCGCAGACAGGTTTTCTGCCAATTTTTCAGTTAGAGTCCCTATGCCCGGCCCTATTTCTAAAATAGTGTCTTTTGTATTTAAATCAGCTGTTTGGATAATTTTATTGAGGGTTGATTTGTCTATTAAAAAATTTTGGCCCATTATTTTTGAAGGATGGGCGTTATATTTCAATAACAATTCTTTAATTGTTTTTACAGAAGTTAGTTCCATAATAGTAAATTAAAAATGTATATTTTTTGATTGTATCATAATAAACAGGGTGTGGATAAGTTCTTGACTATTAAATTTGAAAATGATACATTTAAGATAATATTTTGTTTACATTTTTTCAAAAAAAATTCACCCAGTTAAATAAAATCCTTTGGATTTTAATCTCGCCTTTGGCAAAGTTATTTAACCGGGTAAAGCAGACAGCTAAAAAGATTGATATAAAGGGATTCTCAAAAAACCCCTTCTTTTATTTTGGGGCAATATCTTTTATTTTATTCGGATTATTGTTTTTTTATTCCGATAGCTTGGCAAAACCTGATTATCTAAAAAATAGCGATATTGTATTTTTTAATTCATTTTTTAAAAATACTGATAACTTAAAAAATAATGATTTATTTTTCAGCCAAAATAGGGAATTGGCTCTTGAAACCCCTGATTTAAAAATCATACAAGATAATTCTATTTATGCCGTTTCTACTCCCACTGTATTAACAACGCAAACGTTGGGAGATATTTTTGGGGGTTCAGGAGAGCAAAGAAAAGATGTCATAGATTATGCTGTCCAACCAGGAGATACTATTGAGTCTATTGCAAAAAACTTTAATATCTCACTTAATGCTTTGCTTTGGGCCAATAATCTTTCAAAAAATTCAAGCCTTAAAGTTGGACAAAATCTTACCATTCTACCTGTTTCAGGTGTTTTGCATATAGTAAAAAATGGAGATACTTTAAGCCAAATTACCAAAACTTATAAAGCAAAAATTGATGATATTATTGCTTTTAACAGCCTTGTAAACGAAGGGGATATTTTTATTGGAGATACTTTAATTATTCCAGATGGAGTACAGCCTTTAAAATCAGCTCCTTCTATTATTAATATTCCTTTGGCTGATAATTTCTTTATTTATCCTGCAGAGGGCCAAATTACCCAGGGAATTCATTATTATAACGCTGTAGATATTGCTAATAAATGCGGGGCTTCTATTTATGCAGCGGCTTCTGGGATTGTGCAAAGAGCATTATCTGATGGAGGCTGGCATGGAGGCATGGGCAACCATATCTCAATTTTACATTCAAATGGCATTGTTACTTATTATGGCCATCTTATGACATTATTTGTGAAACCTGGCGATAAAGTTGATACAGGCGATAGGATAGCTTTAATGGGTGAAACTGGAAGGGCAACTGGTTGCCATGTGCATTTTGAAGTTATAGGAGCTCAAAATCCTTTGGCAAAGTATGGTTTAGGCACAATTATTAAATACAAATAAATAGTGCAATACAACAAAAAAGAGGGCATGCGCCCTCTTTTTTGTTGCAAAGTTAATCTTTAAGTCGGTACATTAACGCTTCCGCTATATGTTCGTGTTGTATGTTTTCTATTTCTGCTAAATCTGCAATTGTTCTGGCAACTTTTAAAATTCTATGGTATCCTCTTGCAGACAGTTTTCCCGAATCAACATATTTTTTTAGGAGCTCTTTTGATTTTGTATTATATTTACAGTATTTTTTTATTTCTGGAATATTCATTTCAGAGTTTGTTAAAATCTTATCGTCTTTTAACCCGGTCAAATAAAATCCTTTCGGGTCGCGAGAGCTTCCCGCAAAGCGGGAGCTCCCTACCTCGGATTTTAAGCCCGCCGTGGCGGGCTTATTTGACTGGGTGAATCTTTCTTTTTGAATTTCTCGAGTTTTTTCTATTTTTGCCATTAAAATTTTACTTTGGTTTTCAGTGGCGGGACTTGCTAATTTTTCATATTTTACAGCCGGCACTTCAATAAAAATATCAACTCTGTCCATAAGGGGTCCAGAAAGTTTTCTTCTATACATTGAAATTTGTGACGGTGAACATACACAGGGTTTTTCCGGGCTATTTAAATATCCGCAAGGGCAGGGATTTGAGGCTCCAATTAGCATAAAACGGCAAGGAAATGTAAAATTATTTTTTGCCCGGGATATTGTAATTTTTCCTTCTTCAATAGGTTGGCGAAGGGATTCTAAAACATCTCTATGGAATTCTGGAAATTCGTCCAAAAATAAAACTCCTCTGTGGGCTAATGTTATTTCTCCTGGTTTGAGCGGGTTTCCTCCGCCTATTAAAGCAACTTCAGATGCGATATGGTGGGGAGATCTAAATGGCCTAGAATTTATTACGGTTTGATTTTCTGGCAATAATCCTGCAACACTATATATTTTTGTAACTTCTAATGATTCTGCAAAATTTAATGGAGGCAATATTGATGGCAGGGATTTTGCCAATAAACTTTTTCCTCCTCCCGGGGGACCTGAAAAAAACAAGTTATGCCCTCCGGCAGCTGTAATTTCTAATGCTCTTTTTGCATATTCTTGGCCACTTACCAATCCAATATCAATGGAATTATGGCTTTGAGTAAAATTTTCTTCTTGTAATTCTGATCCCCCAATTTGTATTCTATTTTCTAGGTAAGCTAAAGTTTGGGCTAAAGATTCAACGCCGATTATTTTTAAATCTTTTACCCCGTTAGAGGTTTGTTCTTTATGTGCGCCCATCAAGTCTCCCTGACCTCTAACGGGGTTTATCAAAGCGGCTTCATTAGCATTTTGTTTTGGCAGAATTAACTCTTTGATGCCAAGTTTATGTGCCAATAAAGCAAAAGACAAAGCTCCTTTTACAGGCCTTAGCTTTCCATCTAAAGACAGTTCTCCTAAAAATATTTTATTTTCCGGGTTAAAATTAGTTTGTTTTGAGGCAATTAAAAAAGCTAAGGCAATTGGCAAATCATATAACGAACCTTCTTTTTTTAAGTCAGCCGGCGCTAAATTAACTAAAATCCTAAAAGTTCTGTTGTGTGGTGATAATAGTTTAGAACTTTTAATTGCCGACTCTATTCTTTCTTTTGATTCTTCAATACTTTTGTCGGGGAGCCCGACAATCGTAAAAGAACGTAGTCCATGAGAGACGTCGATTTCAACTTCAACTAATTGTGCGTCTAATCCTACGATAGCCGCCGAAAATACTTTGCTTGGCATAAAATTTTTAAAATAATTTACTTCTTGATTTTACCAAATGTAGAAAAATAAAAAAGCCCCAATAAAATGAATGATTGAGGCCTGTTGGTTTTACTGTCCATTACTTCTTATTCGAAGTAATCATCCTATCCCTTTCCTCTTGAGACATATAGGGGTGGTATTTCCCCTCCTCTTTACCGAACAAGCAGAAGAGGAAGGACAAAATGGCTCCACCCATCAGTCCGCCAGCGGGAATGAGCAGGAGAAGTGGATCTCCGCCGAGTTTCGGGTTGTCGTGATGGACAGCGAAAACGATCAGCGCAATCGCACCCAGGGCGAACATGAACAGATGGAATGCGTGCATGTCCCACGTCATTTCCCTGAACTTCTTAATCATATCAGATTCTCCTTTAGGGCCGAGTGAAAGAAAAGATCAACACACCGATCCAGACTGCGGTGAACACTCCTGGTAAAATCGTGAGCAGTTTGTGGAATGTGAAACCCTTGTTGATGGCGTCCCATTCCGGGCCGATGAACACATTGACGGTAGTAGGTTCCTCCTCATGCCTGATTTGGGCAAGTCGAGTCTGCCAGTATTCCACCCACTGCTGGCTTTTTTGGTTGATCATCAGCCACACTGCCGCCATCCCCATGCCAAAGATACTGGCTAAGAAAAGTAGCCAGAATCCTGCGTCTTTGGTAAAGATGACCGAAAGCATCGCCGAGTTGATGATCATGAACATCTGGCTCCTTGACCACCGCAACGTAACCTCCGTATTACGTGACATGGCCATGCCTGTATACATGGCTTTTTCGTCGCCTGTCATACAGATTTCCTCCTTCTAGGGGTTGAGTTTTCAATGAGCGATACTTACACTATATCATTTATTCATAAAAAAGTCAAAGGTTTTTGCAAAAAACCGAGTCTTACGCTCGGTTTGCCTCCGCAGTTTGCCTTAACGGTAATAGCTTTGCCCTTAGGAATACCTTGAATGTTTTATCACGACAGTCGATTCTTCCACTGTTTTATCTGGAAGCCCTACGATAGTAAAAGACCTTAATCCATGCGACACGTCAATTTCAACTTCTACGAGTTGGGCGTCTAGTCCCACAATGGCTCCTGAAAAAACTTTTGAAGGCATGAATTTATTTATTTTATTTTACCATGAAATAAAAAGGGTGTCATATTGAAATGAAATGGATTTTTTGCTATAGTTAAACATACTATGAAAAATTGGAAAAAACTTTCGAGCGAATATGTGTTTCGGTCGCGGTGGATGTCACTTCGGAAAGATGCATATAAAACTCCTAAAAAAGAAACAATCCCGGATTTTTATATTGTAGAGCGTCCCGATTTTGTGGTTATAGTTCCTCAGACAAAAAAGGGGAAACTTATTTTAGTCCAACAATATCGCCATGGAGTAGAAAAATTACTTCTCAATTTTCCTATGGGATATATAAACCCTAAAGAAAAACCAAAAAATGCTGCGTTGCGTGAACTTTCTGAGGAGACGGGATTAGTAGTACAAGATGTTAGACTTTTGGGAAGTTTTTTCCTATCTCCACCATTTATGAAAACAAAGGGGTATATTTTTTCGGCAGTTAATATTTCCGTCCCTAGTGAAAATTCTAAAGTATCCTCTATGAAGTTTGACAAACAAGAGATAAAAAAAGTGATCTCTCTTTCACAACCCGAAATTGAGAAACGCATTCATTCTGGAGAAATATGTGATTTTACTTCAGTATGTTCCTATCTTCTTTTCAAAAAAAAACCGCTTATGTGAAATAAGCGGTACACAACTACTCTATTTAAGAAGAGACCTCAGGAAGGCTAGCGTTGCCGGACAAATCATCGCTTCTTCGTGAGTGTCTTCCAAACAGAGTTGCCAGCCGTAAAAGGCGTATAGTTCTTGGGGCATATCAATGTCAAACAAGGGTTCTAGCATCTTGTAGGAAAGATTTACGGATTTGACCCGCAAAAACCAATTTACAAAGAAAATTGGCGAGCGAGTATTAAGACCCGTAAAAAGATCCGTAGGTTTTTTCATTCCGTGAGGTAAAACAGTTCCATCCGGATTCGGATGAAATACAAGGTCATACTCATCCAGAGTCTTGAAGAGAGTCCTGATCATTTGCCTACTAATGTAGGGGATATCAGAACCTGTCACCACCACCTTTCGACTTCCCTTTAATAGGTAAGTGTAAGTGGCAGTGATGTCTTCAAGAAGAGATCCGGCTCGCGGAATAAAAATCTCTAGATCTTTAGCATCTAAGTGATGCTTAGCCAGCAATTTCTTGAAGTCTTTTTCCTTGTCGGATGCAGACCCTACGAGTACGATACGTATTTCTCGCATAGGCATCACACGACGCAAAAGGTCTACAAGAAAAAGCTCTGCGATTCGGCTTGCTACAGTTTTTCCAACTGCTTCCGACAACCTTGTTTTAGCATGGCCGGGCTTCGGATATTTCGAGAGAATAGCCAAAGCATTTTTACTGGTGGACATGAACATTCCTTTCTAGAAGAGCTAAATTGTAAAAGCCGAGAACATTTCCTGGCGAGCTATGATTACCCTAATAAATTTTATAAAATATGTCAAATAAAAAGCCGAGCATTATTCTCGGCTTGTTTCTGCGGTTTGTCTTAATGGCAACAGCTTTGTTTTTAAGAATAAATTAAATGTTTTATCACGACACTCGACTCCTCCACCGTTTTGTCCGGAAGCCCCACAATAGTAAAAGACCGCAATCCATGCGACACGTCAATTTCAACTTCTACAAGTTGGGCATCGAGGCCTACGATGGCTGCTGAAAAAACTTTTGAAAGCATAAATTGAAAGTATAAAATAATAATTCTCTCTACTATATCAGATTATAGAAAATAAAAAAGCCCCAATTCCGTTGAACTGGGGCATGTTGTCTAAAAGGGCACGATTTCATCAGAAAAATGTTCTATGTTATTATCCTTGATATACCATATATCTTTGGTTCTTCGTATCCATTTTGAATGCGATACTCTTCGCTTAAGTCAAAGAGGGATTCAAAATATTCAAAGTGTTTCGGCTCGTTTCTCATTTCTCTTTTCCACTTAACGAGTATTTTACTTTTCTGCCAACACCTCCAAACTATAGGCCAATGATTTTCCAGTATTGACTCTGTGTCAACTTGTCCTTTGTGTACTAAATAACCCATGCAATTGAAGGCGACAATAGCTACATCCACTTTTCGCATGTGAGCCTTTAGTTGGTTGCTATCTATCCCCTTGATGTCCTCGGGGAAGTTTTCGTAAATATATCTTCTTTGGTCAAAGAGTTCTTGGGTCTGTAGTTCTTTAAGGATAGTTAGGGTTTCTTGGAGCTTGTGTTCTTTTTCCTGTTGCTCTAGTTGTTTACGGATATATACTAGAGTTTTAAAAACAAGAAATACATAAAAACCTGTTAAACCTACATATGTGCACGTAGCTATAAAAGTACCCAAGGCAATCCAATCAGATATACTCATGGTTTTTCTCCTTCGGTTTTGGTTTTAAAAAAGAGAGGAGTTTCTGTTATAAACTCCTCCCATGCCCTTCATTGGCTGTGTGTTTCTCGCCATTTAGCAGTAAGTTCCTTGAGCCATTTCGGCTCTTCATATGCTTTATTGCCCCAGTAGGAGCTTCTATTAAAGAAAACTGCGGAGGTTATTAGACACCCTACGGCAGTAGCGATGAGCATCCATCCAATCACTTGCCATACTATTGAAACAGGTACAATGAAAGAAGCAAGCACAATAGGGCCACCCACACAAGTTGGAATAATAGCCAGCATGGTGAAAGTTATTGCTCTTCCGAAGTAATCGTGAAAGCGATTAAGCATTTCGCTTTTGGTTAACCTTTGCTTGTCCACGGTTTTTCTCCTAAATAGCGAAGGTAAAGGTGTTTTGAAGGGTACTACAGTAAGCTTAACATTTTATTACCTATTTTGTCAATATTAAAATTCCCCCTGATGTGTTTTAAGGGTAGTAGCTTTACTTTCAGGAATAACTTGAATGTTTTATCACGACAGTCGATTCTTCAACTGTTTTATCTGGAAGCCCTACGATAGTAAAAGACCTTAATCCATGCGACACGTCAATTTCAACTTCTACAAGTTGGGCGTCTAGTCCCACAATGGCTCCTGAAAAAACTTTTGAAGGCATAATTTATTTAGCGATTTGATAAAGAAAAAGTTTAAATAAAAGAAATGAAAAAAATATAATAATTAAAATTCCAATATTTCGTTTAATGTTTTGTCTTTGTTTCGGTGTAAATTTTTCTAAATCCATGTCTTATTATATCAAATATTATAATAAACAAAAACCGCATTTCAGCGGTTTTTTATTTAATTATTTTCATTACATTTAATACATAGTTTTGCCTCGGGACACGCCAATAATCTTTGTTCTTCAATTTCTTTGCCGCATTTTTCGCATTTTCCATATCCATCTTTTTTAATTTTTTCTATAGCTAAATTAACGTCTTTAAGTTTTAATTCAAGGCTATGCTCTAAGGATAATAAATTGTCATATTCCTCAACTTCATCTGCTTTTTCTTCCATATCGGTATCTTCGGTATTGGGACGCTTTACGTCCCAATTATATTTTATATTTTTATCTTCTGTGGCAAAACTTTCCAACTCTTTTTCTAATGAAAATTTTTCTTTTTCCAATTTTTCTTTTAATTCTTCAATTAATTTTTTATTCACTCTTCACCCAAACGAACTTATTATTTTTAATTGTAAAAAATTTGTTCGTTTGTATTAATTTCTTTTTTTAAGCTCTTGACCCGATTGTCGTTTGGGTGAAGAGTTAATTTTATGTATTTGTATTGTTTTGATTATTCTTTTTTTCTTCTTCTGCCCATTTTTCAACATCTTCTATGAATTTTGCTCTTTGTTTTTCTTCAATTTCCGTTGATTGCGCTAATTTTTCTTTTGCAGCCAATGATATTCCTTTTAAATATTCTCTTTCTTTAGTTTCTGCGGATGCTATCTGTTGTTGCCTTTGCCCCGATTCTATCGAGGATCCTCGATTACTTTGTAATCGGGATATTTTATTTTTTTCTTCGGAATCTGTTTGTATTTTTTTTAGAGATGTTTCTTTCAATTCTTTTCTTCTTGTTTCTTCTCTTTCTATAATATTAGAATAAATGGCTCTTAAAGAATTATCAATTTTTATAATTTCTGTTTTTATTGTATTTTCTTGTGCGGTAAGTTGTTTATAACTTTCGTCCAATTTTTTCATTCTATTTTCTAATTTTGATAGGTCACCTTCTATAAGCCATCTTTTCTTTTCTATTGTTTGCCTTTGGTCTTCTAACACCCATCTTTCTTTTTCTAGGTTTTGTTTTTCTGCAGGTATATTGCTTGCTTTTTCTTTATCTTCTATAGTTTTTTGCTCTGCTTCATTTTTTTCTTCTTCTTGTACAAGAGGGTTGAGTTTTCTTTGCCAATCCTTTTGCTCTATTAGAATTTTGTTCTTTTCTAAAATCAAAGGAGGCTCTTTTTCTTGATTAATTGCTTTAATTTGGTTTTCCAAATTAAGCCGTTGTGACTCAAGTAAAAATATCTGTTGTTTTTCCGTTTCGTTTGCATATTCTTTAATCTTTATTCTTGCACTGTGTTCTTGTTCAGTATTTTGTTGAAAAATTTTTCCTAGCTGTTTATTTTCTTGTAAATTTTGCCTGCCCTGTAATAAACTTTGTTCTGCTAACGGGTTTTCTTCTTTAACTGTCTCTATTTTGCTTATTTTTTCGCGTTCTTTTAAAGAGTCAGCTTCTCTTAGTTGCTGAAGATCTTTTTTCATTGTTTTGATATTAATCCTTTGCAAAAATTCTTTTGCTTGTAATTCTTGTTTATAATTTGTAACCATAATTTTAGTTTGTAGTTTGTAGTTCTACTCTACAGACGGGGCGAATTTGCTTTGTAAATTACGCCTCGCGTCTCGACTACTCACTACCAACTACTCACTATTTCTTGGGTTTAAATCCAGCTTCTATTGCCGAAAGATTAATTCTTCCCAACTCATCAATAGAGACTACTTTAACTGGGATTATATCTCCAACTTTTACAACTTCTTCTACGTTTTTGATTTGCCATGGCACAAATTTAGATATATGCACCAGTCCTGATTGGCCGGGTAATATATCAACGAATGCGCCAAAATCCATAATTTTTCTTACTGTTCCCTCAAACGTTTCTCCAATAACAACTTCTTTAACAATTCCTTTAATTTGGTTGACTGCTCCATCAACACCTGCTTGGTCGGACCCTGTTATAAATACTAATCCAGAATCTTCAATATCTATGCTTACTCCATATTTCTCAATCATCTTATTTATAACACTTCCTTTGGGTCCTACAACCTCGCCAATTTTACTGGGATTTATTTGCATAGAAAATATTTTGGGGGCAAAAGGAGAAAGATTTTTTCTTGGTTCAGGGAGCTCTTTATTTATTATATCAAGAATTTTTAATCTAGCATCTTTTGCTTTCAAAAGAGCTTCTTTCATAATCTCTTCATTTATGCCTGCTATCTTTATGTCCATTTGGATTGCTGTAATTCCATTTTTTGTGCCAGCTACTTTAAAATCCATATGTCCAAAATGGTCTTCTGGGCCTTGAATATCGGTTAAAACTTTATATTTCGGGTGCCCTTTGGGCGCTTCTTCGTCTTTTGCTAATCCTATTGAAATACCAGCTGCCGGATTTTTAATTGGCACGCCCGCATCCATTAAAGCCAGCGACGCAGCACACACAGATGCCATTGAAGTAGATCCATTGCTTGACAAAGCTTCTGAAACAATTCTTATGGTATAGGGGAATGTCTCGGGGTCAGGAATTAATGGCAGTAAGGCTTTTTCAACTAAATGACCATGGCCAATCTCCCTTCTTTTGGGGCCCCTCATTGGAGCTGTTTCTCCCGTAGAAAATGGAGGAAAATTATAATGGTGCATAAATCTTTTTTTACCGCTGATTTCCATGCCATCCAAAAGTTGTTGGTCGCCGGGTCCACCAAGCGTCAAAATAGACAATACTTTTGTGAGCCCTCGGTGGAATACTCCACTGCCATGAGTTCTTGGCAATACTGCAACTTCGCAATTAAGCGGACGTATTTGTTCTGGTTTTCTGCCGTCTGGCCTTTGGTTTTTTTCTATAATATTTTTAATGATAATTCTTTCCATTTCTTTTTCAAAAAATGGTAATACTTGTTTTTCCTTATCTTGATTTGGATATTTTTCTTTAATAAATTTTACTAATTCTTCGCGAAGATTTTCTGCAGCAGAAAGATTTTTTTCTCCTGGAGTCGCGTCAGTTATGGCTTTTTCTAATTTGTTGCCTAAGAATTCTTTTATATCTTTATCAATGTCTAATTCCACCGTGGGGGCAAATATCATTTTTTCTTGGCCGATTTTTTTTACTATGTCTCTTTGAAAATCAATAATTTGACCAAGTGTTTTTTCTGCGAATTGGTAAGCCTCTAGCACCTCATCTTCCGAAACTTCTTTAGCTCCCATCTCTATCATATTTATTAAAATTTCTCCATTATTCTCTATGGCAGACAATGTTAAGTCAATATCACTTTCTGCTCTTTGCTTATATACAGGATTAAAGACAAATTTTCCATCAATTTTTGCTACTCTTATAGCCCCCAAAGGGCCTTGCCATGGAATATTAGAAACAGATAGCGCAAAAGAAGCCGCAATCATACTCAAGATATCTGGGTCGTTTTCTCCATCCCATGAAAGGCAAGTTATTATCACTTGCACCTCTTTTTTAAAATCTTTTGGGAAAAGAGGCCTTATGGCTCGGTCTATCATTCTTGAAGTTAAAATTGCTTCATCTGATGGCCTGCTTTCTCTTTTCATAAATCTTGAGCCCAAAATTTTGCCAGCAGCATAAAATTTTTCTTCGTATTCAACGGTCAAAGGAAAGAAATCTTGATCATCAAAATTTCTTTCTGACATTACGGCAGTAGCCAAAACTTCTGTTTCTCCATAACTTACCAAGCAAGATCCGGATGCTTGTTCTGCCCAATCTGTAGTTTTAATTTTAAGAGTTTTATCTCCTATTTCTAATTCAAATATATCCTTAATCATGTGATGATATGGCGACACTAATCTACGAATGACACTCGAATATACGAATAACGTATTTGTACATTCGGGTGCGATTAGTAATTAGTGTCGCTTATTTTTTATTTTTTTAGTAAAAATTTATTTGGCGATTGGTCTAAATCTATAAATTCATCAGCTGCTTCTTTTAATTTTAAAGAAGTAGTTCTGCCAAAAGCTGCTACTTCTACCCTTTTTCCTTGGTTTTTTAAATATTCAACTAAAGAAATAAAATCGCCATCGCCTGAAACTAAAACAATAACATCTAATCCCGGAGAGGTTCTTATTGCGTCAATTACAATTCCTACATCCCAGTCAGCTTTTTTGGCTCCTCCATAAAATTCTTGCAAATCTCTTACGCGAGTTTCAATTCCTAATTTTGATAAAGCGTCAAAAAAAGGCCTTTCTTCTCCGGTTTTTGTTCTTACGACATAACCAAATGCTCTTATAAACTTTCTTCCTGATATCGCTTGCTTTAAAACTTCCTCAAAATTAACTTTGGCATGATAAAGATTTTTTGCAGAATGATATAAATTTTGGACATCAATCAATACTTCAACTCGTTGTTCTTTTGGTTTAATCGTCATAATTAGGTGTTTGGTGTTAGATATTAAGTGTTGGATAGTATGGCTTAGTTTTTCTAAAACCTAACACCTAGTACCTAAAACCTATTTCTTTAGTCCTATTTTTTTAACAATATCTTTATACCTTTTTTCGTCCTCTTCTTTAAGATAGCTCAATAATTTTTTTCTTTTAATTACCATCCCAATCAATCCTCTTTTAGAGTGAAGGTCTTTTGGGTGGTCTTTTAAGTGCGAAACCAGCGCTTCTATTTCTTCTGACAATAAAGCAATTTGTACATCTGAAGAGCCAGTATCTTTTTCATGGATACCGTGTTTTTTGATTAATTCTAATTTTTTTTCTTTTTTTAACATGACAATTTTGAAATTCAAAATCCAAATATCTAAATTCTAAACAAATTCAAAATTCAAATGCTCCAATGCTCAAAAAGTGATGTGTTTTGGATTTAAATTTTTTGGTAATTTGTGCTTGTTTAGTATTTAGGATTTTGTTTTTTGGATTTAGTTTTATTATATATCTATTTAAATATAAAAGAAAGCAAAGCGCTTTCTTTTTGCATTATACTTTATTTTTGTTATTTGTCCAGCAAAAATCGGAAACTTTGACGCTGGTGCCCTCACCGCGACTCGAACGCGGAACCAATTGATTAAGAGTCAATTGCTCTACCAGTTGAGCTATGAGGGCATTTTTATAAATTAATTTAGAAGACATTCCAAGTTCCAGTATATCCTATGGTTTTCAATACGACATCAATAATTAACCAAGAACAAAAAACTAAAATTAAACCTATAATTGAATAATTCAATATTTTTTTTGCTGTAACTAATAACCCAGAACTTCCCCCGCCTGGTAATATAGTAGTTCCACCACCCGAAACAAGCATTAATACGCCCCCAATTACTATCATTAATCCTGCTAAAGGAAGGGCTATTATCCATACAATAAAGTTATAAATTCTTAAAATCATCGTAAAAAAATCTGAAATTTCGCATGGACAATCAGGGTATTGTCCGCATGGAACTATCGCGTTAGCAACGTCGGGATGATCAGGGGTTCCAGGCGCAGGAGGACCTACAAAATTTGGATCGATTGAGCAAGATATTGCTTGAGCCATTCCTGAAAATAGAAATAAAATAACAAATGACGCAAAAAATATCAAAAAAAGTTTTTTCATGAAAAAGTATTTATTAAATTATAAAAATAATAAATTGTGTCGCGTAATAAATTTTTCTTTAAAAAAATTTATTACGTGGTGCCCCCGCCAGGACTCGAACCCGGAACGCATGGTCCGAAGCCAAGCGTGATATCCAATTTCACCACGAGGGCAAAACGAGGTAAATTTCTTTAATCATATCCAAAAAATTGAAAAAAGGCAAACTTTATTATACCATTAACTCAAATCTCAAAAATCAAAGCGCAAAGCCACAGCTCAAAGCTCAAAAGTTTAAAAACTTAGTTTTGAATTTTGAATTGTGGTTTTGACTTTTGCATTTTGATTTTTAAATTATTTTTTATGCTTATTCCCAAAGAAGTCAAAAATATAATCAATAAACTTAACAAAGCCGGTTTTGGGGCATATATTGTAGGCGGATGCGTCCGCGATTTTTTGCTCGAGGCCGAGCCACAAGATTGGGATATAACAACAAGCGCTAAACCAGATGAAATCCAAAAAGTTTTTCCTGACAGTTTTTATGAGAATAATTTTTTGACAGTGACTGTTTTAACTGGTAGCAAAAACCAAAAATTACAAGAAATTGAAATTACAACTTACCGTTCTGAAGCAAAATATTCTGACAAGAGGCATCCTGACGAAATTAAGTTCGCAAAAAATTTAGAGGAAGATTTGGCAAGGCGGGATTTTACGGTCAATGCCATTGCATTGGAAATTCAAAATGACAATGAAAAATTTAAAATTATCGATATTTTTAACGGACAGGAAGATTTAAAAAATAAAACAATAAGAACGGTTGGTAACCCGGAAGAAAGATTTTCTGAAGATTCTTTAAGGATGTTAAGGGCCGCAAGGTTTGCAACAACTTTGGGTTTTAAAATTGAACCAGAAACAGCAAAAGCAATAAAAAAAAATAGCATTTGGCTTGAGGCAATTTCAAAAGAAAGGATTAAAGATGAGTTTTTAAAAATTATTATGGCGGACGCGGCTCACCAAGGAGTAGATTTATTAAGAGAGCTTGGTATTTTAAAATTTATTGTTCCTGAATTGGAAGAAAATTATGGAGTCGGTCAGAATAAACACCATATTTACGATTGTTACCAGCATGCCTTAAAATCTTTAGAATATACCGCCAAAAAGAAATTTAATATGTATGTGCGATTAGCAGCTCTTTTTCATGATATTGGGAAACCAAGAGTAAAGGTTGGAGAGGGTCCGGAATCTACTTTTTATAATCATGAAGTAGTTGGCGCAAAAATGGCTTTTTTGATTTTAAATCGTTTGAAATTTTCCAAAAAAGATATTGAAAAAATCACAAAGCTTGTAAGGTATCATTTGTTTTATTACAACGTTGGCGAAGTTTCAGAGTCTTCCGTAAGGAGATTGGTAAAAAATGTTGGCTTTGAGAATATAGAAGAATTGTTGCAGGTGCGCCAAGCAGACAGAATAGGCTCAGGCGTTCCTAAAGCCGAACCTTATAAGTTAAGGCACTTAAAATATATTATTGACAAAGTTTCCCAGGACCCAATATCGGTAAAAATGCTGAAAGTTGACGGAAGAGATATTATGGATATTTTAAAAATAAAGCCGGGGCCGAAAATAGGCCAAATTTTAGATGTGCTTTTGGGTTTGGTTTTAGATGACCCTAAAAAAAATAAAAAAGAATTTTTGACAAAAGAAGTTGAAAAATTAGGTAAACTGGACGAAAAAAAGTTAAAAGAAATGGCCGAAAAAAGTAAAGAAGAAAAGTTTGAGGTGCAAGCCAAAGAAGACGAAAATATCAAAAAGAAGTATTACGTTAAATAAAAACCGGGGGAAGTATAGAGACATTACGTATCCTTCACATGGGCGGAGTGCGGGTTCAATTCCTAGTAGGTCCGCCAAGTAATATCAAAAAACCATATGAAGCAATTTTTAAAAAATAAAAAAGTTACTATTGTTGCTATTGTTACTATTTGTTTTTTTATGTTTACCGGCATAATATATTTTGCGGTAAAGTCAAGACAGACAGCAGTCATTCCTAAAACAGCATCGAACATACAAGAATCAAGTAAATGCAAGGAATTGATGCCAGATCATAATAATCTAAACGAACAAAGAATTAACCTTGTGTTTGTGGGTTTTGGATATTCTGCGCCAGTCCAATTGGAAAATTTTGCAAAAGCATTGATTGATTTTAATGCGCAAGCGAAAGGATTATTCTCGCTGGAGCCTTTTAAATCAAATAAAGATAAATTCAATGTATGGTATGTTAATGAAATCGGAACATCAGAACAAAAAGATCTTTGGAACCTTTCTTCGATATGTCGCGGGAAATTAGGCATTGATAATCATTCATTTAGCCCAAAAGAGCCGCTCTTTAGTGATCGGATGTTGACCATAATGCTGGTAAACAACGAGGCGCTTCATCCTTCTCAGTTTTATGCTTCCAACAACAGCAAGTGCACGCCCCAAAAGGAAAGTGGAAGATGCGGATTGAAAGGACTTATTTTGGGGATGCCGGAGGGCAAGCAGTATATTCTAACATCAGCAGAAAAAGATTTCCGTCACGACTTTGCCCACGCTTTCACTTTTTACAATATTAATATTGAGTATCGGTCAGCAGTGTATTATGAGGTTTTGGATGAATATGTCCGATTTGATGTGCCATATGCGCCAGAAAGAGATTGGATGAATATTGTGAGGGATCACTCAAATGGTTTTATCGGAACGTATGAACAATGCAACTCGGAAAAAAATAAACTTTTTGGCGGCATGATTGGAAATGGGTGCGGGAAAGACGGTGTCATTGACTGTTGCACAAACGATGAAAATGCAATTGCGCAGGGCGCCTTGAGTTGTAAGGCATGTCCCCAGTGTGAGGAAAGTGAAAGATACGATCTTGAAATCAGCTGCCACGAAGGATCCTGGTTTCGCTCCGGCAATTATCGCAGCACTTTTAATTCAATTATGCGCAGCTATACTGGTTCTCAAGAATTCGGTAAATTAAACGAGAAGATTCTCTGTCATCAAATGAAACTCCTCACTGGTGGGGTCGGCGGAATCTGTAATCAATTCCAGCCGTTATTTCAATAAGATATGAAAAAAGGTTTTTAATAAAAGAAATTGAAAAATTGGGTAAATTAGAAGAAAAAAAATTAAGAAATTTGGCAGAAAAATCAAAAGAAGAAAAATTTGAAGTAGAAACCAAAAGAGACGAAATGACAAAAAATAAATATTGGGTGACGTAGGGCCGCTTGGGTAGTTTATCAAAAGAGACATGATAATTTCCCAGCGGAAATTATCACTCGGTTCAAGGCAGAAAATTTCGCCAAAAGGCGAAAACCAGCTTTTCTGCCTTGAAGCGCTCTTTTGATAAACTACCCTTCGCTAAGGGTTTTCGAAAGCCAGTTAAATTAATTTTTCTCTATGTAAAAATTGCCACTTCGGTGGCATTTAACTGGAAAGGAGGCGTATATATTAAAACTACATAAAATTTTGTGAAAAATAAAAAAATAATATTTTTTGATGGCGATGGTACAATCTGGTATCCTAAGAATACAAAACGTAAAATTGCTCCTCATTGGATATATCATGATAAAAAAATTGGAGACAAACATCTTGAACATTTAATTTTAACGCCGTCTACTTTAGCTACTCTTAAAAAACTTAGAAAATTAGGAATAATTTTAATTTTGGTTTCAACGCATCCACATCCACCAAAAGAAGCCGATATATTAATGAAAAAGAAAGTTATATATCTAAAGTTAGATAGTATTTTTGATGAATTTTATTCTTCCAGAGATTATCCTGAAGGCAAGGGAGAATTGATTATTAGAATATTGAAGAAAAAGCATATCCCTAAGTCTAAAGCATTAATGATCGGTGATAGTTATAGGTATGATTATTTATCAGCTAAGAAAGTTGGCGTAGATGCATTTCTTATAAAATCAGATTACATGTCATCGGCATATATGTCATCGGCAGCTAAAAGAGTCAAAAAAGTTATTAATCAATTAAGGGATATAATAAAAGTATTGAATTAATAGCGGGGTGGAGTATGCTGGCAGTACGCGCCTTCACCCCCACCCATAATTTATCGGGGCATAGTGTAATGGTAGCACGAGTCTTTCGGGAGGATTTAGTTCGAGTTCGAATCTCGGTGCCCCGAAAGGAAAATTTGGTGTGGGGGCAAGGGAGGGCGTAGACTGAGTCCAATTCTCAGCACCCCGAAAGATACAAAAAATTACGGGCTGGAGTATGCTGGCAGTACGCGTCCATGGGGTGGATGTAGACTGGGTTCGATTCCCAGCAGCCCGACAAAGATTTTGGTTTTTGTATGGATGGGCTTGTAGTTCAACGGTAGAACATCGCATTCGCATTGCGGGAATAGGAGTTCGATTCTCCTCGAGTCCATAAGTATGTTATTTATGGTAATTTTTCGATTACTATAGTACAATAAATGCCGATAATAAAATTAACCAGAAAAATTATGAAAAAAATATTTATATCAAGCTCAATTATTTTAACAACCTTATTTGTTTTAGCTGGCAACACTGCTTTTGCAGAAGATAAGCAGGTTCAACTTCCTCCGGCAGGCCTCACTCCCGAAAGCCCTTTTTATTTCTTTGACCGACTTGGTGAAAGAATACAGGAATTTTTTACTTTCAATCCTAAAGCGAAAGCAAAGCTCCAGATTGAATTTGCAGGAGAGAGAATTGCTGAAATAAAAGTTATGGTAGAAGAAAAAGGCACGCACACAGAAGGCATAAATGCGGCAAAATCTTTGTTGCTTGCCAATGTGGCACATGCCGCAGAAATTATTAATAAAGAAAAGTCTTCAGGCAAAGACGTGTCTTCGCTTGCTAAGGATATTGATGACCAATTTGACGCAAGAGAGAAGCTTCTTGTACAAACTTTTTTGGACGCACGAGCTAAGTTAATTGCCGAACATTTGGACATTAGAACAAAATTGCTTAAAGATGCGCAAGTGTCGGGAGATACCGCTAAAATTTCAGAAATTCAAAACCAGCTTCAAAATATAGAAAATGAATCCAATGATTTAAAGGATAAAAAAGACGAAATTAAAAATTCCCTTGACGAAGAAAAGAAAAAAATAGAAGAGAATATGAATCAAGAAGATCAAAACCAAGATAAAATAGATCAAAACAACGAAAACCAACAAGAGCAAAATCAGGAAGGAGATCAAGAAGAATCTGAATTGAATCAAGCAGGCAAACAAGGGGAACAAGAGATGGAACAGAAAGGCGAACAAGGGAATTCAGAACTTAATCAAGAAAACGGGCAGGAAGAAGACCAATCAGGGTCGGTGCAAAATGGAGAAAACGGAAAAATAGAAAATAGTCAGAATGGTAAACAAAGCACGCAAGGAGTTAATCAAGAGGGACAACAGGTACAACAAGGCAGTACAGAAAACAGGTAAAAAATATCATGTATTATGATACAGGGACGACAAATTTAAAAAACAGGCTCTTTAAGAGCCTGTTTTTTATTTAATAGTGCGAACTTGCAATAATCCTCTAATTTGTGTCATAGTTAAATAGGAATAGGAGCGATTAAACTAGAGTCATCTAAAATACTGAAATCGTCTTTGGGGGTCTATAGATATTATAAGATAAAAAATATTATTAATTTTGAAAAAATAAAAATTATGGAAGAAAATTTTCAAGTTCAACCTCAAATTCTAACTCCAAAAAGGAATTTACCTCGAGATGTATTTTTACATCTTCTGGCAATGGTCACTTTATATTGGTCAGCAGTAAGCTTTATAACCCTGTGTTGGCAATATGTAAATTATTTTTTTCCGGATATTTTAAACTATAATTATGGATATACGGGTTTTGCAGGCCCCATTAGATTTGCAGTTTCCTCATTAATAATAGTTTTCCCTGTTTTTATTTTGGTTTCATGGTTTTTAAATAAAATTTATGCAAAAGAATCGCAAGTAAGAGAATCTAAAATAAGAAAATGGCTTATTTATCTTACTCTTTTTATAGCGTCATTGGTTATTATTGGCGACTTGATTTTTGTTATTAATACTTTTTTGGGTGGAGAAATAAAAGCAAGGTTTATTTTAAAAGCCCTTTCAGTATTAGTGGTTGCTGTAATTATTTTTGGATATTATTTAGACGATGTAAGACGGCCCGCTCCATCAAAATTAGCAAAATATTTTGCATGGATTTCTGGAATTATAATTTTGGCAGCGGTTGTCGGAGCATTTTTTATAGTTGGCTCCCCTATGAATGCAAGATTAATGCAGTTTGACAACCAAAGAGTCAGTGATTTGCAGAATATCCAATATCAAGTTGTAAATTTCTGGCAAAGAAAAGGCCAGTTGCCGCAAAATTTATCTGACTTAAATGATTCTATTTCTGGATACTCAGTGCCCAATGACCCTCAAACCAGCAAACCTTATGAATACAATATAAAAGATTCTGCAACTTTATCTTTTGAATTATGCGCAACCTTCAACTTAAATGGCAGTATAAACAATGCAAAAACAGCGCCAGCTCCAGTATCTATGTATCCTAATGACTATTCTCAAAACTGGAATCATTCAGCAGGCCGTGCATGCTTTGAAAGAAAAATTGACCAGCAATTATATCCTCCATTAAAAGGTAAATAGTAGAAAATATGCATAATCCAGAAGAATCAAAAGAAAAGCCGTCCGAAGACAATGATCAAATTCCAGAAGAGGTAGACAGTGAATCAGTTTTAAGTTCAGAAGAAATGGAAAAAGTAACACAAGAAGCTGATAAGGCAAGAGAAAATGAGCCAAAGGACTTAACTAAAGAAATAGAAAATATAAAAGAAGGCATGGAAAAAGAGCAAACTCCAGAAGCAATTCTAGAAGTTTTAAAATCAGCTGAGTCAGAGGGGAGATTTGTAAATTTATCTATTTTAAGATTAGATGGTCAAACTCTTGATAATGGAAATGCTATTCCATATTTTACTGAAGATGGTTTATATCTTGAAACAGAAGACGGTGATGCAATACCAATGGATTTAAATCGCATAAAAAGAGTAGAGTAAACCATGGATACGAAAGAATTAGGGAATTTAGGCGAGAGGATAGCTTGTGAATATCTTGTTAAGAAGGGGTTTAAGATAATAGGGAAAAACTATAGGATAAGTTTTGGAGAAATTGATATTATTGCAAAGAAAAAATGGAAATTATTTTCTAAAAACGACAAAACAATTCACTTTGTTGAGGTAAAAACTATCGTTGGAAACAACGATAGTTTTTTTCCCGAAGAAAGGGTTGATTATAAAAAGAAAAAAAAATTAATCGGACTTTGTCAAATATGGCTTGAGAAAAATAAATTTAAACAAGATTATCCCTATCAAATTGATATCGTTGGAATTTTAATAGACCAGCATACCAAAAAAACCAAGCTAAGTTATTTGCAAAATGTTGTTGAGGATACGCATTGATTGAATTTATAAAGTTATCCACACCCCGCCCCTTGACAAGGTTTTATATCCTGATAAACTCAAAGTAGATTAGCTTTTAGATTATCTTCTTCTGAAGATTTTCAAAAAAGCTGGTCAATTCGCTCATTGCCAATCCGCCTACCCTCAACCCCCTTTAAACTCCCCCTCAACACCAAAATAGAACATCGTAAAGGCTCTCCTCTCGGATAGCCTTTCATCATTTACAGAAACAGAAAAGTTATTCACATGCCAAGTGTGGATTTTTTTGTCAAAAAATTATACATTAAAATAAATAAAGGTCGTATAAAAAATTGCAATCTTATTTATAATAAAAATAATTTTTAATAAATTAATAAAATGGTATTTTCTTTAATTTCTCGTTTAGTCAACGGCATAAAAGAAGGTGTAGTTGCCGGCTTAAAGGGCATGACAGATATTACTACCAAAATTGTTGATGTTACGAAAAACACAACGGTTTCAGTTTTAAAAGAAAGTGGTGAATTTGCAAAGGAAGCTCTTGATGTTCCAGCTTCTATTGTTAAAGGAGCTTTTACGGGCGTTAGTGAAATAGGCGTATCTGTAATTACTTCAGTGAAAGGAGTTGTTGATGGCACAATTCAAGGGCTTATGGAGTCGGGCATTAAAAAGGATACAGCTATCAAGGGGGTGGTGGGTCAGTCTTTGCATAGCGCTAAGGAATTAAGTTTAGATGTAGGTGAAACTGCAGTCCAAGCAGTTAATGGAGTAATTGATGCAGTTACAAAAGTAGGCGGAGATACAGTCGATGCAACAAAAACAGCAGTTGTAGCTGCCTTGGATACAGTCAAAGAGTTTGGTGCTGACGCTGTAGAAACAGTAAAAGATTCACTTTCTGCCGGAGTGGAGGGAGCAAGGGATATTATTGAATCGCTTAAGAGATAACCAAACATCTAAAAACTAATAATTAATGATAGTCTAATTTAACTTGACCTTTCACCTAAAATTTAGGTGAAGGGTTGACACGGGATTTAATTTTTGATAAAAAAGAACTAATCAAGATATTAAATGTATTTGTCCGTCTGACCACGGACATCTTTTTTTAAAATAACCAAGATACAAATTTACGAATCTAATGCCAATTTTGCGAATATGCGAATTTGCATATTAGTAGATTAGCATTATATTTGCATCATTTGTATCACAATTGTGGATTTAAAATCTTTTCAAAGAGCATTGGGACAGATTGCCGAAACAAGAGGCATATCTCCCGAAGTAATTATAGAAACGCTGGAAGCAGCCATAGCTACTGCATACAAAAAAGATTATGGCAAAAAGGGCCAAAAAATAAAAGCAAAATTTAATCCGGTTTCTGGTGATGTTAAATTTTGGCAGTTAAAGCTGGTTGTGGACCAATCAATGCTTTATACAGAAGAAGAAATAGAGGCATTAAAAGAAAAAAAGATTATGCCTTCTGAGGATTTTGATAGACTTCAAGAAGGCCAAGAAGCTCCTAAAAAAGTTGTTTTTAATCCGGAAAAACACATAATGATAGAGGAAGCAATTAAAAAAGATAATAATATTAAAATTAGCGAGGAATTAAAAATTCCATTAGAATCAAAACAGGATTACGGCAGGATTGCAGCTCAAACGGCAAAACAGGTTATTTTGCAAAAAATAAGGGAAGCCGAAAAAGAAACAATTACATTGGAATATAGGTCAAAAGAAGGCGAGATTATTTCTGGAGTTGTTCAGCGAATAGAGGGCAATACTATTTTTATTGATATTGGCAAAACTTTAGGAATTTTAAACAAAGAAGAGCAAATTCCAGGAGAATTTTACAGGCCCGGCCAAAGATTAAAATTTTATATATTAAAAGTTGAAGATACTGCAAAAGGTTCTGTGGTTTTGCTTTCAAGAGCCTATCCAAAATTAGTTTCAAAGCTTTTTGAATTAGAAGTGCCGGAGATTTCCTCGGGGATAGTTGTTATAAAATCAATTGCCAGGGAATCGGGTTTCAGGACAAAAATTGCGGTTGCTTCTACACAAGCAGGCATTGATCCAATAGGCAGTTGTGTTGGGCAGAGAGGCACAAGAATAATGGCAGTAATAAATGAATTGGGAGGTGAAAAAATTGACGTTATTGAATGGCAGGAAGACCCAGCAAAATTTATTGCAAATGCCTTGTCCCCAGCTAAAATTTCGGGAGTAAAAATAGAAGATAAAAATACAGCAGTAGTTTTTGTTTTAGAAGAACAGCTTTCGCTCGCCATTGGAAAAGATGGAAGGAATGTTAGATTGGCTGCAAATTTAACCGGCTGGAAAATAGACATTAAAACAGATGAAAAAGAGGTAAAAGCTTCAGAAGAAAATCAAGAAAAAACTGAAGAAAAAGAAGAAAAGAAAGAAAAAAAGAAAGTTAAAAAAACTAAACCTGCCCGCAATGCTCCCGCCACAACTTCGCAGATGTTGGCGGGTGCAGGCGGGAAAGAAACTTCAGAAGAAAATTCTGGAGAAAAATAAATTTAAAATTTTAAATTAGAATCTTGAATTTTGTATCTTGAAGCTTGAATTGAATTTAGAATTTGGAATTTTAAAACACCGATTCATTATTCTGTATTCTATTCCAGCTTCCAGATTCAAGACTCTACATTCACAATTAGTATGCTCATAATCTATTTTCCAATTATTGTTTCTCTTTTTGCCATTTTGTTTGTATTTTTTCTTATTGCAAAAATTGGCAAGGCACCTGTTGCAAAAGATAAAGCCATAGCAATTACTCAAGCCATTCAAGAAGGTGCAATTTCTTATTTAAAAAGGCAGTATAAGACAGTAAGCATTGTGGCTATTGTTTTATTTTTTGTTTTATTGGTTGGCATGGGCTCCAAAATGGCTTTTGGATTTTTAATCGGCGCAATTCTTTCGGGAGTGTCCGGATTTATTGGAATGCTGGTTTCCACCCAAACTAATACAAGGGTTGCCGAGGCGGCAAAAAAAGGTTTAAAGCCAGCTTTGGATTTGTCATTTAAAGGCGGATTGGTAACAGGACTTTTGGTTGTAAGTTTGGGATTATTGGCGGTTTCTGGATATTATTTTTTGACAGGCATAGATGGTTTAATTGCTTTGGGATTTGGAGCTAGTTTAATTTCTGTTTTTGCCAGAGTTGGCGGAGGAATTTATACAAAGGCCGCCGATGTTGGAGCCGATTTAGTCGGAAAAGTAGAAAAAGGAATTCCAGAAGACGACCCAAGAAATCCTGCGGTAATTGCAGACCAAGTTGGAGACAATGTTGGTGATTGCGCCGGCATGGCCGCCGACATTTTTGAGACATATTCTGTAACAATGGTTGCCACGATGATTCTGGGAGCCCTTTTGTATCCAAAATCTCCGCAGTTTATTTTGCTTCCATTATTTTTGGGAAGCATTTCTATTTTAACTTCAATCATCGGCAGTTTTTTTGTCAGTTTGGGCAGGGGCAAGGGCATTATGGCCGCAATGTACAAAGGCGTGGTTGTGTCAATAATATTGTCCGCGGCCGCTTTTTATCCTGTAATTACAAAAATGATGTCAGACCAAATAGTTTCAGCGGATAATTTATATCTTTCATGTTTGGTCGGATTGGTTATTGCCGCCGGAATGTTTATTATCACGGAATATTACACTTCAAAAAAATATGGCCCCGTAAGGTCAATTGCAAAGGCAAGTGAAACGGGGCATGCCACAAATATAATCAGGGGAATTGGCTTGGGAATGCAGTCAACCGCCTTTCCAATTTTATTGATTGCATCTGGCACCATAATCAGTTTTTGGCTGGCTGGCATTTACGGAGTAGCTTTGGCTGTTGTATCAATGCTTTCTATTTCAGGAATTGTTGTCGGAGTGGATGCTTACGGACCTATTACAGATAACGCCGGCGGAATTGCAGAAATGTCCGGAATGCCAGAAGAAGTCAGAAAAATCACAGATGCATTGGATGCTGTGGGAAATACCACAAAAGCGGTGACAAAAGGATACGCAATTGCTTCTGCCGGACTTGCTGCCTTGGTTTTATTTTCAGCATACAGCCAAAAAGTAATGGACTTAACTGGGTTGCAAAGCGCCACGAACTTTGTTTTGGATAATCCAAAAGTTATTGCAGGGCTTTTAATTGGCGGACTGCTCCCCTATTTATTTGCCAGCTTTTTAATGGGAGCTGTTGGAAAGACCGCCGGAAAAGTGGTCCAAGAAGTGCGCAGGCAATTTAGGGAAATTAAAGGATTAATGGAAGGCACAGCAAAACCTGAATACGGCAAATGCGTTGATATTGTTACAAAAGCCGCTATAAAAGAAATGATGGTGCCGGCTTTAATTCCGGTGGTAGCCCCAATTTTAGTTGGCTATATTTTGGGAGTACAGGCGCTTGGAGGATTATTGATTGGAGCTACGGTTACGGGACTATTTGTTGGAATTTCAATGACCACAGGGGGCGCCGCATGGGACAACGCCAAAAAATATATTGAAGAAGGCAACTTGGGAGGCAAAGGAAGTTTTACCCACCAAGCCGCCGTCACCGGCGACACCGTCGGCGACCCATACAAAGACACCGCTGGCCCAGCAATCAACCCAATGATTAAAGTTTTAAATATCGTAGCTTTATTAATAGTTGCTTTCTTAGTTTGATGAATAGAAGTTTTAAAAATTTCACTATAACTATTGGTGTTATAATTGGCTTATTAATCCTATTTATTTTACCAGTATTTTTAATCGAAGGAGGTGTTTACCTATACGAAAACTTTTACGAAATTATAGGAACCATAAACTTATCTCTTTTTGGTTTAGTTGTAGTGCTTTTACTTTTATCTATTATTCCAGATTTAAGAAAGATAACCTCCTCCTCAATATTTATTTGCTCTTATATTTTTGGTGCTACGCTGTGGTTAATTTCTTTATATTATACTTATTCATTGTGGGGAATTTTAGGGGTAATAATAGGATTTTTATTCTTAGGTATTGGAATGATTCCTTTAGCCATGTTAGCCTTGTTGTTACATGCATTATTCATAGACTTAGGCATTCTTATTTTACTAGTAGTATTGGTATTTGTGTTTAGGTTTCTAAGTGTATGGATTTCTTCTAAATATAGGAAAGTAAATTTTAAAAATAAATATCTTCAATATATATTAGCTATTTTTATTGGTATAATATCTGGTCAATTTATTCCAATGCCAATAATTAATATATTTGGTAAGTTACTAGGCCAAGAAGTTATTAATTCTCAAACATCCTTATCTATTGTTAATTTTTCTTTCATGGTATTAGCAGGCTTCATAACAGGATTTTTAACGGGTTTTATTTCTAGAAATAAAGGAATTTTATTAGCTGCAATTGCACAATTCACTCCACTTACATTATTGGTTTTGTTTTCAATAATTATTAATCGTCAATTACCCTATCAACCTTACGGGTTATCTTTTTGGACATGGGTTGGCTTGGTACCTGCTTTAATTGGTGGTTACTTGGGAGAAAAATTTATTAAAAATACAAATACCATAAACGAAAATTGAACTAAAAAATTAGAGAAATAAATTTATGGCAGATTTAGTCAAGACAATAGCTCAAATATTGGAATTACTAAACGCAGAAAATAAAGGAATATGGATTCTTATTAATGGGTATTATGCTTTGATAGAGCCTCATGTATTAGATAAAACTCCAGAAGACGGAAAGAATGTTAACTATAATTTTCCAACTAATGGGATCGTATTAAAAGCATTTCTAAATACTAGTACTGGGGAAATAAGAACTTTTGTCGCAAAATTTACAGATGATCCTAAAAAAGAAATTTTATAAAATATGCCAACCCAAGAAGAATTACAAAAACAAGTTCAATCGACAGGAGAAGATCTTGCAAGGATTAAGAAGGATTTAAAAAGAAGCGATATCATTATGACGGCTATTATTGTTGTTCTATTTATCGGTTTTTTTGGTGCTGCAGTAGCATTGGGCGGCATAGTAACGGATGCATTTAGATCTCGCGAAGCGACATATCAAGATTTAGTGAATAAAATTAACAGTTCAAATACAGAAAATAGTTCTATTATTAAACAGGTAAATTCTGATTTAATAAAATTAAAAAACTATTTTGGAATAAAATAAAAATTAAAATGGTTGATTTAATTAATAGAAAAATTGTTCCGCATGAAAAGATGGTGGCGCTCAAACAAGAAGAAATTAAAGATTATCTTTCTCAATTAAAAGAGGGCTGGCTTGTCTCGCCGAAGCCAAATGGCGAAGGCGGAGAATTTTTGAGCATAACAAAAGACCCTTCGGCTTCGCTCAGGGCAAGTTTTAAATTTGAGGATTTTGTGAAAGCAATGGAATTTGTAAATAAAATTGCGGTTGTTGCGGAAAAGGAAGACCATCATCCAGACATTGCCATACACTACAATAAAGTGGACATTATTCTTTGGTCTCATTTCATAAACGGCCTGTCAGAAAATGATTTCATAATAGCGGCAAAAATAGATAATATAAGTTTATTTTTAGGAAACAAAAAACAGAGGAATTCCTCTGTTTTTTGTTAGTAATTATTTTAGCCAAATATCTATAGGTATTCCAGATTGTTTTACAATAGCTTTGAATGTTTTTGGTTTCAAAGTTTTAGATGTATGAAATGGAACTCGGACGATTCTTGGCTCTTTCCCATAATGTCCAGTATAATAGTAGTGGCTTCCTTTTGTATTAGAATGGATAAAGTGATGTTCTCCTAAAATTTTTACGATATCTTTAAAAGTCCAGTTAAAAATACTTTTAACCATATTTATTATTTATTGAGCCATGGCGTAAGGCGAGGTTATGCCAAAATTATATACATTTTTTGGCAACAAATAGTTGTCTTTCTTTTCTCTTTCTGATTCCAATTTTTCCCAAAGTTTTTCATATTCAGCTTCTGGTTTTTGATTAAGTGGCATAGGCCTCATTTTTAGTTTCTGTGCCGTTTCTACATATCCTTGTATAGCTTCAAACAAAGAATCCATTACTTTTCGTGGACTATCTCCCTCTTCTACAATATTAAATTCCAAAGCTGATCCATACCAAGTACCGTCTTCTTTAAAGATAATATACCTAACAGAACCTCTTTTTATAGTATTTTTATATTTCATATTTTTTATTATATCACACCTTAGCAAATAATAAATACCATTGTCAAATATTGATTTTTCACAAAAAAAATAGTATTCTGTTTATTATATGAAAACAGAATTTAAAAAATAAATTTATGAGAAGTGATGCATTATTTTGTGTAGGGCAAAAAGCTTTTATTGAGAAATATGGAAAGGTATTAGTTATTAGAGATCCAATTGAAGGCATTGATTTTCCTGGCGGAAAAATCCAAGAAGGAGAAGCTAAAGAAAGAGATGTAAATAGTTTAATTGCCTCTCTTAAAAGAGAAGTAAAGGAGGAAGCTAATCTTGACATAGAAGTGTTCGATCCATTTGCGGTTTGGTATCATGAATTTCCTCAAGGCCATAGAAATTATGGGAAGAAAGTTTATCTTGTTGGATTTAAATGCAAATATGTTTCAGGAGAAATTAAGTTAAGCGATGAACACGACAAGTTTGAATGGGTAGATAAAGATAGTTATAAAAAATGGGATGACGGAAGCGATTATTTTGGCGCGTTAAAAAAGTATTTCTCATTGGAAAAATAAATTTATGGAAGATTTAATTAATAAAAAGTGTGTGCCTCATGAAAAAATGGTGGCGCTCAAACAAGAAGAAATTAAAGAAATCTATTGACATAGATATATCATATATGATATACAAGAAAGAAGAGAAATATAAAGTTAAATTTTATATAGATATAAAAACTAATAAAAGTTCTGTTTTAGAATATATTAATAATTTGAGTATTAAGGAAAGAGCTAAAATTTCTAAATATATTGAATTTTTAAGAATAAATAAAGGGGTTTTAGATGAACCGTATTCAAAACATATAAAAGGGAAAATCAGAGAATTAAGAGTTGATTTCTCAAATAATAAACACCGAATATTCTATTTTACTTTTATCAACAAAAATATTATTTTTCTTCATGCATTTCTAAAGAAAGCTGCTAAAACTCCTGTAGAAGAAATCAAAAAAGCAGAAAATAATTATTATAATATTATTAACAATCATAAAAAATATGAACAAGAATAAAAAAAGTAAAAATATGATTAACTTTGAAGGTTATTTGAAAGAACAGCTTAAAAATCCAATATTCAAAAAGCATTACGATAATTACGGAAAACAATTAGAAATTGCCTACCAGATTTTAAGATTAAGAAAAAAGAAACATATTTCGCAATTAGCATTGGCTAAAAAAATCGGTACCAAGCAGAGCAATATCGCGAGAATAGAATCTGGCCAGCAAAATTTTTCAATTGATACATTGGAAAAAATTGCAGATGCATTAAAATCTACTTTAAATATTCGTTTTCTCTAAAATGAATAAAAAGTATAAATGTCTGATTTAATTAATAAAAAATGTGTTCCGCATGAGAAGTTAGTGTTACTTGGCGAACTAGAAATTAAAAATTATCTTTCCAAATTAAAGGAAGGTTGGCTTGTCTCGCCGAAGCCAAATGGCGAAAGCGGAGAGTTTTTGAGCATAAAAAAGGAATTTAAATTTGAAGACTTTGTAAGGGCAATGGAATTTGTAAATAAAATTGCGGTTATTGCAGAAGAAGAAGGCCATCACCCCGACATTGCCATTCACTACAACAAAGTGGATATTACCCTTTGGACTCATTTTATAAACGGCTTATCAATAAACGATTTCATAATCGCCGCAAAAATTGATAATATATTATAAATAAATTTATGGAAGAGGCATTATTTTACGTAGGTCAAAAGTCTCTTATTGAAAAAGATGGTAAAGTATTGGTTTTGTCTAATCCTTTATTTGGTTGTGACTTTCCTGGTGGAAAGATACAAGAGGAAGAAATCAAAAATCCAGATGGGCTTATGCTCTCTCTAAAAAGAGAAGTAAAAGAAGAAACTGGTTTGGAAATAGAAGTTCTTGATCCAGTTGCTGTTTGGTGGTTTGAACTCTCTAATAAAAATCATAGATTATACGGGAAAAAGGTGTATATAGTTTTATTCAAAAGTAAATATATTTCAGGAGAAATTAAATTAAGTGATGAACATAATCAGTTTGAATGGGTAGATAAAAATAATTACCAAAAATTTGATAATGGAAGTAATAGTTTTTCTGGGTTAAAAAAATACTTCTCATCAAAAAAATAAATTATGAAAACGGAAATTAAAAAGTTGCCCAAGTCGCAATTGGAAATTGACTTTGAATTGGACGAGCAGGAGTTTCAAAAGCACATAGATGGTGCTCTTTTGCATTTAAAAGACCATATAAAAATGGATGGGTTTAGGCCGGGGTCTGTGCCAAAAGAAATGGTTGAAAAGAAAGTCGGGCAGGAAAACCTGCTTATGGAGGCCGGAGATTTGGCGGTAAAAAAATCTTACAGCAGTTTTGTAAAAGAGAATAATTTAGAGCTCATCGGCGAGCCGGAAGTGCAGATAACAAAAATAGCAAAAGGAAGCGAGTTTTTATTTAAAGTTAAGGTTACAGTTCTGCCAGAAATTACCTTGCCTGATTATAAAGAGATTGCCTCTCATGTGAAAGGTCAAGAAATTTCTGTTGATGAAAAAGAAATCCAGGACACGATAGATTATTTGCAAAAGTCCCACGCAAAATTTACCGCAGAAAACAGGCCAGCGCAAAATAAAGATTTTGTTGAAATTGAGTATTCAACCAAGGAATTAAATAATGGCAAAGGAATAAAAGACAGGTTCATTTTAGGCGAAGGAGGATTTATGAAAGATTTTGAAAGCAATGTAATTGGCATGAGTGCGGGAGAGGAAAAAGAATTTATTGTCCCGATGCTAAAGCATCGAGGATCCTCGACAGAAGTCGGGACAAAATTTCCTGAAAATACTCCAAGAAAAGATTTAGCAGGAAAAGATGCGGCTTTCAAGGTAAAAATGTTATTGGTGCAAAAAATGGAGTTGGCAGAAATTAATGATGAATTTGCAAAAAGCTTAGGGGTGTTTGATAATTTAGTTGCTTTAAAAGAAAATTTAAAAGAAGGCATTACTTTGGAAAAGCATGAGTTAGAAAAACAAAGAAAAAGAGGTGAAATTTTAGAAAATATTTCAGCGAAAATTAATTTTGATCTGCCCGAAAAAATGGTTGAGTATGAGCAATCGCGCCTTTTTGAAGATTTAAAAGAGCAAATAAAAAATCAATTTAAAATTACATTTGAAGAATACTTGGCTTCCATTAAGAAAACAGAAGATGAGATTAAAAATTCGTTTAAATTAGAAGCTGAAAAAAGAATAAAGAATTTTCTGGTTTTAAGAGAAATCGGCAGGAAAGAAAATGTTGAAGTTTCAGAAGAAGAATTAGCAGAAGATTTGCCCAAATTAATTAAAAATTACACAAAAGAGCAATTGGAAAAAATTGACATCGAGCAATTAAAGGAGTATAGTAAAGGTGCAATATTTAATGAGAAAATTTTCCAGTTACTGGAAAATTTATCTCATTAATGCAAAAATCAAAAATCAAAATGCAAAATTAAGGTGTTGCCCTACGACGATATAAATTTATCGCGCCGTAGCGCGATACCGAAATTTTAAATTTTGAACTTTGAATTTTAAATTTATTATTCATGCCAATAGTACCAACTATTGTAGAAAAATCACAACGCGGTGAGCGCGTATATGACATATTTTCAAGGCTTTTAGAAGAGCGCATTGTTTTTTTGGCCGGTCCAATTACTGATTTGAATGCAAATTTAGTTATTGCCCAAATGCTATATTTGGTTTCTAAGGATCCAAAAAGAGACATAAAGCTTTACATTAACAGCCCTGGAGGTTCAGTTACAGCGGGACTGGCAATTTACGATACAATGCAGTATTTAAAATGCCCCGTTTCTACCATTTGTATTGGTCTTACAGCTTCTATGGCAGCAATTATTTTGGCGGCAGGCACAAAGGGAAAGCGATTTGCCCTGCCTAATGCTGAAATACTTTTGCATCAAGTAGCCGGCGGGGTTCAAGGCCAGGCAGTAGAAATTGAAATTACTGCAAAACAGATAATCAAGATTAAAGAAAAGATTAATGAGATTTTGTCGTTTCATACAGGTCAGTCTATTAAAAAGGTAGAAAAAGATACCGACAGGGATTTTTATATGACGGCATCGGAGGCAAAAGAGTACGGTCTTATTGATGAAGTTATAGAAACTACAAAAGAAGCCAAGTAGATTTAGGTTAAAATTTGTCATATTACGAACAACTCACCATGTTGGATGAGTTTTTTTATTTGTCCCGCTCGTTTTAGAGCGGGACAAATAAAAAATCTTAAAAAATACAAAATAATTAATTATTAAAAAACATGGAAAATAATTTAATAGTATTAGTTGCTGCAATTTTTGCAGCTTTGGTTGGCGGGACTATTTTGGGCTATTATGTTAGGCAATCATTAGCCAAAAAAAGAGCGGGTTCATTAGAGGCAAAACTTCAAAAGAAAGTTTTGCAGGTAAAAGAAGAAACAACAGATTTAATTAAAAAATCTGAATCCAAAGCAAGCGAAATTATTGAAAAAGCTCAAAAAGAAGTTGATGAAAGAAGGCGAGAATTTTTAAAAGCCCAACAAGTATTGTTAGACAGAGAAAAACTTCTTGAAACAAAAATAGAAGCCTTTGATAAAAAAGAAACAGATATTGCAGACAAAGTCGAAAAATTAAAGATTGTGAAAGAAGAATTAGATAAGTTAAGAACAGAGGCAGAAGTTAAACTTGAAAAAGTTGCCAGCCTCTCAAGAGAAGACGCAAAAAAAGAACTTTTGGCTTTGGTAGAAATAGATTCAGAAAAAGATATTTTAGAAAGGATTAAAAAAATGGAACAAAGCGGCCAGGATACGCTTGCATCAAGAGCCCGTGAAATAGTAACATTGGCAATCCAAAAATGCGCAGTCCCCCATACCCTTGAGTTAAGCACTACAACAATCACGCTTCAAAGCGAAGATATTAAAGGAAGGATTATTGGCAAGGAAGGCAGAAACATTAAGGCATTTGAAAAGTTAACCGGAGTTGAATTAATAGTTGATGAAACCCCCGAGTCAGTTGTGATTTCCTGTTTTAATCCTATTCGCAGGCAAATTGCTAAAATTGCATTAGACAAGTTAATACAGGACGGCAGAATACAGCCTGCGAAAATTGAAGAAAAAGTGGAAGAAGCAAAGGCAGAAATTTCAAAAGTGATAAAAGAAGCCGGAGAAAAAACTTTGTATGATTTAAATATTCTTGGAGTCAATGATAAATTGGTGCAGATTTTAGGCAGATTATATTACAGGACAAGCTATGGCCAGAATGTTTTGATGCATTCTATGGAAGTGGCGTTGATTGCCGAAACCATTGCCGAAGAATTGAAAGCCAATGCGCAGGTCGCTAAGCGCGCAGGGTTGTTTCATGATATTGGAAAGGCTTTGGACCAGCAAATGGAAGGGTCGCACATTGAAATTGGAATTAAAATTTTAGAAAAGTTTAGTGAATCAGAAGCTGTAATACACGCAATGCGGACTCATCATGGGGATTATCCAGTTGATTCAATAGAAGCTACTATTGTGACTGTGGCTGATTCTATTTCTGCTTCGAGGCCCGGAGCCAGAAAGGACACGTTGGAAAATTATTTGCAAAGGTTAAGCGCATTGGAGGCAATTGCCAATAAATTTGAAGGCGTAGAAAAAGCTTATGCCATTCAAGCGGGCAGGGAAATTAGGGTGTTTGTAAAAGCAGATAAAGTAGATGATTTGGGCGTTTCAAAAATGGCAAGACAAATTGCCGCAAACATTGAAGAAGAATTAAAATATCCCGGAGAAATTAAAGTGACAGTTATAAGGGAAAATAGAGTTGTTGAGTACGCTCGATAGTTGTTAGTGTAGTTTATAGATTTTAAAAGCCACGCCTTAAAGCGCGGCTTTTAAAATAAATAAAATAGCACCAACTTTTGTTAGTGCTATGTTCCAATGGAACTTGTTATTTTGTTAATAAGGTTCCTTACCCTTCTTACAGGGCATGAATTTTATCTGACGAAGATTTTCGTCGATGAGAAACACGATGCGATATCCCCTAATCTTTAACCTTTGTCATCCATTGAATTTACGATCAATGATTTTTGTGATACTTAACTGGCGTTGATGCATATCCATTTGAGTCAATCCAAGCAATTTTTTGTACAGTGCGCCGAGTTTAAAACTTCGGACATTGTTGGGCAGATAGGGAGGGATTTTCGCTAAGAATTCCTCGCGCCTTGAGGATATTTTATCACCCTTATCATTTGCGTTGGCGACAATAAAAAATTCCCACGGCTTAAATTCTTCTGCATCATTTTGCGTCTCTACTTCTTGTGTGACAGAGATCTGTTTTCGGATATGCCTTGGCAGAGACGCTGGTTGGCTTACCATCGGTGTTTGAGCGTAGGGCGTATCAGACAAATCGTCATTTGGCCAACGTTTTTTGTAGAGTTTCAGGGCATCACTTTTGTAAGAGGGCTCTTCTTGGAGAGCCAACAATAAATGCTGCCTGCTTTGGGTAATCCATTCTAGTTCATCGGCTCTGCAACGCGCTATTTCCGTTTCCACAACCGATTCCATTCCTCGAACTTCTTGTTTAAGAGAATTTTTCGTTTGGCGGAAATTCGCCTCGATTTGCCCAATTGCGGTATTTACTTGCTCGCCGAGTTTTGAGGTGTCTTCCATGCGCTGATTATCATCTTTGTTTTGTTTTGCAAAGTATTGCAGGATTTCATGTAAGGGCATGGTGATGGATTTTCTCATGTCATCGATAAGATGTTCTGTTACTCGAGAAAATCGTTGTTTTCTTTTTTCTTTCCTATCTACATCCTCGAAGAATTTATCCCTTATCCTGATAAGTTCTGAATTGGGATGTGTTTTATGCAGCACGAGTCGGCAATTATTCATCATACTTTCCCTCACATAAATGTTGTTTGCATAATCCTTGCATGTTTCATACAAATTACTCCTCTGTTTCTTGAGCTTGTCTTTCTCGATCCGAAGTTTGGTAATTTCTTCCTCGGTGAGCCTGTTGACCCTATTCTTGAGGGTTTCAAGCTTAAGCTTGATTACTCTTTGTTTTTCTTTACTTGTTTGCCATTCGGATACGAAATCAGTCGTAGTTTTCATGCATGTTCTCCAGTTAAGGGTGAGAATGTCAATGAGCGATTGTAATTATAATTAACATGTATTTATCTTTATGTCAAATTTTAAAAAAGCCACCGTGTTTTGACACGGTGGCTTTTTAATTTTGGGGAGACCGACGGGATTCGCACCCGCGACGGCTCTTCCACAGAGAGCAATGTTACTGCTACACCACGGCCTCCATAAAAATTAAATTTTTGTGCCCTCGGTAGGAATCGAACCTACATCAAAGCCTTAGAAGAGCTCTGTTCTATCCATTGAACTACGAGGGCAGTTGTTTAAAATGTTATCATAAAATTTTGGCTTTGACAAGTTGTAAATTTTTAGCTAATATAACATTTATATCGGGGTGTTGTGTAACGGTAGCACGAACGCTTTGGGAGCGTTTAGTCCGAGTTCGAATCTCGGCACCCCGACCATATGTTTCTAAAAAAAGCCACCATTCCTTTTTTTGTCTTTATAACTGGAGCTTGCGTTTTGATTGTTGAAATTCTTGCAATTCGTATTCTGGCTCCCTATTTTGGCAATACGATTTTTTCCGTATCCAGCGTAATAAGCGTGGTGCTTGCAGCTTTGAGCTTGGGTTACTATGTTGGTGGTAAAGTGGCCGACCGTTATCCAAGAGAAGAATTATTTTACGGCATCATTGCAATAAGCGGAGGCTGCATTATTTTTTTGCATATATTGGGAATTATTTTTTTATCTGCTTTTGGATATAAACTCTCAATAATAAGTGGCCCAATTATTTCATCTGTTGCGTTATTTTTTTTACAAAACTTTTTACTTGGTATGTTGTCACCTTTTGCCATAAAACTTCAAGCAATCCGTTCAGAAAAAATGGGTATAGGCAGTGTGTCTGGAGGAATATTTTTTTGGTCTACTTTGGGCAGTATTTTTGGGAGTTTATCCGCCGGATTTTTTTTAATACCTAATTTTGGAATTAATAAAATTATTTTAAGCATCGGTTTTATACTTATTATTTTAGGATTATTTTCTAATTTAAAAATAAATATTTGGCTTAAATTATTTTTAATAATAATTTTACTAATTTTTACTTTGTTTTTTACAGATACTCTTTATTTAAAATCCGGGGTATATGATCGCGATGGTGTATATCAAAAAATAATTATTTACGACGAACAATATAAGGCAAAACCAGCTAGATTTTTATTACTGGACCGTAATCCATCTGCTGCTGAATTTATTAATTCGCCTGAGCTTGCTTACGATTACACAAAGTATTACGCTGTATATCAGGTTTTCAATCCAGAAGTAAAACAGGCGTTAATGATCGGCGGAGGGGCATATTCTGTCCCCAAGGCTTTATTAGCTGATTTGCCCAATGTAAAAATTGATGTTGCCGAAATAGAACCTTCTTTATTTGATTTGGGCAAAAAATATTTTAGAGTACCCAGTGATTCAAGATTGAATAATTTTGCTGAAGATGGGCGAAGATTGCTTGCAGATTCTAATAAAAAATATGATTTGATATTCAGTGATGCCTATGCTTCTTTATATTCAACGCCTGCACACTTAACCACGCAGGAATTTTTTCAAATAGCAAAAAACAAATTAAATAACAATGGCATATTTATTGCAAATGTAATTGGAAACTTATCTTCAAAGGCACCATCGATTGCTTTATCAGAAATAAAAACATTTAAAACTATTTTTACAAATAGTTATTTTTTTGCAGTTAATTCTCCCGAATCCTCGGACTTGCAAAATATCATTTTTATTGGTTATAATAGCACCAGCAATATTAATTTTGAAAATCCAAAAATTAAGAAAAATAAAAATGCGATTATTAGCAGTTTGGCAGAAAAAGAAATTAATTTAAGTAAATTTGATTTTTCTTTATACCCAATATTAACTGATGACTTTGCTCCCATTGAATATTTGACTGCAAAAGAGTTAAAAAATTCGCAATATTAATTTTTATATATGCGGGTATCGTATAACGGCTATTACTCGACTTTTCCAAAGTCGAGACAGGGGTTCGACTCCCCTTACCCGCTCACTAAAATTTACGAAGGAGAATTGTTGTACGGGTAAGTATAGTTAGAACCAAAGTCGCTTCAATGGTGATTTTTGTTTGACAAATTCAATTTAATATGCTAAATAAATATCAGGGTATTTTTGTGACACCAAAATATCGAAAGGGGTTAAGTATGAAGTTTTTCAGTTGGTTACTCGGATGTTTTTCCTTTTCTTGTTGGTTAGAAAACCAACCATTCACGGAAGATTTCAGGGAATACATCCAAAGCAATCCAGACCAGTCCAATCCGCCCAGTGAATCACTTGAAGGAAAGTTGGCTCGCTACGCTCTGGTGACTGGCAAGTCTCCCTTCGTTGGAGACTGCGATGCAAAGAAGATAAACGGACTCCTGCAAAGGAGCGGTCCAATGTGACCAAAAAACAAACTCCTCCACCCCCCTTAGCTTACTATCGGGGGTTTTATTTTATTTGATTTTTGCAGTTTCAAGTGATAAACTTGGAATAAAGAAGCGGTCGGTGGTAGTCTGCCAATAGGTTCTAACGTCATCCACTATCCCGCTCACGTAAAATTAAAGGTCGCGAAATATTATTGTTAATTTTTAAAAATATGGCAAATAGAGTTATACATTTTGAAGTTCAGGCAGATGATGTAAGCCGAGCCAAGGATTTTTACGAAAAAGTGCTTGGCTGGGAAATTAAGCAGGCAATGAAAAAAGAAGAAGGAGGAATGGATTATTGGATGGTTGTGACTGGTGAAACTGGCACGCCTGGAATTAATGGAGGGCTTTACCAAAGGCCAGCCGATAAAAAGTTTTATTTGTATGATTGTACCATAGAGGTTGAGGATATAGATAAGGTGATTTCAGATGTGAAAGCGAATGGGGGCAAAATTGAAACATACAAAGGACAAGAAAAGTGGGAGATGACTGGATTGGGATGGTTTTCTAGGTGTACCGATACAGAAGGCAACCGTTTTGGATTGATGCAGCCAACTGGCTGGAAACCTAAATAGTAAAAATTTTTAAAAACCCGGATTTGTCCGGGTTTTTTGTTTGTATTGCGTCAAAATAATTTTTGCAGTTGTATTATATTTGTTATGCAAGTAAAAATAGTGTAAAATAATTTTCATGGAAGAGAATATTATAGAAACAAAAAATCTTACCAAAAAATACGGAGACTTTACGGCGGTTAACGATGTTACCTTTAATGTAAAGAAAGGGGAAGTGTTTGCTTTTTTAGGGCCCAATGGCGCAGGAAAAACTACTACTATAAAAATGCTTACAACGCTTTTGAAACCGACTTCAGGCGATGTATTCCTTAATGGCCATAATGTGATTGAAAATCCGCATGAAACGCGCAAGTCTTTTGGAATTGTTTTTCAAGACCCAAGCTTAGATAACGAATTGACAGCGTATGAAAACATGCAATTCCATGCGATTCTTTACGGATTAAAAAAAGATGTTTATAAAGAAAGGATTGTAAACCTTCTTTCGCTTGTTGAGCTGTATGAGCGCAAAGATTCGTATGTTAAAAAATTTTCAGGAGGTATGAAACGCCGATTGGAAATTGCCCGAGGACTCCTTCATAATCCCAAAGTTTTGTTTTTAGATGAGCCGACTATCGGTCTTGACCCGCAAACAAGAAATCATATTTGGACATACATTAATAATTTAAATAAGCAAGAAAACGTTACTATTTTTTTTACGACCCACCATATGGAAGAAGTTGAGCGCATTGCCCAAAAAATCGCAATTATTGACCACGGAAAAATTCTTATCATAGGAACTATCGAAGATATTCTTAAAAAAGCCGGAACAAAAAAACTTGAAGATGCTTTTATATCTTTGACGGGCAGCAAGATTAGGGAAGAAGTAGGTAACGCAGGATTAAATCAAATGCGTATTAGTAATAAATTAATGAGATAAAGACTAAATCCAAAGCACAAAATCCCAAATCATAAACAAGCACAAATTACAAAATCCAAAATTTCAAACCCGTCGTGTTTTGAATTTGGAACATTATAATTTTGGATTTGTTTAGGATTTAGATATTTGGATTTTGAGTTTAAATTTTATGAATGCAATTTTTATTTTGTGGTTGCGTCAATTGAAAAGATTTATAAGAAAAAAAGCAAGCATTGTAGGGGCATTGGGCCAGCCTATTATTTTTCTTTTGGCCATTGGCTTTGGTTTTGGCCCGGTATATGCCAAAGCAGGCGCGGGAAACTACATTCAATTTTTAGCTCCCGGCATTATTGTCATGAGCGTATTATTTACCTCTATTTTTACGGGCTTGGAAATTATCTGGGACAAGCAATTTGGATTTTTAAAAGAAACATTTGCAGCGCCGGTTTACAGGTTTGAAATTCTTTTGGGAAAAACACTGGGTGGAGCGACCGTAGCTATGATTCAGGGAATCCTTGTTTTTTTGATTACTCTTATCGCTGGATTTAGGCCAAATTTAACCAGTTTGCCTTTGGCATTTCTTTTTTTATTTTTAGTGGCGATGCTTTCTTCAGCTTTAGGGGCAGCTATTGCCGCTCGGCTTGATGATATGCAAGGGTTTCCCCTTATTTTTAACTTTCTCGTCCAGCCGTTATTTTTTCTTTCCGGCGCGATTTTCCCAATAAAAAACTTGCCGCCTGCCTTAGACTTTATAACAAAAATCAACCCTTTTTCTTATGGCGTTGATGGGTTGCGTTACGCTTTCAGCGGAGTGAACGTCTTTCCTCCGGTCTTGAGCCTTAGCGTTCTTTTTGGAGTTTCAGTTGTTATTCTTGCAGTTGGGGCCTATCAGTTCTCAAAAGTGCAGTTGTAGAAAGTTAAAACGAAAATCCAAAAATAAACAGCTTTAATAATAGACGACCGTCGATTATTAAAGTCAGAAGAATTAGACAAAAAAATAGCCCTAAACCTTTCGGCCGGGCTAATTTTATTTAGGGGGCGGTTTATTTTTTTTCTTCTCTTAATCTGTGCTATTCATCCCTCCCTCCAAGTTCTTTAAATTCCTTGCTAAGCATATTTAATTCCTCTCGTTCACTTTCACTAAGTCCTCCCTTTTTACTTTTGCTCTGGGTTTTAACATCCCAACTCTGCTCTTTTCTAATAAGCTCGTTGATGCGCTCGTTAACAACTTCTATTCTATTTTTCTCTTCTGGCATATCTGCGTCCTGATTTTCTAATGGATTTTCTACTGACATGATTTTTCTCCCTTTTGATGTTAATGGGCTAAATACAATTTAGCACAAAAAAATTAAAAAGGCAATTATTTTTTATTTCTTAAATTAAGCTTCTTTTCTAAGTGCTTAATTTTATTTTCAAGTTTATCCAGTTTTTTATTTATTTTATTAAACTTCGAACTTGTTTCAGACTCTTTGGCAACGTCAAAACCGTTTATTATTGCTCTCCTTAACTTATCAAATACATCATTTTTCTTTGCCATATGTTTTCATTATACTTTTGCAAAATTGCGTGTCAAACTACTCTTTTTCTGATAAAGTTGCCTTAAGCATTAGTTCTTTTCCCTCTCTTAAAACTTTAAAACTTGTTTCCTGGCCGATTTTGCATTTTTGCATAATATTTGCCAGCGGATTTTTAAGTGTGATTTTTTGGTCATTGCATTCTAAAATTATGTCAAATTCTTTAATGCCGGCCTTGTCGGCGGCTGATCCTTTTATCACCGGAGGTTCTCCCAATGCTTCCCTGACAACCAAGGCGCCATCATTTACAGTTAATTTATTAGCTTGGGCCATTTCCTTTGAGAGTAAAACATATTTTACTCCTAAAAATGGCACAACTATTTTTCCGTATTTTTTAACTTCTTCCAAATCTTTTTTGGCATAATTTATTGGAATAGCAAATCCTATATTTTGGGCTCCCATTATCATTGCTGTGTTTATTCCTATAACTTCACCATCCATATTTACCAGCGGACCCCCTGAATTGCCTGGGTTTATTGCGGCGTCAGTTTGTATTAACCCTCTTAAATTTTGCATTTGGTGGTCAATTCCTCCAAAAGCGGTAATATAACGCGAAAGGCCAGAAACAATTCCGGCCGACAAAGTGTCATTGAATTCGCCAAGCGCATTTCCCACTGCCACAACTTCTTCACCCAGTTGAATTTTATTTGAATCAGCCAGGTCAATATATGATAAATTTTTCCCCTCAATCCTTAAAATAGCAATATCGTTTATGGGGTTTCTTGATAAAACCTTTGCGGGATATTTATGTTTTGGATTTACAATAACAGTATAATCAGCTGTAGTATCAGCTACCACGTGGTTTGAGGTTAAAACATAGCCATCTTTTGAAATTATAAATCCTGAACCGCCGCCTATCTGCGTTTTTTCCATTTTATTTGTGATCCCCTTTTCTATCATAGGCATAATATACTCCTTGCCGCCATAAGGGAAACTATAAAAATCTTCAACCTTGGGCAGGTCTTTTGATACAATAACAGTTATTACTGCAGGGCAGACCTTTTTTGCTATTTCTACTATGGGAGATTTTGATGGCATGTTTTTATAGTTAGTTTATTTGGTAATTATACAGAAATAATAAAATCATTGCAAACGACTTATTTTTTGGCTATCATTATACTTAATCTTGCCCTCGTCGTTCAATGGATAGGACGGAGGTTTCCTAAATCTCTGATGTAGGTTCGATTCCTACCGAGGGCACCACAAAGGAAATTGCAAGTTTGAAAGGTTCGCCTCGCTTCGCTCGGCGACTAATTTGTATTCAATTTTGGGGGTGAAAACGAATTCACGATTTCGCAAAATATGGTTCGAGCCGATGTTTTTCAGAAATGTTGTCATTTCTTTTGGATTGGGAGAGGAAAGCAGATTAGTGGCTTGATTTAAGGATTTTACGAACTCACGAGCCGGTTCGAGCCAAGACAAACCTTTTGTCTCAAAATCGCTAATTTTCTCACTAAACGACATTTTTTGAGAAAGCAAACCCTGTTTTTTGGCGGCGTATTCTTCTGTGGATAAAGCGTCTACTAAATAGATGTCTAACAACTTTTTAAGTTTCTCCTCAACTTGCGATAACTGTTCTTTCAGAATATTAACTTCGGCTTGTGCGTCCTTTCTCGCCTTATCCTGTTCGCTGTCTAACGCCGCCAAAACTTTCTCGGTGTCTTGGCTCGTCAAAGAAACTTTTTGAAGATAATAAGTGATCTGCTCGGTTAATACTTCCTCTCGTAAATAATGCTTTTCTTGGCACAATCCTTTCTTCTTTGTGCAACGATAGTAGTTATGGCCTTTCTGTTTCTCGGCTGTGATACTTGCTTTGCAAGAAGCGCATTTTAGTAAGCCAAGAAAAGCAAAATCATTTTTTCTCACATGGTGGAATTTTCCACGCTTCGCCATCACTTCTTGGCAAGTGTCAAAAAGTTTCTTTGTAATTAATGGCTCGTGTTGTCCCTCATAAATTTCCCCACCATATTTCATCAGTCCTATGTAGAAAATATTTTGTAGAATACTTTGCACATTGCTTAGCGCTATCTCTTTGCCAAGATTGCCACGCAGGTTGTGCTCCTTGCACCAATTTGCGAGAGAATGGAGCGTATATGCTCCGGTGGCGTACATTTCAAACAATTTCTTTACCTTAGGGGCTTTCTCGCTATCAACATCAATACCGCGCGTCTTAGCGTTGTTTAGGTAGCCCACTGGAGCCCAGCCGGGCCAAACTCCATTGCGTATTTTCTGCCGCAAACCTCGCTTCACATTCTCTCGCAAATTATCCACAAAATATTTTGATTGACCGAAAGTGATATTGAGCATAAACAAACCTTGTGGTGTTGCTTCAAACCAAAAGGTGGGAAATTTCAGGGACTTAATCAAGCCGCGATCAACGAAATGGATTATTTTACCGCCGTCTACAGAATTGCGTGCGAGGCGGTCAGGGTGCCACGAAATAATCCCGTCTGCTTTTCCTCTCTCAATCAATGACAACATTTCTGAAAAACATCGGCTCGAACCATATTTTGCGAAACCGCCAATTCGTTTTTACCCCCAAAATTGAATACAAATTAGTCGCCGAGCGAAGCGAGGCGAACCAAAACGCTTTGACTTTTCCTTTCTGGTGCAGTATTCTTGAATTAGTCCGAACGCATTTCGCCGCCGCAGGCGGCGAGGAAGTCCCCCCGTGAAAATTCGGAAAGGCGGCGGAGCCGCACCGCTCAAAACCGCAAAAGAACCCATAGAAAAACATCGGCTCGAACCATGTTTTAATTTTGGGGGAAGAAAATTTTTTAATCCTTATGGCTGTAAAATCTAAAAAGCAATGGTGGGAAACACTTTTTGACGAGAAATATCTCAAAACATACGTTGACATCGTTACCCCCGAACTCACCAAGAAGCAAATTACTTTTTTACTAAAACGGCTCCAACTCAAAAAGGGCGCGGAAATTTTAGATTTGGCTTGTGGGCACGGCAGGCATGCTATTGAGTTGGCAAAACGAGGATACAAAGTTACTGGCCTAGATTTTTCGAAGCACTTTATTGATATTGCTAAGAAAGACGCAAACGAAAAGGGTGTAAAGGTTAATTTTGTCCGAGGTGATATGCGTAATCTTTCTTTCGTCAATAAGTTTGACGCCATTACAAATATGTTTACGTCTTTCGGGTATTTTGACGATGAAAGCGACAATGAGCTTGTGCTTCGAAAAATTTCTCGTGCCCTTAAACCAAAGGGCAAATTCTTGATTGACATTAATAACGGTATGCGCACATTGGCTCGCATGTCGCAGAAAGGCAAAACCGATAAGACGGGTTTACTACGCGCGGCACATAAAGAAAAATTATCAAATGGTCTCATAGTTACAACGAAAGATGAATTTGATCCTGCGACAATGCGGTGGTCAATGACACGAACATGGAGAGAAAAGGGTAAGCCAAAAAGCTATAGAACCAATGTGCGCATGTTTTCGCCGCCCGAACTGAGAAACATGATGAAGCGTAACGGCTTGCGTATTCAAAAAGTGTGGGGAGATTTTGAGGGTGCGCCATTTGGTTTTGATGCTCGCCGTTTGGTTGTATTAGCAAGAAAGTCATAATTGTTTTAGAATCCGAATGCCGCCAAAGAAAAACTTGAGATTGTCAGCGGTGCGGCTCCGCCGCCTTTCCGAATTTTCGCGGGGGGACTTCCTCGCCGCCTACGGCGGCGAAATGCGTTCGGACTAATTCAAGAATACTGCACAAAATTGCAAAAAAACAGCATTTTATGCTGTTTTTTTGACTAGATAATAAATAACTTTCCAGGGCTTGACTACGAGTTTTAAAAAGGCTATAATTTAAGTAATTGTGAATAACCTAAATATTGGGGTGTCGGTCCCATTATGAGCATAATTAAATTAAAAACCCTCTTTTACCAAAGGCTTGGGAAGGGTAAGTAGATAAAATTAAGCGTATAATTTTATGGCCGAAGTTAACAATTATAAGGTTTACCCCGTTAAATCCAGCGAAGCTGGTGTTGCGCTTTCGGCGCAACAATTTAACAGGGTTAAAATAGTTTTGCCAGCAATAGTGTTGGCTACTTCCTTTTACTACTCTTTTTTATTTACAATTGGAATAGTAATTGGTTATATTCTTTGCAGGTTTTTTTGTAATGTTTTCGTTAAAAATGGCAAAATAGATTCCATATTTATAGATTATGGAAAATGGAAAATTCATTTGCACCATTGGATTATGGGAATTATTATTTTGGCCATAGTGTGGATTATAGATTACTTTTATCTGCCTACTTTTTTTGCGGGAGCCGTCTGCGGGATGATTATTCAGGATATCTATGATTATAATGATTGGCATAAGGTTATATTAAAAAATCCTAATAACGAAGGCAAGAAAATAGCCTAATAAATTCAAAGAAATATTTTAAAAATGCGGCCGTAAGGCTGCATTTTTTTAAGGGTATTTTTATTTATGAAACAATAGTAGAATATATAATATAAATAGTCTGGAGGGTTGGCAGAACGGCTAATGCGCTGGTTTCGAAAACCAGTGGGAGTAATCCCTTGTAGGTTCGAATCCTACACCCTCCGCTATAAAAAAGCTGTCGATTACTCGACCGCTTAAATTATGCTTGCCACAATCACTATGTACGAGTGAATATTTCTTTTAGAGCCTTGCGCCATGAACGGAAATGGGCAAGATTTCCACGAATTTGATCGCATTCAAGTTTAGACAATGTAGGATCTTTATTTACATAGGCCTGGAGCATTTCCATGTCTACAGGTGGTGCTAGTTTTTCTGGAGCAAAATCATCTGGAAGACCTATAAGAGATTCAATCGTTCGACTGTGTCTATTATTGCTGCTCATTTTCTCTCCTTTTTTTAGTTGTGGTAAGGAAAGTTTTGAAAGTACTATACTGGCATAAGCTTAATTTAAGTTTTGTCTAAATAACAAGTTATTTTAGACCCAATTTAATTTTTGATTTAGCAACAATATCATTAATTCTTGTATCAGATTTAATTAGATAATCAAACTTATCTGATTTTTGTATATCAATTGTATAATCAACATCTTTTATATTGGTTAAAAATATAATTGGCACATTGGCATTAGATTCTTTTATCTTTTTTGCCATAACTATGCCATCCATTTTGGGCATTAAAATGTCTGAGAGAATTAAATCTGGCTTTTCTTTTTCTGCTACAATTATACCCTCCTCACCATTTTTTGCAATAACAATAGAAAATCCTTCAATAGTGAATCTTTTTTGAAGTATATAGAGAAAATCTTCATCATCTTCTACAATTAAAATTTTTTTGTTTATTTTAGTCATGCCACGTTAAAAATCTTGTAGAGTCGCGAGAGTTATCTGCGAAGCAGAAACTCCCGACCTAGCAAAAATTATTTTTGCAGACTCATTAATTTTATATTTGTTAAACAATATTCTACCTTATCACAGACTTTTTGTTTTATCCAGACTTATAACTGGGGCATGAGTTATTTATTTTTACCAAATTAAATATGCAAAGCATATTAGGATCGTGATAAATCCCCGCAAAGCAGGATTTCCCGACCTAGATTTTAATCCCGCCGTTGGAGGGATTATTTAACGGGTAAGTTTTATGGTATTACGTTAAAGGGATTTAAATATTTTTTATCCGGAGATTCTCCAAATTGTTGCTCTTTTTTTTGCCATTCTTTCAAAACTTCCTGGTAAATATTATATTCAAGTTTAACAGTTTCTCTAGCAATTTTTTGTTCTTTTGTTTCTGCTAAAATTACATATTTATAAAATAAAAACACTCCCAAGATTAGATTAAACAAAATAAAAAATAAAATAACTAAAAAAGCATGTGAGGCTAAAATCCAAGGTATTTTTTTGATTTTTTCTGCTTTTATTCCTAATATATTTAATTTATTTAATGTTATTTTCATTGTTTTGCAAAGGTTTCTATTAAAAAAGTAGCATCAACGTTTCCAGAAAGATAATTTTTAGAATTTTTTTCTTCTGCTGGACCCGCAGGGACTCCCAAAGGCTGCTTTTTAATTATTAAATTTTTAATTTCAATTAAATATGGACCATTTTCTATTTTTTCTGAGAAATTCAATATTTTTAAAAAATCTCCGCTGGAAAATAATTGAAAATCAACAACATTTTGTTTTTCTTTTTGAGAAGGGGGCATTAAAGAAATTTTTGGTTTAATTCCAGAATTATAAGCTGTATCCTCTAAAAATTTTATAAAGTCAACCGGGTTTTGTGGATCAATAAATAATTGACTTATTTTTTCTAAATTTGGCTTGTAGTTTTCGTAATTTTTTTTAAAATTTTCTATTTCGTTAGATTGAACTTCAAGGGTAGCTGAATTATTTTTTTCTGAAAGTATATTTTTGGAATTATTTTTAATTTCTCTTAACAACGGCCAAACAAAGAACAAAATTAAAAATAGAGTCGCTAATCCAAAAATTATCGTAGTTATATAAATTTTATTTTTCATTTTTAATTAGAAATTTCAAAGGTTAGATAAAATGTAATATTTTGAGGATTTATCCAGCTTTCGGGCGAGAAATAAGGATTTTCTATTTCTTTATATTTTTCAATGTTTTTTTGGAAAAAAAGTAAATTTTCTCTGGACTCGCTAAAGCCAGAAGCAACTACTTTAACTTTTTGATTTTTATCTCTGCTTAAAGCAAGGTCTGTTAAATATAAATTTTTGGGACGTTGAATGTCTGATATAATTTTTAATACTTTGCTAAAATATGTTTCTTTTTTATAAAAAGATTTGAGCTGAACCAAGATTTTATTATCTTTTTGTATGATATCCTTAAAAGTTAAAAAATCAGCAGTTTGATATTTTTTTTTAGCTTGTTCTAAAATAATTTTCTGAGAATTTACTTCTCCTAGAATATGAAACCTTATTGACGATAAAATTAAAATTAAGCAAACTAAGGGAATTAAAATAGTTATTCCTAAAATTATAATTAATTTATTCTTTTTTTCTAGAAGTAATTCTTCTTTTTCTTTCGGCGGTAAAAGATTTATCATAGATTAAATACTAATTATCATTTTCTTTACCCGGTTAAATAAAATCCTTTGGATTTTAATTTTGACTAAAAGTCAAAATTATTTAATCGGGTGAATTCTTTATTCCTCTTAATGCTAATCCTAAAGCAGTAACAAAAGATAGAGAGTTTTGATAAATTTCATCATTTAGTTGTTTTGATGAAAAATTCCTCCAGAAATAGCCAAGTTCTACAGGAATTTCTAATTTTTCAGAAAGAAATTCTGGCAGTCCCTTTAAACTTGCTCCTCCTCCACAAAGGAAAATCTTTTTTATTTTTTCATTAGAAGGAAGGTGTTCATGAGAGGCGTGATCTTGGTAGAAATTTAAATACTTTTTAATTTGTATTGTTAAATCGTCTAAAATGGGACTAATTGCTTGTAAGATTTCTTTTGATCTGCTGTCTGTTTTTGTATCAATCAAATCATATTTTATCTTAAGTTTTTCAGCTTTTTCTAAATCTATTTTTAAAGATTTTGATATGGCTATTGTTAATTGTTGAGATGAAATAGGAATAGAGTAAGTGAACTGGATAGAACGGCCGGCAAAAACAATAAAATCAGTACTGTTTTTTCCAAAATCAATTAAAACTACAGGAGAAGTACCTGGTTCGTTTTCTACTAAAGCTCTGGCAATTGCTTCCGATTCAATTTCAAATATCAAAGGGATGAGACCAGCTTTTTTTAAACAAGAAACATAGGAATTAACTATTTTTTTGGGCATAGCAACAATTAACACGTCAAGATGATTAAGATTATCTTTAATAGGAGTTATAGTTTGAAAATCTAAATATACTTCGCTGATCTGTAAAGGAATATGATTTTCTGCCTCAAAAAGTATGGCTGATCTTAATTCTTTTTCTTCCATTTTTGGCACTTGAATTACTTGTAAAAAAGATTTTTCTTCTGGTAGAGAGACCGCCACATATTTTGTATTAAGTTTTTCCCCCTTTACATTTTTGCATGCTACTTTAATAATTTTTGCCAAAGTGTCTTCATCTTGAATTACTCCCTTTTCAATTACTCCTGGTTTTATTTCCATCTGATTAAAGGAAGCTAAACTAAAAAACTTCTTCTTTTTTTTAAGCTTGATAATTTTTAAAGACAAATCGCTTATATCCAGGCCGAATACTTCTTTTTCTAGTGATAAAAATTTCAAAATTATTTTTAATTAATTATAACATTAAAGGTTCTTTATAAAAATATTACTGTTCTTGCCAGCTTTTTACTTTCCAAGCGCCTCCAGGTCCGCTAGAAAAAAAGGTGTCTGCTAACCCGCTTTCAAAGTTAATTTTTGAATTATTATTCATTATCAATTTGTATCCAGTCACTTCCTTAACTTTAACATTATTAGAAAGTTTAATTCCTCCTGCAGTTGTGTAAAAAATTGCGCCTTCTGCGTTATTGTTAACAGTAATGGCTAAATCTGATGTATTAGTTGAAAGGACTAAAAGATGGCTTGAGGTCTGACCAGATCCTTTTAATACAGTATTGTTGCTAGTAGAAATAGTTCCATCAGATAGAATAATCCCGCTTAATGAACCATAAGAAGTATCTAATTTTATTGTATTGTTATTGCCAAAAATAATATTACCTTGAACATATATAGTGCCAGTTATATTAAGAGTAGAACCATTGCCAAAAGATAAATTCCCTGTAATTTTAATTGGACCCTTAGATATTGTCTGATTATTGCCGATAGTAAGACTCGCTATAGTGCCTCCATCCGTTGCATCGCTTTTCCAGCCATTAATTTGGCTTTGGGAAATAGGCAAAGGCTGTGAAGCAATTTCGCCAGATTGAGTGGAGGTTGTTCCACTGACCGTACAATTATTGCTCCCCCCAACCACATAGGTTAAATTTCCTTGAATTGTAGAATTGTTGCAACTATAAACAAGAGCGTCTCCTGTTGCATTCACATTGCTAAGGATATGACCATTACCTGCAATTATGACACTATTATCAATTTTACTGCTATTCCCTGATCCAGAAATATTTCCAGTAGAAAAAACATTGCCTTCCACCTCGGTGTTGCTTCCCATAATTAACCCCCCATCTCCTACTTGAGCGCCATAGTGAAAAGAAATTCCTTGATTATCTATAGCATAAACGATTAGCGATGTTTTAATTAATCCATTATTATTTCCTTGTGAAGTAATAGACCTTGAACCGCCAATAATTGCGGGAATAACAATATCATCTGTAGAATTATTAATAGTTAAACTATAAGAAAGTGGAGACATTTGAGGATTATTTTTTAAACGCAGTAATGCATCTTCAGCGCCTGCTTCAGCTGTATAATATGACTGAGTTGAATTGATAGTATTAGTAGAAATTTTCTGCCTGCCAAAAATTAATATGCTCATGCTCATGGCAATACTCAGTATAAATATTAAAATTAAAATTGTATTTAAGGAGGCGATAAATCCAGCACCACTTTCGTGTTTCGAAAATTTTGCAATGCTTATATTATACTTTTTATAATTAATCATTTTTTGTAAAAAGATTATTTGGCGAAAGTGGTGCTGGGTAAATCCTTTCTCTTGATTTTTTATTAAATTCAACATGATGGTTTACGAGTGAAGGGAGCTAATCATCATCTGCCTAATTTTTTGCCTTTATTGTTTTATTGATAAAAATATATTTAACTTAAGGGCAAAAATTTAGGCGGGTTAAACTCACTACGTTCGTTTAATTTTCTATTGATTGCTTCTCAAAGAAGCTGTTGACGTTAAATTAACTGATGGCTGTAAACCGTTAATATTATTATTATAACTTATTATCAAATTGATTCTAATTGACGTGGACCCATTTGTAGAAATTTGAGTAAATTCTAACTTATTTACTTGGACAGTATCCCCAGTCAAAAAAATAGGGTTTTGCGACTCCTTTTTTAAGCAGATACGAGAGCCACAGATGAAAAAGTCAATGTAAGTTGTACTTTCATCAGTTGGTAAATATCTAGAAGTTTCTAAAGAAAGCTGGTTTAAGGTTGTTGTTGGCGTATAAACGCCTTTGGCTCCATTTATTTCATAAGTTATTATTTCTAAAGTTCTTCTGGCGTTTTCTAACGCTTCTCTATCGCCTTTTGTTTGAGAACTAGATTGAATAAAATAAAGAATAATAGAGCTGACTAGTAATAAAATAAGAGATAATATTGCAATATAAATTATAGTTTCTAAAAGAGTAAACCCAGCACCACTTTCACTAAATAATTGAAAATTGTTTTTTTGTTTGTTTTTAGATTTGAAAATCATAAATAATTTAATGTTTATGGTGTGAAAGTGGTGCTGGGTAAACCCCCTATTTATAGAACATGGAACATGGAACATGGAACATGGAACAATTTTTTTGTTTTCCGTTTTTTTATGTTATATGTTATATGTTCTATGTTTCATGATATTATTTCCAATTAGTAAAATAAGTTATTAAATTTAATGTTCTGTCTTCCCAGATGACTGTTGCCGTAACCTTTTTAGTATTTGGATCATCATGAGAAGAGTTATAATTGTTTTCAATATTTTGTGTAGGTGGTTCTCGAGAAACTTTATCAAAAATAATTTTCCTCGTAAAAATGCCCGTTGTTTCTGTTCCTGAAGTTAAAACCCATTTATTAGGATTTACAGTGGTATCTAATATAAAATAATAAGGATTATTGTTTCCCGTATTAACCACTCCTAAACCATTTACAGACCAATTTGTTCCATCTCTATAATTTCTTGTAGACTCAATTATTTCTTTTAGCAAAAAATTAGCCTTGGCGCTTTTTTGTATAGAAGTGGAAGTTTTTATTGATAAAGTACCGATATCTAAAAGAACACCAAAAGCAATACTAATAACCATAATAGCTATGAAAGCTTCCAAAAGAATGTAACCCTTTTGCTTTATGGAACATGGAACATGGAACGTGGAACAATTTTTATGTTTTTCTTTTTTCATATGTTTTATGTTACGTGTTTCATGTTTCATGATGTTATTGCCAGGCAAAATTATTGACATAAATTGAACTAAAACTAGTGGTTAAACCATCAGCTGAATATTCTGCCAAAGTACCGGTGTTGTCTCCTGAAATTTTAATTGTAAGACTTGCATCATTAAACCTTAAATCGCGAAATACAGAAAATCGAGTATCTGGAGAATTTAATCTAAGAGTATGAATTGTTATTGTTTGATTTTTACTATTAACAATAACTATACCATTCCAGTAAAATTGGCCATTTGATAAATATTGATTGATTGGGATTGTTTTTATTGTATTGCCGTTAAAAGTTAACGTTATACTTTCGGTGGCAGTATCAATAACTCTGCTATAGTCAAAATCTATGTGCCTTGAATCTTTTACTCTTGTATCAGGTGGAATTGAAAGCACAGTAAAACCAATTACACCTGAATTGTCTATATAAATAATTTTTGTTTGGCTATTATCATCTTTTAACCTTAAAGATACGTTTCCGGAATTTTTTGTTGAACCGGTCAACTTGTCAAAAACTATTTCATTGGCTCCGCCTGTATTAATTGCATAAAACTCGGTTATATCCGGAATTAAATAAACTTGATCGAAGGAAGCATTTCTTGAGGGGTAACTGCTTCCTTTAAATAATATATATTGCTGCGGAGAAACGGTGATATCAAAGTAAACTCCATACTGGCTATTTCCTTCCGATGACAAAGTTTTATTCTGAGCTATCCTTAAAATATTTATAATTTCTTCAGAAGCATTATTTAATTGAGGTGTTTTTTGAAATGATATAAAACTTGTAATGGCTATTGCTCCTATAACAGTTAAAACTGCTATAACTATAATTATTTCAATTAAAGTAAACCCAGCACCACTTTCGCGTTTTAGACGTTTTGCAATACTTACATTATGCTTTCTAAAACAAATGTTTTTATTAAAAAAAGATTCTTTGGCGAAAGTGGTGCTGGGTAAACCCTTTTCACTGTGTAATCGAAATTTAGTTTTAGAATTGTTTTTAAATTTAAAATTGTTAAACATATTAAAAATTCTTAAGTGAAAGTGGTGCTGGGCAAATCCTGCCAAAATTTATTTTTTATATTTTTATTACAGATAAACATTATATGGATTTTAATGATGAGTACATCGGTTCAATTATAGAAATTGCGAAGAAAGCAACACCCAATCCCAAAATAATTATTAAAATCGGCTCAATTATAACCGAAAAGTTTTTAGTGGCTTCAATAATTTCTTGTTCATAAAATTCTGACAATTTTTTTAAAACAACGGAGGTTTTGCCCGTTTCTTCGCCAACTTCCATCATGGCAATTACACCAAAAGGAAATAAATTTTGATAAGGTTTTAATGTGCTTGATAATTTTTCTCCCTTTTTAACTTTTTCTGCAGCTTCATTTAAGGCTTTTTTAAAGTAAGTATTTCCTATAGTTGCAGAAGTAATTTCTAAAGACCTTATTAATGGAATACCAGAGGAATTCAAAGAGCCCAAGGAACGAATTAAAATGGCAGAATTATTTTTTTTAACAAACGAAGAAATAAAAGGTATTTTTAGCAAAGTAGTATCTATAATCCATTTCCCCTTTTTAGTTTTTGCTATTAACAAAAGGGTGTAGATTAAAAAAATAGGAATCACAATAGCTAAATACCAATATTTCTGCGAAAAATTTCCTATATTAATCAAAATTTTTGTATATATGGGAAGTTCAATATTCATGCCAAGAAGGAATGAAGTAAATTTTGGCAAAACAAAAGTTGATACTATTATTCCTATACTCATCATGGTCAATAAAACAATGGCAGGATAAATCATAGCACCTCGTATTTTAGATTTTAATTCATGTTCTCTTTCCATATGCAAAGTTAGAGTTTCAAAAATTTCCTCCAAAGTACCTGATTCTTCTCCAATTCTTATCATACTTTGAAAAAAATCATTAAAAACATCGGGATATTTAGATAAGGCATCAGAAAAACTTTCTCCTTTATTAAGTCTTTCATTAATATCAAGCATCATATTTTTCATTTTTTTCTTTTTTGCTTGTACAGATAAAATATCAAAGATTTTTATTAATGGTAGGCCCGCACTAAACATAATCCATAAATTTCTAGTCATCATTATTTTTTCTACCGAAGAAATACCAAAAGAAGGAAGAAAAAATTTGAATTTATTCCTTTTCTTTTCTTCTTCTGAAACAGCTTTAATCAAAAGCATATTCTCGTTTTTTAGGTTTTGGGCAAGTTGACGAAGGTCTTTAGCGTACAAATTACCTGTTTTAGTTGTGCCATCAAAAGATTTAGCGGTATAAAAATAATTTGGCATGATAACTTTAATTTATTAAAATTATCACCGAGCACTAAATTTTAAGAAAATTTCAGTGCTTGGTATAATTCTTTATTCTACTCTGTAATAACGCGAAGGATTTCTTCTATTGATGTCAATCCTTGGACTGCTTTAACAAAGCCATCTTCAATCATTGTTCTCATACCTTCTTTGATTGCTTGGTTTGCAATTTCTTTACTAGTTGCTTTTTTTACGATTAACTCTTTTATTGTTTCGGTTACCAGCAAAGCTTCTACAATTCCAATTCGACCTTTATAGCCGTCGGCAGAATCTTTAGAGGGTTTTGGTCGGTAAAATTCAATGTCTTTTATGGTTGCCTTTGGTTTTACTAATTTCTCATCCTTTAAAATCTTTAAAATTTGTTCTAAATTACAATATTTTTCTAAATTTTTTAGAGCCGAAGAATCTAATTTATATTTCTCTTTATTATCAGCAAATCTTCTTACTAATCGTTGGGCTATAATAAGATCTAGTGTTGAAGAGATTAAAAAAGGTTCTGCTTTCATATCAATAAGACGGGGTATAGCGCCGGCCGCATCAATTGTGTGCAAAGTAGACAAAACTAGATGTCCAGTTAAGGCGGCATTGATTGCTAAACCAGCTGTTTCATCGTCTCTAATTTCTCCAACCATGATAATATCGGGGTCCTGCCTCACTAAAACCCTTAGTCCTGAAGCAAAAGTCAGCCCAATTTGAGAATTAACTTGAGTTTGATTAATTCTTGGCATTCGGTATTCAATTGGATCTTCAATTGTAGAAATGTTTACCTCCGTAGTATTAAGAATTTCCATCATTGAGTATAAACTAGTTGTTTTACCGGAGCCGGTTGGTCCTGTAATTAGTATCATACCTGACGATTTGGCTAGATTATTGTTTATTTGCTCAAGAGCTTTTCCAGTAAAACCCAGTTTGTCCAAAGTGGAGGACTTAGTGTTTTCAGCCAATAATCTCATTACAATTTTTTCACCATTAATAACTGGTAAAACCGAAACTCTTACAGAGTATTTAAAATCTTCTGTTTCAATTTTGAATCTGCCGTCTTGGGGCAACCTGTGCTCATCAAGCTTTAAATTAGAAAGAACTTTTATTCTAGCCACAATGCCAAGAGTTGTTGCAATGGGAAGAGTCATTACATCATGCAGTATTCCATCAACTCTATAGCGAACTATAACTTCTTTTTCCAAAGGTTCAATATGAACGTCAGATGTTCCCTGTAAAATAGCATGTTTTAATAAAGTATCTACAATTTTTATGATTGGTATTTCTTCTGCCGCTTTTTTTATTTCTTCTTTCCCTCCAAAAATTTCTGATTCTTTTATATGTTTAATTTCTTTTTCTTCTCCCAATACCTCTTCTATTCCCCCTTCTTTTATAATATCTTTAAATTCTACTTCTAATGTTTTTTGATATTGAGATAAAGCGCTTCTTATGCTTTCAATAGTGGTCAATCTTGGTAAAATTTTTATAGAAGGCATTGTTTTTTCTATAAATCCAATGGTCCTTAAATCTTCTGGGTCTATCATGGCCACTTCAAGGTTATTGTCCTTTTTTCTAAAAGCGACAATGTTGTGAGCTTTGGCAATTGGTTCAGGAATTATTTTTAAAACATCTAGAGGGATGACTTCATTTTCTAAATTTATAAATGGAATTCCTAAAAGATAAGCCTCTATTTTTATTAACTCTTTTTTCGTTATTAAACCATCTGAAACTAAAATGCCTCCAACTTCTTGATTAGATTCTTTGCTTTTTTCAAGAACCTTTGCAAATTGGCCGTCATTAATCAAGCCGGCTTCTAAAATAAATTTTAATAATTTTTTCGGTTCAACCTTCATAGAATTTAATTAAACAGTTATTCAAATATTATACCATATAAGAAAATCTAAATAAAAAAAGACCGATGTGGAAAACCAATCAGTCTTTTTTTATAACTTAATTAATGTTTTAAAATGACTATTCTAAATAATATTAAAAAGCAATAATTTATGAAAGCGTTGAATCTTTAGTCAAATTGCCTTATAATGTCCTTATGCAATTAATTGTTTTATTATTGTTTTTGATAATATTGATTTTAGCTTCAATAAGCTTTTTTATGTTGTTTTATTGTATAAAAATAAACAGATCGATCAATTTATTTTTAGAAAAAGGCAAAGTAAAAGATTTAAGGGAAGTTTTATTTTCACAAATTAAAAAAACAAAAGAAATAGAATCGCAATTAAACGGGGCCCTTGATAAGGTAAAATCATTGGAAGATATTTCAAAGATATCTTTACAAAAAACCGGTGTGGTTAGGTTTAATCCGTTCAATGATGTTGGGGGCAATCAGAGTTTTGCCATAGCTTTGCTGGACAGCCAAAATAATGGGTTTGTTATTTCAAGTTTGTTTATAACTGAAGGGAATAGGGTTTATGCAAAAAAAGTGATAAATGGTAAATCAGATTATTTGTTATCAACAGAAGAAAAAGAGGCAATTGAAAGAGCTATAAAAAATTCACCCAGTTAAATAATTATATGGTTAAAAAAGCTAAAAAGATGCCGATGGCAAAGTCCCGACAAAGTCGAGGATTCTCGATGAAATCGGAACCATTGCGCACTCTCGGTAAAACCGGAGCAGTTAACAGTATGTTACAGAGGCCTCCTGTGGTGGTTGTTTTAGGTCATGTTGATCATGGAAAAAGCTCTTTATTAGAAGCCATAAAAGATTTTAAAATTACTTCTTTGGAATCTGGCGGCATTACCCAGCATATTGGCGCTTATGAAGTTGAATATAACGGCAAAAAAATCACATTTATTGATACTCCTGGACACGAAGCTTTTTCGGCTATGAGGGTTCGTGGCGCTAGTGTTGCCGATATCGCCCTTTTGGTGGTAGATTCCGCGCAAAGCGTTCAACCTCAAACCAAAGAAGCAATAATGGCAGTAAAAAAAGCTGAAATACCGATGATAGTTGTTTTAAATAAAATAGATTTGCCCACTGCAAACCCTCAAAAAATCAAGGGAGAACTTTCAAAAGTTGATGTACTAGTTGAATCAATGGGCGGGACTATCCCTTCAGTGGACGTTTCAGCAAAAGAAAAAATAGGCATAGATGAATTATTAGAAATGATTTTATTAGTGTCTGAAATGCAAGAATTAAAATCAGAAATAAATGTTTCTGCAGAAGGATTAGTTATAGAATCATATATGGATAGTTTAAAGGGGCCAATAGCAACTTTGATTATTGAAAAAGGAATTTTAAATAAAAAAGATATTATTGCAACTGATTTGGCTCTTGCTAAAGTCAAATCTTTACAAGACTTTAAAGGTAATTTAATTGAAAAGGCCTATCCTTCACAACCAACAATTGTTTTGGGATTTGAAAAAGTCCCCGGTGTAGGAGAAAAGTTTAAAAGTTATCCAACCGTTGAATTGGCAATGGCGAAACTAAAAATAGAAGAGCAAAAAAGGGAAATTAATACTACGGTGCTTGATATTAATTCAAATCAAAAAGTTTTAAATATAATTTTAAAGGGAGATGTTTTCGGTTCATTGGAAGCGATTGAAGGAATGTTGAAAAATCTTCCTCAAGATAAAGTCATACTCCGCCTTTTAAAAGTTGAAGTGGGAGATATAAATGAGTCGGATGTAAAATTGGCTGAAATGTGCAAAGGCCTGATTATAGGGTTTAGGGTGAAAATTATCCCCGGAGTTTTGCAAATTTTAAGCAAAGACACTACAAAAAGAGTTAGGATAAAAACTTTTGATATAATTTATGAATTGATTCAGGAGATAAGAAATGGAATGGAGAAGTCTTTGGAATCTGAAGTAGTCCGTAAGGACATGGGCAAAATAAAGGCTTTGATAATATTTTTTGCAGAAAAAAACCGCCAAATTGTAGGTGGAAAAATTATTGAAGGAGAAATTGGGAAGGGGGTGAAGCTTGAAGTCTTAAGAAACGACCAAAAAATTGGTGCTGGTAGGATAATTAATTTGCAGCGCGATAAAAAAGATATGGATAAATTAGTAAAAGGAGACGAGTGTGGCATACTATTTGAAGGTAACGTTAAAGTAGAAAAATCAGACATTTTAGTTGCTTTTACAGAAGAAAGAAAAAAGGGAGAGTTATAAAAAAAGCCGTACACCTTACGATTGCACGGCTGATATTCTGCATGGGATTTACCACTATTTAATGGCTATCATCGTGCCTTAGCACATATTGTACCCAAGGATCTAAGAATTCTTTGACTTCTTCCACGGTAACCGCTTTATCTCTTGCGATTTTATCGGCTTCACTTGAGATTTTGACCGCCAATTCCTGGTCTCTGTTAAAAATCCAGGACAGAATTTCTTTGGCTACAAGATTTTTGCGCTCTTTTGTCATAGCAATTCCTCTTGAAGTTTGAAAAGGACAACCCATATTTAAAATATCATAATATAAAAAATTGAGCAACAGGATAGAAAAAGTTAATTCTCTGTTAGAACGCGAAATAAGCAAAATTATTTTGAGGGATTTTGATTTTTCAGGATTTATGGTTACATTGACTCATGTTGACTCAACGGCTAATTTAATTGAAGCAAAAGCATATATTTCTGTGTTTCCTGAAGAAAGAACAGACAAGATTATAGGATTGTTAAATAAGGGGGTTTATGAAATCCAGCAAAAAATAAATAAAATGCTGAATATGAGGCCAATTCCTAAAATTAAATTTGTAAAAGATGAAAAAATCAAGGAAGCCGCTAAAATAGAAAAACTTTTGGGCCAATTGAAAAAAGAATAGAAATAACCTAAAATGGTATAAATTGGGCTAGGTAGCCAAGTGGTAAGGCAGGGGTCTGCAAAACCCTTATACGCGGGTTCAATTCCCGCCCTAGCCTCATTTATTGATTTTTGCCCGAGTGGCGAAACTGGCAGACGCAACAGACTTAAGATCTGTCGATAGCAATATCATGTGGGTTCAACTCCCACCTCGGGCACCATTTGTGATTTTTCAGTTTTAGGAGCCTCTTCGGATGGCTCTTTTAACTTGAAAATCCACGTTAGAGAGGGTGTTCCATCGAGTATATTTTGATAGGTTGGCAATTCATCAAACATAAGCGAAAAATACGCTCTTCTCTGTTCCTTATTCCCTGCACGGAGTAGGAATTCCTGGGGGTGTTCCATCACCCAGTTGACTCTCCAAATAAATTCGTCCAAATCCTGCTGATTTACCTCAAGGCTGTTGCGATAGCCCTGGGCCTCTTTGAGCAGCTGATTCAGTCTGTTCCTTTCCGTCTGGATGTCACTCTTTAATTCTTCGTCTCCCGCATCATTGGCGGCGATATAGGCCTTCATGGCGGCTTGTTTCTGTTCTTGGATTTCAAGCACCCTTTTTTCCGCGTCTTTTGATTCGTCGATAGCGCCGGACTGTTTTTTATTAAACGTATCCATAAGCACCAACTGGAAACTTTTCAGCAATTCCGGATGGAGCTGCAGATTATTGACGAATTGTTCAACTTTTTCTTCAAACTTGTGTTTACTGACGCCAAATCTTTTGTGTTTTATGCGGTTCACTTTGCGTTCACAGTGATAGGCAGGGAACTTTCTGCCGCTTTTGCCTTGGGAGGCACTTCCCTTAAAAGGGTTATGGCAAATGGGACATAAAACCACATTCTTTAAGGGATACAGCGGGTTATCAAGCGAGTGATCCTGCGGGGTGTAGTTTTTGTGAATTGCCAAGGCGCCATTGGGCTTTTCTTCGATGTGCCACAAGCCGCGGTTAGCATCATTCCATGTTTTAATGCTTACCAGCCCCGCCCATTGAGCTCTTATTGGCTGCCATAGCGTCCAAGATTCATAATTCACACCGGCGTATGACGGATACTGAATGACCCTTTGCAGTTGTTTTTCCGTAAGAGGAAAACCTCCTACGGTTCCCTTTTTTTCTTTTTTATCCTTGCTCCATCGGGTTCGCATCTTGGTGCGAAATCCCATTTTATTGACTATTTCAGCAATTTCCTTGTCGGTCATTTGCCCCAATGCTCGCAGTTCAAACATAGCGGTATAAAAACGGGCGCGTTCGGGATCTAGCTTGCGGATCGTCCTGCTTTTACGTTTACCTTCGGAAAAATAATGGGCGGTTTCGTTTAACAATCCGTCCGGGGCGGGGTGCACAGCATAACCCTCCCTGGCATTAATTATCTCCTGGCCGATCATACGGGTAAGCATGACCCGTTTATTGTCCTTGGCCCGATCTGCCTCAAGTAACTCCTGGGTTTCACTGGGAGAGTAATGGCTCCAGCCATACTCCATACCAAGATTCTCCATGCTATTCTTTTTTGGCTGGATGACACCCGCAACGTCTCTTAAGCGCACGCCTCGTTTTTCCAGCTCCTTTTTCATTATTTCATACATTGCATGCCCGCCACGGGTAAAGCGTTCGATATCATAAAAAATATAATCTGTTACGCGCCGCTCTCCATTTTTGATCCTTTTGTCGATATACGCCAAAACATGCGTCAGCAATCTGCGCTCGTCGCTGTCGCCGGAAATAGTGGTGTTCCAAACACCGTCTTCAGGTACTTCTATTCCAAGATCAGCCGCTAGCTTGCGGCATTCCCTTTCCTGGAATTCATGCGAACCGTCAAGCTGGCGGTCATGGCTGACTCGTGTGTCTATAACAGCTAATGGTTCATTTTTTATTGTTATTGTAGGGGTATCGTTTTTCATATTTTTTTGCTTCTTTGATGAGATCCATATCTACTTGCGGTAATAGATACACATCTCTTTTTGTAGCCTTTATGCGTTCGACGTCACGCAAAATATCATCTCTCACATCACTCATATATGCACCGGTGAATGCTTCAATGCCAGTGCCTTTACGTTCAGAGAACCAGTCATAAAAACCTTCAGAGAACCTGTAGGTAAAATCAAGCCTCTTCTGAACTTCTTCATCCGAAAGGCCATCGGCAAGCTTCCCAAGTGCCGCACGGAATTGTTTAAGAGTGATAGGCATAATTTTACTTTTTATATATATTTTCGCTTTTAATACGTTTTGCTACTTTGACTATTTTAACTCCTTTAATTCATCTAATAATTCACTTAATATTGGATCTAATTTGAACGCGAACATTGAAGTTTCTGCCAATCGTGCGGCGTCGCCAAAATCTTTTTCTGATAGTATTAAGTGATCATCCTTCAAATTTGTCGCGATATAGGTGCTCTCTCGTAAAACACGTTCAACTGCCTGCGTAATTTTTTCCTTATCGTTTAGCCAGTCATACACTTTTTTTACTTTGCGTATCGGAACACCATTCTCCCTCATCAGTGCAATTATTTTGATGACCAACAGGTCGTAAAAGCCGAATGTTCTCCACCCCTCAATAGTTTCTCTCTCTCGATGAGGAAGAACATTTTTTCTATCCCAATCACCCAATATTCTATACGAAACGTGGCAAACTTTTTTAGCCACTTCAGTGAAAAAAGTTTCCTCTTTAAAGTGTTTGAAATTCTTCAATCGTAGCGCTTGTTTTGCTTTTGTTAAATTGTTGCTAGGTTTTGTATTCATGTTTCTTTAATGAAGCAACCCTGGGGCAGAGCCGACAGGAAAGTGACTTCGCATTTACAATTCAAGTTTAGCAGATTCAAATTGTACTGTCAAGTATAATTTGATAAAACCCTTTTGTTTCACCTGGAATACCCCCTTTTTTTCATAAAGTTTTTTATAATCTGATCATAGATATGAGAATGGGAAATGGGGTGTTACTTGGGTTTTTGCAACGGCAAACATAAAACATCCTCCGGTTACCAGAAAATTATCGTGTCCGCGGTTAATCCCCTGATGAATACTCGGCCCGCGTTTCAAGAATCGCATCTGGTATTTATGCAGGCCAAAGATAATCGGCTGGGGGTTCAAAAAAACCGCCGCCGCATAAATTGGGCGGAAACTGTAAAAACCCCAACTCCCCCAACTAATGGTTTTAAAAAAAGATAGGGGAATACCCAACAAAAAAAACCAGCTGGTTAGGCTGGGTTAATTTGCGCTATTCACTTTTACTTCTTTGGAGCAATACCAATATTGGAATGGTCACTTTCATCTAGGCGGATTAAATAACGCATTGACGAATTCCCGTATACGAAAAACACCACTTCGGAGGTTTGGAGGTGTTAATTTGAGATCTTGCTTAATGAATTTATTTATACTATGGCCAATGCCAATATTTAATTGGATAGCGCCGGTGAGTTCCGGCTCTGGAACATTTACTTTTTGATCAGTCCCTTCTGCATTAGGAGTTCCTTGACCTTCTTTAATATTTCCTGTTTGCTCATTCCCGCCTTGTGCATCTGTGCTATATTGATATACACCCTCGGAGTTGAGGCTGTAGTTTGCTGTATATTTTGCTTTTCCATTTTTGACATCATATATGCTTATTTGATCAGAAGCCTTGGCTCCAACCACTGCTTCATGCTCGTTAATAACATTCCTTGAAACATCTAAATATACTTTACCACCATCGTGCCATCCTCCAAAGTAATTTCCATCTTTGATAAGTTCATCATAGTTATTTTTATAGAACATATCAATGTGTAACTGGCTAACCCTATTCTCTGGCACCGAAAATTCAGTAGTCTTGTCCGGACTATAGGTATATCCAGCTATAGGACTTTCCCCATTTAGATTAATAGTCACACCACCATTTTTCTTCATAAGCTTAGCGGCTTTTTTAGCCACAGTTTGTTGTGCCCGTTGAGTGATTCCCTTTTTATTATTTGTCATGTTATTTTATATATTTTCCAGAAACATTAGATTAGCCATAGTTAAATATCTTGGATGAATCTAATATCTGGTTTTATTTATTTAATATTTGTTTAAAACGACCTTTGCATGCCAGGCGGAAACGAAAAAGGCCAAAGCATGCTATGCCTTGACCTTAACCAATCGATGGTTGAATCAACTGAGACTCAATTGACTCACTTTAATTTTAATAGTTTCTTCGTATGGTTTTTTCTTTCCAAATAAATAAATCATCATCTGTCTTTAAGCACTCTTTTATGCGTTTATTTAGAGCGTTTACTGTATCATACACGGTTCTCCAATTTTCTTTTTTGGCTTCTGGTGTAATTAGAGTTGCATCATAACCCGTCATTTTTTCCCAAAGAATAGACCAGTCAACTACCTCACCTTTTTTATGTTCATACATTGCCCGGCAAAAATAATGTTCATTTTTATAGGGTGGCATTTGGCATTTTTTGCCCTCGATTATCAAAATAGCACTATCGTCTTCATAGCTTATATCAATATTTTTTAAATATAACTTGGGCTCTGATTTGTTTTGGCCCAACTTTTGAGATTTTAGTGAAATAAGGTAATCATCCATACCTCCCGATCTATGTTCTGCGCTATATTCTAGGTGGGCATGTGTGTCGTAAAAGGCAATAGTTGCGCGCATCTTTCCAAGAAGTGAAACCATTCTGCTGATTGCCTGCTTTAAATTTAAACCCCTTTGCTCCATTTCTAACTCCGCAGTAAAAAGACTAGTGAATGGACACCATTCTTCTGCCTTCAAATCAGGTGGGAATTTCCCATTTAGAGTATTAAATAATTCGGTATAAAAATTATTTAATTTCTGGTCTCTCGTAACGGGTTCCGTAAAATATATTTCTACTATATCGATAAGTTTGCTATACAACTTAGCCAGATTTTCAGAATCTGTTATTATGGCGTTAAAAACTCCGTCTGCATAATTCATGAATTTTTCGGTCTCAATTCTACAATCTGCTATTAATGCAGCTACTATTATGAATTTCCCCATCCACATTCTGCTATTTGAATAGTTAAATGAAACTGTCAAAATGGATTCCGCATCCTTGCTTAATGCATATTCCTCTATTACTTTTTCAGATTTTAGAGCCTCTATAATTCGCTTTCTTAGTTCAGCCTCGTCCGGATCAACTACCTTTTGATCCAAGGGAGAAATTACAATTTTTACATTACAAGACCCCTTTCCAGCGTGTTCCAGTACCGCAAAATATAGTTCGAGCAAAACTTGCTCAAAGACACTTCTTTCCATTATCGAATAGTGGAAGTTAAAATGATTACGAATGTATGGTAGCGGTAGAGGTAGACCATCCTTTTGAAGTTGAATATTTACTTTTTTCATATTATGCAATGTAATGGTAATTTCGTTAATTATATCACTTATTAACTCCTCCAGTTACCCGAAAATTATCAGGCTCTTGATTAATCCCTTAATGGGTACTCGATCTGTGTTTCAAGAATCGCGTCCGGCATTTATACAGCCCAAAGATAACCGGTTGACGGTTCAAAAAACCGCGACCGCAGAAATTGGGCACAAGTCATGAAAACCTCAACTCCCCCGATTAACGGTTTTAAAAAAAGAGTGCCCAACAAAAAAACCCAACTGGTTAGGTTGGGTTAATTCGTGCTAGTTAATTTTACTTTTTTGGAGCAATACCAATATTAAAGTGATTACTTTCCTCCATTAAAATAATCGTATCGTCGGTATTGGTACCAATGGGAATCTCCAGCTCCCATGCGGTTTCCGATGGCTTCATAGGAGTTTCTTTGATTAGCTTCAGATACATATCTCTTGCTTGTTGCCTTGCTTCGTCATACTCTTTAATGTCAAACATCCGCGGTATGCTGAAAACCGTTTTCCTGCCGGTATCGGCATAACGCATCCGTCCTCTAAGCTCTAACTTTCTTTCTTTTTTGTGATGGGACAGAACCAACATAAGGTCCAGATGACAATCTCCCATGGAAGATTTGAGCACGAGCGGACCGCCAAAAATGTAGACTGGCATGACTCGGCCTTCTTCCATTTCGACCACCGGTTTTCCTTTGTCCTTTGAATCTCCAAAGCCAGCTCTTTGCATGTCGGCTTCGGACATACGGTTTTCGGGCTTGATATAGATTTCGTTTTCTTGTTTCATAGATGAATTTATTTAATTGATTTATACTTTTTATTACGATTGGTTTTCTTGTTTTTGTCATATCGTTTAAGGAACTGCTGAATTTTATTTTTCACCTCTCTGGCTGCCAGAATCTGCGACGTTTTCTTTTCAATTTCCATCTTGGTCAGCTCCACCCACAGGTTAAGATGCTGATTATTGGTCACGGTTCCCAAGTTGTATGTCACATTTCCCATGGGGTTACATAAGGTAATCAGCCACTTGTCCGGTTCTATTTTCTGGCAGACGATCCAGTTGCTGGTTCCGTAGATGGTGTGAACCAATATACTTTCAGCTCCGTTTTTAATAATGTATTTTGCCAGCCGTTCAATATTTCTCATGGTGATGTGGCGATGGAAGTTTTCAGGATATCAACAAAGGCTTTGCCGATAAGCGCGTTATTATCGGTATCATCAAGATTGCGGTTCTTCTGTGGTGAGAAAACTCTATCCATGTAGTTTCCGTTATTACCACCAATGGTAATTCCAAGACACTCGATGCCGGTATCAGTGGCTCTTTTATGCGCTTCCTGCATTTGTTGGAAATCCGAGCTTCCATCCGTTAATATTATTAATATTTTCCGCTCTGCCCTGGTTTTTTCCAGTTCCATGCGGCAAGCGTCGATGGCCTTGTGGATTTCAGTGCCTCCGGGACGGGCTTTCTTGATTGACTGCTCATTGGCAATCGTATCCCAGCCGATTAGAGTTTTTCCCATAGGAGATACGACTTTTGCTTCGTCTCCGAAAACCACCAGGCTTCTTGGCACTCCAGCCATCCTCAAAGCTTCGCCGACCATAAACATGGATGACAACGCATAATCTCCCGCATTGACACCGCCGTTATTAAACATTGAGCCGGAAATATCTGACGCTAGAGCAAAGGCGTAACTTTGGTTACTTTTAACAATCCTTCTTGCAAATGGCCGTCGGTCTTTGAGCACTTTGATCCGTACAAACCGTTTGGTGATCAGTTTTCCGGTCCGGTATCGTCCGGCATATTCCATGGCATTGTTTCTTTTCAAAACTGTGCGCAGCTTCTTGCCGATAGTATTGGCCTGGTCGGCAATAGCATCGATGAATTTGACGCGTGAGGATATCATCGCACCTTCTTTCCAGCCATGTCCGCCTTTTAATGTTCTGATTACTTTTGACTTTGGCTCGGCCTGCTGGTCATGTTCGCTGGCTTGGCCGTGCATGCATCCTTGCATCTTCCATTTGTCTTCTTGGGACGGTTCACCGGCTTCTTTGATAAGGATGTCCACGATTTCTTTGATAAGCGGAAGGAGTTCTTTGGTGTGCTTTCTGCCATAGATTAAAGCAGAATTCTTTTTCATGACATCCGCAACTTTTTCGCCTATCTTTTCATAATCCTTGGTGCTGAATTGGAAGCCGCGGCCTTCAAATCTGCAGGCCGCATACAGTAAAGCCTTTTCGTGGATTGGAGTGTTTTTCATTTTGCCCAAAGCCTTTACCAGAATATCCAGCAGTTCAGTTTTAGTAGATGCCAGGATTTCTCCGGCATTAGGATAATCTGATGAAATAATATGCTCGATTGAGACGTCCTCCACCATGTTCAAGGCAGACTTAACTAGCTCCTGGTTGTTTTTGGGAAGATCGGTATCAGATGTGTAATGGATATGGGCAATTTCATGGAGTAGTAGTCCCAGGATATGGTCTTCAGAAAGATTGTAGATATCCTCCTTCTTGTAAAACACCCTGCGGTCTTTGATATTGGCCGCCCAGCTTTGGCCTTCGATAACTTGGATTTTATGCTCCTTGGATAGAATGTCGGCGATTTTCGTAAATTCAAGAGATTTCATAAAGGTTTTGAATTATCTTTGCGGAGTCCTCAAGGTCCTGGTGGTGAACCATGACGGCCTGTTTGCCTTTGTTGGGACCTGCAATGAATTTTATGGCACTGGCGACCTTGACTCCGGAGCTTTGAAGCTCCACTTTTGACGCACCAGCTGATTCATCTTCGAAATAGAGGGCATCAATGACGAATTCATCTCCCTTGATTCCATCCTCTCTGGTACTGCTGGCGATAACGGCCCCTAGATCAGACTGCATCAGTTTTTCAAATTGCACTGGGTCATCAGTAACTCCGAAATAGGCATTATGTGTGTCTACATCAAGAATGTAAGTGCTTGAGATGGTAAGCTCGCTGATATCTGTAATCGGTTTTCTGGTGGCAGCACCTTTCTTCTTGGAGCTTGGCAAATGGAGTTTGGCGATAGCCCGCAATGCCTTGTTATCGGTTGCATCCAATTTGTTGGTAAACGCCAGAGACAATGCATCCATTGGTTCCATATTTTCAGCTAGCGCCAATGTATTAAGAATATCTCTGGTATTAATGGCATAATCCGCATTTCCCATTTCTTTGGCTTTCCTGGTTTCATTGGCTAATCCCACAAGCTTGATTGCCATTTCAGATGTGGCAACCGTATTGCCAAGCCGGTGCTCAATGATTTCCAGCTCCTTGTCTGTTGGAGGGAAATCAGCAGATATGCAGATGGCAAATCTTGATAGCAAAGCTTTATTCATTTCTTTCGTTCCTGCATATTCTGGGGGATTGCAGGTAGCGAACAATCTGAAGTTTGGATGTTTGTGAACTATTTCCTTATCGTCCTTTTCTTGGAGGACTAAATAGCCGTCATCATCAAGCACGCTCTGTAAAACAAAAAGAACTTCGGGCAACGCAGCGTTGATTTCGTCCAAGACAATCCATTCTCCTCTCCGCATGGCTTCCGTTAGCACTCCGTCAACCCAGTACGTTCCTTTGTCGTTAATGAGCAGTCTACCGATTAATTCATCGGCGGTTGTTCCTCCGTTGAGGTTGACCCGGCGGAGTCCATTTCCTGTCTGGTTTGCCAGATACCTGATGGCCGATGTTTTTCCAGTTCCGGATTCTCCCATGAGTAAAACAGGCAGATTATCCCGTATGGCGATTGCCATCGTTTTCATAATGTCTCCATGATCTATGAAATGTCCGGCTTTTTGCGGGACATAGGGACTTGCGCCGTCATTGGTTGGTATTTCGATTTTCCCGTATTTGATTGTTGCTGTTTCTTTAGACATTTTATGTTATTGGTATTAATTTTATTTCTACTTCGACTCCATCCCACAAAGCTGTGCAGTCTTCAATGGAATGAAAATATCTTTTTTGCCAATCGGCTCCGGCCAGCTTGGCGATTTCAGCATTGGCCAGTTCTTCAGCTTTGGCAATCGTCTTTTCGTAACTGTAGCCCTCACTGTACTCATCAGCTACCTCTCCGATTTGGCTGTTGGCTATGGAAACCGTAATATTTAGTTGGCCATTAACGGTTTCTTCGTAGTGAGTCCTGCGGCTTCCTTCAAAAAGCGAACCTTGTTTTCCGTAGCTGCTGTAGCCGTAATCTTCGGGAATTTCAAGTTCTTCTTTGGTGAGTGCCGCTTCTCTGATTCCTTTCATAATTTTGTTGGTTAATTTAATGTTATTTCTTTGCCCAGACCACTGGCTATCCGCAAAAGACAGGAAAATGATATCCAGCCATTGCGTTCGGCTCTAGTGATTGTGCCTTGGCTGAGGTTGCATCTGGCCGCCAGCTGGCGCTGAGTCAGACCTTGAGAGAGGCGTTCGCTCTTGATCGACGATTGGAGCTTGTCCTTATTAATTGTTATCTGGCTTCGTTGGGGTTGCTGAACAGTCTGCAGATTTTGTTCAGCAATGGCCTGGATGGCTGCCAGCAACTGACCTTTTTTTGAGGAGGCCTGCGGCGGCTGGCCACGATTGAGCGCCTGCATAGCTTGTTTTAAGTTATTAGACATAATGATTGCTGTTTTCATGATTTAATAGTTTTCAGCCAGTGTGATATTTTCCGCACGTCACGGAAAATATGGTTCCTGGGTTTGCCGCATTCTTCGAAATGCTTTCGCTCGCTGGCGATGGAATATTCGGTCAGCGTAGCGATAGCCTTCAGGACTTTTTTGGGAATTTTCATACCAGTGTTTGGTCTATCTTCTCAAGCAGCGGCTTTACGTCCGCAATTGGAGCTAAGCCGATTTTAAGGTTTAAGATAAATTCATCAATTTCTTTCTTCAATCCTTCCACTTCCGGGAATTTATTCTCTGCGACCTCAAAGAATTCTTCCTTGGTAGCTTCATCCATATCCTCGGGCAATTCATTAAAATATCCGCCACCGTAATTATCGTGCAGGAATTTGGCGGTGATATTGTTGCCGCTTTCTTGTTCAATCTGTCTGGCAACACTTTCCGCTTCCTTACGTAAAGCGATGGCTTTGGAATGGATTTCTGCAATTTCTGATTGATATTTAGTTTTGGTCTGGCTGAGCAGCTTTTCCTTGAACTGCTCGGTTCTGGCTTCCAGTTTCTTTTCCAGGATTGACTGGATGAGATTCACATCTCTGGCTAGCGGAAGCTTCACCCGTTTTTGCGGTTTTGGATTGATAATGGCCTCCAGATTTTTATTATCCTCGAGCGTTCTTTTGGCTTCTTGCAAATTGTTCATAAGTTTTGGTTATTTAATATTTCCCAACGAAAAAAGCCGTATTCTTTTGGAAATACGGCTTTAGGCGCAGATTCTTTTACGGTATCTGCAAAACGCTTGATTTGCATGAAGCAAATTAGTCGGCACTAGCCAACTTCTGTGATTGGATTAATTGATCCGCGGTTTCTACGGGAAGAAGAATGGAAACATTGAAGTCTGCGTCCATCTTTCCGTCTCTTTTTAAGTTTGTATTGAGAAAAAGAGTCGCACCGGCCTGCAAAGTGATATCCGCGGGGAGATTGCGGGAAATGCGGATAGCACCAGGCCTGTTTCCATCCACGCTATGTAGCCACAATTTTCCTACGATGAAATTTTTAAGCCCTTGCGCAAGACTTGATGCGACAATAGGCATGTTTGTATTTTGCATATTAGTTTTGTTATTTTAGTTTTTACTTCTTGATTTATTGAAGGCCGTCGACCGTGCCGTTAAATAAATTCAAAATTCCAGTGGTAAAAACCAAAATATGGGATAGATGGTCCAAATAGCAGGATAAACAACGGATGGTATCGGGGGGGTGATTCGGAAAAGACTAGGGAAATCGAGAGGAGGTAAGGGAGGGACTCCGAGCCGGACGGCGGTTCACTTTTTCAAAATGGGTCCCCTTTTGAACCGATTACCGTTTTATGGAAAAAATTTTCCGCGAAATTTTTCAGATGAGGCATCTGGACTTTTTGAAACTTCATGTCCTAGGAGGTGTGAATAAACATGTTGTTATCTGAAATTTTGGGCTTGACACAGACCCTATTTTTTATTTCACAGCACTTTTATTTTGAAAATAGGCTTAAACGAAACGGAGGTCGGTTCAAAAAACCATCTTTTTGCGCTAAAAATTATTGAATTTACCTAGGGAAAACGGTATTTGCCATATGTTAATGTAATAAGCAGAGATAAATAATTTTACTGACTTTGTTTTTAGTTAAGATTCTTGGTGAAGGGGTTTGCGCCTCCCGCCCAGAGTCTTAACTAGAAACAGGAGGCGCAACATGGAAACAACACAGCCCGAAAAGGGTAGTAAACTAATCGTGTGCTTACACGATAAGAAAGATAAAAAGAAACTTCCAAAGACACTTGAAAATCCTCCTTTAGAGGAACTACGTCGCCTGAATAAAGAAGGTTACGGTATTTTTGAAACCGCAAATTCATTTTTTGCAACCCAGCAACAACTGGCGGAGCTTCAACAAAAAGAAGATCTCGAAGGAAAAAAAGGTAAGGTCACAAAACGCCGCAAAGTGTTTCTTACAAAATTAAATAGAGTTTTTGGAGATCTTGATGTTTGTAAGGAAGCAGACCATATGGACGAGAAGGAACGTGAGATGCGCAAACGAAAACTTAAAGAAGCCATAGACGCTCATTGTCCAGCCTCAAGTTACATAATAACCAAGAATGGGATACAGCCGGATTTTACTATTAACGAGGAAAATATCGATGAGGAAACCCTGCAAAAGTATCTCAATATTGAAAACGGCATTATCGAATGGTCTAAGAAAAATGGTGCGTTAGGCGATCCAGTTAAGGACGTGACACGAGTTTTGCGGATACCCGGCTATTATCATGTTAAATCTGACCCATATTTGGTGACCGAAGAACCGGGCAATGGTCACGTCTACACACTTGATGAGCTTAAGCCATATTTCTGGCATGAAAAAAAAGACAATAAACCAGAATTAGAAACAACTACACCACAAACATCGACTTTTAGCTGGGTGGATCAACTGGATATAAGGCAAGTGGCGATCGATGTATGGCAAGAGTTAGGGCATAGCGTTTCGATAAATGACAATAATCAGCTTTTCTGTGCTGGCGGTAATTGTGGATGTCCATCCAATCAGCCATGGGCTACTTTTGTAAATCGGGACGGGAAGAACTTCATTTCAAATGGCGGCAGTTCGGATCACCCGGCGCAAGGTAATGCCATAACGTATATCGCCGAAACTCTTAAAATTAGTAATCCTGAAGCGTATAAATGGTTGACTGAAAAATATCAATCCAATCCCGCATCATCTGTTCTGGGCGAAGATTCAATTTTCAAGGAAGAATACATTAAGAATACAATGCAGGGTGGGTACAAATTGGCTAAGCACCTTGCCGAAAAACACCATGTTATAACATTTGGCGAAAAGAAGAGAGAAATTTATATTTATGAAGATGGTATTTATATCCCCGGCGAAAGTTTATTGCGCGGCGAAATCCAAAGACTGCTTGAAGAGTTGGCCAGCAAGAATGCCAAAAATGAAATAATTGAAAAAGTCATCGATTTAACCGGTGCAAAAAGAGATTTAACAGCAAGGAATCCCGAATTAATCAATCTGCAAAATGGTGTTTTTGACATCATCACTGGTGAGCTACTACCTCATGACCCAAAATACCGATTTTTTTCTAAAAATCCCGTTGACTATATCCCAGATGCAAAATGTCCGCAAGTTGATAAATTTTTTAAAGAAATACTTAGCGAAAAAGATATACCGGTTATGGAGGAGTGGTTCGGTTATTGTCTGTACCGGAGCTATTTTATTAAGAAGGCTACGATTGCGGTTGGCGACAAAGATACCGGCAAGAGTACAGTACTTAAATTACTAGACAGATTGATTGGCAGAAACAATATTTCCGGTGTTAGTTTGCAGCGTCTAACTGGAGATAAATTTTCTGCTGCCTCTCTCTACAATAAGCAGGTGAATATTTACGACGATCTTTCCGTTAAAGATATTAATGATAATGGTGCGTTCAAAATTGCTACGGGCGGAGGCATTATTACCGGGGAGCTCAAATTCCGCGATCAGTTTCAATTCATAAATCATGCAAAATTAATTTTTGCCTGTAACCAGATTCCGAGCGTCAAAGACACGGAGGATGACGCATATTTCAGTAGATGGATCGTGCTGGAATTTAATAAGAAAATTTTAAAGCTGGATAAATTTCTATTTGATAAAATCACGACTTCTGAAGAATTATCAGGAATGCTCAATACTGCATTACGTGGACTAAAACGGTTATTGGAACGGCAGGAGTTTAGCTACAATTTAGATTCAGATGAAATTAAAGTCCAGATGCTACGCTCCGGGTCGTCGATTGCCAAATTTGCTTATGATTGTCTCCGCCAGGCAGATCCAGGTTCCTGGGTAAGCAAGGAGGTAATGTATGAACAATACGGCAGATATGCACGAAAAGCGGAACTGCCAATTGAAACTATGAGCAAATTTGGGCACCGACTACCGAAATTCGCTTCGTATATTACCGATGGCAAACCGAAAAATCCTAATACAGGAAAGCAAGAAACCGCCTGGCTGGGTGTTGAGATTGCCGGTATGGACAGCAAGGATAACAGCTCTCTGGAGACCGCTTTAGTGATTCTAAATCCTGCAGAAACAGCCCAAAACCCCATTAAAGCATAGATATCATACTTTTTTTCCGGTTCTTACTTAAACTCTACGTTCTTCTTCTGCTGTAATAGTAATAATAGTATGGGGGAGTAGTCAAAAATATCTATGATATCTATGCTATGCAGATTATTTAAATGTATTACAAGGACTAATGTATGATAATTTTATGGATTGGATAACCGAACCAAAAATCGTTGAATCTTGTAAAAAGCTTAGCGCAACAGCTATTAAGCGGGATTTGAAACGTGCCAGAAACGGAGAGCCAAATATCACCGGCCAGATCAAGTTCAAGCATGGCAGTGATGTGCGGTGGACGATATGGGACTATTGGGTTGAATATAGTGATCGTGAAACTTACCTAATGGTCGGTCTTGGGGATTCAAACGGCCAATACGAACCGAATAAGATATTACTTTCAGAACGTAGTTTGACATACGGCAACCGGAGTTATTTTTCATGCCCAAAATGCGGCAAAGCTGTGGGCAAGTTATACCTCCCGCAGCGGACAATTGTTTTTCAATGCAGAAAATGCTGGAGACTAAAGTATGAATTGCAGACAATTAACCCTAATTCTGTCCAGGGAAGGCATTTTTATCGCATGCATCGGGTAATAAAGCTCATACACCAGCGCGAGCGCGTGAATCGCATATTTTATGCTGGGCGCTATTCAAAACGCTTTGAACGTTTTCTGAGGCTCTGCAGTCGCGTTGAAGGCCTGGAGAGCATGGCTGAAAATGCCGCGGAGTTAATTATGGCAATTAAAAAATAGATTTAGACGAATCAAAAATATTTCTAGCCCTCTGTAGACAGAGTTAATTCGCCTGACTGACATGGAGATCTGAAGAATTTTTAAAATTATGACCAGAAGATTACCAAAACATCGAACTGTAAAACAAGAATCTATCATCCAGGCAGCTTTTGACTACTTCGGGCCTGGGATGACCGAAGAAGACAGGAGATCGGCAGGGCAAATCGCCTTATTTTTGATGGGCAGAAAGAGAGGAGTCAGTTTGACGGAAGAAGAGGAATCGGCCGCTCGAGCCATCAAGCATAACCTACCAGACTATTTAAACGCTGCGTAGCGCATTTTGCCGCCAGTTTGCATAGTAACAGTGGAACATATGGGTGTAGTGGTGATAGTTTGTCGGTTTTGAGTCGCCGATCAAAAGCGCTGTAGTGATAAATTGGATTTGGGAGCAAATTAGGAAGCCGTTGATTAAACGGCTTTTTGAGTTTTGTAAATATTGCGGAATCAATAAAAAAAAACTAGAATGAAGTAACTTTAATTAAATTTAACGAATGGACTACAATAAACTATCACGAGCCTCTTTAATAGAATTACTTAAACAAAACGAGGATAACCTTGTGGAGGCTGGCCGTGACGGTATAGTTATGAACTACACGGGCCGAACAGCGCCATGGCAAATAACTCGTCTTGTTAAGCCCAAGCTTAACAGAATTCTTAAAAAGCTCTCTGCTGGGAACGAAAAGGAGCAATCTGAAAATGAAATTTGGGATGGGGAGAACCTATCTACGATGGTCACGCTTTATAAATATCGTGGTCAAGTAGACTTAATCCTCACCGATCCTCCATATAATACAGGGGAGGATTTTAGGTATAATGACAAATGGGATAAAGATCCCAATGACCCAGACTTGGGGAAGTTAGTGCCCACAGATGACGGTTCCCGCCATAGTAAATGGTTGCGTTTTATGACTCCGCGTATCTGGATGATGAGAGAAATGCTAAAGCCAGGAGGCGTGCTAGCCATTTGTATTGATCATCGAGAGTTGTATCGGCTTGGCATGTTGATGGATGAGATTTTTAAAGAAGAAAACCGCATTGGTGTTATTAATTGGCAAAAAAGTTATTCACCAAAGAATGATAATAAACACATATCAACAGCCACAGAATATGTGCTCGTCTACACAAAGAATATGGATAAAGCAAAGACTGGGCTTCTTGATAGGTCTGACCAAATGAATTCTCGGTATAAAAACCCTGACAATGACCCTGATGGGGATTGGGCATCTGGCGATCCTGTTGCAAACGAATTTAGAAAGACTGGGACATATGCAATTCAATCTCCGTTTACCGGTAAGCTTTTTTATCCTAGAGATGGACATTGGGCTAACGATGTGCCCGTAATGAAGCGTTGGCTTGAGGGATGGGGTATAGAATACATTCGTGTTAATTTGGGCGATAACTTTACAGATGCACTTGTTGTAAAAGGATGCTTATTTGAAAAAGGTATTCCAATTAAGAAACAGGATTTATTAATCGAGGCAAGGAAAACTGCATTAAAAATTTATGAGCGTGGAAATTGGCCAGAGCTTTTCTTTACAGATGATGGCAATGGTGGACCTCGAGTTAAGCGATATATTAAAGATGTTAAAAAAGGAAAGGTTCCGATGACATATTGGGCAGATGATGAATACGATTCTCTGATAAATCTCGGTACTCAATCATGGGATCATGAGGAATCAGGCCATAGTCAGGCAGGAATCAACGAACTCGATTTGATTGTCGGTAAAGGACATAACTTTAAAACCGTAAAACCACTCCGCCTTTTCAAAAAAATAATTCAATTATGGTGTCGTCCTGATGGTATAGTTTTAGATCCTTTTGCTGGGTCTGGCACAACTGGGCATGCTGTAATTGAACTGAATAAATCAGCTCAAGCTAAACGAAGGTATATTCTCATTGAACAGGGTAATACAGAAAAGGGAGATCACTATGCGAAGTCACTAACTGTAGAGCGTGTTCGTCGTGTGATTTCAGGTAATTGGGCGTCTGGAAAAAGAGAGCCAATGCCAAGCGGGTTCCGCTTTATAGAACTCAAAAAAGAAAAGATAGATGCAGATGCCGTCAATGCTCTTGCGCGGGAAGAAATGATTGACCTATTGCTCACAAGTTATTGGGATAAATCAGAAAAGGCAAAATCATATTTGCAGCGCCTTCCATTTGGCAGTCATCAATATATGTTTGCCGTTAATCCTAAAAACGAAGGTTTCTTCCTTGTTTGGGAAGCAGCAGATAAGCCATCAATATTAAATCGGAATGTTTTCCGTTCAATTATTCAAGAAGCAAAGAAAGCTGGGTTAGATGCCCATTATCATATCTATGCTTCTACGGCTCCGTATACTGGGGCAGGGATTGAATTCTATAAAATACCTGATAAAGTGCTTGAACATATAGGTTTTAACCAACAGACAGACGCATTTAATAACGAGGAATCTTAAAATGATTGAACTAAAGGTATTTCAAGTAGACAGTGCAAAATTGATAGCAGACCGCTATGCTTATTTTACTAACCATGCAGATCGACCTGGCCGTGGTCCTAAAACGCGCCCATTTTTTCAGGCTCTATCGGCTATAACCGGTGCTGGGAAAACTCCAATTTTAGCTCAGGCTGTTTCATTAATGAGACTACACTTAAGCTGTGAGCCAATAGTTTTATGGATGTCCAAAGCAAAACCAGTGGTGGCACAAACATATAATAATTTTTTACCTGGCGGAAAATATAATGAAATTTTAGAAGGTTTTAATGTGATTAATATATCAGGACTTGCGCCTGAAAGAATTTCTGATGCCTCAACTCCATTGCTGATTATGACCACTACGGGATTATTCAATAATAAGGATCAGTCAGAGGGCGCGCTTAATATCTACAAAAGAGGAAATGACTTATTTGGAAGTGAATCGCCGTGGGAAAGACTCATCAGTAGGACTGCAAATAAAGTACGCAGACCGCTGATAATAGTTTATGACGAAGGACATAATTTATCAGAACAACAGACAGAATTGTTAGCGGAGCTTGAACCGGACGCTTATTTGCTTGCTAGCGCCACACTTAAACTACCAGAAAATTTTCAGAAATCGGTTATTCAACCAATCAAGTTATGGGTTGATGAATTAAAGCCTGATGAGACGATTGAAAAGCTAAAATTCCTTAATGCAAACGGAAAACCTGAAGCAGAGCTGTTCACTACTGTTGCTGTAAGTAGTCAGGCTGTTGTTGAGGCTCAGTTGGTAAAGAAAGCAATTCAATTCGACGGAACTACAGCTGCTATGGAATTTTGCATTAATGAGTTAATGAATCGGATGAAAATATTGGACCAGGAAATAAAGAATCGTGGCTTGGGATTTAAACCAAAAGCTATATATGTATGCAGGACAAATATAGCAGATGATGGCGAAAAAGATGATGCTAGCAAGCCTTTTATTTATCGTAAAGCACCGCCGATCCGCATATGGCAATATCTGGTTCATGAAAAAGGTGTTTTACCGAAAGACATCGCAATTTTTGCGGATCTTAAATTCGTTGACGGCAACAAGCCAGACGAAGTGAATTTATTTTCTCGGGGAGAGAATGATTTTGATGAATTTTATGCAAGTAACTTTCAACACATCGTATTTAATCTATCCTTGCAGGAGGGGTGGGATGATCCTGCATGTTATTTAGCCTATATAGATAAAAGCATGGGGTCATCTATCCAGGTGGAACAAATTATCGGACGGGTATTAAGGCAATACGGCGCTGAACATTATGAAAATCCATTATTAAATAGCGCACATTTTTTCCTGCGCGTAGACAAACAAAGCATTTTTACTGAAGCAATTGAAAAAGTGAAATCAAAACTTGAGTCAGAGGGTGCTCCGATAGAGATATCACAATCCTTTTCTAGTGGTGGTAAAAAAGCGGCTCAAGATATCAGTCCAAAAAAAGGTAAAAAAGCTAAACTGCATCACATATTTGTTGATTCCTCGTCTGCAGAGAAACAAATAGCTACGCTGATTGATGAATTTCCTGTTTTTGCAGAGGACGATGCCAATACAATTGGAGAAGCTGAAAGGGCTACTAAAGTAGTAGAATTAATGCATCCGGAGAAAGAAAGTGGTGATATTAAATGGAAGAAAGGAGGCAATACTAATCCAGTTCGACTTCGATGGTTGGTTTCCACTGCTATAAAAGCCAGATCATCCAAGGCACTAACTGTCGTTGATCTTAAAAATAATAAATTTGATGTCCGCGTGCAAGTTCAAAGCAGGGCTGACAAGCAAGCTGACGAACTTGCAAAAAAGGTTGTTTCAGAATACTTTAACTTATCTGTTCTTGCCTACGAAAGTCACACGCCGTACGAATTTGGGATGATTCGTGTTTCTAGTAATCCACATAAATTTAAGCGCGGGCTTTATTCCCAATATTCCGGTTTTAATATTTTCGAACTTGATTTTGCAAAAAAACTTGATGAAGGCAAGGTATTGTGGCATCGAAATTCTTCCGTTGGTGGATTTTATATCCCGCTTCTTTCTGAGGGGGATACAGCAAAATTTTACCCCGATTTTATTGTTTGGAAAAAAGGTATGATCTTTTGCCTCGACACAAAAGGTGGTCACTTGTTATCGGATGCAGTGGCTCGTAAATTATTTGATATTAGCGAAGACGACAAGGTAAAATTAAAAGTACGTTTTATTACAGAAGGAAAACAATCAGAATTACGCGGCAAAGCCATCAAAGGAGGCTATTCGGTTTGGAAAATGAAGTCAGGAAATCCAGTGCCTGTACATGTAGAAACATTGGCGCAAGCAGTTGAAGAATGCTTAAAATAAAATAGTAAAATTGAAATATGGCTGTAAATCCCCATTTAAAAATTCATAACTTGGTAGATAGCGCTGTTGGACACGAATTAAGTGTGCCTGAGTTTCAGCGCGGTTTTGTGTGGAAGCCAGCCCAAGTCCGTGATTTAGCTGAATCTTTGTGGTTGGATTATCCTATCGGAAGTATTCTTATTTGGAATAGCCGTGCAGGAACACAAGAACGCGTTGTAAGCGATGGCAGGCACCCAGCAGATTGGCTCGTGGACGGCCAACAGCGGACTACGGCTCTTTGTATACTTTTCGGCAGAAAGCCATATTGGTGGCCGGATGCGGAAAGCTGGGAGAAGGCAATGAAACGGTACGACATCCGTTTTGATGTTGAGGCAAATGAGCAGCCATTCTTTAAAGTGGCTGACGCAGCAATAAGAAAGACAAAGGTGCATCGCTGGCTACAGCTTTCTGATTTGTTGCAGTTAGATACAAATCGTCCAATCGACTCTCAAAAAATGCAGGAATTGGCAAGGAATATAAAGATTGAGGGTCTTTGTAGCAATATGGATGCAATGGAAGTGTACACCCGGCTAGATCGAGTTAGAAAGATTCGTGAGAAAGATTTAGTTTCTATTACGGTTGAGCACGAACTTGAAGATGTGGTGGAAATATTCGCGCGACTTAATACAAAGGGCACTAGGGTGACTGAAGCCGATGTTTATCTTGGCGTAGTTGCGGCTCGTTCACCTGGTTGGGTTCGCGATGAATTTCTTCCATTCTTAAATGTTTTAAGAGATGCTGGTTTTGATATAAATCCGAATCTTCTATTTAGAAGCCTAACAGCCATAGCAGCCGGTAAGACCCGTTTTCGCGATTTACCTGATAATATTTGGGACGCTTCTTCCGTTGAGCCTGCATGGAAGCGTACGCAAAGGGCTTGGAAAAGCCTTGTGAAACGTCTTGCTGAATATGGAGTACTTAGTACGGAAACTATGCCGACACAGGCAGCTCTAGTTACGTTAGTGGCATTACAAGATAAATTCCAAGAAGAAGCATCTTTTAATTTACCATTTTATTGGTTTATGCAGGCTTCACGTTTTGGTCGCTACAGTACATCGGGGTCAACGGCTCTTGATGAAGACTTACGAGCCATTGGGGAGTCTACAACATTGCGAGATGCAGTTATTCGTTTATTAGACCGATTTGAGCATACGCGCGCAATTGAGCCGGAAGATTTTATGGCGGATTACAGTGATTCTCGTTTTGGTAGATTTTTACTTTACCTGTTGGTTTGGAATAACGGCGCTAAAGATTGGGACGGAAATGGGTATCGGCTTGGATTTGAAGGAGCTCAGGTTCTTGAGGACTTTCAGCCACAGTGGCATCACATCTTTCCAAAGAAATTTCTAAGTGAAAAGTATGATGATTTGGAAATAAATTCATTGGCAAATATTGCTGTTATTGGTCCAACCATTAACATCAGGATAAGCGCAAAAAATCCAATGGAATACCTGAAGAAGTACAAGATAACCGAAGAAAAGCTTGTTCAGCAATTCATTGCCAGTGATTTAGGAAATACTCCGATTGAAAGCTATCCAGAATTTTTAAAAAATCGCTCAAAGATTTTGGCGACAGAATCAAACAAATATCTGATAGCTTTACGAAGTGGAATAGAGTAGTACCGCTAACGAACACTAAGTTATATTATAATGGGAAATTGTAGTCGAAAGAAAAGACGTGATTTATTTTTTACATGAAAAAAAATAGCGAAAAAATAATTTATTCACCGAGTGATCTTGTACGTTATGTTAATTCGCCCTTCGCTTCATGGATGGACCGCTATTATCTGGAGAATCCCGATAAAATAAGTCTGGACGAAGAAACAGAAGACCAAAAACTGATCGCTCAAACCGGTAATCAGCACGAGCTTGATATGCTTGAAGAATTCAAGACAGCGGGCATAAAAGTGGCCGAGATTGAGAAGAATGATCCGGCAACTGCTCGATCGCAAACATTTTCTGCCATAAAAGCCAAATCTCCAATTATTTACCAAGCCGCTTTAGAAGATGGCCAGTTTGCCGGATTCGCAGACTTCCTTGTCCTTGATGGGTCGGAAAAATATCAGATATGGGACACGAAGCTTGCCCGTTCACCAAAGCCATATTATGCCATCCAACTTTGTTGCTATTCCGAAATGTTTGCTACTACCAGTGGTGAAAAAATGCCAGAAAAATTCGGTATTATTTTAGGTACCAAGGAAAGGGTGGAATTTCGTGTAGAGGACTTTATCCATTATTACCGTCGGATCAAGAAAGATTTTCTTGCAATACAGAATAGTTTTACCGGAAACATGGTAGACCGCCCCGAACCACTTCCTAATGGGAATGACCCACATCGTCATGGGCGATGGGATTCTTATGCAGAAAAGTTTTTTGATGATACGGATCATCTTGTAAGGGTCGCAGGAATTACTATTGGGCAGATCAAAAAGCTCAAGGGAGCTGGCATTTCAACAATGGCCGGACTTGCCATGACTTTAGGCAAATCAGTTCCCAAACTTACTGCCGATTCACTGGAAAAACTTATTGCACAAGCACGCCTTCAGTGTGAAACCCGTGCTGATCGGATAAAGAATCCTGATGCACCGGCACGGTATGAAATTCTGCCCCAGATAGGTATTAATCACGAATCATTGGGGCTTGCGGCCTTACCACCCAATCACCCTGCAGATGTTTTTTTTGATATGGAAGGATACCCTCTGGTTCCAGGAGGACTGGAATATCTTTTTGGAGTTTGTTCAATAAATGGAAAAACAAATACTTTGGATTTTAATGACTGGTGGGCACATAATCGTAACGAGGAAAAAATTGCGTTTGAAGGGTTTATTGACTGGGTATATAAGCGGTGGAAAGAAAATCCGGGTATGCATATTTATCATTACGCCGCATATGAGGTTAGCGCTATTAGGCGTCTGAGTACGCGTCATGATACTCGTCAGGACCAGGTGGATGATTTTCTACGCAATGAAGTTTTTATAGATCTTTACCAAACAGTGCGTCATGGATTACGCATTGGTGAAGATAGTTATTCAATTAAAAAGGTTGAGCATCTTTACCGATCAAAGCGTTCCACCGAAGTTGCCACTGCTGTTGATTCTATTGTCCAATACGCGCACTGGATAGAAAGCAAGCAATCGGGTGATTGGAAAGATAGTACAATCCTAAAGGGTATTAGGGATTACAACGAGGATGACTGCAAGTCTACCGTAGAATTGCTGCAGTGGCTAAGGAAAGTTATTGCTGAAAACAATATTACAATGTCACGTGCTGTTGATGCGCCAATCGTTTCGTCAACAGAAAAAGAATTGTCTGAAGAAGTTGTATTGCGACTGGAAACTATAGAAAAGCTTCGCAAACAGACAGATGCATTTTCAGTTGCGCTTGCAGACTTAATTGATTTTCACCGCAGGGAAGAAAAACCGATGTGGTGGCGAATGTTTGACCGGGCCAAAGCTACATCTGAAGATTTACGCGATGACTCTGGTTGTATCGAAGGTATTCAAGCGACTGGATCCCCAAGAACAGAAAAACAATCACAAATACAGGCATACACTTTTGATCCATCCCAAGAATGTAAACTTGCTATCGATAATACTGTTATGTTTTGTCACAATCTAGAAGGAAAATTTACTTTGGTTGCTCTGAATATATCTGAGGGTACACTTGAGCTTAAAGCTGGTAACAAAACATTAAATGAAAAATTTGGGGGATCGTTTCCTCAAGAAGGATCGCTAATTCCTTACGAGTATATAGCAGCAACCGGGATTCAGGCTGCTTTAACCCAGGTTGGCATCAAACACTTATCAAAAGACCTTCATCCTCCCGTTGCTTCTCTTTTTGACAGAACAGCTCCTGCGAAAATACTACAAAATACTGACGAGACGACAATTGATGCTGCAGTTCGTGTTGCCAACTCAATGTCTGGTGGGTGTCTTGTAGTCCAGGGTCCTCCGGGCACCGGTAAAACCTATACCGCAGCACGTGTAATCAATACACTAATAGCCGCAGGCAAAAAGGTTGGCGTTGCATCAAATAGCCATAAGGCAGTGGTCAATTTACTTATTGAATGTGGCAAAGCCGCCAAAGAGAATGGAAATGTTCTTGAGGGCGTTAAAGTTGGTGGCGACGATGAGGGGCCATTATTTTCAGATAATCCATCTTTTCAATATGCTAAAGACAGCAAGGATGGTCTCCCTACTTATATCCGCGGTGTTGTAGGTGGCACGGCATGGCTCTTTTCTCGGCCAGAATGGGAAGGCATTCTTGATTTCCTTTTTATTGATGAAGCCGGACAAGTATCGCTAGCAAATGCAGTTGCAATGGCACGATGCGCCAAGAATATTGTTTTACTTGGTGACCAAATGCAACTTGAACAGCCAATTCAAGGTACGCATCCTGGAGACTCCGGGCTTTCTTCTTTGCAGTATGCGCTAAAGAATTTAAAAGTCAGCCAACCCGATGCACCAGTCTTTCATGCAGTAGTACCTTCTGACTACGGGCTCTTCCTAGGCGAATCACGCCGCATGCATCCATCGGTTTGCCGGTTTATTTCAGAGAGTATTTATGAAGGACGTCTTGGATCGCATCCTGATTGCGCTAATCAAAAAATATTAGTCCCGGCAAGCGGAGCTAATCTTATCACTAAGGAAAATGGGGTTATTTTTAGTGGTGTTGAACACGATGGTAATATTCAGCAAAGCGATGAAGAAATGGAACGAGTTAAAGCAATATATAATGAATTATTAGGGCGGCCTTATACTGCATCAGACGGTAAAACAAAGAACTTATCGCTAGAAGATTTTCTTTTTATTGCCCCCTATAATGCCCAAGTGAGAGTCCTCCAGGCCGCACTTCCCGCTGGAGCGCGCGTTGGAAGCGTAGATAAATTTCAAGGACAGGAAGCTCCGGTTTGCATTCTTTCGCTCTGTTCTAGTTATGGCGAATATGGTTCACGAGGACTTACTTTTATTCTTGATAGAAACCGGATTAATGTTGCCATTTCAAGGGCGCAGTGTTTAGCGGTAGTTGTTGCTGATCCGCGCATTGCTACCGCAACCGCCGTTTCAATTGATGAGATGATGCTCATAAACGTGTTCTGTAAATTAACCGATTTATAAAAATTCGTACCCGTTGAGTATGTTATTTTTGATTAAGATAGTCTAAGATGAAGTAAAATTATGTTAAGTATTGAAGAAACGAAAAAAATTCTAAAAAATGAAAACATGTCTGATGCGGAAGCTGAAGAAATAAGGGATTGTTGTCAAGGTTTGGCTGAAGTTATTTTTGATAAATGGATGGAAGACAGAAAAAATAAAAAGAAACCATGATATTGTAAAATTACAATTTAATATTGATTGCCTACAGCCCTAAAGGCCATGGCATAAAATACCGACGAAGATTACTGAACCCACTGTTCAGGCTCCTTCGTCGGTCCATGCTCGAAAGGGTATGGGAGAGTCGCAAGATTCTCGGCCTAGCGGTGGGCTTAGTGGTTTATGCGCCCCTCGCTAGCTTTGAAAAGCTGGCTTTTTGTTTACTGATTTATTGTCAAAATCTATGGAGGATACAGAAATTAAAAAACAAATTATTGAAAAAAGGGAGGAAATCGCAGAGGGACTTATGGATGCGCTTGAAGAAAGCAAGAGTAATTTTACTTTACGGGAAGAAGCTGTTAAGGAGATGCTCACTGAAACCAAAAGTAATTTTTCCCTTCAAGATATCAAGGATGTTATTTTTTACGAAGAAGACAATAGTGATGTCAGAGATAAAATGGTGGCCATGTTCAGCTATAAGGATGCTTCAGAATTGGATAATATTTTAAAGCTGGTGAATGACGCATGGGATTATTTCCCTCATAAATCGTTAAATGGGCTATCGCCTATGGAAATAAAATGGCTAAAAAAATAATTTCCTTATCATTTTTTATTTTCATCCTCTTGTTGCTTAATACAAAAACTGTTTTTGCAGTAAGCTGTACTCAATATGGGGGAGATGCTTTTGGAGCGACCCTTGAATGTGGTGGTTTACTTTTCACGCCGCCCGCCAATAGTTGCTCGAATGGGTCTTATGACTATGATTCTGTGTTAAATAAGTTGTCCTGCAAATGTAATTATGGGTACGTATTCAACGGTTCATTCTGCGTCTCTGCAGATAACTTATGCCATATCCAACTTGGATCTAATTCAAGCTATGATTCGTTTAGCAATACCTGCAAATGCGATTCTGGTTACGTCCTTAGCGATTCAAGTTGTGTATATCAATCGCAAAATTATTCAAATCCCTCCACGAGAACCAATACGCAAACATCGCAATTTCAACAAACTTGTCCGACAAACTCATACGAATCAAATGGACAATGTCGTTGCGACACTGGATACACCAAATTAGCGGCGGGCAGCCAGTGTACAACATTAGACGCAGCGTGCAAACAAATCAATGGACCGAATTCTGTCTTCTTGCAGTATGACTCAACTGGCAGTCCTCAATGCGGTACATGCCCCCAAAACTACATATGGAATCAAGATACATTAAAATGCCTTTTGCCACCCAACACAACTCTCTGTAATGGAAAACTGTGGAATTTTTGCCCAACAGGACAAAGTTTTTTTTGCCCAACGACTGGAGATGCTCAATGTTTATTGCCCCAACAACAAATAGCTCCAGTGCCTTCAATAGCACAAGAGCAAAAACCCGTAATCAAAATCGAGCAAAATAAAAAGCAGCAGGAAATCATTTCTGCGCCATCAACACAAGCAGTGACAGTAGATCAGACTCCTGTAACTAAAAGTGAAAGAACATTAAAAGTAGATACCATTAATACCCCAATAAAAACCATTTTTGCTCAAAGGAGCTTAGCTTTAAGGTTCTGGTCATGGATTAAAGCGCTACTTAATTTTTAAAATCGCATGAAAGGCAAATTACTGTGTGGAATATATATTATTACAGTCGTAATCCTCTCTGTCGGGTTCTTTTTGCTTGGATGGTATACTCGTTCTACAGTTCAAACGCCTGTCGCGACTGTAAAATTCCCCGTAAATAACGGTGTCGCTTCAGATGAATATACGGCATACGTTTCAAGTTTAGACGTTCTGTGCCCCTTTGTAAGTACCGCGGTCACCGGTGACTGTTTGGATCAGCAAATCAATAAACAAAAACAGCTCTACGATTCTCTGTCTAAAGAGCTGCTTCATGCTGCTAACACAAGAGCTACGGAGAGCAGGACAAAAAATCAGCCGGTTCCCATGACAATCACTGATGTCTTAAATGAGATTCCTGCATATAACAAGGCGAGGGGTAACCGCATCCTGCAGCTTTGCTCGCTCCAGAATATCCTGACAACCGGGAGCGGCATCGTGATAGATTCCAAGAAATGCGCCATGTATTACAACGAACAGGATATACAAATGCTGGAACGCCTTATTTCTCAGGTTAAAAATGATATATTTGTTGATTAGCGTAATTTTTCTACTTTCTTCCTAAGCATCGAAACTTTTTTCATCCATTAGCAATGGCGTTATTAATAGGATTTCTTGATTCAACTTGAAGGAGTTGCAGTTTTTTATCATCCCTAAGTAGGAATTTATTGTTTGGTTTCTTTTGTTAAAAGAGATTTTGTTTTTTAGGTGCTCCATAGTCCTCTCTTCAATTTTGCGAAACATCCTTTTTTTCGTTTTCCTCCTCAGTAAAAATCCGCCAGGCAGAGCTATATACCCCAAAAAATCTACTCCCCATTTGAATTTTCTTATTGATGTCTTATTATCGGGTAGGCTTAGCTTTAGTTTGTCATGTAAAAATGCTTTAATGTTTGCTGAGAAATCCTGCAAAAGCTGTTTGTCTTCGGAAATGATAACAAAATCATCATTAAAACGGATATAGTTTTTTATCTTTAAAAAATGCTTTACATAATAATCGAGTTCGTGAAGATAAATATTGGCAAACAGCTGGCTAGTTAAGTTTCCCAGGGGTAGTCCTTTACCTGGAGACGTGTTATAGCTGGCCAGTATATTCTTTATTAATTTCAGGATTTTTTCATCACTTACCTGTTTTTCAATAAACGAAAATAGGATTTCGTGATCTATGCTGTCGAAAAACTTCTTAATGTCACACTTTAATACCCATATCATCCTTCTCCCGCCATGGCTCTCCCTTAAACATTTTTTCCTGAAATTTTTAACCGCCAGATGATTACCCCGGTATTTTATTGAGGCATAAGTGTCAAAAATAAACCGGTCCTCGAATATGGGGTTTAAATAATTGTAAATCATCTGATGGACAATCCTGTCTATTAAGGCAGACTTATGGATGATCCTTTCTTTGGGGTCGCAGATCACAAATTTTTTATACGGGCTATGTTTGTAGATTTCCTTCTCTAACTCATAATGCAATGCAAATATATGCCTCTCCTGATCAAGCCAAAACTCCGTAATTTCTTTTTTTCCGGATTTACCTGACGAATAATCCTGCCAGGCTCTCAACACATTCTCAATATTAATTAATTGTTTATAACTATAACTTTCAATCATATGGAAAACTTAGACTTTCAACCATCAATAATTCACAAAATATACGATTTTTATAAGGAAATGCACAAGAAAATAGAAAAATTCCCCAAAACCAGCCGCTATTCGCTGGGACAGAAAATAGAAAATTCTATTCTAGATTTGCTGGAAACTATCTATCTTGCCAACATCCAGATAAAAACCTTGCGAGAGCCGGTACTCCACAAAGCCTCCGCCAAGTGTGAACTGGTAAAAATACTCATACGCCTAGCCTATGACACCGGCGTCATCGATAATGCAAGCACTTACATATCAGCCCAAGCCAAAATGCAGGAGATCGGCAAAATGCTGGGCGGCTGGATAAAATATATGAGAAATGCCTCATAGCAAAAGATGTCTGAGGAACGAGCCCCAATATTCGAATTGGAATTGTCAGGAGTATTCGAATTCACCTTGACCTGCTGATTGTCGGGATTCCAATTAGCCTGCAAAACCTGACCGGGCTCGCTCCTCTGTGCTCTTTTTTATTTCCATAGGCCTATTCGTTGTAGAAAAGTAATCAATCGGACAAGGCCTATCGTCTCCAGAAAAGCCTCAGCTTTCCCTCGCCTGTTTTCACGAAAAAAGAACATCCATCTTTGTATTTTTTTCTTTTTTGCCACCGCTCTTTTGTCTTGCAAGAGGCAAAACAAAACTCCGGGTGTCATAGGATTACCCTATCGCAAAAAGAATGCACTTATCTTATGGTATTGGCGAACCAGTCTGCCACGTAGCAGTGATTTCTTTAGCCAACCTGGGGGAGAAAAAATTTGCGACGGACGAAAAGTTAAAGATTAAAGTTAAAATCCAAGGTATTAAAGTCCAAGCATCCAAACATCAAAGAATTTCAAAGATGGCTGAGGAACGAGCCCCAATATCCGAAGGGGAATAGTCAGGAGTCCCCGAATCCACCCGGACCCGCCGAGAGTCGGGATACCAAGAAGCCCGCAAAACCCGACCGGGCTCGCTGGCTTCATCGCTCAATTCGGAATCTAAAAGCCAGGTTGAATAATCGTTCTCGGGATGGGGTTTTGCCGCCTCTTTATTTCTTGCCGTATATTCTCTTTGAAAAATAAGATATTCCTCTAAGGTATAACCGGTCAGGCCTTGTTTCTTGAAATATTCCCTGAGGTTTTCCGCTGAATTTTTCTTTTCACCTTTGCCATCTAATTCCTTGAGGGCTTTTCTGGTTTCTTCGTCAACCTCTGATTTGTCTTTGTAAAAAAGGATATAGGGCTTATCCGGCCTGTTATTATTCTTTATTTTATCAGGAAAGGCAGGTTGTACGGTTTCAGACAACCAAGTGCCCACTGGTTTGCCGCTGCCATCTTTCTCCTTGTATTGTTGCTTTGGCACAAGACCATCCATTTCTTTCTCAGTTTCTTGCTTTATCCCTGCGGAATTCTTTTGCATGATTTCACTGCCTGCAAAAATGATCATCTTGTCAAAGCCTTCTTTTTCGGCCAACTCCTTAATCCTGTCCTGCTGTTCTTTGGTAAGAGTAATTTCCAGTTCTTCCACCGCTTCGGCTAGTTCGGGTAGGTTATTCTTCTTGTAAAAATCCACCCAATAGCTCTTTATCTGCTCAAAATTAAATTCTACCGGTTCCCCCTTTTCGTTTTTCGCCGATAAGACAAAACCACCACCAGTTTCTTGTTCCTGCTTTAATCCAAGTAAATACCTTACTGCAAGATATTTATTCTTAATGTCTTCCAATTCTGAAACATCAAGGCTCTCCAGCTTTCGGCCAGCTTGCACGGCATTAATCTGTCCCATGACTTCTTGGACAGCAGATAATGGCGATTCCGTTTCTAATGATGCAACTTCCGGTTCATCTGTTCCGGAAGACCTTTCACGTTCTGACATATTTTAAAATTTTTTAAAAAAAGATTAAAAATTAAAGATTAAAACGAAAACTATCAAGGTTTAAATGACCAAACATCAAAGAATTTCAAAGATGGCTGAGGAACGAGCCCCAATACCCGAACCGGAAATGCCAGGAGCATCCGAACCCACCCCGACCCGCCGACTGACGGGAAGCCAAAGAGCCCGCAAAACCTGACCGGGCTCGCTAGAACCGGGAGCCAATTCAGAATCTAATAACCAGGTCCAATTCTCTGCGTCTGGATGAGGATTTTCCCCATCTTTTTTGCTTTCTGTTATTACTCTTTGCAAAACAAGATATTCCTGCAAGGTTAATCCTTTGATGCCCCGTTTTTCAAAATACTTTCTTAGGTTTTCTGCTGAATTGTCCATCTCTTCATCGTCCGGTCCCTTAAGAGGCTCTCTGGTTTCTTCATCAGCTTCCTTATTGGATTTATACAAAAGCACATAGGGCTTATTAGACCGGTTATTGTTTTGAATCTTGCCCGGAAATGCAGATGCTACTTCGCCATATAGATATGTTCCTTCTTTGGCGTATTGATCTTCCGAAGAAAGTCCATCCATAGCTTTTCCTGTGCCCTCTTTCACTTTCACCGAATTTTCCTGCATCATTTCATTTCCAGGAAAAATCCATGCAGAATCAAAACCTTCTTTTTCAACCATTTCCACTATGGCCTCTTGCTGCTCCTTGGTTAAGGAGATTATCGTACCTTCCATTGCATCAGCCAATTCCTTCAAGTCATTCCTTTTATAAAAATCCACTACCTGGCTTTTTATCAGTTCAAAATTAAATTCTACCGGTTCCCCCTTTTCGGTTTTGGCTTTAATGATGGGATTTTCTTCCCTGTCAGTTTCTGATGCCTCAAAGGCTTCCGGCAACTTACCACTGTCTTTGATTTCTGACTTTAAAGCCTCTATTTCGTCTATAAGCGCCTGTTTCTTTTCAGCTTCAACATCTTTTACTTCAAGCCCTCTGCGCTTGGATTCAACTTTCGGGGCAGTCCATGATGCTTGATCTACCAAAAGCCTGACTTTTTGCTTATCGGCATCGGAGCTGTACATCCCCACGATACAAGTTTCAAAGGCGTTTTTTACGGTTTCGTTGATATCGCCGTTATAAAATTTGGCGATATAATCTATGACAGTTTTTTTCAGCCTTGGGTTAAAATAAAGATTCTGGCGCTGGTTCTTGGCCATTTCCCTCTTGGAACCCGCTGACTTTGCTTCCAGTGTCCTTAATATGGTGATAATTTCCCTTCTCCAATGAACCATACCCGGAATTTCGGCTAATTCCTTTACCGGAATGCCTTCACCGGGATGACGAAATTCTGATTCGGAAATATTCAGTTCTACATTCTCGCCGATCATTCCGGCAAAAAGCTTGTTTTCCTGCTCCTCGGTATACTCAATGGGTAGTTTTCTATAAATCCACCTGCCGAAGGTTTCCGCGGGTAGCTGGTTTCTGTCGGTATACTCGTGACCGCCCTCAAAACCCGGTGGATTCTGCGCCGCAACCAACCTAAAGTTAGGATGAACCGCAACCCGTTCGTTTTCGTTATAGGGATTGGTAATTTCTTTTCTGCCGTTCAGTATGGCGTCAATGATGGGATTGATGATTCCCGCTAGCTTGCTCTGGCGATTATACTCGTCCAAAAAAGCAACCCCGCCGTTTCTGATGGCATGCATCAGATCGCCATCATACCATTCCAACTTTTCCTTTCCATTCTCATCAACTTTCAAGGTTTGTCCTCCGATCACGTCTTCCCTGGCAGTTTCCCGGTCAAAATTCACCTTGCAGTAATTCATATTCAAAAGCCGACACATAAAAGCGACTGTTGTTGTTTTATTGTAGACCCCCGTCCCTCCCTCAAGTAAAATGGGCTTATTTAAAAGCATAGCAGTGGCAATTTCCCTCATGGTTTCATGATGTCCCTCCAGGTAAAAGTATTCTTCCTTGAATTCAGATTCTTTGGGCACCAGTCTCCCGTCCATTTCTTCTTTAGGAACTTCCACGCCCAAAAAAACAATCGAATTTTCTTTTATGACAATAAAAGGCGCCCACGGTTGTTCCGCAGCCTCGGGATTTTGTTCTTTTATTTCTTCCAAGTCAGGCTCGTCCTCTCTTGGCCGTTGTTCTGGGCTAGGCATTTAGATTGATTTGGTTAGATTTATATACTCAAAAAGGCGCGGATAGCTGTTTTCTATCTGCTTGCGTGTCATTACAAGAATCAGTGACGTCTTTAAAGGGTTCCACTGGGCTGTTCTAAGCCCTGATTTATTTTTCCTGTCAGCTAAGCTTACCATCCCGGCTTCAAACTCAGCGATAATTTCCAGAGCCGAGCCGTCAAGCTTTTTTTCCTGTTCAACGTAAAAAAGCCTGTCTTTGCCTGACGACAGGTTATCCATCAGCTCCAAATAATCATTGCTTTTTTTATAGCCCAAACCCGATAGAATCTTCTCTACCTTTTTCAGGTTCGCGCTGTAATCCTTTTGTTTTTCTAAAGCAATCAAACCAACTTTGCCTAGGGCTAAGCTGGTGTTTGAAAATTCACTGATTTGATCTTGTAGTTTCTTCATGAACAGTTATTCGCTCATTCTACTAACTATTTTAATATTTTTCAATCACTTCACGTAATAAACCGGCCAGCGTTTCGGCCATCTCCTTGGCATCGACTCCTGAAATATTATTGGGATAGTAATTTTTGACAGCTTCTGAGTTCAATCCAAGTCCGACCAGTTTCTGGTTCGTATTGCTGGCTATTTCAGCCACCGTTTCCTTAAGTTCCTTGTCGAGCTGATTTCTGGTTTTATCTCCTGTCTCAGGAATGCCATCAGAAATGACAAACAGTACCTTGTTTTTTGCCAGCTGTTCTTCCAGGTGTTCTGAGGCTTTTTTGAGACATGCTCCGTCATCATTGTCTGAAGGGTTATTATGCCCTTCAGGATTATTACCATACACTTCTAAAATCATCTGGCTGAGCTTTTCGCGTACCCTGTCGTCAAAATGATCCTCAAACGATTTAAATTCAAGTAGGATATCTTGAAATCCGACAATTTCAAATTTAACCCCAAGATTATTTAATGTTTCAGCTAAAATAATGGCTGATTTAAACGCCTCCTGGATTTTTTTATTGCCTTGCATTGAGCCGGACAAATCAACCATGAGCGTAATGGCATAATCCATTTCCTCGCTCTCACTTTCAGGCTGTTCCCGTGCTTCGGTTTTTAACAAAGGAATATCTGCAATTTTTTCCCTAATTCTTTTCCTGATATTCCATCTGCGGCCAGAACGGTATCCGCTTTCATATTTTTCTTCTTTTCTTTTGATGAAAATATCCCGTAAATCCGCCGTCATCCTATCAACCAAATCGGCGACTTTCTCTAGTGTTTTTTCATAGGTGTTTTTTTCTTCTTTCTCAAAAACCGCTTCCATTTTTTTGCGTGAATCTGCCCGCGTTTTTGCCTGTTCCTTTTCGGCTTTTTCCCAATCAGACTTTTTAGCCTCGTCTTCTATTTTTGGCTTGTCCTCTTTTTTGCCAACTGTTGCTTCGGGCGTTTCCGATAATTTACCTTGCAGTTCTTTATTCAACGAATCCTCAAACTCCTTCAGGGTGGCTTTGGCGCTTTCTTCCATCGCCTCCTGTTGTTCTTCGGGAAGGGAATCCACATATTCTTTTATTTTCTGCTTCAGTTCTTTTGACAAAGAATCCAAATCAACCGGCTTGAACCTTTTTCCTTCAGTCTTTTCTTGATCGCTTTCACCCCCCTCCTTTCCAGGCTGCTGCTCTTCTTGTGAACCGTTATCCGGTTCTCCGCCCTCTTTTTCTGAGGGTTTACCCAATGCTTTTTTAATCGCATCCTTCAACTCTTCCTGTTCTCCCGGCGTTAAACCATCTTTTAACTCCTGCGGAAAATTATGCCCACCTTCTGCCCCTTCCTGCCCCTCTTGGTTTTTTTGCAAATCTTTAAGCGCCTCCTGCATTTTCTGATCTTCTATGTCCATATCAACCAGTTTTTTAAATTCCGGCCAAACCTTGTCGCGGTTTATTTCGTACGATTGCTTGGCAAATTCGCTGATCATCGTTTCTCCGTCAACCTTTTTCTTTCCTACTTTGCCTCCAGTATCAGCTTCTTTTCGTGACGGATAAGTTAGCCAAGAATCCTGGGCCGACTTTAATGTTTTGACAACAACTTCTTTTACCTCCGCCGGGAGATCTTCTGATATTTCAAAATCCTGTCCTTGGGTTTCCCGGAACCACTGCTTTAAATACTCAAAACCAGCCTTCATGAATCTGGGCTGCTGTCCTAATTTATCTTTGGCTGATTCTTTTGCCTTGGCTTCGAGATCGGCAAATTCGTTGTAGGCAAGAGTCATTTGCTCGGCAAACTTTGGGTAGCTTTCCGCCACGAAGTTGTTATCCCTGCCGTCTTCAATAGCATTCATCATGAATGGAAAACCCTGCTGGCGCCATTCTTCGGTTGGAATAAAGTCTGTCCGGGAGATGCGTCGATGACCTCCCTCATGGCAGATAATAAACCTTAAAACATCCATGGATTTTTCCAAAAGGTCTTTGGGATCAACCCTAATTACATTGTTTTTAAAATCCCAATGCCAACCGGCTCCCGGTTTATTAAGTTCTACGGGAATACGAAAATCCTTGCCGATAAAATAGGCAAGCGATGAAAGGATTTTTTGCTTGTACAGTATTTCCTCCTGCTGTTCCAATGAAAAATCAGAAAAACTTTCTATTGGTTTTTCGGGTTTTGGAGTTTCGGGTTCTATAGCCTTATAATCCTGATCAGGAGTTAAAGATGGCTCCTCTTCAGGCATTTGTTCCGCGTTCGACGTATGTCGTTCCATAGTCTATAGAAATAATTATTACCGCATTGTATCAAAATAACGACAGAATATAAAGAATCGATAGCGAAACAGCGAAGTCTAATTGATTTTTAGCTACTCCAGTGTTAAGCTTGGTTTAGATTAGAGACTTGTGTAGGTAAAAGAGGATATCTTTCAAATATGTCTTTCCAACGCAACACTGTACTTTCTATGGTGTTCCAATCTGGGAAGACCAAGTGCACTATACTATAAGATTTGTTGAAGTTTTTTTACAATATAGTATAATAGTGTAATATATAATAATAACAATCTATTTTGAAAATTGGTCGATTTTCTAAATAATTTTATTAATTAATTTAAAGATTATAATTAAATAATTATAAAAAATATGAATATAAGTTTCTTCTTGGAAACAGAGGATTCAAGTTGGCGGGTCTTGTATTTTAGACAGCATTAATAATAAGTGCTGTTTTATTTTCAAAGCGTAATACTAAAATATAATATGCATATTTTTTTAAATAACAAAACGAAAATGAAAAAATTAAAATTACATCATGTTCTTATAGTTATAATAGCGTTTGTATTTTTCATAAATGTTGGTTATGGAAATAATGTAGAAGCTGCTACTATTACTTTCATCCAATTCAAAGGTGCAGATGTTATTGCTAATAGCAATTCCGTAAGCACTGGAAACCTTAATTCTGCAGTAACTAACACTAATTTGATTATTGCTTGGATTTGGTATAACTCTAATTCTCAAAGCGTCTCTTCTGTAACTGACACAAAAGGTAACATATATGCTAAAGTTATAGGTCCAACTACTGGCGCAGGAGGCCTTGGGTCATGGCGTCAAGAGCTTTGGTATGCTAAAAACGTCACTGGCGGCACTGGCTTCAATGTGACTGCTAATTTTAGCAGCACTTTCAGCGCTGAAAAATCAATTACAGCCCATGAATACTCTGGCATAGATACTGTTTCTCCACTTGACGTAAGCGTTGCCACAGTAACTTCTGTCTCAAATGCTTCAACCAGCTCGGTAACTACCACATTCCCCAATGAACTGATTTTTGGCGTTGCTATATTCTCTGGTTCTGGATCAGCGGATGCTAGTTTTACACAGCGTTCATCGATAGCTGCTAATGCTTCGGAAGATAAAGTGGTCAGCAGTATCGGTTCTTATTCTGCCATTTTCCACAACAACGCCCAAGACGCAGTTTTGCAAATGGCGACGTTTAAAGCTTCAGGTGCCCCCCCTCCTCCGCCCGACACCACCCCTCCGACCGTGTCCATCACAGCACCAGTTAATCTAAGCACTGTTAATGGCTCAAGCGTTACAGTTTCTGCCAATGCCTCTGACAATGTAGGAGTTGCTGGAGTGCAATTCCTCTTGGATGGAGCAAATCTTGGCTTAGAAAACACGACTTCTCCTTACTCAATTACATGGAATACTACTACAACTACAGATGGCGCTCATGTGATTTCAGCCAGGGCGCGCGATGCTGCTGGAAACACAGCAACTGCTGCTAATGTAAATGTCACTGTTGATAACACTGCTCCCAGCGGTAGCGTGATTATTAATAGTGGTGCTGCTGCAACCAATTCTACTGCGTCAACTTTGACTCTTTCTGCAGCCGATGCATTAAGTGCTGTGACCCAAATGCGTTTTTCCAATACAGGAAGCTCTTTTTCAGCAGCCGAAGCTTATGCTATCACCAAAGCATGGACATTAGCTACTGGAGACGGGACCAAAACAGTTTATGTCCAATTCATGGATGTAGCAGGAAACTGGTCACTCTCTTTTATAGATACGATTATACTTGATACTACAGCTCCAACCATATCAGCAGTTGTTTCTTCAAATATTGCCACCAATTCAGCCACTATCACTTGGACTACTGATGAGCCGGCAACATCGCAGGTTGAATATGGACCTACTGTTTCTTATGGCAGTATTACCACTATAGATAATACTTTAAATGTTTCTCACAGTGTTAGTTTAACCGGTCTTTCTCCGTCCACATCTTACAATTATAGGGTTAGGTCTATAGATGCACTCGGCAATGAAAGAATAGATATAAATAATACTTTTACAACAGCGGCAATCGTAGATACCACTCCCCCAACTGTCCCAACTAATTTTACGGCCAACCCGGTATCAGTATCCCAGATTAATCTTTCTTGGACTGCATCTACAGATAACGTAGGAGTTGTAGGATACAAATTATTCAGGGGTGGCACTCAAATAGCCACAGTAACTACCGGAGTTTCTTATTCAGATATTAACCTTAGTCCAAATACATTGTATAGCTATACTATTTTGGCCTATGATGCAGCTAATAATAATTCTGCTCAATCTTCTCCAGTTAGTGCGATAACTTTACCCGACACCAC